>Ga0105048_10014408_pt1 | contig 12321 bp, 8 predicted proteins | sample MAT05_FD_78382 | JGI IMG/M metagenome (GOLD analysis project Ga0105048, IMG submission 78382) | Freshwater microbial communities from Lake Fryxell liftoff mats and glacier meltwater in Antarctica - MAT-05 | ecosystem: Environmental > Aquatic > Freshwater > Ice > Liftoff microbial mat | place... | reverse complement strand
CTCCGGGCTAATTGTCCTCACGGCCCCCCGGGCCTGCATCCGAACCATGGCACGCAAGATCCCGCTGCTCCCCCTTCGCGAGCTGATCGTCTTCCCCCACGAAGTCGTGCCTCTGTTCGTGGGCCGCGAGAAGTCGATCGCCGCGCTCGAGGAAGCGATGGCGGACGACCGCCACATCCTCTTGTGCGCGCAGAAGAAGGCGAAGGTCAACGACCCGAAGCCCGACGGCATCCACACCGTCGGCACGATCGGCACGATCATCCAGCTGCTGCGCCTACCCGACGGCACCGTGAAGGTGCTCGTCGAAGGCAAGACCCGCGCGAAGATCGAGCGCTACCTCGACTCGGCCAAGTGCTTCATGGTCGACGCCGAGCCGATCGAGGCCGAAGGCGGCGAGGACGATCCGGAGTTCGCCGCGCTCGTGCGCTCGGTGCAGTCGACGTTCGAGAACTACGTGAAGCTCAACAAGCGCGTGCCGCCGGAGCTCGCCGTCAGCGTGCAGGGCATCGAGAGCCCGTCACGCCTCGCCGACACGATCGCCGCGCACGTCAACTTCAAGCTCACCGCGAAGCAGGAGTTGCTCGAGACCGAGTCCGTCCGTGCCCGTCTGGAAAAGCTCTTCGAGCTGATGCAGAACGAGATCGAGATTCTCCAGGTGGAGAAGAAGATCCGTACTCGCGTCAAGAAGCAGATGGAGAAAAACCAGAAGGAGTACTACCTCAACGAGCAGATGCAGGCGATCCAGAAGGAGCTGGGATCGCAAGACGAGTTCAAGAACGAGATCGCCGAGCTCGAAGAGCGGATCCGCCGCAAGAAGATGAGCAAGGAGGGGGTCGAGCGGCTCAAGAAGGAGCTGAAGAAGCTCAAGATGATGAGCCCGATGAGCGCCGAGGCGACCGTCGTCCGCAACTACATCGACGTCGTGCTCGCGCTGCCGTGGTTCGATCGCACCGAGGACAAGCTCGACGTCGAAGAGGCCGAGCGCATCCTCGACGAGGATCACTACGGTCTCGAGAAGCCGAAGCAGCGCATCGTCGAGTACCTCGCGGTGCAGAAGCTCGTGAAGAAGATGCGCGGCCCGATACTCTGCCTGGTCGGCCCGCCGGGCGTCGGCAAGACCTCGCTGGCCAAGAGCGTCGCGCGGGCGACCGGCCGCAAGTTCGTGCGCATCAGCCTCGGTGGTGTGCGCGACGAGGCCGAGATCCGTGGCCATCGGCGCACCTATATCGGCGCGATGCCGGGCAAGATCATCCACGGCATCCGCAAGGCCGGCTCGTCCAACCCGGTGTTCTTGCTCGACGAGATCGACAAGATGTCGATGGACTTCCGCGGTGATCCGTCCGCGGCGATGCTCGAGGTGCTCGACCCCGAGCAAAACTTCGCGTTCGTCGATCACTTCCTCGATCTCGACTACGACCTGTCCGAAGTGCTGTTCCTGTGCACCGCGAATTCGCTGCACTCCATTCCGATCCCGCTGCGCGACCGCATGGAGATCATCGAGCTGTCGGGCTACACCGACGAGGACAAGCTCAAGATCGCGAAGCAGTACCTGATTCCGAAGCAGACCGAGCAGAACGGTCTCGAGGGCGTCGACATCCAGTTCGGCGACCCGGCGATCCGGGAGCTCATCCATCACTACACGAAGGAAGCCGGCGTGCGCTCGCTCGAGCGCGAGACCGCGGCCGTGCTGCGTAAGATCGCCCGCGAACACGTGAAGACTCCCACCAAGGGCCAGTCGTTCAAGGTCGACGGAAAGTACGTCCAGAAGCTGCTCGGCCCCCGCAAGTACCGCTTCAACCGCGCCGAAGAGACCGACGCGATCGGCATGGTGAACGGCCTCGCGTACACGGCGTTCGGCGGCGACCTGCTACCGGTCGAGACGACGATCACCAGCGGCAAGGGCAAGGTCACACTCACGGGCCAGCTCGGCGACGTGATCAAGGAGTCGGCCCACGCGGCGGTCACGTACGTGCGCGCGCGCAGCCTCATGCTCGGGCTCGATCCGGACTTCTACGAGCACGTCGACTTCCACGTGCACTTCCCCGAGGGCGCAGTGCCCAAAGATGGCCCGTCGGCGGGCGTGACGATCGTGACGTGTCTGGTGTCCGCGCTGCTGCGGGTGCCGGTGCGCAAGGACGTCGCGATGACCGGCGAGATCAACCTGCGCGGCAAGGTGCTCCCGATCGGTGGGCTCAAGGAGAAGGTGCTCGCGGCGTTCCGCGCCGAGATCACGACGGTCATCTGCCCGCGCGAGAACGAGAAGGACCTGCACGACATCCCGAAGAACGTGCTCAAGGCGATCGACTTCAAGTTCGCCGACACGATCGACGACGTGCTGCGTTGGGCGATCGCACCGCTCGCGGAGGATCATCCGAACGCGGCGCTGCGAGCGTTCCTGACCGGCACGGCACCCACGGACGCGGACGACTGGCGGTCGGCGCGTGACTTCGTGCGGCAGCGCGATAGGCAAGAGCGGGCGGACCGAGCGCGAGAGAACGAGCCGGTGCACTGAGGCACCGGGGCGGCCCCGAGCCCACGCCGCAAGCTCCCCTCGACGGGGGATTGCAGCGTGGTAGGCCCATGGCGGCCGGTGACGGTGGCTACGGCGCAGGTCAACGGCTCTTCGATCGTGGTGACCGTCGCCCAGCCACAGCGCACGGCGTAGCCCTCGAACTGTGCGGTCGGTGCCTCGACGAGCAGCACGGCGATGCCCGCACCGCGGCGCATCACTTCAGCTCGATCTTCCGCTCGAGCCCGACGCTCGCGAGCTCTGTGGTCGCGAGATCGTTGTCGCTCGGGACGACGGGCGTCTCCTTGAACGACTGCTGCATGTCCGCGAGGGTGATCTCGGTGAAGCCGGCATCCGCGAGCTCGTCGCGCAGACCGGCGTCGAGCAGCGCGCGGGCCGTGGTCGCGTCGAGCTTGGCGCCGCCGATGCGGATGCGCTCGTGCGCGGCCCCTCGCAGCGTGACGAGCACCGAGATCCCGTCGGCCTTCAGGCGCTCGGGAATCGCCTCGGCGAGCCTCTCGCGATCCTCGATGCGGTTCCTCCGGATCGCGAACGCCCGCGCCCAGATCACCTTGCGGCGACAGGTCTCGAGCTTCGCGGCCGCCTTCGCAGCGCGATCGCGAGGCACTTCCGGCAGTGCACCGGGTAGCTCGCGTGTGGCCGCGGCGACCTGCTTCGCATCGCTGCACTTGTCCGCGTCGTGCGAGACCTCGTCGACGAAGCGCAGCGCCTCGCGGCCCGCCAACGTCGGCGGCCCGAGCTCGATCGGCGTCACAGGCGTCGGATCGGCCAAGCGCGTCGGCGCTGGGGCAGGGGTCGCTTCCTTCGGCGGAGCCTCGGTCAGCGGATCGTCGACGACGGGCCTCGCTTTCGCGTCGACCTTCGCGTCGACCTTCGCGTCGACCTTCGCGGGCGCCGTCGTGTTCGCCCGCTTCCCGTCGGGCGTGCCGTCGGGTGCGACCTTCACCTCGCCGCCGATCACGATCGGCGGCTCGACGGGTGCGGGCGGCACCGGTGGCGGCGTCGCGATCACCTTCGCCGCCACGCTGCCAACCGCCGATCCGAGATAGCCGAGCAGCGCGAGGCTCATCAGTCGTCCCGCACCACGTGCGGGCTGCCGCATCAGCAGCGCGACGACGCACCACAACAGCACGAAGCCGCACACCACGAGGCACGCGAGCATCGCAGTCCCCCACGGATCCGCCGCGGGATCGAAGGCCACTGCGAGCAGTCCACGGCGGTCCATCGAGGACACTAGCCCTGACAGTATTCGTTGACGCCGCCGACGATGGTCTTCTCCATCGTCACGACCTTCGCGGCCTCGGCCGCAGCACGATCGAGCGCGTCGCGATCGTTTGCCTTCGCCGCCGCTGCCATCGAGAGGTTCACCTTGTCGGCCTCGGCAAGCAGCTCGAGGTACTGCTTCGCGAACCCGGCGACCTGTGCGTCGGTGAGCTCGAGCGCGACGATGTCGTCCTTCGCCGTCTTGATCGTCGCGGAGAACTCGTCGGAGACCGCGGGGTTGTTCTGGATGTCGCCGAGCTTCTCGATCGCGGCCGACAGCGCAGCAGTGTGGCGCTTGACGCCCTCGACGAGCTTGTTGCACTGCGCGACCCTGGCGTCGCAACCTGCAGCGAGCAGCAGGGCGACGCATGCCCAAGAACCGATGACACGACGCCACGGGCGCGCAAGCTGGCAATGCGTGCGGACGGTGGTTGACTCGCGGGGCACGAACATGGGGGCGGTAGCGGTGCAAGCCTACGGTGGGCGCCGCGGGTTGTCACCCCGGGGGTCGGCTGCGATACTCGCGCGAGGATGTCGGCAAATCAGGCCTCCAGGGCCGTGAAGACTAGCTCGCGGTTCTTCCGGTCGCGCAGCGCGAGGGTGTTGGCGATGGCCGCGATGCTCCCGGCCTGCAATCTCAACAAGCTCACCGCCAACGCGACCTCGGGGATGCTCCTTTACGGCTCCATCGCGTTGGATCGCGAGAGCGATCTCGAGTTCGCGCGCGGAGCATTCCCGGCGAGCCTCAAGACGGTCGAGACGTTTCTGATCTCGTCGCCGAAGAACGAGGCGCTGCTGCTGCTGCTCGCGCGCGGCTACAACTCGTACGCGTTCGCGGTCATCGAGGCCGACCTCGAGCGCGCCAGCCTCCGCGGTACGTCGGAAGAAATCGACGAGCTCACGCGCCGCGCGAAGATCCACTACATGCGAGGCCGCGAGTACGGCTTCTCGTTGCTCGCTCGTCCGGCGCTGCGCAAGGCCGCCGAAGCTGACGATATGAAGGCACTCGATGCCGAGCTCGCGAAGGTCGACAAGAAGAACGTCGCAGGTCTCTTCTGGGCGACGTACGGGTGGCTGTCGACGATCAACCTCGCGAAGAACGACGCTGGTGCGCTGCGTGGCCTCGCTGCGGTCGAGCACATGCTCGCGCGGGTGATCGTGCTCGATCCCGACTACAACGCCGGCTCGCCGCTCGTGATGCACGCGGTCTATCTCGCATCGCGTCCCGAGGTGTTCGGCGGCAAGCCCGCCGAGGCGAAGAAGGCTTTCGATCGCGTGATGAACTCGTGGGGCACGCGCAATCTGCTGGTGCCGTATCTGTATGCGCGGTTCTATTGTCCGCAGGTGCAAGATGCCAAGCTGTTCGAGGAGCTGATGCATCGCGTGCTCGCGGCGGACGTCACCGCCGAGCCGGATCTGCGCCTGAACAACGAGGTCGCGCGGGCTCGCGCGCGTTTCTGGAAGACGAACGCGCACCGGCTGATCCTCCCCGTCACGCCCGAAGCTCCGCCGGCCTGAGCGCCCGCGGTGGGCCCGCCCTGGGGCCCTCTTCATTGCGCTAGCCGTGGTGCGGTATGCATGGGTCGTCCACCGACGGAGCCCCGATGTCCCGCGCCACCACGACTCGCCGCCGTTTCATCCGCACCACCGCCGCCGCTTCGGCCGTCGCCACCTTCGGGGCGCCGTACATCGCTCGCGGTGCGAAAAAGACGCTGCGTCTCGCGACGCTCGCACCCGACAAGTCGAGCTGGCACGTCGCGTTCGAAGAGACCGCGCGCGAGGTCTACCGGCGCACGAACGAAGAGCTCGAGATCGTCATCTACGCCGGCGGCACGATGGGCGACGAGGCGGCGATGGTCCGCAAGATGCGGCACGGTCAGCTCGACGGCGGCGCGCTCACGAGCGTCGGCCTCGGCGAGATCGACAAGCAGCTCCTCGCGCCGCAGATCCCGATGCTGTTCCAGGACGAGAAGCAGCTCCACTACGTGCGCGAGAAGATGAGCTCGACGTTCGAAGGCCTGCTCGACAAGGGTGGCTTCAAGCTCGGTGCGTGGGGCGACGTCGGTCCGATCTACATCTTTAGCAACACGCCGGTGAAGACGCCGGACGATCTGAAGTCGACCAAGCCGTGGGTGTGGGACACCGACCCGGTGTCGAAGGCCGTGATGAGCGTCATCGGCGTCAACGCGGTCGAGCTCGGCGTGCCCGATGTGCTGCCGAGTCTGCAGACGGGGCTCATCGACGCGTTCACGAACTCGCCGTACGGTGCGATCGCGCTGCAGTGGTATTCGAAGGCGACCTACGTCACGAACCTGAAGCTGTCGTTCGGCATCGGCGGCTCGGTGCTGACGACCAAGGCGTGGAACGACCTCGATCCCGCGCACCAGCAGGTCCTCACCGACGTCACCAAAGAGAAGTACGGCGAGCTCGTCGACAAGATCAAGAAGGACAACAAGAAGGCGATCAAGAGCCTCAAGGCGGCCGGGATCCAGGTCGTCGAGCCCGACGACTTCCTCCGCTGGGCGGCCGTCGCCGTGCAGGTCCGCGAGAAGCTCGTCAAGGACGGCACGATCGACGGCGCCATCGTGAGGCAGATGCTCGAGCACATCCAGAACGCCCCGAAGTAGGCTTTGCGGGGAAGCGGCCCGCTTCCCCCTCCATGCCGGCGAAGCCGTCACGGAGCCTCCCCCTTTCCATCGCCTCGCGATTTCGCTTTGCGGGGAAGCGGCCCGCTTCCCCCTTTCCATCGCCTCGCTCCGATCACCCGCCGGTTTTGCGGTATTCATCGCTGCATGAAGCTGCTGCGCGCGCTCGAGGCCGGGCTCGTGCGAGTCGAGGGCGCCGTCGCGGTCGCGCTCGTGCTCGTGATGCTGGCGCTCGCCGGATACAACGTCGTGTACCGCAACGTGCTGGTGCCGATGCAGAAGCACTGGGCGCACAGCGGTCCTGTCCCCGAGGCACCGACGCCGCCGCCAACGAAGGCGCTCGCGAGCACGCCGACGGCTGCAGCGGAGCCGGGCGGCGCGGAGGGTTTCGCGGGTGACTGGGGCGAGGGCGGCGACGACGACCAGGACGCGAAGGCGGAGCCGAAGCCGAGCGACGATACGGACGGCGCACAGGGCTTCGCGGGTGACTGGGGCGAGGGCGGCGACGACGACGAGCCCGTCGACGCGAAAGCCACGAACGAAGCGAAGGAGGCGGAGCCCGTCGACGGGGACGAGAGCTTCCACCTCGCAAAGATCGACGCCGTCGCGCAAACCGGCGACGGCGAGCCACTCGGCGGTCCGCCGCCGCCGGGATCGTTCGCCGCGAACATGGTGTCGTTCATCGACTCGATCAAGCTCGGCTGGATCGACGTCGTGCTGCGCCAGTTCGTGATCTTGGTCGCGTTCTTCGGCGCCATGATGGCGACGCAGCGCGGCAAGCACATCAACGTCGACGCGCTCAGCAAGCTGCTCGGCCCGGCGCGTCAGCGGTGGCTGTCGGTCGCGACGAACCTGCTGGCGACCGGCGTGTGCATCGTGTTTGCGCGGGCCGGCAGCGCGCTCGTCGGCATCAGCCGCGAGCATCCCCACGAGCTGGCGCCGTGGGCCGACGAGTGGATCTTCCAGCTCATGTTCCCGCTCGGCTTCGGCCTGCTCGCGTTCCACTTCGCCGTGCGTGTCGCCGAGGCCGCGACTGGATCCGCGCCCGAGCGCACCGCAGGTGCCGCATGAGCGCGCTCATCGTCATCGGCCTGGTCGTGCTCGCCGTGTTCGGCGCGCCGCTGTTCGCCGTGCTCGGCGGCATGGGCATCCACAATTTCAGCAGCGCGGGCACCGACCTCGTCGTGCTCTCCGAAGAGCACTACAAGCTCGCGACCAATCCCCACCTCGTCACGATTCCGTTGTTCACGCTCGCCGGCTTCCTCATGGCGGAGTCGCGCGCCGCCGATCGCCTCGTGCGGGTCAGTCGCGCGTGGCTCGGCTGGCTGCCGGGCGGTCTCGGCATCGTCGTCGTCGCCTCGTGTGCGTTCTTCACGACCTTCACCGGCGCGTCCGGCGTCACGATCATCGCGCTCGGCGGGCTGCTGCACCCGATCCTCGTCAAGGAGCGCTACCCGGAGAATTTCAGCCTCGGGCTCATCACGTCCTCCGGATCGATCGGCCTGCTGTTCCCGCCGTCGCTGCCGATCATTCTCTACGGCATCGTCGCGGGCACGAGCATCGACGACCTGTTCGTCGCGGGCATCGGCCCGGGCCTGTTGTTCCTGCTCGTGCTCGGCGTCTACTGCCTGTGGGTCGGTCGCAAGCAGGGCGTGGTGAACACACCGTTCGATCGCAAAGAGGCGTTGGTGTCGATGTGGGCCGCGAAGTGGGAGCTGCTCGTGCCGGTCGTGGTGATCGTCGGCATCTACGGCGTGCCGGGGCTGACGACCGGCCTCGTCACGATCGGCGAGGCCTCGGCGATCTGCGCGATCTACCTGCTGCTCATCGAGGTGCTCGTCTACAAGGACATCACGCTGCGCAAGATCGACGCGCGCCCGGATCTTCCGAAGGTGATCCGCGAGTCGTTGGTGATGGTCGGCGCGATCATGTTGATCCTCGGCGTCGCGATGGGGCTGACGAACTACCTCATCCAAGAGCGCGTGCCGATGATCCTGCTCGACGCGATTCGCGGCTACATCGAGAGCCGGTTTACGTTCCTCATCGCGCTGACGATCTTCTTGCTGGTCGTCGGCTGCATCATGGACATCTTCTCCGCGATCATCGTGGTGGTGCCGCTCATCACCCCGATCTCCGCGGAGTACGGCATCCACCCGGTGCACCTCGGGATCATCTTCCTGGCGAACCTCGAGATCGGCTACCTGACGCCGCCGGTCGGGATGAACCTGTTCATCTCGTCGCTCGCGTTCAACAAGCCCGTCGTCGCGCTCTATCGGATGACGCTGCCGTTCCTGTTGATGATGCTCGGCGCGTTGCTCGTCATCACGTTCTACGAGGATCTGTCGCTCTCGATGGTCGAGTGGCTCCGGCCGCGGAACCCGTGACGCCGCGCAGCGAGACGAGGGCCGTTCAGTCCGACGCGACGAGCTGGATGCAGGCGAGCGGGGCGTTGGTGTTCTCCGGCAGGCCGCCGGTCGCACTGTCGACGCCGTACGAGACCAGGTAGCGGCCCGGCATCACCGGCTGTGCGTACGCGGAGTCGGCGGTGTTGCCGAGCAGGGCGCGTGACACGGCACCAACTGCGGTGAGGTAGAGCGATGCCCGCTCGCCCGCGCCGCCGTCGGCGACGATGCTACCGGTGAGCGTGTGGACCGGGATGTCGACGTTGATCACCGTGCCGCCTTGGACGTCGACCGTGTCGAGCACGACGCTGTCGACGTTGATCGGGACCTGACCGCCCGGCGTCTCGACGGCGTAGACGACTTCGTAGGTACCAGGCACGACCGGCGTGGCGAACTGGCCCATGCGGGTGTTCGCGAGCAACACCGTGTCTCCGGAGAGGGGGTTGCGCAGGTACACCCAGCCATCGTCGTAGTCCGACTCGGGAGGCACGCCGTCCGCAAGCGTGATGATGCCCGATACGAACGCGGTCGGTACGTCGACGTCGAACGTCGGCGCCGCGGCGACATCGATCGCCTCGAGCTCGGCGTCGGAGTTCGCAGGTGCGAGTACCGAGCTCGTGTCCTGGGCGTAGCGCACCGTGTAGACGCCGGGTAGCACGATGCGTTGAAAGCTGCCCGAGGTCGTGTTGCCAAGGAGAATCTCGTCGTCGGGAGTGCTCCCGCGCAGCGAGATGCGACCGTCGTCCGCTGGGTCGTTCGGCGGTGGCGCGCCGTCGATCGTGAAGCCGCCCGAGACCACGACGGTATCGATCGCGACGTCGTTGACCGTCGATACGAACGTGTCGATCGTGCCGATGACCGCGCGCGGGTTCGACGGCATCACTGCCGTGCCGGTGAGCCATTCGTAGACGATCTCGTACTGACCGGGGACGACCCGCAACGAGTAGTCGCCGGCAACGGTCTCACCGAGCAGGAACTCGTCGCCGGTGACTGTGTCGCGAAGCGACACGCGGGCGCGCTCGTTGGTCGTGCCGGGGGCCGCCGCGCCGTCGACCAGGAAATCGCCCTCGATCACCGTGGTCGTGATGTTGATCGGGTGCACGATTGCGACCTCCGACCGACCCTCGGGGATCACGACGGTGTCGACCTGCGCACGATGGTTCCGGGGCGCGGTGGCGCCCGATGCGAGCGACTCGTACTCGATGTCGTACGCGCCGGGCAACACGTTGACCGAGAACGATCCCGCCCTGGTCTCCCCGAGGAAGACCTCGTCGCCGGTGCTCGCCTTACGCAACCACAGGCGACCGTTCTCGTTCACACTTGCGGGCGCGGGCTCGCCGTCGAACGAGATGTCGCCCTCGAATCGCTGCACGTCGAGATCGATGTCGACGGCGACCTGCGCCACGTTCTTCGCGTCGACGATCCCGACCACCGCGTTGCGGTTCGCCGGGACCAGGGAGCCGTGGCGGCGGCGATAGACGATCTCGTAGCCTGTCGGCACCACGCGCGTCGTGAGCACCGACGAATGTGTCGTGCCGAGCGTGATCATCTCGTCGGTCGCCGGGTTGCGTAGCCAGAGCTCGCCGATCTCGGTACCGATCTGCGGTGGAGTCTCGCCGCTCAGCAGCAGCGACACCGTGACATCCGTCGCGCGAACGTCGATGTCGTACTCGCCCGATACCGCCGTGCACGTGAAGCACTGCAAACCCGCGGCGACCGTCGGTTTCTCGCAATCGCACGCCACGGTGCCGTCGTCGAGCTCGACACAGCTCCCCGAAGGCCCGCAGTCGACGTCCTCGCACGCCGCCTCCGCCCCGGGCCCGTCGTCGGACGGGTCGTTCGTACCGGTGGCGTCCGCCTCGTCGTTGCCACCACTTTCCTCCCCGCCATCGTCGGACGTGCCGAGCGCAGTCGCGTCGCCGGGCGTCGGGGTAGTCGTCCCGCTCGGCGAGCCGGTGATGTCCGTCGCCGATTCCGCGTCGCCGTCGCTCGCGACAGCATCGTCACTTGCCGCGTTGCAGGCCGCCAAGGTCGTCGCGACGAGATAGCCAATCGTCCGTTTCATGTCCCACTCCGTCCGCGCGCGGCAGCGCGCTTGTTTCATTGCAATCGCCAGCAGCCGAGGTTCGCGTTCTCGTTCGCGGGCACGCCACCTTGCGATGCGGCGACCCTGTAGTACACGAGGTAGTTCCCGGGCGTCAGCGTCTGCTGGTACACGCCCTGGAACGTATTGCCGAGCCACAGCTGATCCTGTGTGTGGGCGTCGACGAGATAGATGTTGCCGATGTCGAACGCGTCCATCGGCGCAGCACCGCCGTTGATCGTGACGATGCCGCCGAGCGCGAGCGTCGGGACGTCGATCGCGAGCTCGAAGGCTTTCCCGGCGGCGACGCTGACATCACCGATAACGGCGCCGGTGTTGATCGGCAGCGGACCCGCGGCGTCGTCGGCGACGTAGACGATCTCGTAGTCGCCCGGCACCGTCGGCGCGGCGAAGCCACCGGCACGCGTGTTGCCGAGCAGCACCGAGTCGCCGGTCTCGAGGTCACGCAGGTACAGGTGTCCGTCCTGATAGTCGGAGTCGGGCGGCGTCGCGCCGGCGAGCGTGATCGTGCCGCTCACGTCGACACGTTGGATGTCGATGTCGCCCATCGTACCGGCCTCCGCGACGAGCTCGCGGATGCGCGCGTTGGTGTTGCGCGGCGCGTTCTGGCTGCTCGAGTCCTGCGCGTAGAACACCTCGTACGGGCCCTCGATCACGCGACGGCTGTACATCGGGTTCGACGTCATGCCGAGCAGGACTTCGTCGCCGCTCGGATGCCGCAGCACTACGAAGCCGTCGTCGCTCGGATCGGCGGGGGCGGCCTCGCCGTTGAACGTGAGCGACCCGCTGAGCTCGAAGGTGCGGATGTCGAGGTCGAGCGCTGGCAGCTCGATGCCTGCGTCGAGCTGCAGGATGTCGAGCGTCGCGCGACGGTTCGCCGGCGCGATGATGGACCCGGCGAGCGCCTCGTAGACGATCTCGTACGTGCCCGGCAGGACGCGCACGGAGAAGTCGCCGGCGCGCGTCTCACCGAGCAGCACATTGGTCTCGGGCGAGCGGAGCGACACGCGACCGTTCTCGAGCGCCGACGCCGGCGCGAGCACGCCGTCGAAGTTGAAGGTGCCCGCGACCGTCACGGTCGGCACGTCGATGTCCAAGCCGACCTCGGATTCCTGGGCGTAGAGCTCGCCGAACGTACCTTCGCCGGCCGGCGCGATCGCGGACCCTGCGATTGCCTCGTAGCGCAGCTCATAGGGGCCGGGGATGACGCGCGCCGAGTAGGTGCCCTCAGTCGTCAAGCCGAGCAGCACCTCGTCGCCGGTGACGGAGTCGTGCAGCCATATTCGGCCACTCTCGTACTGAGTGGCCGGGGCGGCAGCGCCGTCGAACGAGAAGTTGCCGCCGATCACGACGGTCGAGATGTCGACGTGTTGCTCG
>Ga0105048_10014407_pt1 | contig 12321 bp, 9 predicted proteins | sample MAT05_FD_78382 | JGI IMG/M metagenome (GOLD analysis project Ga0105048, IMG submission 78382) | Freshwater microbial communities from Lake Fryxell liftoff mats and glacier meltwater in Antarctica - MAT-05 | ecosystem: Environmental > Aquatic > Freshwater > Ice > Liftoff microbial mat | place... | reverse complement strand
CTGGTTTCCTCGCAAACAGGATCAGGCAAGACCATCGCATTCGGTTTGTCATTCGCACCGTCATTGCTCAACGGCTCGGCACCCAAGTCGGAAAAGGGATCGTCCCAGCCCCGGGTACTTGTAGTTGCTCCGACCCGTGAATTGGCAGGACAGGTCTCTACCGAGCTTGCTTGGCTGTACGGCGATGCGCCTGTGCGACTGGCTTCGTTCACGGGTGGCACCAACGTGATGGCAGACGTTAATCGTTTGCGCCGCGGCGTTGATGTTGTTGTTGGTACGCCTGGCCGCTTGGTCGATTTGCTAAGCCGAGGCGCTCTTGATTTGAGCGCGATTGCTGTGCTTGTTCTCGACGAAGCTGACGAGATGATGGACATGGGTTTCAAGGAAGACCTTGAGACCTTGCTTGGCGCTGCACCTGAATCGCGCCGAACCTTGCTATTTTCAGCAACGATCCCAAGCACCATTGCGCGCCTCGCTTCAACCTACCAAAACAAAGCGGCCCGCTTGGATATGCGGCCCGCTGGTGGCTCCAAAGGCCACTCGGACATCAACTTCGTGGCGTATGTGGTTTCGATGCGTGATCGCTTCGCCACGGTTGTGAACACGTTGCTTTCCACTCAAGACGCAAAGGCCATTATCTTTTGCCGCACCCGAGAAGGCGTGGGCGAGCTGCAACACAAGTTGGTTGCACATGGTTTCTCTGCCGTTGCGATGGCAGGTGATCGTGCCCAAGGCGAACGTGATCGCGCGCTTTCAGCGTTGCGTTCAGGTGCCGCACGCATCTTGGTTGCTACGAACGTTGCGGCCCGTGGCTTGGATGTTCCCGACGTGGAAATCGTTATTCACGGGGATCTTCCTGATGGCATCGAATCCCTCACACACCGAAGCGGTCGAACGGGACGCGCAGGCAGGAAGGGCACCAGCATTATTTTGGCAGAGCCTGCGAAGCGCCGTCGTGCGGAACGCTTGTTCATGGAGGCCGGAATCAAGGCCCAGTGGCTTCCGCCTATAACGAAGGATGCCGCCCAACGCGCTGCTGAAGATACGTTGGCCGAACGTTTGATGGAACGGCTGGGCGTCGTAAAGCCAGATTCCGATTCTGAAGAAGCGGGCGACGATGAATCGGGATCAGCTGCTGCGAAGCTGAAAGCCTCAAAGGGCGGTTCATTGGTTGAACGCCTGCTTGAACTGGTAGACGAGCGCTCGTTGATTGATTTGTTGTTGAAGAGTGAACTGGATCGTTTGCCTGCCGCACTTACTTTCAATGACGCGCAGATGCGGGACGTGCCCCAGCGCCCTGTGCGCGGCAACTTCGATGGCCCGCGCAATTTCGATGGCCCCCGCAACGACGAGCGACCGCCTGCGCGAGCTCCTGCCCGCGTTGAAGCACCAGCGCCTCGACCACGCCCAGAACCCCGCGCGGTGGCTCCTGAACCAACAGCCATTCGCATTGAAGCGAAGATTCCGCTTTCGGCTGCCCCCACTGCTCCTCGCGCACGATCTGTTGCAGAACCTGCAAAGATCGAACGGGTTCGCACGCACGCCCAGCCACTTGAACGCAACCGCGAACAATCCTTCGAGCCTTCCTTCGCACACCGTGCTGAACGCCCGAACGCAGCACCTGCCCGAAACAATGATCTTCGCAACGGCCGCTCGGTGATCTTCCGCATCAACCTAGGTGCCAACGAACAAGCTGAACCGCGCATCCTGCTGCCGCTGATCTGCCGTCGAGGAGATGTGGATCGCACGGCCGTTGGTAGCATCCGCGTGGGGCCAACCTCGTCTACATTTGAGATCGCGGCAGATACAGCGGTTGCCTTCGCCCGTGCTGCCATGCGCCCCGATTCGCAGGAGCCACACATTCGTATCGAAGCGGCACGTCCTGATGAAGATCAAGGCAGTGCCCCCCAGCGCTCCTCGCGCCCTGGCGGACCACCTTCTCGTTCGGGTGGTGGGCGTCCAGCGCCCGCCGGTGGTCGCGCACCTCTGCGCAAGCGTCCCGGCGGTAGCCGACCTCAGGCTTAGTCGACGCGCCAAATCGCCTGCGCGATGTGGCATTGACCTTACGTTTCATGCGAAAGTGACGATGTAACCCTGAAAGGGCCATCATGAACGTTCAAGGTCAACAACTGCGTGGGCTGTTTCAATTGCGTGGGTTCTTACGAAAGAGCCTCTGTTTGGTCGTTCTTGGTACTACGGCAGCGTCTGGCCGCTTCGCAAAGGCCGAAGCGCCCCCATCCAGCCCAGCCGACTATGTTGGCGTGTCACCCGGTACGGGAAACAAGAACCCGTTGCCCAAGCCAGACACCAGCGAACCCCAACTGCTGTGGACTGGATTTCAAATGTCAGAGGCGGGCGGCAAGGTGTTTCTGCAGACCACCACGCCGGTGACCTTTGATCTGAAAAATGAGGCAAAGCAGCTGTCCTTGACCCTGCACAACTGCCGCATTCACCTTAAGAACAACGAGCGCAATCTGAACACCAGCTACTTCGACACGCCTGTGGCCGGGATCAAAACACGGCAACACAAGCGTGACGTCGAAGTGGTGATTTCACTCAAAAGCGCGATGACCGCCGTGCCTCGCATGGAAGATGGTCCCGACGGTACGAAATTCGTCGTGCTCGATTTTCCAATGACCACCAAAGCCACAGCGAACTAAACGTCACAAAGCGCGGCGGCCGCGCGAAGTGAATCAAGCGGAGTTTCTTTGTTACGTGGCACGAACTCGTGCGCGACGTAACCTTGATAACCCGTTTCAACGATCGCTTTGCACACAGAGGCCCAATTCAGCTCTTGCGTGTCATCAAGCTCATGGCGGCCTGGCACACCACCTGTGTGGTAGTGGCCGATAAATTGGTGGTTGTCACGGATGGTGCGGATGATGTCGCCCTCCATGATCTGCATGTGATAAATGTCGTAAAGCAACTTGATGCGAGGCGAATTCACGCGCTTCACCACTTCAACGCCAAAGGCCGTGCGATCGCCCTGGTAGTCTTTGTGATCCACTTTACTGTTGAGCAGCTCCACGCAAATCGTGACGCCTTCACTTTCGGCAACGGACTTCAATCGGTTTAGGCCCAACACGCAGTTGTCGATCGCAACAGCGTCATTCATGCCGCGTTTGTTGCCGAAGAATGTAATCACGTTCGGCAGGTGAAGCTTTGCAGCTTTAGGGATCTTGTCGGTAAGACCCTTCACAATGGCGTCGTGGTTCGCCTTGTTGTTTAGACCTTCAGGGATCGAGCCGCCTTCGGCATAGGCCATTGAGCACACCAAACCGAACTTGGCGGGCGTTTCCCAGTCTTTCTCTTCCAACAAATCGATGGCTTTAAGACCCATGTCGGCAGCGGCTTTGCAAAGCTCGTCCAAAGGAAGTTTTCCGTAGCACCATTGCGAAACCGATTGCTTAAGTCGACCGTTCTTAACCACTTTTATGACCTTCGGCGAAAGCTTCGCTTTGCCCTTGGCTTTGGCTTTGGGGTCGGCGAAAAGATTGGAGGGCATGGCGGCCGCAGCCAGACCAAAGAGTCCAGCGCTGACCGACGATTTGAGGATTTGGCGGCGTTGCATGACGGCACTATACGCCGCGAACAGTTAGACCGCGGCACAGGGCGGCTGTGGCTTGTCGATTGTCGTGAGTCCAGAACTCAAGCGTCGCAATCTTGGCCTCGAATGCGATTACTTCAGCAGTGGCAACATGAATTGCGTCCAACGCTCGCACGTTAACAGGGAAAGGGTTCTTCGCACGATCAAGGACGTGGCTATCGATTGGCACTAGATCAAGCATCGCAAGTAGTTCCCGCAGTTCTTTGCGCTTGGTAGCCGTGGTCTCATCATCAAGATTCCCGATGAGACGCTCTCGATCAACAGCCCGAAATGTCTCCACCTCGATCAACTGAGACGAACATAGAAGGTCTCCTGCCACCATCGGCACGAAGGGGCCTTCCTCCGAAAATAGCACTCTAAGTACCGCGCTAGCGTCTACGTACTTCATGAGGCTCCTCGCGGACGGCATCGAGTGATTCTTGGATGTTTATCTTCTTGTCCAACTTTGACACCCCGAGCTTGTCCCAGTCTTGGCTGCCCATATGAAGTCGACCTTCGCGAGCCATCCGGTCTCTCCATGACACCGCACGTTCCAAGGGTGGGCCTATTTGCGCGATGGGTTCATCGCGGTCTTTAACGACTATCTGTATCCCTTGGGACGCCATCCGGAGGTACCGGCTCAGATGTGCTTTGAGCTCGCTGACGTTTATGTCCTTCATGGTCCTAGTATAGGTCCATCATGGACCGAATGCGACCCGCTTGTACCCGGGGGCTACCAGATATGCCCCGAAAACCCGTGCGCCAATCCCTGCTTTTGGTGGGGAGGCTGGCCATACCATGAGGCTGTTTGAGTTCGCGGTACGGGCGAAATCTTAAAGGGAACAAACAGTACCTTTAAGAAACGGTTGCGCCCCGCCCGTTCGTAGCCAGCAAGGCCCAACAAAGTTTCCCACATATAGTCGCCAGGTCGCTTCACTTCCGATTCCCACAACGGGAACACAATCAACCGCGATGTGCCTGCGTCTGGTCCCTTACCCGTGCGGTACCAGATGTTCGGGAACACGTAAGTGCCTTTCCAACTGGCCCGTTCAATGTTGGCAAACAAAGGAAACAGGAACTGCGTTCGGCGTCCTGCACCGGCGTAATCCCAATAAAGCGGGAACAGCACCGTGGAAGATTCTGTGGGGGAACTTCTTCGATAGAACAACGGTCCCAACGTTGTGGCAGTCTTGTCGGCGTCGCTGTAGTTGCGAACAAACAGTGGGAACAAAGCAGTGGTGCGCGACTCGTGGAAGCTATGGTGATCGAAGAACAAGGGAAACAACACCGTAGTGCTAGAAGCTATCCCTCTATGCCGCCAATAAACGCCCAACCAAGATGACATCGACTTTTCAGGGTTGAAGCGCGCGTAGTGCAACAAAGGCAGAAAGAACCGCGTGGTGGTTTCAGTTGAACGGTTGAAATGGTGGAAACCCAGCGGAGCAATGGCCGTGAAAGTGCTTTCAGGCGAGGTCTTGCGAACCACGGGCGGCACGTACCACCAACTTGAACGGGGCGATTCTCCGACACCGAACACGGGCGTGAACAAGGACGAGTGGTCAGGTGATTTTGAATGGTAAAACAGCGGAAAAGCAGCCGTGTTTTGTGCCTTCTTCGCGCCGTCACGTGTCGCCCAAGCAAGCGGAAACACCCCCCAAGTCGATGCAGTGCCATTTGTGCGCTTGAAGAACGGGCCCGCAAAAGTCGTGGTTATCTGTTCTTTTTCGTTTTTGAAACGCCAATACAGCGGGAACAAAACTTGGTGTGATTTTTCCTTTTCGTGGCCCGAGTACCACAAAGGAAACAACACCCGTTGGTGGCTGGTGGCGGTGGTGCTGTTGAAATACAGCAGCGACATCCATGTGGTGGTGGTTTGAGCCTTAAAATTGTGGTGGTAGTAGCCGAGCGGCGTCAGCAACAAACTGCGTTCGTTGTTCTGCGTATACGCGTAAGCAGGGACCAGGGCTTGAGTGAAATTGTGTTGGGTTTTGCGCGAGAACCAAGGTCCAAGATGCAGCGTCTTGCCGAACGATCCGCTTGATTTCCAGAACAAGGGGAAGAAGGTATCCAACGCATACCCATCTTCGTTGCGTTGATGGAAGAAGGTAGGAAACACATAGGTTCCTTGTTCTTTACCTGCAGGCGTTTGGCTTTCGTAGTGGCCCCACAAGGGGAACAAGAAGCGTGATGTTGCTCCTGGGCGATCAACCGCTACCCATGGCCCCAATATTTGGGTCCGTTCGCGGTTCTGTTTGTTGGTGAAGTCAAACCAAACTGGCAACACGCCTTTCACGGCGGTGGTTGGCGATTGGTACCAAAAGTAAGGCCCGACGAAACCAGCCTGCAACTGAGCCGTTTTCTTAGCCATTGCTAGTGGTGACAAAAACAGCTGTGCCGCGGACGTTTTCTTGTAGTGAACCAACGGGAACAAAGTGAAGCTGGTCTCATGTTGTCCGCCTGGCTTTGCGCCACGGCGATAGTAAAGCAACGGCAGCAGCGCGTCGGTGGTTTCGCCGCCGTTCGTGGCGTGCAGATAGGGTCCTGCAACCGTTGTGCTGGTGTTGGCTTGCTTGTCACGGAAGTGCCAAAACAAGGGGGCAACAACGGCGTGTGATTTTTCCGTTGAGTTTCCTGCAAACAGCAACGGAAACAGCCCTGCGGACCAACCCTTGGGATTGCTGCTGTAAAAGCCTGGGCCAATAACCGTTGTGCTGGAGTTGGTTAGTTTGTTGCGGAAATTCCAGTACAAGGGGAACTGCAGCGCGTACGAGCTTGTCTTGTCTTCGCCTTGGAAATACAAGAGCGGGAACACGGCTGTGCCTCGTTGATCGTGATCGCGAAACTGACTGAACAGTGGCAACCCAAGCGTGAATTGCTTCTCAGGTGACGAGTAGTGCCACAGCAGCGGGAACACCACGGCGTGGCGTTCGTCGTCGTGCCGCCCGAAGAATGCCAACGGAAACACTCCGGCAGAACTGCCGTGGGTGCCTCGGTTGCGGTAGTAGGGCCAAAGGCCAAGTCCCGCCGCTGTCAGCTTGTCTTCGGGGGCGTTGCGGTTGAAATAAAAAGGCAACAGCGCTGTCGAAGTGGCCTTGTTGGCAGCATCATTAAACCGCCAAAAAAACGGGAACAGGGTTGTTGTGCTGCCTTCGAGATCCTTCGAGTGGTAATAGGGGCCTAACAACAACGCCCGGCTGCTGTTCTTTCGATCGTCATCGCGGTAGTAAAGCGGAGCGATGTCGAAGTCTCTTTGGGGTGATCGGCGGGTGACGATGGGAGGGAGCCAAAGGGTCAAGCCACTTGTCGCGGCTTTTCTATCGCGTTCGTATCCACCCACTGGTGTGATGACTGAAAGCTTGTTGTCGTTGTCTTTCTTATTCCAGAAGGCAAACGGCAACAGCAACGACCACGAGGATTTTTCTTTGTTGTCCCAGGCCTGGAAGAACAGGGGCAACAAGGCTCTAAATCCACCGGTACCGCTTCGGTAACCAATGTATGTTCCCGCAACCGTTGCCCGGCTTTGCTTGTCGGCAAAGTGCCAAACCAAAGGAAAGAACACAGAAACGTTCTCTTCCTCTTTGCGAAAGCTCCACAGCAAGGGGAACAACACATCGTAATCGTCTTTGCCCTTCGCGCGGCTGTACCAGTAGATCCAAAGATTCGAACCGCGCTGGTTTGAACCCGCCCACGATGAATAGCCAAAAGGGCTAATTGTCAGCTTGTTGCGTTTGTCGGCTTGTTGGTAACCTAAGGGCAACAACAACGTGTTTGATTTCTGCCCCCGTTGCCATGACCACAACAGCGGGAAGCCCACCGTGGTTGATTTTTCTTTTGATCGAAAACTCCACAGCAGCGGGAAGACCACATCGGTGGCCTTTTCCTCTTTCTGTTCTCGGCTCCAGTAATAGAGCAAGCCAAGCAGACCATATGATCGTCCCTGCTGTGGATCAGCAACTTTGAACGAACCCAACAGAGGCGCGGCCCAACCAAACTTCGTTGAACTGTAAACGAAGGGCCACACGCCCCACGATGTTGCCCCCGGTTGCTTTGACCATGTGATTACGGGGCCAACCCACAACGCCGTGGTTTGGCTTTGCTTCAAGTAGTTGCGGAAGTGGAAGTAGAAAGGCGCAACGACGTGGTCCTTTTCTTCCGAGGTCCAAAAGTGCCAATACAACGGCGCGACGACCTTGTAGCCAGGAACGCCGGTCCGCGAGAAGTAAAACGGCCAGAAGGCAGTCTTTGGGCCTTCCTTGCGGAACAACAAAACGCGCGTGGGCCGCTCGAAGGTCTGACAGGTGCCGTCGGTGCAGATCGTTTGATCAGGGCACTGGTCATCAGTGACACATGCGACGGGGGCTGTGTTGGCAAGGGGCACTGAAGATGCCGCCAAGGCGGCTTCACCACGCATGGCTAGCAGGCAACAAGCCAAGGCGGCGATGGCGATTATGACGTTGGGGAAACGCGGCATCTGAAGGCTGGGTGGGGAGGGCGCGAAGGGGAACGCAGCCTACTGCATCGGCATCGGTAACATCTTCCATTCGCCATTTTCGCGAACGAATCCGATGTCGGCGGTGTTTGCCGAGCCGTCTTTCTTCAGCTCGACCTTCAATGTGGCGGTTTCGCCCTTCAGAGTCTCGCCCTTGAGGTTGAACGATGAACCCTTAAGTTCGTCCTTCATCTTCTTGAGTTCGTCAGACGAACTTCCCACCTGCGAGGCCAACATCCCCTGGTACATCAGGGCGTAACTATCTATCACCGTCTCCAATTCACCCGCCTCCAGGGCTTTTTGCCATCGTTGGAAGGTTTTGGTGGGCGTGGAAAGGGCAGGGCGAGGGGCCGGCAACTTGTATTGAATTGAGCGAATCTTGTCCTTAGGCAACTTGATGGTGTTGCCGCCGGCCTTGACCGTAAACACGCCGTCGAAGTAGTGGATAATGTCGCCAGAGACCTTGGTCTTATCGAGCATCTCGATAATTTCCTCGGCATTTGCGCTCCCGGGTGCGGCTAGGCCAATCAAGCCAGTGGCAAAGGCAACAGCGGAAGCCAGGATCAAAGCCGAAACGCGAGATTTGCGAGAGTTCATTTTAGGTAGAGTCCTTGAAGTTCGTTATCGAGTCGAAGGGCCGCAAGAGCAAGAGCAAGAGCAAGTGCAAGTGCAAGTGCAAGTGCAAGTGATTGGAAAACCGTTGGCTTTCAGTCGCTCACAACCCTTAGACGGGCAGCCACCCGGTTCTTTTCAGCTTCCACGTGAGCCCGCTCACGCGTTTGGGTGGATTCTGCGCAAACATTGAGACGGCAAGCTAATCGGCCCTCGACCCTGAGTCAACGCAGGGAAACGGCTTTCGGACCGGCGGTTGGCTAGGGTTTGTCGCAAAGGCCCTCACCGGGGTTGCTTGTGGTAAAAAAGGGGTCCTGATGGCCAAAATCTCGCTCACCGGCATAAAGCCCACCGGAACACCCCACCTCGGCAATTACCTGGGATCGATCCAACCTGCGCTCGATCTAGCCAAGGACTACCTCAGCATCTATTTCATCGCCGATTGGCACGCTCTGACCACGGTAAAGGATGGAAAAGCGCTAAAATCGTTGATCCACAAGTTGGCCGCCACCTGGTTGGCCTGCGGTTTAGATCCCAACAAAACCGTCTTCTTTCAACAGTCGCATATCCCCGAACTTGCCGAGCTAAACTGGTACCTCAGCTGTTTTTGCGCCAAGGGGCTGATGAACCGGTCCCATGCATACAAAGCCATGAGCGAAGAGAACAAAGCGGCCGGGCGTGATGTGGACGATGGCATTAACATGGGGGTCTTTAACTATCCCGTATTGATGTCGGCAGACATTCTGCTGTTCGGGTCGGATGTTGTGCCGGTAGGATCGGATCAAAAACAGCACGTTGAGATTGCTCGCGATCTGGCGACTTCTGTAAACGCGGCCTTGGGCAACGTATTTTCATTGCCTGAATCACTGATCCGCGAGGACGTAAAAACGATCCCGGGGTTGGACGGGCGCAAAATGAGCAAGAGTTACGACAACGTGATTCCGTTCCTATCGCCGCCCTCAGAGATGCGCAAAGCAATCATGCGCATTGTCACTGATTCAAAGCTGCCGGAAGAGCCTAAGAATCCAGATACAGACAATATCTTCAATATCTTCAAACATTTCGCGGAACCAGCGCGCATTGAGGAGCGGCGGGCGCAGTACATGGCCGGTGGCGTCGGCTACGGTGAGATGAAGGAAGAGCTGCTGGCAACACTGGAATCGCGCTTTGGGGCGGCTCGTGCCACCTACGACGATCTGATGAAAGATACGCCGGCGATCGATAAGCTGTTGGCCAGCGGAGCTGAACGGGCGCGACAGTTGGCAGGTTCGCGCATGGACAAGATACGCAAGAAGTTTGGGCTACGCTGAGCGTGGCCTACGGAGCGGCTTGTTGAGGCAACGGAGGCTGAGCCATGAGCAACTGTCGCAACGCCACGGCCTGTTTTGTGCCGCGCAGATCGACGAGCGTTTTCACATAGTGGGTTATCGCCCACAGCGACTCATCGCTCAAAACGCCTTTCCACGCAGGCATCGCCGCGCCCGTGATGCCGGCAGCGATCGTCGCATACAGTTCAGACGCAGTTGTTCCGTTCTTCACCTGATGAAACAGGAAGTCCATGGGCAAGATTTGAAGCTGGCGGTCGCCAATGGCGTATTCGCTGGCTTTGAGTGCAGGCCGGTACATTTCTTCAAGTTCAGCTGTCGCTGCGGGAGGCGATCCAATGTACTTTTGCGACAACGCAGTTCGTTCGTCTCGCGTGATGTAGCTCGCGTGACAACCTGAGCAGCCCGCCATCAAGTACTTGAGGTTTCCGCTTGCATCGTTTTCAGCGCCTGTAAGGTGATAGATGCGTTTGCCCACTTCAATTGCTTCTGCCTCTTTGCCTTTCCAAGGATCGGCAGGAACGACGATAGGGCGACCCAATTTTTCTTCCTTCCAACGAGGCGAGAAGGATTTGATGTACTGGATGACAGCGTTGCGTTCTTGGGGGCCAAGGTCCCACGCCAACATGGGCGTTCCCGCAAGTCCATGTGAAAGCGTGCGATCCAACGCTGCGTCTTGGGGCAATTTGCCCGCGGGTACACCGCCAAATTTGAACATTCCCGAACGAAAGTCGCGCGGGGCAGGGCGCATGCCTGCTGCCGAGATTCCTTGGCCGTCACCCTTTTCGCCGTGGCAGGTTTGGCAGTACTGCACGTAAACATCGTGGCCATGGTTTAGGATTTCAGCTGGGATCACCCGCTTGCCAGCCATGTCAGCTTCCAAAGGTGGATTTGGTGCCGCTTCTTCTTCGCCAGATTCTTCGGCCTGCGTTTCAGTGCGTGCCAGCGCAAGGTCGGCAGAGAATGCGTGTTTATAAAACAGCTTTTTGTTGCATGCACTGGTTGCTAACACCGCAGACAAAGCCAAAAACAATGCTGCGCCTTTGCACATCATGCGGTAACTCGAATCACGAATATCGGATGGAATCGTTGGCATGGCGTTCGTTAAACCAAATAAATGAGCACGTACATCATCAACCAAACCACGCCCACCATGTGCCAGTACAGCGTCCACAAACGCAGCGGAATGTGGGCCAAGGCGCTGTAGCGGCCGCGTAGTCCTTGCGTGCCCAAGAAAACAAGTGCCAGCAATCCCACGACCACGTGCAGCCCGTGGAACACTGTAAGTGCGTAGAACACGGATGCGAACGTTCCTGTATTGGGTTGCAACCCAACCAGCCACAGTTGCTTCCACACGATGCTTTGCAAAAGCAGAAAGCTTGCTCCAAGACCAAAGGCAACGAAAACTGCAGGCCCAACGCCCGTAAGGTCTTTGCGAACGCGACCCAAGGCCGTTTGCATCGCTACGCTTGAAAGTGCCAAGGCCACTGTAGCGATGGCGGGCAATCCCAAGGGCAAGCTTGGCAAATCTGAAGGTGGCCACGGGTGCGTTCCCGCCCGCATGATTCCGTAAGCAAAAAACAGCCCCGCAAACAACATCGCCCATGAGGCCATGAAGATCACCATACCCAAGAAGGCCGTATCCGCTTGGTAAGCGGCTGAGCGGAGATCCGTAGCAGGCTCGGGCGATAAGCTGTTCGCCACCATCTTTAATCTTCACCTCGAACGGCAGCGGTCGCGCCAGAGCTCGGTCGCGGCAGCACTTCGTTCTGTGCCACCCAATCGCGGCCCAGTATGGCCTGCACTTCAGGGTTGGCGAACTCGTGTGGGCCACGCAACACCGTTGGAATCGTATCGAAGTTGTGCGGGGGCGGTGGTGACGGAATTGTCCACTCTAGTGTGCCCACGCCCCACGGGTTTGCTTCCGCGTTCGCTGGTGCAAACACGTTGCGGAAGAAATTGTAGACGAATAGCAATTGGGAAATGCCTAGAGCAAATCCGAAGTACGAAGTCCACCGGTTCAGTGGCGCAAGGTGCTGAACAAAGGTGTATTGGGTTGGATCCCACATGCGACGCGGTTGGCCTGCATAACCCACAGCCAATTGGCCCACGAACAGCAACGTGATGAACACCAACGAGGTCCAAAAATGGGCCTTGCCAAGCGTTTCGTTGAGCTTGCGGCCGAACATCTTGGGAAACCAAAAGTGAATCGAAGCAAAACTGGCCAAGAACGAAGCCGCCGCCATGGTGAGATGGAAGTGGCCAACCACGAACATGGTGTCGTGAAGGTAAAGATCGGTAGAGATCGT
>Ga0105048_10014406_pt1 | contig 12322 bp, 10 predicted proteins | sample MAT05_FD_78382 | JGI IMG/M metagenome (GOLD analysis project Ga0105048, IMG submission 78382) | Freshwater microbial communities from Lake Fryxell liftoff mats and glacier meltwater in Antarctica - MAT-05 | ecosystem: Environmental > Aquatic > Freshwater > Ice > Liftoff microbial mat | place... | reverse complement strand
TCCCATGTTTTGGCTTTTCTAATTAAAAAAATACCGAGTACAGAGTGCCAGATGGACCAAAGTAAAAAACTTCCGCTTTGATCTTCCCAAATACTTGCAAAAAGATATTTAAACTCCAATTCTTTAGAAGTGTGCTTATAAGCAAACAGATACTCTATAAGATGGTTACTGCACAAATAAAAAATAGTACCAAATATGGTAAATACAGCGAGTACCTGTAAGTAAAAACTAATTCGTGCAAATTTTAACCATGTTAATTTTTCTTCCGGATTTTTTTTATTGGCAGATATTGCAAATGCAACGGTAGCTAGCAAAGAGGATATAAACCCTAATAAAACAAAAAAATGCCCAATTTTCCCAATACCTAAATGTTCACCTTCAAATTCCATCTGTGTAAATAATTTATACTTAAAAATGTATCTTAAAAAGTTTTTAATTTTTTAAATTGTAATGCCGTGTGTAGTTAATTAACAACCATTTTCTCTAATTGTTTCTTATCATCTTTATATTTACTAGGGCATTTAAGTAATATTTCACTACACTCAAAAACTTCCCCTTTCATTTTTCCTTTTAAAACTACCCGCTCGCTTTGCTCAAGTTCGGTGGGTTTTGTATTGTGATATACAACTTTAGTAGTGCCACCAAGGCTATCTACAGCGGTAAAGGCTAAATAATTTGGGTTATTTGCAGGGTTATATTCAATGGGAACAGATTTATCTAGTTTAGCAATTAAATGTACATATTTACCTTGCTTTTCTTTTGCAGAAGATATCGTATCATAAGTAGAAAAATCTACAGAAAACATTAATAATCCACCTATAGCGAATGCAATTACTACCAATAAAACAATGTGCGTTTTTTTCATAAAAATATTTATTTTGCAACGCAAAGTTAATGTAAAACGGTGGGTAAGCTATGCATTTGTTTAAGCAGAATTGCTAAATAAAACCAAAAATTAGCGGTAATTATTGTACAACTTAATAAACGATTTTCTTGTATAAGTTAATTATTTTTTTAAGCAATCATGTGTTGCCTTAGCTCGGCTTATATTTGCAATCCATTATCAGTAAAATTGCCGGTAATTTTATTAACAACAGCATACAATGACAGATATCACCCAATTTGATCCCAACTCAGTAGGTAACCCTAACAACAATATTTTTGGCTTGCCTTTTGGCGAAGAGGAAGCCAGATTGGTAATTTTATCCGTACCATGGGAAGTTACAGTAAGTTATAACGCCGGTACCGCAAGAGCCCCCGAACATATTTTTAAAGCAAGCTTACAGGTAGATTTGTTTGATCCTGAAATTAAAGATGCCTGGAGGCAGGGTTATTTTATGCGTAGCAGCGATAAAAAAATATTAATGAAAAGCGATTACCTGCGCAAAGAAGCTGAACTATACATTAATTATATAGCGGAGGGAGAAGATGTTAATAATAACAAATTCATGTGCAAAACACTTAAAGAAGTAAATGCAGGTGGTATTTATTTAAACAATTGGGTATATGACCAAACCAAAGAATTGATGGCAGCAGGTAAATTGGTTGGTTTATTGGGTGGAGACCATAGTACACCGTTGGGATATTTTAAAGCAATTGCAGAAAAACATGGCGACTTTGGTATATTGCAAATAGATGCACATTGTGATTTAAGGAAGGCTTACGAAAATTTTGTTTATTCACATGCCTCAATTATGTACAATGCTTTGGCAGAAATTCCTGAACTTAAAAAAATAGTACAAGTTGGTATTAGAGATTATTGTGAGGAAGAGTGGGATTATATTAAAGCAAACGAAGAGCGTGTTAATACATTTTTTGATAGTACTATAAAAGAGCGTTTGTATGAAGGTGATACCTGGCAAAATATTACAGATCAAATTATAGAACGGCTGCCACAAAAGGTTTTTATAAGTTTTGATATTGATGGGCTCGATCCCAAGCTTTGCCCACACACCGGCACACCCGTACAAGGTGGTTTTGAAACAGAACAAATATTTTATTTATTCAAAAAACTGTTGAGAACAGGCCGTCAAATTGTAGGGTTCGATTTAAATGAAGTAGGCATTAGCAGAGAAGAATGGGACGAAAATGTTGGTGCCCGCTGTTTATTTAAACTGTGTAATTTACTGATAGCTTCTAATCCGCAATAAACACTTTACCAAGGCTGCTTTTACAAGCAGCCTTGGTTTTTTAATTGTATTTATAATAGTATGAAATTCACTATTCTATTAAAAGATAATAACAACGAAATTGATGCCGCTATTTGCAGGGCTTTACTATTATTGTCGTTTTTGGTTACATTTTTATATAAAAATGAATTGAATGCTACCTTAAATTTATCGATGGGGTTGGTGCTGCTGACCGGTGCAATTTTTACAAAATATTTATTATTTCAACTGCGTGTTAAAAAAATTATACTTCTTAGCCTGGCAGCAATTATTTTACTAATAGCCACTAGCACATTTACTTTTTCTTTACTGTTGTTACTTTTTGGAATGCTAACAAACCTGCTACACAAAACACCTGTAATTACAATTGATGCTACAGAAGTAAGAATAAATAAAGTATTAAGTAACAAAGGTTATAAATGGGCAGAATTTAGCAACATTATCCTAAAAGACAATTTGCTAACCATCGACTTTGAGGACAATAAAATTTTGCAATTAGAAGTAGATGAAACTGCAAAAAGTATAGACGAAGCTGCATTTAATTCATTCTGCCATGGTTGTTTACAACGATAGTCTATAAATTTTTATACCAATACTGCCCCATATTTACCTGCTGCTGAAAGCCCATTACTTTTAAAAAAGCAAGATGACTTTTATTGAAAACATTTTTATACACAATTTTTTTAATACCCTTTGAAATAAGAAAATCCCTTTCTTTTTCAAATATAAAACGACCTACTTTGTAATCCCGGTAGCGAAGTAAAGTATAGTTTAAGATGATTTCAGCATCACCATCACCATTTATTGAGGCACTAAACATATTGGCCATTACCAGATCTCGAAGTACAACAAAATTCAGGTTATTTTCCATTTCTGTAGCTTTAAATGCTGGAAAAAAACCAGTAATATCAGCACTATAAAAAGCCAGGAATTTATTCACTAGTTTCTCCTCCCCTTTAAATTCAATGAGCTCAAAATTTTCTTTTCGGGTGTACACTTTCCACAAATAAAAAACATTTAACGCTAATAAAATTACATTGGTTATTAATACTGGTATAGCCTGTAATATGCTGCCATAAAGTATAAATGCGATATTTCCTCCAACGCTAAACCACCTGAACTTTAAATCGTTGTTTACCAATAAGGCAATAATTAATAAAAAGGAAGCGACATAACCAAACAAAACAGCCAAAGAAAGCATACGAATATTTTTGGCAAAATTAATTGATGAATATCAGTTTAATCCAGATTTTGAAGTTGAAATTCAATTATTACTATATAATTCATAGAAAAGCTTACAGGCACTTTTATGAGGCCATATTCTAAAGTTAAATTACCGGATTGAATTGTACACACCAAAAAAGGCAATCAATAATGATTGCCTTTTTACAGAAAAATATTGAGTGATTATGGTTTGGAGTCACTAGCTTTTTTAAGAATATTTATAAATTGGTTATTGAAAACGATAAACTCTTTTTCAAGTAAATCTATAGTTCCTTCTTTGGTTGCAGATAATGGTTCCAATGCGGTAGCCACTTCTAAATAAACATCGCTCAAACGGCGGCGATATTTAAACTCATCAAAAAACACTGTTTTACGATTAAGTTCCAATATTTCCTTACGCATGCTATCAAGTGCTGCAAATGTAGATTGCTGAAGACTATTCTTATTTTCAATTTTGTTAAAACCGGCAATAATATTATCCATTGAATCAACCATTACTGCTAGTTTTTCATGTAGCGAATACAAGCGCATTCCTTGTTGGTAAAGCTTTTCTACATTTTTTGCAGAAAAGTTTTTTGCATCATTAGGCTTAATATTTATAAACTGTTCATATTTTTTACCACCTGCAAGCAACACTACTTTATACTTACCAACAGGTACCCTTGGTGCAATAAATCCTGAGAACAAAACCGGAGAACCAGCCACAAAGCCGCCTTTAGCTACTTTTGGTGGATTGATATTGAACGGCCAATAAACAGAATTTAGCCCTTTTAAAGTAGTACCATTAATATCCTTTATTTTTTTATTGGCAGCATCATAAATCTCTACTTTTATACCATCTTCGCTTCTTTTGCTAAGATAATAGTTAATAGACGGTAACACTGCTTTGCCACCAACTATATATCCGTCAATATTATCGCCTGTACTAGGTACTTGTGGGCTGTAATCATATATAAAATCCTTTACCGGAAACAATATTACCTCCTGATTGATATCAGATTTTACCAACTCTCTCAGTGGCTGCAAGTCATCAATAATATAAATTCCCCTTCCGTGAGAAGCTATTATAAGATCGCCTGTTTTGGGCTCAACTAAGATGTCTCTTACCAAATTGTACCATGGCATATTCTGGTATTTACTCCGCATCCAACTTGTGCCAGCATCTATTGAAATAAATAAACCCATTTCGGTACCCGCAAAAAGTAATTTTTCATTTTTAAAATCTTCTCTAATAACATGTGCAAAACCTGTAAATTCAGGAGAAATAATTTTTTTCCATGTGTTTCCGGCATCTGTACTCATGGCAATATAAGTGCTATGATCACCATACATGTGATTATCAAAAGTTACATACATACGCTTTGGATCTAGCTTTGAAAGCTCTATACAACTTATCCATGCTCCCTGGGGGATACCAGCCTTCCATGCACCAGCAGCTTTATTTGTCCAGGTTTTACCTCCATCATTTGTAACCTGAAGATTACCATCATCTGTACCAACCCAAATAATATTTTCGTTGGTGGGGTGTTGAGTTATGGTATAAATAGTACAATGATTTTCTGCACTGGTATTATCACCGGTAATACCACCACTCTCTTCAGTTTTTTGCTTGCCCTTATCGTTACTGGTAAGATCTGGTGAAATGCGCTGCCAATTGCGGCCTTCGTCAATAGAACGGTACAGGTATTGATTGGCCATGTATAAATTAAATACAGGTTTGCCGGCAGCAGATTTTTTCAATGATAAACCCGTTACAATAGGTGTATTCCAATGCCAGCGATGATCCTCATCGCCTGCAACTTTTTGTGGCTTGATGGAAGCCAAAAGACCGGTAGTTAAATCAATTCTATTAGCATTGCCGCCCTGCGACTCTGCAAATACAATTTTTGAATTAAGCGGACTTGGCTGCACCCAAAAACCATCTCCACCGTTAATAGTTACCCAATCTGCACTACTTAAACCTCCTGCGGAAGAGTTTGGTGCCATCCAGCTTCCATTATCTTGCAAACCACCATATACATTGTAAATTTTTTCATTGTCGGCAGCTACATGATAAAACTGCCCAACTGGTAAATTATTAAGAAACTGCCACGATACACCTTTGTTCATACTTACATAAATGCCACCATCTGTACCCAGGTACATAATATCTGTATTAGATGGATGTATCCATAGTGCATGATGATCAGCATGAGGCGTAACACCTCCAATTATACTATTTGTCCAGGAGTAGCCGCCATCTTTTGAATATTGAAAATCATAAGCAGGCCGATATACTTTTTTAGCATCTTTAGGGTCAAAAACTAATACACTAAAATAAAAAGGCCGGGCTGTAATATTTTCTGTGGAAGCTAACTTTTCCCAGGTACTTCCTTCATCTTTAGACAGTAATAAACCTGGTTCTTTTGCCTCTACTATGGCCAAAACTTCCGCTTGTTTTGATGGATTAAAACTTACCACAATTCTTCCTAAATCGCCCGCAGGCAACCCTTGTGTTACTTTTGCCCAGGTTTCGCCACCATCTGTACTTTTATACAATGCACTACCTGCCCCACCCGATGAAAATGAATAAGGCTTGCGAAGGAATTGCCAAAAACTTGCCAGCATTATTTTAGGATTAGATGGATGTATAGCAATATCGGCACAGCCAGTTTCATTGTTTACAAACAATATCTTTTTCCAGGTTTTACCTGCATCGGTTGTTTTGTACAATCCCCTGTGCGAACTAGAACTCCATAATGGCCCCGGTACGGCAACAAACAAGGTTTTACTATCAGTGGGGTCAAACAATATTTTACTGATATGCTCAGTACTATCCAGACCAATTTTTTGCCAATTACTACCGCCATCTGTAGATTTATACATACCATCGCCAATGGAAACAGTGTTACGCATATTACTTTCGCCGGTGCCTGCGTAAACAACTTTAGGATTATCTTTTTCAATAGCCAATGCACCAATACTTTGGCAATATTTATCAAAAACAGGTGCAAAAGAAATACCGCCATTTTGGCTTTTCCAAATGCCACCGCCTGCTGTGCCAACAAAAAGTGTTAGTTGATCATTGGTAGTAATACCTTCAATTGCCGTTATGCGGCCACTCATGGTGGATGGCCCTAAAGCTCTTGCACTAAGCGTTTGAAAATAAGATGAATTCATAGCCGTTTGAGCCCGGGCGCTTGTTAAAAAAAGAGACCCAATAAAAAAAATAAGCAAACTTCTTTTCATAAACTTTAAATATAAAATGATACTATATAAATTTTAAAACACTTTCTAAATAAAAAATCTTACTCCAAATACATAAATGCGCTGGAGTAAGATTTTTTATTTGGTTTTACTGCTTAATTACCAGTAAATATTTTTTCATCTACAGTAGGGTTGGTTGTTACCATTTTAGATACCATCATCATACCACCCATATCAACCTTGTAAGCCATTATTACACCAAAACCTGTATCCTTGTAATCCAAAGGTTTTGAAGTCATTTTAACATCTTGCCCTTGTTGTTTGGTTGTACTTTCAATTTTATAAACAAGATTAGTTTTTAAATCGAAAAAATATGTTTTTTCGTTTTTGTTTTTTGTAGTGATTTTAATTTTAAAATACTCGTTTCCATCCTCTTCATCTTTTCCCAAAGCCTCTACAACACTACCTTTTTCTTTATAATCAATAAAAGGGTCTTGAATGTCTAAATCATCTAATTTTTCTTTCAATTCCTCTTCACTCAGTGGTTGTAAGGTTGATTTTCCGGCCAATGGGTTTTGAGACCATCCTTGAGTAGGCGTTGTAATGTCAATAATTTTCTGGCCCTGAAATTCAGCATCAACTCTTGCGCCCTTGCCATTTACAGCTTGCATGGTAAAAGGAATTTCAAGTCCCTGCACTTCAATCTGTCCGTCAATTTTAACAGAATTAATTTGCTTCCATTTTTCTTTACCGCCAATAGCCGCAATATACTTGTCAATAACTTCATCAGCAGTTTGAGCATTTACGGTTAAGCCAATAAATAAAAATGCTGCCAAAACAAATGCTTGTAAAAAATACTTTTTCATTTTTTTAATTTTTCTTAGTTATAAAATTTTATTTAACAATAGGTAACAATTTATTCAAAAAAATTACATCATAAAGCAACTAAATTATTTTTTAACGAATAAATAAAACTGCTTATTGGATAAAAAGGCAGGATAGCAGGTAGTAGGGATATTTCAATGGCAAATTCGGCAATTGAAATATGTCAAATTGAAAATAAATTAATAATATAAAATGGGTTGATATTTTATTACTATTCCCAACCACTAGCCAATACATCTGCTATGTGAACTGTTTTAATTGATAATCCTTTATTTTTAATCACCCCGTCCAAGTGCATCAGGCAACTAATATCAGTAGATATAATGTATTCAGCGTTGGTAACTAAGGCATTAGTAATTTTTTGATCTGCCATAGCTACAGAAATACTATCAAATTTTACTGCAAAGGAACCGCCAAAACCACAGCATGATTCTAAATCATTCATTTCAATCATTTGCAGGCCGTTTACTTGTGCAAGTAATTTTCGGGGGCCATCTTTAATTTTACATTCTCTTAAAGCAGCACAACTATCATGGTAAGTTGCAATGGCTTTAAATTCTGCTCCATAATTTTCTATACCAATTATATCAGTTAAAAATTCTGTAAACTCATAAATTCGTTTAGTTAAATCTTTTACCTGGTTATGGGCAGATGAATTATCGAATAATTTGGAGTAATAATTTCGAACAAATCCTACACAACTAGCACTTGGACAAACGATGTAATCTGCATTGTCAAAGTCTTTAATAAATTTGGAACACACTTCCCTTGCTTCATCCCAAAAACCAGCATTAAAAGCTGGCTGTCCACAGCAGGTTTGGTTACTATTGTACACAACATCACAACAAGCTTTCTCCAGCACTTTCACCATATTAAAGGCTGTTTGTGGATAAAGCTGGTCAATAAAACAAGGTATAAATATTTGAACTTTCATTCCACAATTCCACTAAGGGAAATTAGATTTTTTAATAATTTTCGACAATAGAATTGAAAAAACAAATAATGCAGGGTGAGCTGTTGGAACTAGATTAAATGTTGGTAAAACTTTTTTTAAGGGCTATCATTTTAAGGGCTGTAATAGCAGCCTCCTCCCCTTTGTGCCCATGTTTACCTCCTATTCTTTCATTAGCCTGGTCCTGGTTATCTACCGTTAATATACCAAAAATAGTAGGAACAGGCAGGCATAAATTAAGGTGCAAAACACCATCTGTAACAGCTTTACATACGTAATCAAAATGAGGTGTATCGCCACGCAGCACACTACCTAATGCAATAAAAGCGTGGGGCTTATCATCTTTATATTTAAATGCATCCCAATAAGCCTTAATAGAAAAAGGGATTTCAAAAGCACCTGGCACCGTTATTACTTTATAAGGTACACCCAATTCAATTAAAACCTTTGTGCAACCAGCTTCTAACGCATCAACAGTAGCTGCATTCCATTCGGTACGTACAACTACAACACAGGCATCCTTACAAAGTTGGATGCCTGAATTATTTAAAATATTAACGTTATTGGCAGACATAATTTAGTTGCTTAGTAAAGATTCCCTAAATAAAAACTGATTCTTCAATTATTCTGTTACCCCAAGCCTTGCAAGATATTTATCAGCATCATTGGCATGGTTATTTTTAGGGTAGTCTTTTTTTATCCTTTTAAAAAAATCTATTGCATCTGTTGACTTTCCCGTTGCATCTGCAAATAAAGCTGCTTTATATAAAGCCTCGGGTGTCATAAACTCATCTTTACTGTTAACACCAATTGCTTTTTTATAACTATCAAATGCATCATCATTCTTTTTTAACTCGGAATAAGCATCTCCTAATAACATGTAAGCTGCTGTTTGCACCTGTGTTGCATTGGTAGAAAACTCTTTCAGGTATTTTACAGCATTAGTAAAATCTTTATTGTACAAATAGCAAGCACCTGCAATGTATTGAGCTCTGTTTCCGGCAGCAGTGCCGCCATAAGTATTGGCAATTTTTAGTACGCCTGTTGTAATAGGGCCGCCGCCTTTTAACACCAAATTGATTGAATCTTTATTAAAACCCTGCTGTGTCATTTTACCAAAAAGTTGCTCTGCGGGAAAAATTAATTCAGCAGATTTTTCTTCGTTGGGTGCTTTAACCATATTTTTATATGCTAACCAGCCGCCAATACCTAAAATCAAAGCACTTCCTATATAAATAATTGGTTTGCTAAATTTAGCCCAGAAATCTTTGGCTTTTTCTACTACATCGTTTACTTCCGTTGAATCTACTACTACTTGTTTATCAGACATTTTTGAATATTGATTATTTAAGGTTGATTTGTTTTTTTTGTGTTGATGCTTTAGTCAACTATAAATGGGTAGTCTTGCTGAATATAAACGTCTTTTAGCAACTCGTCATCAGATGGCCATGGACTTTCTTCTGCAAATTTCACACACTCCTCTACCTGGGCCCTCACTCTTTCATTCATTACTTCTATATCAACGTCTTCCACCTTATACTCATCTTTTAATACCCTTAATACATGATCAATGGGGTCTCTCTGTTTGTATTCTTCAACTTCATCTTTTGTGCGGTATTTTTGAGGATCACTCATACTGTGACCTTTGTAGCGGTATGTTTTAATTTCAAGTAACGTTGGTCCACCTTTTTCTCTTGCCCTGTTTACAGCTCTAAGCATTGCATTGTGAACATCTTCAGGGCTCATGCCATCTACACTATCACCAGGCATATCATAAGCGTCTGCTAATTTATATAAATCCAATACATTGCTGGTTCTCGCTACGGAAGTACCCATTGCGTAATTGTTATTTTCGCAAATAAATACTACCGGAAGCTTCCAAAGCATTGCCATATTAAATGTTTCATGCAGCATTCCCTGCCTTGCTGCACCATCGCCAAAAAATACTACAGCAACATTATTAGTACCTCTGTATTGTTCTGCAAATGCCAAACCTGCACCAGTTCCTATTTGTGCTCCTACAATTCCATGTCCACCAAAAAAACCAACATCAATACCAAAAAGGTGCATACTTCCACCTTTCCCTTTACTGCATCCGGTGGCTTTACCATACAATTCAGCCATGGAAGAATTGGGCGTTACACCCTTTGCAATTGCAAGCGCATGGCAACGATAGGCTGTAATGAATTTATCCTCTGGATTCGTTGCTGTCATACAACCGGCAGCCACAGCCTCCTGGCCTATGTACAAATGGCAAAATCCCCTGATTTTTTGCATACCATAAAGCTGTCCCGTCTTTTCTTCAAACTTACGTAACAGTAACATTAACTCGTACCAGTATAAATAGGTCTCTTTTGAAAACTTTGTTGCCAATGATTTAAATTTTAGGCCGCAAAGATAAGGGAGAAATTGAAAATAAATATTACCTGTTAATAAACGGAAAATTCTATTATTAGATGCCATATATATACATTGGCTATAAAAAAATAACATAAAACATTAAATCGATTTTTTGAGGGCTTCATAAATGCTATCATTCATTTTACATGCACCTCTATTACTTTTTTTGGCGTTGGTGAAATTTATAGGCTTCATCCCAAACTGTCGCTCCTGATTTCGGTCGTTGAGGTCACGGACCGAGGCCCAGCCGTAATCGGTGTCCTGAACGACCACTTGTTACTGCGACAATTTGGGATGCACACAAATGTATATTTATACAATTCACTTAATTGCTAATGCTTTAACTTTGGCACTGATGATAAATTAATTATTGCTTAGTTCACTCAACTCAAGAACATAATTTTGGCTTTGGTTTATTACCATGGTTTTGCATAAGGGTTAATACATTCTATAAAAATTTATTATTTACAACTTATCAACAAAAAACATTGTTACTATTATTTTAACAATTTTAACGATTGTTTGTATTGCAATCACAAGAAGTAAAAAAGTCTAATATTTAAAAGTATGACAAACAAAAACAGTTTTGTTTATTCCGAAAAATCGGAGCCGCACAGAATACGTACTAAAGAAATTTTAAAGCAACATCCGGACATCCGTAAATTAATTGGAAAAAATCCTTTTACTATTTTTCCAATTCTTGGTTTGGTTACTTTACAAATTGTACTTTCTTGGTTCGTAGCAGATCAATCCTGGTGGTTAGTGTTTGGTGCTGCATATTTGATAGGTGCATTTGCAGATCATGCTCTATTTGTAATGATACATGAATGTGCCCACAGGTTATTATTTAAAAAGCCTGCAATCAACAGGCTGGCAGGTATTTTAGCTAATATTCCACAAATATTTCCCAGCTCTGTTTCATTTGAAAGGTATCACATAAAGCACCATTCATTTCAGGGAGTACATGAGTTAGATGCTGATTTACCAAACCATTGGGAAGCTAAGCTCATCAATAATTTTTTTATAGGAAAACTGGTATGGCTACTTTTTTACCCACTATTCCAGGTTTTTAGAATATCAAGGCTGAAAGAAATAAAACCTTTTGATACCTGGGTTGCCTTAAATTGGGCAGTACAAATTGCCTTTGTTGCTATTATGTGGATGTGGGTTGGGCCCAAAGCTGTGGTATTTTTATTGGCTAGTTTCTTCTTTTCTGTAGGCTTGCATCCCTTGGGTGCCCGGTGGATACAGGAGCATTATCTTACTCATGGAGAGCAGGAAACTTATAGTTATTATGGGCCCTTAAATAATGTTGCTTTTAATGTTGGCTATCACAATGAACACCACGATTTTCCATCAGTGCCATGGAATCGTTTGCCACAAATACGAAATGGTGCACCTAGCTTTTACAATACCTTATTCTTTCATACCTCCTGGACAAAGTTGTTTTTTAGGTTTTTGTTTGATAAAGAAATTTCTTTATATTCAAGAATTGTAAGAAACGATA
>Ga0105048_10014401_pt1 | contig 12326 bp, 9 predicted proteins | sample MAT05_FD_78382 | JGI IMG/M metagenome (GOLD analysis project Ga0105048, IMG submission 78382) | Freshwater microbial communities from Lake Fryxell liftoff mats and glacier meltwater in Antarctica - MAT-05 | ecosystem: Environmental > Aquatic > Freshwater > Ice > Liftoff microbial mat | place... | reverse complement strand
TATCAAATTATTTAAAATTACCTAATCAAGCTAACTGTTACTGCGATCGCTTTGACGCGACCCAAGCAAAAGATATTTTAGCGAATTTTTTATACGAAAACTTGCGATCGCAGACATTGCTACCGCATAGTCACGGGCTGGCGATCACTAATTTTTCCTATGAGCAATGGTGGCATCTCCACCGACAAAAACTCTGTGTGGTGGTAAAACGCGATCGCCAACCTGTCGCAATCTCAATTTATGACATCGATAGCAGTGGTAATTTGCCAATGAGCGATCGCAAAATTGAAATCTCATCACTATTTTGGACAGATATAGAATCGCGCGATCGCCTATTACAGTTTTTTGCAAGTCACCGCGATCAAATTCACAGTCTAAAAATGCCAGTCCCACTTGGCACAAATGTCCATAAATGGCTCAACGATGCAGGAAAGTTGCAATCATCAATGACTGAACCTTGGATGGTCAGAGTGATCGATATTGTTGAAGTTTTGAACGGCTTGCCCATTGAGTGTGAGCCATTTACTTTTATGCTCAGCGATCCACACTGCATTTGGAATGAAGGTGTATTTGGGGTAAGTAGTAATAATCGCGGTCAGATTACTGTAAAACGCTATGGCAACGGTGATTTTCAAGATCTGGCGATCGACTTTCGCGCCACAATCGAAGGTATCTCAGCCTTGATATATGGTACATATGCGATCGCCGAACTTGTCCAAAAGCAATGGATTACCGAAATCAATCCCTCTATTTACGAACTATTAGAAAAATGGTTTACGCCATGCGTGATTTATAATCCTTTTAATTTCTAAGTCTTTATAAATTGATTTAAATTGATTTTTGAAGACTGTCCGAAGTAAATTCCTTAAAATTAATCAATCTAGATTTAGATAAGCGCGGAGCGCTATTAAAATATTTAGCATGAAAGAAAAACTCACTCGTAGCCAAGAGCGAGTGCTACATCTTCTCCAACATTCTGATCGCGCTATATCAGCGCAGGATATCTATTCGGAGTTACGCAATAATGAAAAAAGTATCGGTTTAGCCACAGTTTATCGATCGCTAGACATACTCAAATTACAAGGCTTAATCAAAGCGCTGACCTTGCCTAACGGTGAAACCGTCTACAGCGTCATGCCTGCTGATAAGCACCATCTCAATTGCCTCAACTGTGGCAAATCTTTACCGATTGACTTCTGCCCCGTCCATGATCTTGGTAGTCAACTTGCCAAAACTCACAGCTTTCAGATTTACTATCACACTCTCGAATTTTTTGGTCTATGCAGTCAATGCCAACAAAAATCATAAGCCAAAATTTTGCAACACAAGGCAATTAGCAGCAAACTAATTATTGATAATGTTTAATCCTAAAGACACTTAATTAATCAATGTACTTAATTACTCCCTTCCCAGTGAAAGCTTAGACATTAAAACCAAATAATTAGCGTTGCGGCGCTTCGCGCCGCAACGCTAATTATTTGGTGGGAAGGGAGTAACAAATAGAAAGGGACGCAATGTGTCCCTTTCTACTTGTTAATTAAAAGTTTTGTTTGTTAATTAAAAGCAAGCAATCCAAAGTATAAAAATATGCCAACTATAGGTACGAACGTTAATAAACCATAGAGTGATGATTTACCAAGGTTGGTTGGCATAGCAAATAAGATAATCAAAGCGATGACAATATTAACGAGAGGAATAAAAAGTAAGATTAACCACCAACCTGGTTTTCCTGCGGCGCGAACCATTACCCAAGTTTGGGCAATCGGAACCCATGCAAGCCAACTATTCGGAATGCTGAGCTTGTCAGCAATTTTCATGAGACAAAAACTAGTGAAGAGATAGGCAATAACCCCAAAAATTACTGAAAAAAGAAGGATTTGGTTCACAAGAGCTTTTTGCTCTTCAGTTAGTGATTCGTAGTCTCTGATACTAGTAGTAGATGGGTCAACAGTAGTGTCTTGAGCGATGAGGCGATCGCCATTTTGCTTATTTACTATAGATGATGTGATCGCATTAGATGTTGAACTAAAAGCAGATACGCTAGGCTCAGCAATAAAATGTTGTAAGCTTACAACAACGCATAAAGTAATAAAAAATAAAGAAAATCTACGCCAAGTTGTACCTAGATGCGTAGAGTGTAAATATTTAAAAAAATCCACTATGTACTCCTCAAAAAAGTTATAGATATGACAAAGAGATTGCGTTTCTGCAATAACGTTAATCTACAGGAATTATGTAGAGTTCTCAAGAGTAGTTATTGCTTAATTCAACTTACCGATGTAATCGCGAATGACAGGGGTGAAAATTTTTACTACCTGTTGATAGACTTCTCTTTTAAACCTGACAATCGAATCGAGAGTCTGCTCGATCGCCATAAATTGTACGACCCGAAACTCGCGGTGATGAATATCTAACTGACAATCAGAGGCAGGGTGATTCCAATAAAAAGCATACCAACGCTGTCTTTGCCCACAATAGTTTGCCCATTTACCAGTTAGCTTCAGTGAAGACGGAAAGTCGTAGTACAACCAATCAGGATGGACATAGGCTATTTCGGCATTATTAATTCCTACTTCTTCATAAAGCTCTCGCAAAGCTGCCGTTTCTGGATCTTCCCCATCATCAATACCGCCTTGAGGAAATTGCCATGAGTCAGGCACACCAAGACGTTCACCGACTAGCACTTCTCCTTTTCGGTTAAAAACGACTAGCCCCACATTTGGGCGATAAGATTTTTCAGGTTTCATACTTTTAATTTGATAAAGCAAAAGCATAGCACCGCCGCTAGTCATCAGTTAGAACGCAAGACGACATCTTTAAATATGGGCAATTATTGATGGATTTGAGAATAAAGAGCTTAAGTTCTTGACTGTCCTAACCGTGATCGCAAGCGATCGCTATAATGCTTGTCGCATGATTTCAATGGGGACAGGCTGCTCTAGCCACCACTCAAGCCCGATCGCCCCTTGATTGATTAACATTTCTAGACCATTGATCGCTTTGAGTCCACGTGCCGCAGCAATTTGCAAAAATTTAGTTGGACGCGGGGTATAAATTAGGTCATAGGCGATCGCATGGCTAGGTAATAGCTCCATCTCTACCTCAGAGATCGGCGTATTCGGATCGTTAGACATGCCAATGGGCGTAGCATTGATGATAATTCCTGCGACTTCTAGCAAATGCGGTATTGATGTCCAAGGATGAACTCGCAAATTGTAATCTTGGAGTTGGCTAGTCATGACACCATGAAATTTCTTCATCTTTTTGGGATCACGTCCCACAACATGAATGACTGGACAACCTAATTTTAAACAGGCTGCAACTACAGCTTTAGCCGCACCACCACTGCCAAGGACAACGGCTGGTCGCTCTGTCCAATCGTAGTTTAGTTGTTTAAGAGGCTCTAAAAAACCTGCTACATCTGTATTTGTGCCGACCCAGCGATCGCCAATGCGCTTAACCGTATTCACTGCGCCGACAGATTTGGCGATCGGCAGGACTTCATCAAGTAAGGAGATCACTTCGACTTTATGAGGGATCGTCAAATTAAAGCCTTGAACTGATTGAATCGCCTTCAGTCCTGCGATCGCTGCTGGTAAATCGTTTACAGCGATCGGAAGCGGCACATATACATAGTCCAGACCCATCGCCGCGATCGCCGCATTATGCATGATCGGTGAAAGGCTATGACTGACAGGAAAACCTATCACTCCTAAGATTTTGGTTGTCCCTAAGACGCTCCCACTCATAGTCGATTCCCTAAAGTCGTTAGAAAACTATGACACAAATGCTTCGCCTAAAACCTAGAAAGTAGCGAGAATGGCTGTACGACTCTCTCTACTTTCTAAGTTTTTACTTTATGATTTAAATATATTTTTTGTAATATAAGGAAGATTTGCGTGACTGTTGCTGTTTCTGTTGCTTTGCCTGATGTTCAGCATCCGACTGATTCAGGAATTTATATTACGATTCACGGTCACTTTTATCAGCCTCCCCGTGAGAATCCTTATATTAATGAGATTGAGCGGCAAGAAAGTGCAGCTCCATTTCATGACTGGAATGCGCGGATTCACCATGAATGTTATCGCCCCAACGCATTCTCGCGAATCGAGCGTCGTGATGGCAAAATCGTCAAAATCGTTAATAACTATGAGTACATGAGTTTCAACATGGGGCCAACGCTGCTCTCATGGATGGAATTTCACGATCGCGATACTTATCAAGCAATTTTAGATGCAGACAAACGCAGTGCCGATCGCCTAAATGGTCATGGCAACGCGATCGCGCAGGTATATAACCACATCATGATGCCTTTGGCAAATTGGCGGGATAAGTTAACGCAGATTCGGTGGGGTAAGGCAGATTTTCAGTCAAGATTTGGGCGCGAACCTGAGGGGATGTGGTTAGCGGAGACTGGTGTTGATTATGAAACCCTTGAGGCTTTGTTTTTAGAAGGGATTAAGTTTATTATTCTTGCCCCATCACAGGCACAGCGCTGTCGTCCTATGCCTACCAATGAGCATCCTCATCCTGCTTGGCAAGAGGTAGGAAGTGCACAAATCGATCCTAACCGTCCTTATCGTTGCTATTTACGTCGCCACAGAAATACTGGCAGTAATGTAGCGGAGCTTGGTCAGTTCCATTTATCTGGGGATAATAATGATGCTTATATTGATGTGTTTTTTTATGATGGCCCCATTTCTCGCGATATGGGATTTGGCGATCTTTTAGGCAATTCTCATAATTTTGCCAAGCGGATTAATCAAGCTGTGCGAAACGATCACCGTCAAAGTCAATTAGTATCAGTAGCAACTGATGGGGAGACGTTTGGACATCACAAGCACTTTACGGAAAAGACCCTTTCTTATGCTTTTGTTGAAGAATTTCCGAAACACGGCTGGACGGTAACTAATTACGCTCATTATTTAAGTCTATTCCCACCCACATACGAAGCAGAACTTAAATCAGCGACAGCGTGGAGTTGTGCACATGGCATGAATCGCTGGCAAGGCGGCTGCGAATGTGGCGGCGAAGGTTCTGATTATCAATTACTATGGCGGCGACCATTGCGCGATAGTCTCAACTGGCTGCGCGATCACCTCGCCACTGTGTTTGTAGATATTGGGCGCAAATATTTTAATGACCCGTGGGAAGCTCGCGATCGCTATATCGACGTGTTGCAATATTCTTTAAGTGAAGGTATTGCTGAACATTCTCCAGTTTTAGAGCGATTTTTTGAGCAACAATGTGGCTCTAAGGTGTCAACCTCATCTCAGCGGGTTGATGCTCTGCGTCTGTTGGAAATGCAGCGCCATTCCCTTTTAATGTTTACTAGTTGCGGTTGGTTTTTTGAAGAATTATCCCGCCCTGAAACTGTGCAGATTTTACGCTATGCCGCGAGAGCGATCGAACTGGCTGCAGATGTCGCGGGTGTGTTGCTTGAGGATGAATTTATCCAGCGTCTAGCCGAAGCACCTAGCAATCTAGCTGAATTTAAAAACGGCGAAGGCGTTTATCGTCAACAGGTGGTCACTAATCGGATTACTCTTGCTCAGGTGGCTGCTCAATATGCGCTCAGTTCGACTTTAGGTAACTATGCGCGATCGCAACAAATCTATTGCTATACGATCCAGCAGCAGGATTATCAACTGCAACGGATTGGCTCCATGTCTTTAGCGATCGGGCAAATTCAACTAGTCTCTGGGATTACTCAAGAATCAGTAACTTATATTTTTGCGGTGCTTCATCTCGGTGGTGACGACTTCCATTGCTGTATACAACCATTTACGGGACGACGCGAGTATGAAGAAATCAAAGCAACCTTGTTTAAGACTCTCAAACAAGCAAATACCGCCACCGTAATTCTGGCTATGTCAAGTAACTTTAGCGGTGAACAGTTCAATCTGCATCATCTCTTTGCGGAAGAACGCCATCGAATTTTGCAAAAGCTAGCCGATGAGACTCTAACAAGGCTCGATCAATTATATGAACAAGTCTATCGCGATAACTATGGGATTCTCATCTCTTTCCGTCGTGACGGTCTGCCAGTGCCTCCAGAGCTACAAGTGGCTGCCGATATTGTCCTTAATAATCGACTCAGTGAGCAACTTGAACGTTTGGGAACAGGTGAACAGCTCCCGAATGTAGGATTAGATGCAGTAGCGATCGAGGCGCTCAATTTAGGCTGTAAATTTATTCATGTCGAAGATGCCGAGCTTCTGGAAAACTATATTTTGAGCCAGATCCAGAAACTTTCGCAGCTTCAAGATATTGATCAAAAATCATTATTAAGTTACCTCAATCAAATTGAAGAATCCTTAGCGATCGCTTCTCGTCTAAATCTGCATCTAAACCTTGACCTTTCTCAAGAGGCTTTCCTAAACTACCTGTCGCAACGGATTGCACCCAAGTGTCTACTGGCTGGACAAATCCTCGATTTGGAATCTGTCCAAAAGCAGCCAATTCACATTGAGGTAAATCTTTGCGAAAGTATCTCTAATTTAGAACTACATCAGTTGATTCATACAGCTAGTCAATTAGGGATCGCGACCGAAGCTTGGCTTCATGACTAATCTGCTTTGATCGGAATTATCCAAAAGCGCCACAAGAAAGGTCGCATCTCACTTTGGCGCATTGCCTATTTTGCAAAGCCTAGAACAAGGGGCTTAAGCCCCTTGCCTTTATCAAATGTTCCAAAGTGAGATGCTCCCATAAGAAAGGGCGCAGGGCAAAGCCCCGCATGGGTTTTAGTTTTTTCTCTATGGCGGCTTTGAAAGCAAATAGCTGTGAAAAGGTTAACCGCTTGTATCGGCAAGTTTACTAGTGGAGATGATGTGAATATCAACATTTTTGAGCATTCGCAAAATCTTTTGGGTCAGTGAACCCTTCAATAAAATTTGCCAGCGTGATTTCTGACTTTCACCCATCACAATTTGCGTAATTCGATAGTTTTGGGCTGCTTCCACGATCGCTTTCAATGGGTTGCCGTCTCGTACACGAATAAAATTACCATCAAAGTCTTTACAAAGCCGTTCACAGGTTTCGATATGTAAACTTTCAGATTTGGTTAAAAAGCGATCGGGATCGTCCGCAAACATCACATAAAGCTGTGCATGCATATATCCAGCGATTCGCGCTCCTCTTCGTAACAACTGAAGGGAATTAGGATAAGTAGAAACACAAACTAAAACCCGCTCGTGAATATTACAAATGGGATGAGCAGTAGAGTTTCCTAGATCATGTGCTTCAATATCTTCTTCAACATTGTCGGCAGTTTCACGCAGTGCTAACTCTCGCAACGCAATCAAATGACGACGCTGAAAGAAGTTTTTGAGAGATTGATCGATTTTGTCAGGCGCATAGATTTTACCATCGCGTAATCTCTCTTGAAGAGTTTCAGGCGTAACATCAATGACCATCACCTCATCAGCATCTTCTAAAGTGCGATCGGGAATCCGCTCTCGGACGATAACCCCCGTAATCTTTGCCACGGTATCGTTAAGGCTCTCGATATGTTGAATATTTAAAGTGGAATAGACATCCATTCCCGCTTCGAGGAGCACTTCTACATCTTGATAGCGTTTTTCACGTTCTGCACCAGGCACATTGGTATGTGCTAATTCATCCACTAGAACTAGTTGCGGCTGTCGCTCCAGAATAGCATTGGTATCCATTTCCGTTAGCGTTACTGCTTCCCAAGCAATCTCAAGACGAGGAATTAGCTCTAATCCGATCGCTTTAGTAATTGTCTCAGCGCGGTTGTGGGTTTCTAATAAGCCAATTACTATGTCAATCCCTTCGGCTCGCAATTGATGTGCTTCTTCTAGCATTCGATAGGTTTTGCCGACACCTGGACTCATGCCGATAAATATTTTATGCTTGCCACGACGACGAGGTTTAATCATGATATTAATTTTAAGATAGTCGGCAATTTTAAGATAGTCAACGTATAGTGCCGACTATCCTAACGTTTAAGATGGCGATAAAGTATTAAGCGCTAAATTTAACTTCAATACATTCACACCATCTTCGCCAAAGATACCGAGAAAACGACCATCGGTATTTTGTTGAATTAGTGTTTCTAGTTGATTAGGCTGTACTCTACGGGTTTGAGCAACTCTTTGAATTTGTGCTCTAGCGGCTTCAGGAGTGATATGCGGATCGAGACTAGAACCAGAGGTGTAGACGAGATCTGCTGTTGGCGTGATTCCTGCTTGCTTAAGTCGATTTAATCCAATGTCAGATCTATTGATGCGTTCCAAGAGCGCAGGGTTACTAGGCGCAAGATTACTTGCACCAGAAACGCCTGTTTTAAGAATGCTATTAGTATCGTTTTTGGGATTGGCGGTGCTGTAGTTGGTAGTACTAGGACGGCTATTGAAATAGCGATCGCTTGTAAATGGTTGTCCAATCAAAGCCGAGCCGACAACTTGTCCTTGAGGGTTGCGGATTAAACTTCCATTTGCTTGACTTGGAAAAAGCCCTTGACCGATCGCGATCATCGTAAAGGGATAAATCACAGCAACAAGCACCCAGAGAACAAAGGTGACCCGAATAGCTCTAATAATTTCGTTCATAAATTCTTACATGTTGCGAAAAATAGCGGCAGGATTTTAAGGATGAGTGAGGTTAAGTTGGCAACTTAACTGGATAGGCTTAGAACTTTTCTGGTTGAAACATTACGGCAAATAGATAAATTGAGAAGCCAAAGGTAACGAGTCCTAAAAGCCCTAATGCATATGCTTGAAAGCGCGTAAAGCTATTGGCATTAGCCGCAGCGTAAACGGCGGGGGCGAGGATTAGATTAAAGCAGAGTCCTAAAAATAGATAGATTGGATACTTCTTTTTAGTTGAGACTTGCCAAAGATTTGTGAGATCGGCGATCGCGAAATCATTAAAAATATGAGAGGAAATTTTTTTCATAGCTGTATAGGATTTTAGGTTGAGGATGTTAAGCAATTGGGATAAGAACATCGATGATTTTGATGGCGATAAATGGCGCGATTACTCCTCCTAAACCGTAAATCAGAATATTGCGCTGCAATAGTTGATCGGCGGTAAGAGGACGGAATTTCACTCCTTTTAAAGCAAGGGGAATTAACGCAGGAATGATTAAGGCGTTGTAGATTAGGGCGGAGAGAATCGCTGATTGGGGGCTTTTTAGACCCATAATATTCAGCGCTCCAATCCCTGACGAGGCAAAGATCGTGGGGATAATTGCGAAGTACTTGGCAATATCGTTAGAGATTGAGAAGGTCGTTAAAGCACCACGCGTAATTAGCAGTTGTTTACCGATCGCTACCAAGTCAATTAACTTAGTTGGGTCAGAATCCAAATCCACCATGTTTGCGGCTTCTTTAGCGGCTTGAGTACCAGAATTCATAGCAACGCCCACGTTTGCTTGAGCTAGAGCAGGTGCGTCGTTTGTGCCATCGCCTGTCATCGCGACGAGTTTACCCATCGCCTGTTCGCGACGAATTACTTCGATTTTATCTTCAGGCGTGGCTTCAGCGATGAAATCATCTACGCCTGCTTCTTCGGCAATTACAGAAGCGGTGATTTGATTGTCGCCTGTGAGCATGATCGTGCGAACACCCATACGACGTAGTTGATCAAACCGTTCGCGCAAACCTGGTTTAACGATGTCTTTAAGATAGATTACACCGTGCAAATCACCGCCTAGACTTAAGCCCAAGGGAGTTCCACCGAGTCTAGACACCTTCTCATAAGCGGCTTCAAATTCTGGGGGGATGTTACCCGATCGCGATCGCACAAAACCTCGGATCGCATCAATTGCGCCTTTACGAACTTCGATCGCATCGGGTAAATCAGTGCCACTCATCCGAGTACGTGCCGAGAAATCAATTCCCTTAGCTTGGTCGCGATCAAAGTTGACGATCGCCCCAGACCGTTCGGCTAACAAGACAATTGATTTACCTTCAGGAGTTTCATCAAATATGCTTGCGGCAAGAGCAACAGTGGCAACTTCCGCCATAGAATGTCCGTTTACTGGGATAAATTCATCGGCTAAACGGTTGCCGAGTGTAATTGTTCCTGTCTTATCAAGTACTAATGTATTAACATCACCGCAAGCTTCTACAGCGCGACCTGATGTGGCAATTACATTGAACTGAGCAACTCGATCCATCCCTGCAATGCCGATCGCACTTAATAGACCACCAATCGTCGTAGGAATGAGAGCCACCACCAGTGAAATCAAAATCGCGATCGTGACTGGCGCATTCGCATAATTAGCGATCGGTGTCATCGTCGCTACTACGATCAAAAACACCTGCGTAAGCACTGTAAGCAGCACAGTCAAAGCAATTTCATTCGGAGTTTTCGAGCGTTCTGCACCTTCGACAAGGGCGATCATCCGATCAATAAATCCTTGCCCAGGATCGGCAGTAATCTTGATCGTCAGTTCATCAGAAACGACCCGAGTTCCACCCGTAACCGAACTGGCAATATCTGTACCAGGCTGCTTGAGGACTGGAGCCGACTCTCCCGTAATCGCTGACTCATCTACAGAGGCAACGCCCGCGATTACTTCGCCATCAGATGGAACCATTTCGCCGCTCGCCACTTTTACCAAATCGCCACGACGCAGTTCTGTCGAGCTAGTTGGCTGGATGGAACCATCTGGCAAGACTTTGCGAGCGAGCGTATCTGATCGCGTTGTCCGTAATGAGTCAGCCTGTGCTTTACCACGTCCTTCCGCGATCGCTTCGGCAAAGTTAGCAAACACTACCGTAAAAAATAAAATGACGGTAATCAGACCATTGAGAACCCGTTCTTGATTGGGATCGCCTTGGACTGTGCCAAATAGATTAGGATCGAGTGTGACCAAAAAGGTGACAATCGTACCGACCCAAACCATAAACATGACTGGGTTACGCACAGCAATGCGGGGATCGAGTTTTGCAAATGCATCTTTGACCGCGCGTTGATAGAGCCCAGCCGTTGAGACTTTATTCTTATTTCTACGCGAATCGCGAGGGCTGCCAATAGCCTGTGGAGATGACGGAGATGATAAATTATTATCTGAATTGTTATTCATTGATTTTGGTAGAGAACTCTTACTGCTATTCAGACCCAGATAATTTTTAAAAGCTTTACGAAGCATAGCTTTCAGAAATTATCTTCGGTTTCATCCGCCTCTAGCGATGAGAAAGGCTTCGGCGATCGAACCTAGTGCTAACACTGGGAAAAAGGTCAACGAACCCATAATCAAAATTACGCCTGCGGTGACGCTGGTAAATAGAACCGTATCAGTACGCAATGTGCCAGTAGTCATAGCGACAGGTTGCTTGCGAGATATTCCATCTGCTAATAAAAGCAAGGCGATAATTGGAATATAACGACCGCCTAACACGCTAATCGAAGTGCTCAAGTTCCACCATAGTCCTGTTGCGGCGGGTTGGCTGTCTGCTAATCCTTCAAAGCCAGAACCATTATTTGCCGCAGCCGAAGCATATTCATAAATTACTTGAGTCAGTCCATGAAAACCAGGGTTGCTAATTCCTGCTAACTGATCGGGAAATGCTAACGCGATCGCGCCAGGAATAAGGATAAAAATAGGATGGATAAGCAGAATCAGAAAACTGGTTAATACAACCTCGTTTTTCTCAATCTTGCGCCCTAAGAATTCTGGAGTTCTACCGACCATTAACCCAGTCACAAACACTGCCAAGATCGAATAGGCAAACAAGTAAGCGGTTCCTGTTCCTTGTCCTCCCCAAATGATTTGCAGAAACATATTCGATAGAGTGATAAAGCCGCCTGTTGGCATTAGGGAATCATGCATAGAATTAACTGCGCCAGTCATCGTTCCAGTCGTCGTCACTGCAAACAAAGCTGATTGCGCCCAACCGAACCGCACTTCTTTCCCTTCTAAGTTCGGACTTTGTCCACCAAATAATGTATTTACTAACGGATTACCTTGATACTCGCCAATTCCTGCAATGACAATGAAGGCAACATAGAGAATGAACACCATTCCAAACAATAACCATGACTGTTTGCGGTTGTTAGCGAATATGCCATAAGTATGTATCATCGCAGTGGGAATCGCAATCATTGCCAAAATCTGAAGTAGATTAGTAAATCCATTAGGATTTTCAAATGGATGTGCGGAATTAATTGCAAAAAAACCGCCCCCATTCTCGCCAAGTTGTTTAATAAACTCGAAATGTGCAACTGGTCCCAACGCGATCGCTTGACTCAAATTAGGATCTTCTAAAGTTGGCACAACGACTGCTCCCGATAGAGTTTCAGGAACACCTGCCGCCATAAAGGCGATCGCGCCAATAATGCTGATCGGTAGG
>Ga0105048_10014400_pt1 | contig 12326 bp, 9 predicted proteins | sample MAT05_FD_78382 | JGI IMG/M metagenome (GOLD analysis project Ga0105048, IMG submission 78382) | Freshwater microbial communities from Lake Fryxell liftoff mats and glacier meltwater in Antarctica - MAT-05 | ecosystem: Environmental > Aquatic > Freshwater > Ice > Liftoff microbial mat | place... | reverse complement strand
CGAGGTGCAAGCGATGTTACACAATTGGCAATTGATTGCGGCGGTGTTGTGGCTCACGATTGCAATGCTGATTTTCTTCCGCGACTTTTTATTGTCGCAAGAGGCACTCGATCGGCTGTTCGGCCGAAACGGGAATATGGGCTTCTGGGTCGGACTGTTCCTGTTCGTATTCAACATTGCCCGATGGTATCAGGCACGATCCGTTCGGTTGCAACGCGAGCGAAGTGTCCGGTTGCCGCTCCAGCCGAACCCCGATGCGGTGACCGGGTACGAATATAACCCCGAGTTAGATTTCCACAAACCCGACGACGCGCCGAAGGCGTGAACGTCACCGCGGCATGTGGCCAATGAGTTCGACGGCGCGTTTCCCGTCGGGCGTGTCGGCTTCGAACTTCAAGCCCGCGTCGTGATGTGGCCTTCGGATGTAGCCAATTGCGATCGGTGCATCGTGCTTAGGCGAAAACACCGACGATGTGACCAAGCCAATTTCCTGTCCATCGCGAAACAACTTCGTGCCGCTCGGTAACGTGTCGCCTTCGAGAATTTTCATTCCCAAAAATGCCCGGCTCACAAAGCCCGCACGGTCGCGCGACATGATGATCGGCTCCTGGCCGATAAAGCAGCCCTTCGTGTAACAAATCGCGCGTTGGACATTCGCGATCTCCATCACGAAGCGGCTCTCGTCGATGTCCGTGCCGTACACCGGCGTACCGGCTTCGACCCGCCGCGTTTCGTAAGTCGCATCATCGCCGATGACCGCACCCGCCGCAACGAGCATCTGCCACACGCCGCGGAATTTCTCTTTCAAACAGACGATGTCGTAGCCACTGACGCCCAGATGATCGCGGCGGCGAATGTTGCACACACTGCCCGCGCCGAAGGTGCGATCCATATGCATGAACTCGCCGAGTTCGGGGATCGGCTCGCCGATTGCGACTTCGATCACCGCTTTCGCGTGCGGTCCGGCGAGGTGCATTTGGCCAAACGCCTCCGTAACATCGCGGAGTTCGACGGCTTCGGAGATCAGATACCTGTCGAGGTGCTTCAACAGTTTCGTGCCGTAACCCGGTACGGTTTCGAGCCAGATCGCGTGGCGATTCCCGGACAGCATCACGTGGTATGCCGAGGTTTGAAATAGCGTCTTCGCACGGTGATCGAGGAAGTACGCTTCGCAGCCGCCACCGAGCGGAAGCTGTTGCAGTTCGTTCGTGCAAAGGTTCGTGAGAAACTTCGGCGCATCGGGTCCGGATATTTCGAGTTTCGCGACGGCCGAGCGATCGAAGATCGCCGCCGATTCGTACGATTCGCGGTAGCCAGGCAACGTAGGTGTGAGGTTCATATCAGGTCGACCATGCTTTTGTGTGCGTCGGGCAATATTAGCAACCGCTCGGCGGCATCGGCGAGTTTTTGCAATTCGCTGGCAGAGGATATCGAAGTCGCGAACAGTTCATCGACGGCGTCGGCATCGGGGCAGCCGGAGACGTAAATCCGCCCGCGCTTCGCCGCAAAGGCCCACAGCAGCGCGGCTGCGTGGTCGTCGGGGAATCGCTTTTTAATCCGCCGTTCGGCAGACGTCGGATCGCCCGCCGCACGCAAGATCGACACGCCTTCGCCATTGAGTGGCAGCGTCGGCGTCAGCACGATAATTCGCCCCTCGGGTTCGACAACCCGTGCCGCACATGCCGCTGCCGCTGCAACATCGGCGAAGGTCACGCGCTCGACCGATTCTGCGATCGTTGCGATCACCGTTTGCGGTAATTCATCGACTTTCGCACGCCGATGCGCATCGAGCCGCCGGATGCCCTCCGCACTGCTATCGCGAAGCCCCGCAACCACTTCGCAGATAGTGCCGCCCTGCCCTTCGATCGCCTGAACGAAAAACGGCGTGCCCAACAAGTATGCGACTTCCACCGATTGCGCCCGCGTCGGCCAGACCTCTTCGCCGGGTGCCGTCGCGTCGAATGCGTCTCGGAATGAAGCGAGATTCTCATCGTCGGACAGCAACGGGAAGATCGTCGTCTCGGCACCGATGTACCCGAACACCGGGTCGTAATCTCGCCCGGAAAGAATGACGGCGAAATCGGATTCGACGAGCGTCTTGTTCAAGTAAATGCGCTTCTCCGCTGCGACGGTTGCCAGATACGCGAGTTTCTTGCGGTCGGTCGGGTCGTGAATTTCCGTTTTCACATCGGAGAACTCGTCGGGCAAATCGTCGATCCAGTTCGAACCCGCCATTGGTGCCGTCGTCAGCAGCGTGATGTCTTCGCAGCGAATCTCCGCTGATATCAGGTGTTCGATAATCGCGGCGACCATCTCGCCGAGGTGCGGTAATTTTTCGTCGATGACGATGCAGATGAGATCGCCGGGTGTGAGTGCGCGACGCAACGATTCGAAGCCGTACGGCTTTTCGAGGGCGGCACGCACCATCTCCCGCGGCCCCACAGTCGGCGGAACCACGAGAGCACGAACCGGTTCGACGAGTCGTTCGGGTGGGACCGTAAGGAGCCAATTCTCGGAACCGAAAGTCAATGTAAGCGGCATGGCCATGCGGGTGGTTGCTCGGGAGTGGGTCGTCGCGTCATCGATCACTCAATTATAGACGCGACCCAGAAATCGGCACGGCACGCGTTTCACTGAGACGATTCGCGTTTGTTTCGATTCGGTAATTGGACGCGAAACGTATGCAAGATACACTGCGTGTGTCGAATCGAACGACTTCGATTGGCTCTCCTAAACGTCTACCGAGCGTGTGTCATGCGACTGTTACTCACTTTGGTGATGTTGGTACTCTCGACCCTGCCCGCTACAGCGGCGGACTGGGTCAACCTGGCCGACCCACCGAAAGACAAAATCGTCTGGCCAGCGGAGTACAAACTCAAAGTCGAAATACCAAAGTGTTTCTTCGACCCAGAAGTCACGTTCGCCGATCACGGTGGCCCCTTCGCCGCTATTAATGTGAACTTTGGCCGAGACGTGTTTCGCGTCTTTATCGATCTGCATAAAAACACGGTCCTCTCCAAAACAGAAGGCAACATTACCGGTGTCACACCGTTCGCGCTCAGCCGATCCGGCAAGCGATTTGCGGCATCGTTGGTCACGAATCGCGTCGCGATCATCGAACCGGCAACGGGTAAAGTGCTCAAAGAAATCGAGTTCTCGAGCAAGCCGGAGTCGATGCAATTCGCGTCGGACACGCGGTTAGCGTCAATCAAAAGCGATGGCGTCGAAGTTTACGATACCAACACCGGTAAATTGATCATGAAGCGAAACCTCAAAGCCTCGGGTTGGGGTGCGGGGCGATCCGTGACCTCGCCGAGTGGCAAATACTTGTTCGCTCGCGATGACACTCGGATTACGGTCTTCGACATCGAAAGCGATAAACTCGTCACCGAACTTACCACCATGAAGCTCAATAACGCTCCGGCGAATCTAGATGCGATGGCCGTGTCACCCGACGGGTTGAAACTCGCGATGCTCGTAGAAGCCTACAGCAAAGTGGGCCTGCAAGTTCGCGATTTGGCTACCGGCAAAGTGATTTTTGAAGGGCCATTGGCACCCGCACTCGATTTCTTTTTCAATCCGAAGTTGACGTGGGCCGCCGATTCGTCGTCGGTGTTTTTCGGCGGTCGTGCGATCGTCGACATCGAAAACGGAAAAGAGATTTTCGTTCTGCCCGCCGGTCACCCCAGTCATCGCATCGCAATCACAAATCGAGCAGTGGCCGTTCTCGATGGTGCTCGCGGCAATCGATTTCTCGGTACGATCGGCGTCTCATCGGAGCAAATCAAAACGGCAAAGGAGGCAGTGAAGACCGGTGGCGTGGCCGCCGATGCCTTGCTACCCCCGCTCGCGAAATTCGATCTCTCGACGGCGAAAATCGTCGAGGTTCCGCTGGTCGCTGGCGCATACTCGGCCAAGCCCGATCCGGCCCCCGCAACCGTCGTTCCGGATCGCCCGATCGCATTCGATTTCAGCACGGTAGGCATTCGTTCGATGCTCATCTCAGCGGGGCCAAAAGCGTCTGCATTACTCGAATTCGCAATCGATGGCAGCAAGCCCGGAAAGGTTCGCCAAGTCGATCTGAGTACGGGCCCTTCTCGTGAGAAAAAAGTACAGGATGATGAACCGCCGCTACGAAGTCTTTGCCGAGTTTATTCCCCGCAGCCGACGGTATGAAGGTCTTGCCCGAGAGTTCATTCCTGGGGTCGAACGGTCCCGAATTCGCCTCGAAGAAGTGAGTGCGTAAGTCCTACCGATTCGTTATGATGGTCCAAAAGCCGTTCACTCGCAGAGACACGCCCATGTCGCCGCCCGAGCCGAAGCGTCTGGATCAAACGCAAGATTGGATCGCGCCGTCCGATGCGGTGAATCAGACGCAGGAATACATTCCCGACGGTATCGTGCCCGCGCCGTCACCCAAGGCTCCGACGAAAGTTCTCGTCAGTACGCTCGGCGATTTTCGCCTCATCGGCAAGCTCGGCGAAGGCGGCATGGGTACCGTGTTCAAAGCGATACAAATTAGCCGCAACCGCGTCGTTGCACTGAAAGTGATGTCTAAGGAACTCGGCGCGAAGGCGAGTTTCGTCGAGCGATTCCACCGCGAAGTACGGGTCATGGGGAAGCTCGATCACACGAATATCGTACGGCTCGTCGCGGCCGGCGAGGCCCACGGTTTCATCTTCCTCGCAATGGAACTCCTCGAAGGTGGCACGGTTGGCACGTGGCTCGGCAAGCTTGGGCGCTTCCCGGTTGCGGACGCTGCGCTCATCGCGAAATCGTGCGGTAGAGCCTTGCAATACGCGCACGAATCGGGGCTGATCCATCGCGATGTCAAGCCGGACAACTTGCTGATTTCCAAAGCCGGGATCGTCAAACTCGCCGACCTCGGCTTGGCGAAATCGACCGACGATGCAGATGTCGGGCTGACGCGAACGGGCATCGGGATCGGCACCCCGCTCTATGCGGCACCCGAACAAGTCCGCGACGCAAAACACGTCGACCCGCGTTGTGATTTGTATGCGCTCGGCTGTTTGCTCTATCACTGTCTGACTGGCATCACGCCGTTCCCGGCAACAGACATGCTGACACTGATTAAAGCCAAAGAAAAGGGAACGTACGTGACCGCCAGCATCGTCAACAAGCGGATCCCGTCCGCACTCGACCGCATCCTCTCGCGGCTACTCGCCAAGCTACCCGACCACCGCTACCCCACCGCAGCGGAGTTTCTGCAAGAGCTAGAGTTCACCGGTTTAGCGGGCGATGAACTCAGTTTCCTGACGGCAGCAAAGTAAATTCCCCAACAGCATCACTCAACTTGCGTCCAACTCGTCGAGAAAGGCTTCTAGCGTCAGGCACTTTACGGCAAACCGATTGAGGCTTTTCAGTCGATCTCCGTCTTGAATAATTCTCATGCGGGCCAATCGGTCTGATGCAACCGGACCAAATCGGGTTTCGAGTACATCGTGTACGTCCTCGCGGATCGTTCGCAGACGCATGAATTCGAGGGCTTCGTCGATGATTGGTGATTCGAGCATGGATTTTGTTCCTCCAAAGAGATTCGGAAATCGCTGGGTTGGATACGCCAAACCATCAGAATCTCGGTCACGGCCAGCAGTGCGGCACGCTTCGTTTCGTTGGGCACTTCGCGTATCCGATCGACGCAACGCGCGACCAATACCTCGGCCGGTTGATCCGTACGCGCGAGCGTTGCCCACGGGATCAGGCCGATATCGCCATCGGCGAATAGCTCCTCAGCTTCCCACTCCCAGAGTTCGACGACGGGCCACGTTCCGCTCAGGCGCGTGTGGCCGAGTTGGCTCGTTCGCTCGCACTGGCCCGATACGCGCTGATGGCCTTTCGGCTTCAGCACCAACGAAATCACCTCGGGCACCTGATGGTGTTCGAGGTAAATCAGTGCCACATCTTCGAACACCTGCCGGTCCGCGTCGGCGTTCGGGTACGACTCGATTTCCACCAGCACGAGCGTAAATTCCAACTGTTCGGCGAAGCGAACTTGCATCAGGCCATCGGGGAATCACCTCGGCGCGACGACCTCCGAAGGCTTGTGCTTCCACTCGTGGAAACCCGTAGCCAGCGAGTTTCAGAATCGCATCGCCGAAGTTTTCGATCAGTTACTTGCTGCCGCGATCCTTATCGTAATCCCTCACCTGTTATCCGCATGATACCAGATCCGGGAACCGTTACGCCAATACGCCCTTCACCACGTCGCCGTGGACGTCGGTCAGCCGAAATTGGCGGCCCTGATACTTGAAAGTCAGCTTCTTGTGGTCGATGCCGAGCAGGTGCAAGATCGTCGCTTGATGATCGTGGACGTGAACGGGGTCTTTCGTAATGTTCCATGCAAACTCGTCGGTTTCGCCGTGACTGTGCCCGCCCTTCACGCCGCCGCCCGCCATCCACAAACTGAACGCCCGCCCGAAGTGATCGCGGCCCGTCGGCTTATCCGCCGGCCCTTGCCCGAACGGAGTTCGCCCGAATTCGCCGCCCCACACGACGAGCGTACTGTCGAGCAACCCGAGCCGTTTGAGGTCTTTCACGAGCGCCGCCGACGGCTGGTCGGTGTCTTTGCATTGGACTTCGAGTTGCGTGTGGAGGTTGCCGTGCTGGTCCCAGCCGCTGTGCATCAGTTGCACGAATCGCGTGCCGCGTTCGAGCAAACGGCGGGTGATCAAGCAGTGCCGCGCGAAGCTGCCGGGCTCGTGAACCATCGGCCCGTACATGTCGAGGATGTGCTTCGGTTCATCCTTGAAATCGAGCAATCCCGGCACGCTCATCTGCATTTTGAACGCCATTTCGTACTGCGAAATGCGCGTGTCCGTTTCGGGGTCGCCATACTCTTGCAGGTGCTGTTTGTTCAGTTCCTGAATGCCGTCGAGGAGTTGCCGACGCGACTCGCGCGAGATGCCTTCGGGGTTGTTGAGGTATGGCACGGGGTCGCCTGTCGCGCGGAATCGCGTGCCCTGAAACTTGCTCGGCAAGAACCCGCTGCCCCAGTAGTAATCGTAAAAGAGTTGGCCGCAACTGCGGATTTTATCGGACGAAGTCATGACCACAAACGCGGGCAGGTCGCTAGCCACGCTGCCGAGGCCGTAAGTCACCCACGCACCGAGGCTCGGTCGGCCAGGAATTTGCGCACCACTCAAGAAGAACGTCACACCCGGTGCGTGATTGACTGCCTCGGTGTTCATCGATCGAACGACGCAAATGTCGTCCGCGATTTCGCCCGTGAACGGCAGCATCGTGCTCAGTTCCAGCCCGCTCTTACCCCATTTTTTGTACGGCTTGATCGCGGGCTGCACGGGCCATTTTTTGTAACCCGCCGTCATCGTGGAAAGCCGCGTCGTACCGCGAACGCTCTCCGGAAGATCTTGTAAACGGTACTTTTCGAGCGTCGGCTTCGGGTCGAATAAATCGAGGTGCGACGGTCCGCCGCCCTGCCAGAGATACACCACCCGTTGTGCTTTGGGGGCGAAATGCGGCAGCCCCGGCAGTGCGGGTTGCCCGAGCGGTTTTTCCGCCGCTTTCGATTCTTGTTGTAAAAGCGAGGCGAGTGCTGCCACGCCGACGCCGCTGGCAGCGCTGCCGAACAGTTGGCGGCGCGTGACGCGGATGGCATTCTCGGTGATCGGTTCCATGTCACTCCCGTGTCAGTGCTTCGTCGAGATTGAAAACTGCAAGCATAATGCTCGCCCAAGCCGCGTGTTCGACCGCATCGAGTTTCGGTTCCTGCGGGGCCGCCCCTACCGTGAGGAACTTCTTCGCCGCAGCGGGGTCCGCCTTGAAGCGTGCGAGTTGCTGCTCGAGCATCTTCGTGAGAATCGCACGTTCGTCCGCCTTCGGTTCTCGCGAAAGCAAGCGGCGGTACGCAAACGTCAGTCGGTCCGGTGTGGTGGCCGCACTCGACAACGTTTTCGCGGCCAGCACCCGCGCGGCTTCGTTCCACGTCGGATCGTTGAGTGTCGTCAACGCATGGAGCGAGGTATTGGTGTTCGACGTTTTCACCTTGCAAACCTGCCGCGTCGAGGCATCGAACATATTTGCAGGGCCAACGGTACGTCGCCAGAAGGTGTATAAACTGCGTCGGTACAAATCGCGGCCGACCGACTTCGGGTACGTGAAGTCGCGCTCCTTGGTGATCGAGAGCGTGTCCCAAATCCCTTCGGGCTGGTACGGATACACCGGCTTACCGCCGACGCGTGTGTCGAGCAATCCGCTGGAGAACAAGGCCATATCGCGAAGTGTCATCGCCGCGAGCCGCGTCCGTGGGAAGCGGGCATACAGCACGTTCTCCGGGTCTTTCGCCATCTGATCGGGCGTGCGTTTCGATGAGCGTTTGTAAACATCGCTGGTGACGATCAATCGATGTAACTTCTTGACGTCCCAACCCGATTCGCGAAATTCGACTGCGAGCCAATCGAGTAACTCGGGGTGAACCGGTGCTTCGCCCTGCACGCCGAAGTCCTCGCTGGTCTTCACCAACCCAACGCCGAAGAAGGTCTGCCAGGCGCGGTTGACGGCCACTCGGGCGGTGAGCGGGTGTTCGGGTGCGATCAGCCACTTAGCCAACCCGAGGCGATTTTTCGGCGCGTCTTTCGACATCGGCATCAGGAAGCCCGGAGTTTCGAATGTGACGATCTCTTTCTTCTTAAGATACTCGCCGCGATCGAGAATATGCGATTCCCGCGGCTTGTCGTCGGCCATCACCATGATTCGCGGAAAATCGTCCGCACGATAGAAATTCGCTTCCTTCTCAGCATTTTTCAGTATCGCAACGAGTTGCGCTTCGACCTTTTCCTCGAAGTACGCTTTCAGGTTCTTATCGCGTTCCGGCTTCGTTTTCGCATCGATATCGACTGCCAGTTTGCGCGTCGCTTCATCGGCGAAACCGTCCTCGTTTGCCACGCGCACGAGCCAGACTTTCTGTTTCTCAGCGAGTGCGGTTCGCAGTGCCGCCACCGTTGCGTCGAGCGAAGTCACTCGCGCTTTTTGCTCGGCAGTGGGCACTTCCAAAAACGGTGCGGACACCCGCATTTTCGACGATTGATACCCCGCTGCCCCGTTCTCGCTGACGTTGTTGAACGCCGCCAACAACCGGTAATAATCCTTCTGTGTCATCGGGTCGTACTTGTGGTCGTGGCACTGGGCGCAGGCCATCGTGAGGCCGAGCCAGTTCGTTGCGGTCACATCGACGCGGTCGAACAAGATGTTGAAACGCTGCTCTTCGGGGATCGCGCCCCCTTCGCCATTCACGAGGTGATTGCGATTAAATGCCGTCGCGATTTTCTGTTCTTGCGTCGCGTTCGGCAACAAATCGCCCGCCAGTTGTTCGACGGTAAATTGCGAGAACGGCATGTTGCTATTCATCGCTTTGACGACCCAATCGCGCCATACCCACTGGAAGGTATCGCCATCTTGCTGGAAGCCGTTGCTGTCCGCGTATCGGGCGGCATCGAGCCACGGTAACGCCATGCGTTCTCCGTAGTGCGGGCTAGCCAGCAAGCGATCCACAACCTTTTCGTACGCCGTTGGCGAAGTGTCTTTCACAAACGCATCGATCTCTTCGATGGTCGGTGGCAGGCCGATCAAATCGAGCGTAACGCGACGAATCCACGTCGCCCGATCGACTTCCGGCGACGGCGTCAACTTCGCATCCGAGAGCTTTTGCAATATCCACGCATCGATCGGGTTTTTAGCGGCCACCTGTTTCGGCAACGCGGGCTTTACTGGCGTGCGAAATGCCCAGTGATCCTCGAACACAGCCCCTTCGGCGATCCAGCGTTTCAGCGTCGCTTTTTGCTCGACGCTCAGCTTGCGATTCGATTTCGGCGGCGGCATCAACTCACTGACATCGTCGGATAAAATGCGTCGAACGAGTTCGCTCTCGTCGGGTTTGCCGGGCGTTACTTGGCCGTTCGCACGTTGGCCGTCCATCGTGTCGAGGCGGACTTCCGCCTTACGCTGGTTCGTATCTTGCCCATGACAATAGAAACAATTCTCAGACAAAATCGGGCGAACATCGCGACCGTACGACACCGGAGTGACAGCACCCGCATCACTGGCGAGCGCGATAAATGCGATCATCGTAACGAAAGAACACCTCATCGAGCGGACCTCATGGGAGCATGAGTAAAGGCAGGCGGAAGGATAATATTCTATCGCATATTCCTGGCAAGAACTAGCAGAGACAAGCGATTCGTTTATTGCCCCGTTCGTGGCGGCCCACTAAGACATCGCAAGACACTCTCACCCTTGCGGAGCTATCACGATGAAGACCGGGATGAACCTCCTCCTCTGGACGGGCCACGTGACGGCCGAACACTTTCCGCTGTTCGGGAAGATCAAAGCCGCGGGCTACGATGGCGTCGAAATCCCAATCTTCGAGGGCGACCCGAGCCACTACAAAACGATCAAAGCTGAACTCGACAAGCAGGGCTTAAAGTGTACGACGGTGACCGTGATGAATCCCGATTCCAACCCGATCAGCCCCGATGCGGCCATACGTAAAGCGGCGAGCGAACGGCTCAAATGGGCGATCGATTGCAACCACGCGCTCGGTGCGGAAACGATGGTCGGCCCGTTCCACTCGGCACTCGGCATATTCAGCGGCGACCCGCCGACCGGCGACGAAAAGAAACGCGCCGTCGAAGTGCTTCGACCCGCGGCAGAGCTTGCGAAACAGGCGAATCTGATGCTCGGCATCGAGTATTTGAACCGCTTCGAATGTTACTTTCTGACGACCGCGGCCGATGCGGTGTCACTCGTGAAGGAAGTGAATCACCCGAACTTCGGCACGATGTACGACACTTTCCACGCGAACATCGAGGAAGTCCGCCCGAGTACCGCCATCCGCACGATTGCCCCGCACATGCGGCACGTGCATATCTCGGAGAATCACCGCGGCACGCCGGGCACGGGACAGGTGAATTGGTTCGAGACGTTCCGCACCTTGCGTGAAGTCAACTACGATGGTTGGCTCGTCATCGAAGCCTTCGGCCGATCTCTGCCCGCCCTCGCCGCCGCCACCCGCGTCTGGCGCGACTTCTTCCCCTCCCCCGAACACGTCTACACGAACGGCATCGATTTCATGAAGACAATGTGGAACGCATCAAAAGTGTAAGCACAAATTCTAAAAGCCCGCGGACGATCGTCCGTGGGCTTGGGCGAGTGTCAGCCCACTGATCCAGCCCACTGATCCAGCCACACACATGGGCAATTTGCTCAATCCTTACCGACCGCCCACTACGCAGCACGAATCAGGGGAGTGATCTCCCCCGCTCGCCTTGTGTTGGGATTTGTGTGAAGGATTACCTGCCCAATGAGAAACAAACTCGAAATCCAATGTTGCGGTATCGGCACGTCGGTTTGTCCCTGAGGCGGATGGCCGCACGGCAGCGCGACGCGCTGAAGTTCCACGAACCTCCGCGTAAAACTCGATACACTTGCTCACTACTGTACCAATCAGCACACCACTCCCAAACATTACCGTGAACGTCGGCCAGACCCCACGGATGCGGAAACTTCTCTGCGTAGCTTCCCACGGGGGTAGTTTTTTGAAGGTATGGGCCTTTGACTGACGTTCCATCGGGGTTGTTCCCATCGCAATTCGCTTGCGTGCCGTTCAAGGCATTCCCGAAATAGAATTCCGTTGTCGTGCCACCTCGGCATGCATATTCCCACTCAGCCTCGGTTGGCAAGCGAATTTCCTTGCCAACCGAGGATTTCAACTTCTCACAAAACGCAACGGCATAGTCCCAAGTCACGTTCTCCACCGGTAGCGATTTTCCTTTGAAGTAACTCTCATTCCAGCCAACGACGGCTTGATACTCCGCCTGCGTAACGGGGTAAATACCCGTATAGAATCCTTCGATTGACTTACTCGACGGGCAGTATGCGAATTTCATCTTCAAACCGCCGGGCAGCGGAATCTCCAGTCGGTCGCCCGCTTTCAGCAAATTCAGGTTTACAGCGTGAGCAGTCTTGGTTTTCCTGGTTTCGGATATACGCTTCACAAGAGCTTTCACTTGGTCAACGTCGAGCACGCTGAGTTGATTTTTGGTCGTTGAAAAGCCAAGATCATTGCAGTGGTCCACCAAAACTGTGACCGACATATTGAGATCTTTGGCGAGTGTGAAAAGGCGAACTTGTGCCAAACGAGTCTCTTTCGAAGACGTATTTGAAAGTTGTTTTACTTCTCGTGACCCTTTAATTTTTTCAACTGTGAGACTTGGTTGATCAGTGATGCTGGGAGTGATGACAATAGGTGTCTTATTACTGGGCAAACTCTGCTTGGTCTCAGTAAGTGGTGG
>Ga0105048_10014399_pt1 | contig 12326 bp, 10 predicted proteins | sample MAT05_FD_78382 | JGI IMG/M metagenome (GOLD analysis project Ga0105048, IMG submission 78382) | Freshwater microbial communities from Lake Fryxell liftoff mats and glacier meltwater in Antarctica - MAT-05 | ecosystem: Environmental > Aquatic > Freshwater > Ice > Liftoff microbial mat | place... | reverse complement strand
GGCGGATTGAAAGCCGATGGAGGAACGCGTCGCACCATCGTGACGTCGACGACGGACTGCAGATTCACACTCAAAGCGCCATACGTCTTGTCGCCGGGCGGTGCGGCCATGCGCTCCGCGACTTCCTTCTGCACCAGATAGACGGCCACCTCGGGACGCGGCAGTTCGAGTGCGTGAAAGATGATCGGCGTCGTGATGTAATACGGCACGTTGCCGACCAGCACATACGGACCGCCGGCGAGCGTCGGCAACGAGACGGTCAGCACGTCGGCCTCGACGATCTCCACATGTGGCATATCGGCGTATCGGGCGCGCAGGTGCTGCACCAGATCCCGATCGAGCTCGATGGCGACCACCCGTCCCGCCCGCTCCACAAGTCGATCGGTGAGAGCGCCGCGTCCCGGTCCGATCTCCACGACGGTGCGCCCCTCGAGGGGCCCCAGCGCCTCCACGATGCTGTCGAGGACGCGCGCGTCCTTGAGAAAGTGCTGCCCGAATCGCTTTCGGGCCGCGGGCAGCGCCCCTTCGGGCCGCGGTGGCCGTGCGCCCCGCGTGCCAAATCCGTGTTTCTGACTCACGAGCGTTCCTCGAACGGACGATCCACGATGACGGCGGCGAGATCGTCGCGCAACGCCGTACCGCGAGTGTGTGATTCAACCTGCGCGAACAGCGCATCGAGCATGGCGTCCGGCGATTCGCCGTGCGTCATCGTGGCGAGCATGTCGAGGACCGCAGCCTCACCGAGGCGACGATCGCGCGCGTCACGCGCATCGCAGATGCCGTCGGTGAGCAACACCAGCCGGTCGCCACGGCGCCAGGACATGACGCACTCCTCGATCGGCGCATCGCTGAACCCGATGGGCGGCACGACGGCGGCGAGTCGCACACACAGTCCATCAGCGCCGACGCGAAACGCGTGCGGATGTCCGGCGTTGGCGAAGCGCACTTCGCCGGCCCGCGTGTCGATCACCGCGTAGCACATCGTGATCGACATCTCCGTGGAGGAGAGTTCGTCGTCGAGCGACCGTCGCACCGCGTCGAGCGCAATGGACGGATCGAAGGCGGCCTGCACGTGAATCGCGGCGGCGCTGAGCGCGAGGGCCATCACCAGCGCCGACTGATACCCGTGCCCGGAAACGTCCCCGATGAGCACACCGGTGCGATCGCGGTCGAGCCGGGCCAGCAGAAAGAAATCACCACCCACGCTTTCGGCGGGCATCAGGCGAGCCGCGGCCCGCGCCTCAGGCCCGACGACCGCCGGCTTGGGCAGCAGCTTGAGCTGTAGGTCATGCGCGAGCCGCATTTCCCGCACGAATTGCTCCCGCTCGACCGCCCCGCGCACGAGCGACGCGTTGTGCATCGCGGTACCGATCTGCGTGCCCACGGCCACCGCCAACTTGCGATCCCCAGCACTGAACGGCTGGGCGTTGGTGCGCCCGCCCAGCACGAGTACCCCGAGCGGTACCGGCGTGCGCGACTCCACCGTATTGCCGCGACGGATTGGAATCGGATGCGCGCCCGTGATGCCGAGGCCGGTGCTGGGGCGTGTGATCGCCACGGCCATCAACGCGCCGCCGCCGGCCGTCAACACGGGATCGGATGCGCGCGCGGCCGCCCCCTCCTCGGTAATCGCGCCGACACTGCGATACGCCGCCAACGCGATGTGCCCAACCTGCTCGAACGAGATGCTCGGATACTCTTGATCGCCGAGACCGAGGGTGGCGATCGGCGCGAGCGTCCCTGAGGGGCGATTGGTCTGCAGGAAGACCGCGCGCGTGGCTCCCACGGTCACGGCCAGTTCGCGAAGCAACGTATCCGCGACACTCTCCACTGAGGTCGTACCGCCAAGGAGTTCGCCGATGGCGTACAACAAACTGATCTCTTCATAGCGCTCGACGAGCTCGCCGGTGGCACCGTCGCGCTCGCGCGTGAGTCGGCGCACCTGCGGCACGAGGCGCGCCAATAATCGATCGGCATCGAGCGCATCGCCCGCCTCCACGAACAGCCAGCCGATGGTGTCGCCGGTGGTGATCCGCTGCGCGTGGAGCCCGAGTGACTGCGCCCAAATCATCGCGTCCCTCGCTCCGACACCGGCCTCGGTGCGGGCTGCAAATGGCGCCGACGACGCACCGACGAGCGCCGGTGATTCCCCCGCTCGACGTTCCCACATGGCCGCCTCGCGTCCGGTGGCCCCGAGAAACGCGGCCAGGAGCGCCGCGATCTCGATCATGAGGCGCGGTGGAGAACCAGGCGGAGGCAATGCCCCGACTCGGCGTCGGGCCCCGCGCTCTCCACGCGATCCATCAGCGTGCGCATGAGGAACACGCCGCGGCCATCCTCGCGCTCGAACCAGTCGGCCTCGTCGGGACTCTGTTGCAGCGCGACGAGGTCGAACCCGGCGCCCTCATCGGTGACCTCGACGCGCAGGGACTGCAGATCGAGTTCCATGCTTACTTGCACCGACCGCGACGGATCTCCGCCATTGCCGCGCAGCATCGCGTTGGCCAGCGCTTCGGTGATCGCCACGGGCACGTTGAGATGGCAGTGACGCGCCGGGAACCCGGCGCTCACGCACAGGGCGACGATCGTCTCGACCACGGGCTCGATCAGCGTCAGATCAGACGCCAACCTCCACGCACGCGTGATCGGCGTTCGTGCGTCCTCACCGGGGACGTGCGCCGAGGGGCTGGTCACGGGGTCTGCCGCGTCCCGCACGACGCGCGACGGGAGGCGTGTCGCCACGCCGTCAGCGCGCCGCGAGCGCGTCGGCCCGGGTGGCGTAGAGCGGAAACAGCTGGTCGAGTCGTGTGAGTTCGAACAGCGTCCGCAGATCATCGTTGAGCCCCGCGAGCCGCAAATCGCCGCCGGCATCGCGCACGCGCTTGCTGAGCGACACGAGCGCCCCCAACCCGGAGCTGTCGATGTATTCGGACCGGGTGAAGTCGACGACGACCGTGCGGACGCCCTGTTCGACGGCATCGAGGACGGCCTGCTTGAACTCCTGACGATTGGTCACCACCAGCTGCCCCTCCACATCGACCAGCAGCACGTCGTCGTTGCGATTCAGAATGAAGCTCATGAGGCGCTCAGGAAGCGGTGGAGGAACGATCGTGGTTGCCGGCCTGCAGGGCGGTGATCGCGGCGACATGCACAATGTCGTGCGTCGTGGCCCCCCGCGACAAGTCACTGCACGGACGCGCCAGCCCCTGCAGGATCGGCCCAATCGCCGTGGCATGGGCCAAACGCTGCACCAGCTTGTACGCGATGTTACCCGCGTCGAGCGATGGAAAGACCAGCACATTGGCCGTCCCCGCTGCCCGTTCGCCGGGGGCCTTGCGACGGGCGATTTCCGGCAACAACGCCGCGTCGGCCTGCAGCTCTCCGGATACGATCACGCTCGGTGCCTCGGCGCGTACCATGGCGAGCGCCTCGCGCACCTTACTCACGGACGGGCCGTCGGCGCTGCCCATACTGCTGTACGAGAGAAACGCCACGCACGGCTCGTCGCCGACGATCCGCCGACGATCCGCCGCCGCCGCGATAGCGATATCCGCGAGCTGCCGAGCAGTAGGATCGGGAAGCACCGCGCAGTCCGTAAACGTGAGCACCTCCGCCTCGCCACTACGGAACGGCGGCACGATCAGGTAGAACGACGACGAAACGGTACGCACACCCGGCGCGGCGCCGATCGTCCAGATAGCGGCGCGCAGCACGTCGGCGGTGGTGTGCGCCGCCCCAGCCACGCAGCCATCGGCTTCTCCCAACGCCACCAGGGAATCGGCGAAGTACAGCGGGTCACGCGCCAGGCGCTCAGCGTCCTCGCGACTCAGTCCCTTCGCGCCACGACGCGCCAGCAAGTGTTCGACGACCCGCGGCGTCCGTTCATCACCGAGCGGATCGATCATCTCGATGCCACGCGACGGCACGACGCCCGTGGGTGCATCGCTGCGTCGCACCAGCACCGGGACGACCGAGCCGAGCTTCGCGAGCGCGACGACCGCTTCGACGGTGCGAAAGTCGGTGGCTTCCGGGAAGAGAATGGTGCGCGGCGCAGCGGCCGCGCGTGCATGCACGGAGCGCAGGAACGTGCCCGCGGCTTGATCGAACATCGGCGCGGAACTCATCGTAGCTCGGCGAATCGCACCACGAGCGCCTTGCCAACCAGCGGATGCACCAGACCGCTGACGTCACCACCGAATCGCGCGACTTCGCGCACCATGCTCGAGCTGATGTACGTGGTATCGAGCGACGGCGTCATGAACACCGTTTCCATCTCGGGAAGCAGATGACGATTCATCAGGGCCATCTGGAATTCATATTCGAAGTCGCTGACCGCGCGTAGTCCGCGCACGTTCACCTGAGACCCGACCTCACGGGCGAAGTCGACCAACAGGCCGCTGAAGGCACGCACTTCGATGCGACTGTCATGCCCCATGATTTCCGTGATGAGGCGCACGCGTTCATCGACCGAGAAGAGCGCCTGCTTGCTCACGTTGTTGGCGACAGCCACGATGACGCGGTCGGCAAACGTCAGGGTACGCCGAATCAGGTCCTCGTGCCCATGCGTGATGGGATCGAAGGAACCGGCGTAGAGGGCGACACGCTCGGCGGATGCGGCTGGGAACGACGTCACGAAGGGGCGCGGAAGAAGGTCAGAGAGGTGGACCCGTATCGGCGGGTTTCACCGATGGCCGGCAGAACCACCAAGGACGAATGTTCAATGCCGAAGACGTTGGCGAAAGGGATCGCCATCCAACAGTCGACCAGCTGCTGCACCGTGTCCGTGGCGTACGGCGGATCGGCGAAGGCCACATCGTACGCGCCGGCCGAGAGCCGCTCGACGAACCGAACGGCGTCCTCGCGATGCAAATGCGCCTCCGGGTGCCCTCCCAGCTTCTCGAGGTTGGACCGGATGACGGCCAGAACTTTCGGAGACTGTTCGACAAAGTCGCAGCTGGCGGCCCCACGCGAGAGCGCTTCGAGACCGAGCGCGCCGCTCCCGGCGCACAGATCGAGCACACGCGCCTCGGGGAGAATCTGATGCACGATGCTCATCCACGATTCGCGAACTCGATCGCCCGTGGGGCGCACCGCCCCACCCTCCGGCGCCTCGATGCTCCGCCCTCGCCACTTTCCGGAAACAATCCGCACGGGCTACTCCGCACCGGGTCGCACACCGGCGACCCGCAACTGAAGGCGCGACACACCGCGGTACTCGTCGCGGTCGAGCCGATACGCGAGGTCCACTGGTCGCGAGACGCTGAGGGTCGGCGCCAGCGCCGCCATCCCCCAGCCGATCGCTTCGAGTGGACCCCGCGACGCGTCGATGGACAGCTTGAGCCCGTCGCCACCCACTTTTCGCGGCGCCGCCGCCAGACGGACACCGGTCGTCCGAAACATCGGCGACGGATTGCCGATGCCGAAGGGCTCGAAGTGCCGTACCAGCGCCTCGAGTTCTTCACCGACGCTGTCGATCGGGACGTCGAGATCCACGCGTAACTCCGGGATCAGATCCTCGCGCGTGAGTCTCGCCCGCGCGACCTCGTCGAAGCGTTCGGCAAAGGCCGGTAGCTGGGCGGCGTCCATGGTGAGACCCGCTGCCGCACGGTGCCCGCCGAAGCGCTGGAAGTGCCTCGCACAGTCGCCCAGCGCCCCGTGAAGGTCGAAGGCACTGATCGATCGACCCGACCCCTTGCCGATGCCGTCCTGTACCGCCACGAGGACCGCCGGGCGAGCCGTGTACTCGACGATGCGCGACGCGACGATGCCGATCACGCCAGCGTGCCAGCCTTCGCGCGACAAGACGTACGCGTAGCGATCGCTCATACCCGGGGCATCAACCTGACGCATGGCGTCGTCGAGCACCGCACGATCAAGCTCTTGGCGCGCGCGATTGAGCTCTTCGAGCTCGCGGGCGATCACGTTCGCTTCGTCTTCCCGTTCGGCCAGCAACAGCTTCAGACCAAGCTTGGCGTCGGCGATGCGGCCCGCCGCGTTGAGGCGCGGTGCCAACACGAAACCCACACGACCAGCCGTGAGCGGCTTTCCTTCGAGGCCGGACGAGCGGATGAGCGCACGCAGTCCGGGGTGCGTGGTTTCAGCCAGAAGCTTGAGCCCGTAACGCACCATCACGCGATTCTCGCCACGAAGCGGAGCGACGTCGGCAATCGTGGCCAGTGCCACCAGATCGAGTTGCCGATGCGCCAGCGCGGGCGACACGTTGAAGGCCTCGCAGAGCGCGAGCGCGATCTTGTACGCCACGCCCACTGCCGCCAGGTCCTTGTCGATCGACGTGCATTCGGGATGCCGCGGATTGCAGATCGCGTACGACGCCGGCAATTCGTGCCCCGGCAGGTGGTGATCGGTGATGATCACGTCGATGCCCGAGGCGTTGAGCGTCGCGACCGCCTCCCGCGCACTCGTGCCGCAGTCGCACGTCACCACCAACGTGGCGCCTGCGCGTTGCGCCGCCTCCACCCCGGCATGCCCAAGATCGTAGCCGTCGGTGAGTCGATTCGGCACGAACGGCACGACGTGCTCGGCGCCCAGGCCCCGCAGCACCCGCACCATCAGGGCGGTGGAGCTCATCCCGTCGACGTCGTAGTCGCCGTGCACCACGATCGTTTCCTGAGCCCGCACGGCATCGGCAATGCGCTCGACGGCCCGCGGCAGATCACGCAGGGTGTCGGGGGCCGAGAGATGCTCGAGACGTGGACGGAGAAACCGCTTGGCGGCGTCGACGTCGGCGTAGCCTCTGGCCACCAGCAACCGGCAGACGGGCTCGGGCAGGAGCAGCGACTGCATCAGCCCACGTACCCCCTCGACGGCGGCGGGGACCGCGGCGATCCACCGTGTCTCCGGCCGCAGTCGCGCCGGCTGGAGGGAGGTCGCGACGGGGCCACCTTCGAGGCGGCGGTCAAGTTGGGAACGGGAGGACGCAGTCACACCCGCAATGTACCGGCAGAGCGGCGGGGGATGCACCCAAAACGGTGCAACCGTACCCCCGACGCGGCCGATCTGCGTCAAATCAGCCCTGTGGTGCCGCCGGGGGCGTCGGGATGTAATACAGCAGGCAGCCGCACCCTTCGCAGGGTTCGATGATCGCGCCGGTCGACATCGGCAGGCGACGTTGCAACGGGATCGACGTATCGCAGCTTCCGCACGAGAAATCGTCGTGCAGCTGGAACACCACGATCGTCCGGCGCCGGGACTGTACCCGATCGTACTTGCTGAGCAGCGACTTGCCGACGCCTTCCGACGACGCGTTCCGCTTGCCGCGCGCGACACCGAGTTCCTTGTCGATGACCGCCACCTCAGCAGCCAGGGTCGAGCGGGCGGCTTCCTGATCGGCCGACGTCCGCTCCAGCACTTCCCGGTGCACGGCGAGCGCATTGCGCTGATCGACGATACGCCGCGAGATCGCCAGCGACTCGCTTTCCTCGTCGGCGAGTACTTTGCGCGACGCCTCGACCTGGGCGGCCGCTGCCGTGACTTCCTTGAGCTTCTGTGCCGAGTTCAGCACGTCGACGTTCTTGTCGTGCCGGATCTTGTGTTCGACGATGCGGGCTTCGAGGGAACGGTGTTTCTCGAGTTCGCGCTCGAGCGCGCCCGCGTTGCGGCTCACCTCGTCGGCGGCGCGCTTGCGCGCCTTGTCGAGCGTGGCGAGACGAGGGGCCAACGCATCGCGCCGTGCTTCGATCGCGCGTATCACTTCATCGTCCTGTTGGACGATCAACAATGCTTGCAGCTCGGTATTCACTACACCTCCAAGAGGGAGATCCGGTCGACGATCGACCATCACCCCTTCGGTTTAGCCCGCGGACTGCGGATAGGCAAGAGCCGACGGATTTCGGCCTCGAGTTCAAGGCGTTCCTTCATCAACGTATCGTACGCGACTCCCGTTGCCGCTAACAGCGCCTCACGGATCTGATCGACCCGGATTTCCAATACACGGGCATCCAGCTTGCTGAGACTAAGCCCGATGTCCGAGGCTTCGACGTTGATCGCTACGGACCCATCTGTCAGTTCACGCAGCACGGCGAGCGCGTCCGGCGCCAGTCGATCGGCGATCTGATCCAGATCCTCGTTCATCGGGGCGTCGAGGAGTGCGGCGAAGAGCGCCCCGTACTGCGCATGTCGGAAAGCGCTGGGGGGATGGCGTTCCGCCACCCGCTCGGCGACCCCGCGATCGGCCAACATCGCTCTGACCAGCGACCGCTCGACCGGTTCATCGCGTCGCGGCCGCGGCGGAATATTGGTCGTCTTCCACTCGGGGCCGCTGCCGTACCGACTATTCTTTCGCCCCTTCCAGACGGGCTTGTCGCCTGCCGGAGGCGGCAACGGTGCCGGCTCTGACTCGACCGGCGGCCCCTCGAACTCGGGCATGGGTTCGTCACCGGAGCGATCGGGCGGTCCACCAGGCGCGCGTCGACGCCCCTGCTCCGTGACCGCGTCAGCCTCCGTGGACAACGTGACTTTGTCGAGGTGCGACACATCGGCCAGACGCGCCAAGTACAAGTCGCGCGTGAGTGGATCGCGGGCGGCCCGAATCGTCGGTAGCAACTTGTCGATCGCAATGCGACGACGACGAAGATCGGAGAACCATCCGAGCCGTTCGAGCAGTTGCACCTGACGGTCGAATAGATCGATCGCCAGTCCGAGCTGCTTGTCCATCGCGGCGCGACCGTGGTCGCGCACGAACGTGTCCGGATCTTCATTCTCCGGCAGCGTGACCACACGGACCGTGGCTTTGTGTGCGAGCAGCTCCAGTCCGGAGCGAAACGTCGCCTTCTGCCCAGCCTCATCGCTGTCGTACAGCAGAAAGACTTCAGGCGCATAGCGCACGAGCAACTGTGCCTGTTCGTCGGTCAGCGCCGTACCGAGCGGCGCGACGACTTCCTCGATTCCGGCCAGCACCAGTCGAATCGTATCGAGATACCCTTCCACCACAATGGCTCGACCCGCACGACGCATGGCCTGCTTGGCCGTGTGCATGTTGTACAGGGTCTTACGCTTCTGGAAGACGATGGACTCCGGACTGTTCAGATACTTCGGCGTGTCGTCGCCGAGCGCACGTCCGCCGAAGGCGACATGTCGACCGAGTTCATCGAGGATCGGAAACATGACACGGCCGCGAAAACGCGGGCGCAGCTCAGTCTCGCCTTCACGCACGACGAACAATCCCGCTTCGATCAGCCGCGCATCATCGGCGCCGAGAGAATGCAGATACCGGCGAAGTGCCTGCAGATCGCGCGGCGCGAAGCCCAGGCCGAATCGTTCCCACGCGGCGTCGTCGAGTTGGCGCTGCTGCAGGTAGGCGCGCGCATCACGCCCCATTGCGTCGTCAGTGAGTTGGCGCTGAAACCATTCGGCGGCGGCCGCCAACACTTCGAAATTCGGCGCGTTCGGATCGGGGGCCTGCGCTCGCATCGGTACATCGATCACCTCGATGCCGACGCGCTCGCCGATCATCTTGACGGCGGACGGCCAGTCGAGACCGAGGCGCTTCCGGACGAACGAAAACACATCACCGCTTTCGTGGCAGACGAAGCAGTGGTAGCTGCCGCGCTTGGGAGACACCGAGAAATTCGGATTGGTGCCACCGTGAAACGGACACGGTCCGCGATAATCACCACCGGCGCGCTTGAGCGGTACGAACTCGCTGAGGATCTGCACAATGTCCGCCGCCGTGCGCACGCGCTCGATGATCTCGTCGGAGATCACGTCAGCTCTGCCACAGTCGCACCGGCCCCCCCTTCGTTCCACGCGCCGAGACGAAAGCCTGCCACGCGTGTGTCCTTCTTGAGCATTTCGCTCACGCGCGAGCGCAGGGCGCCGGTCCCCTTCCCGTGAATGATACGCAATTCGCGCATATCCGACCGCACCGCGGCATCGAGAGCCTGCAACACGTAGTCGTCCACTTCATCGACGCGCAGTCCGCGCACGTCGACTTCACGCAGCGGATCGGCCTCGGGGATGCTGCCGGCGTAGCTCACCTTCACCGCCGGTGGCGGCGGTGCCGACGAGCGCGTGAGCGTGGACAAGGGCACGGTGACGGTGAGTGAACCGACCATCACGCGCGCGGCCTTGCCGCGCACCGACAGCACTTGCCCGCTCTTGTTGTCGAGCGTACCCACCAATACCCGATCGCCCTCGCCGAGTGGCTTGTGTGCCTGCTGCGGCGTGTCGCCGCGCGGCGTCGCCACGTCGACCGCTTGGCGTACCTGCGTACGCACTTTCTCCCGCGCCGCTCGCTGTTGCACGGCCTCGACGGCGAGGCCCTGGGTCGCCGCGGCTTCCTCGACCGCGCGGCGCGCCGCACGCGCAGATTCTTCGAGCGCCTCGGCCTGCTCACCGGCCTTCGTCCGAATCTCAGCGATCGCGCGCTCCACCTGACCGCGCGCCTCGAGCAGATACTTGCGCGCTTCCTGGCGCGCCGTCTTCTCGGACTCACGTTCGCGCTCGCGCACCTTGAGCTCGCGATCCGTGACGGTCGCCAATCGCGCGCGCAGCTTCTCCTGCTCGCGGTCCATGACCTGCTCGCGAACGCCCAGCGCGCCATCGCGCGCTTCCACATCCGACAGCAAGACGGCGAGGTCGCGCTCGCCGTGCGGCAGACGCTCTTCCGCGCGCACGATGACGTCCTCAGGCAATTGCAGCCGACGCGCAATACTCAGACCATAGCTCCGACCGGGAATGCCCTTCAGGAGCCGATAGGTCGGCGCCAACTGCACCGCATCGAACTGCAGCGATGCATTCACAACGCCGTCCACTTCAGTGGCAAGCAGCTTGAGTTGGCCAAGGTGCGTGGTGGCGATCGTGGTCGCCGACCGGCGCGTCAACGTCTCGAGAATAGAGCCGCCAAGGGCTGCGCCTTCGGCCGGGTCCGTACCGGATCCGAGCTCGTCGATCAACACCAAGGAATCGGGCGTGGCGGACCGCAGAATCTCACCGAGGTTTTTCAGGTGGGCGCTGAACGTCGAGAGGCTCGCCTCGATACTCTGCTCATCGCCGACATCGGCGAAGACATCGTCGAACACCGGCAGACGGCTGGTCGCACCCACCGGAACCGGCACGCCCGACTGCGCTAACGCAGCGAGCAGACCGATGGCTTTCAGCAGGACCGTCTTGCCGCCGGTGTTCGGACCGGACACGAGCAGCGTGCGCTCGCTTTCGAAGAGCGTGAGGTCGAACGAGACGACCGGCGTGCCGCGCGACAGCAGCAGCGGGTGGCGGCCATCGACGATCGCCAAGCCTTCGGCCGGCGTGCAGAACGCCAGCGGGGCACAGCTGGCCTCGATGGCGTACCGCGCGCGGGCATACAGGGCATCAAGCGCCACGAGCGCGGCGAACGCGGCGATCAACTGATCGTGATACGGGTGCAACTGCTCGGTGAGTTCGCGCAGCACGCGCTCGACTTCACGAAGCTCCTGAATTTCGAGCTCGCGGACGCGATTGCCGAACTCCACGGCGGCAGGTGGCTCCACGAAAATCGTGGCGCCGGTGCCGGAGCTATCGTGTACGATGCCACCGACATAGCCGCGCGCTTCGCGGCGCATCGGTATGACCCAGCGGCCGTTCCGCATCGTGACCGACAGGTCGCTCACCTGATGATGCGATTCGAGCTTCGCCATTTCGCGCTCGAGCAACCGGACCAGCTCGCCCTCGGCCTGCCGTAGTTCGCGACGTATGCGACGCAGTGTCGGTGACGCATCATCGCGCACGGTGCCGTCGTCGGAGATCGCGTGCGCGATCGCCTCCTCGAGCGGGCGGAGGTCGATGAGCTGATCGAGATACGCCTGCAGATACGCGACGATGATGCGCGGGCGTCGCGGATCGCGAAGTGCGTCGCGCACACGGCGGGAGGAGCGGATCAGCGTCGCGCCCTGCAACAGTTCGAGGGCGGTCCACGTGAGCCCTACGATCCGCAGCCGGCGCAGCGGCTCGCCGAGTTCGGGAATCGGCTCCGTCGGCCACGTGAGCTCAGACGAGACGAGCGCGCGCATGGCGCCCACACGAGCGTGCTCGGCCTCAATCCATGCGCGATCGCGTTGAGGCGTGAGCAAGCGGACGGCGGCCGCACCAGGACCCGAGTTCGCGCGCCCCGCGACATGCGCGAGCATGCGTGGGAATTCGAGGATACCGAGGGCGTGCGCGTTCATCATACCGCGGGTGCTCGTCGGTGTGCGGCGCGGCTCAAACGGCACGAACCCGGACCGCCGATGGCGCTAGTCCGGGTTCGAAAGCTACGGTGTTGTGTCATTCGATTCGCCACGACGTGTCGTGCGTTGTCGTTGTCACCCGCGCGCGAGTTCCTCGCGCACGAT
>Ga0105048_10014398_pt1 | contig 12326 bp, 9 predicted proteins | sample MAT05_FD_78382 | JGI IMG/M metagenome (GOLD analysis project Ga0105048, IMG submission 78382) | Freshwater microbial communities from Lake Fryxell liftoff mats and glacier meltwater in Antarctica - MAT-05 | ecosystem: Environmental > Aquatic > Freshwater > Ice > Liftoff microbial mat | place... | reverse complement strand
CTGGCTGAGCTCGAAGAGATGTCGCGCGACCTGGCGACCAGCATTCACGGTCAGGCGCAGAAAAAAGAAGACAAGGCGCTCTACCTCGAGGCCTCGGCGGCGTACGAAAAGTACCTCGACCTCTTCAGGCCCAAGGCCTTTGCCACCGCGATGATGCAGAACCGGGCCGACGCGCTGTTCGCGGCGAAGCGCTACCCCGAGGCCGCTCGGCAGTTCGAAGAGCTGGCGCTCTACCTCGACACCGGCAAACCGGTGGCCGGGCAAGAGAAGAAAGACGCGCCGAACGACCCGAACAAGGTCGACGTGTCGAAAGAGAAGACGGCTGCGACGCCGGCGGCCGACCCGAAGAAAGACCCGAAGGCAGGCACCGCGGCGGGCGGCAAGCTGGCGGCGACCGCTGGGGCGGCGGGCCCAGCCTCGGAGCGCACCATCAGCGACACCAAGACCCACGACGAGGCGCTCTACGGTGCGCTGCTCTCGCACTACTCATCGCTCAAGAGCGGTGAGGTCGAGAAGCTCAACGCCTTCGAGGTGGCCGACGCGCGGCAAGCGCTCAAGCTCCTGGGAGGTCAGTTCATCGGTCGCTACCCGAAGAACGAGCACGCGCTGGAGGTGAAGTTCAACATCGCGCGCGCCTACTACGAAGACGGCGACTACAAGAAGAGCTCCGAGCTGTTCAAGGAGTTCGCGCTCAACCACTCCGAGACCAAAGACGCGCAGGTGGCCGGCAACCTGGCGCTCGACTCGCTGCGCCAGCTCAACGACTTCAAGGGCATCGCCGATTACGGCAAACAGTTTCTCGCTTCGAACCTGCCGCCGGCCTTCAAAGCCGACGTGCAGAAGATTCTCACTGCGTCGAAGAGCGAAGAGCTCGGCACGCTGGCGCTCAAGGGCTCAGAAGAGACCGGCGACGTGCTCACCGGCTTGCTCAAGGCGGCCGATGAGAACAAGGGCACCGAGCTGGGTGAGAAGGCCCTGTACGCGGCGTTCGCGGCGGCGCGAGACAAGCGCGACCTGCGCAAAGAGAAAGAGATCGGCGAGCGATTTCTCAAAGAATACGTGAAGTCGCAGTTCATCTCAGACGTGATTCTGACCCTCGGGCGCCACGCGGCCGAAGCGGGTCGGTTCGCCGACGCGGCGCAGTACTACGAGCAGATGGGCAAGATGTTCGCGGGCGACTCGACCGGCCTCGACTCGTTGCTGGCGTCGGCGCGATTGCGATTGGCGATGGGCGACTACCCGGGCGCTATCAAGGTGCTCGAGACCACCGTCGACCAGGCGGGTGCGCGCAAGGCCGAGGTGTTGGTGCTGCTGGCGCAGACCGCGATGAAGCAGAAGCAACCGGCGAAAGCCCGGGCGACGGCCGAGCAGGTGATGAAGATCGACAAGGTGAACGCGGCGGCCTCGGCGATCATCGCCGAAGTGGCGGCGAGTAACCCCAACGAGAAGCCGGAGCCGCTGATTGCCCTGATGACGCCGGTGGCGAACGCACCGAACGCCGGGGGCGACGATGTGGCCAAGGGCCTCTGGTACACCGCCGAAATTCTCTACCGCCAGTTCAAGGCGTTGCCCAACGACAAGACCGAAGAGAAGGGCATGGCGCTTCAGCAGCTGCAGGGCGTCTACCAGCAGGCGACCAACATGGGCTCCGCGGAGTGGGCGGTGGCCTCCATCTGGCGCATCGCCAACAGCCTCCAGCACATCGCCGACGTGGTCGACGCGACTGCGGCACCCGCGGGGCTCAAGCCGAACGAGCTGGCCGAGTTCCGAGCGGCGGTCAAAGCGCAGGCCGACCCGCTGCGTGACCGGGCCAACCAGACCTTCGACACCTGTCTGGCGCGCGCTGAGAGCCTCGAGGTCTTCACCCCCGCCGTCATCGGCTGCCGCAAGAAGACCGACGACGCCGCCTCGCCGCTGCGAGCCCCGCCTCCCGAGCGAGCGGTGGCGGCAGCCGAGGAGCTTCAGAAAAAGGCAGAGGTCACCCAGAACGCCGCCGACTTTGAGGCGCTGGGCCTGGCCTACCTGGGCGGGTTTCAGCTCAATAACGCGGTGCTCAACTTCAACCGTGCGCTGGAGATTGAAGACAGCCGCGCGCCGGTGCACTCGGCGCTGGGCTACGCCTTCTTGCTGCAGGGCGATGCCAACGGAGCCCGCGCGGAGTACGGGCGCGCGCTCGAGGCCGACCCCACCGACGACAAGGCCCGCGCCAACCTGGCCGGCCTGCGCTGCCGCTTTGGCGACGTCGAAGGGGCGAAGCGTGAGATCGCGGTCATCAAAGACGTGGGCACGGTGAGCGGGCCCGACGTCGACCCCGAATGGAAGGCGTGCAAGTGAGGTGGGCCGCGCTGTTGCTCCTGGTCACAGCGTGTCAGCCGCCTGACGCGACCAAGGCAAAGCCGCCCAAGTTTCAGCTCGAAGGCAGTGCCACCCAGCTCTACGATCTCGGGTACGACGAGGCCCGCATTCTGCTCGCTGAAGAAGACTTCGCCGTGCTCTTCGTTCGCACCCGCCCGCTGGTGTCAATTCTTTCCGACGGCGGCATCGCGGACAACACCATGGTGGGCATGACGGAGGACTACCCGCTCAAGGTGACCTACTCGAAGTGGGGCAACGACATACCGGTGAGAACGCGGGTCGACCTGGCCGAGGTCACCAACGACGAGGCAAAGACGTCGCGGGTGCTCGCGAGCCGCGACGTGCTCAACGACCCTCGCAAAAACTACCCGGCCATTCGCATCGGCTCGCTCTACTTGAGCACCCTGCCCGTGCCCGGAGGCACCGTGAACGGCGACTTCAACATCACCTTTACCAACGGCTCCGAGACCGCCTCGGGCCGCACGGTATTTGGAACTTTCAAGGCGAAGGTGGCCCAATGAGACGAGTGCTCTGGCTGGCGCTGCTGGTGCCGTTGCTGCCGGCGTGCGGGTTGAGACGCGTGCCGGGCAACGTGCTCGAGAAGCTGCCCTACGAGGCGAAGATTGAATTGCTCGAGGCCGAGAATGACCTGGCCCTGGCGGTCGACCGACTCGATGAAGCGAGGGCCGAGGTGGCGCGTACCCGCGACCAGATTCGCCGCGCCAAAGAGCGGCATCAGGCGGCGAAGAGCGAGGTGAGCAACGCGAACGACCAGACCTCGCGCGACGTGGCCGAGCTGGCGGTGGCCGAGAGCGACGCGCGGGTCGAGTGGCTGCGCGCCAAGCAGCGCACCAACGTGAGTGAAGAGGCGCTCTCTGACAAGAACCAGACCTGCGCCTTCGCCCGCTACGAGCAGACCAAGCTGACCGCGGCTCGCAAGGCGAAGCTGGAGGGCAGCGAGAAGCTCGAGCCCGAAGCCTTCGAGGCGCAGGTCAAGAACTGCGACGCGGCCTACGCCGAGCTCCGAGAGAAGCTCAAAGAGACCAACACCGAAGCGGCCGAGGTTCGAGCCGCTTGGGAAAAGACCCGGGCCGCGCTGGCCAAGAAGACCTTCGATGCTCGCGCGAGCCCCTATGTGGAGTGACCGGTCATGACGCTCACCCTCATTTTCGCACTCGCGCTGGCGCAGGCTCCCGCTGATGCCGAGGCGCTCAAGCGCACCATCGCCGTCGAGTCGGCCAACGTCGAGAAGGCACCCGATGACACCGACGCGCTCTACCGCCTCGGCTTCGCCTACCTGACGTTGGGAGAGGCGAAAAAGGCCATCAAGCCGTTGGAGCAGCTGGTGCAGAAAGACAACGACTCCATCGACGCCAAGCTGTTGCTGGCGCGCGCCTATCGCTCGGCGGGCGATGCGCAGAAAGCCAAAGACCTGCTCGACAAGGCGATTCTGGTGATACCCGACGAGGCCTCGCTGCGCGCCGAACGCGCCCTGCTCGCCCGCAGCCTCGACGAGATTTCAGACGCCATCATGCACTACCAGCGCGCGGTCGAGCTGACCCCCGCCAACGCCGACCTGGTGTTCAACCTGGCCGAGGCCCAGCACAAGAACGGGCAGCTCGACGCAGCCATCTCAGGGTACCGCCGCGCACTGGAGCTCGACGCCGACCTGTCGAGCGCGCGGGTCAACCTGGGCAAGGCCTTCGCCGAGAAGGGTCGCTTCACCGAGGCCAAAGAGGTGTTGAGCGCGGCGACCAAGTCGCTGCTCGGCGACTCGGAGGCCCACTACAACCTGGGCGTCATCTACATGCGGGAGAACAACGTCACCGCCGCGGTGACCGAGTTCGAGCGCACCCTGGCCATCGCTCCCAAGCACACCCAGGCGCTCAACAACCTCGGCGTCGCCTGGGATGCCCGGGCAGACCCCAAGAAGGCGCTGGAGTTCTTCAGGAAGGCCACCCAGGCCGACCCGACCTTCGCTGAGGCCTACTTCAATCAGGGCATGAGCCTGATGAGCCTCAACAAGCCGGCGGAGGCCACCAAGGCCTTCGAGCAGGCGCTCAAGCTTGAGCCGGCGTCGTCGAGCCCCTACGTGCAGTTGGGCACGCTGTACTTGAAGCAAGGCAAGAAAGACCGTGCGCTGGAGGCCTTCAAGAAGGCCATCGACCTGCTCGACGCTGAAGAGAAAGACGCGTCGGGGTTTTTACAGCTCAAGAAGCGCTTCTCGGCCGCGCGCAGCAGCGACGCGTACCGCGGGCTGGCGCTGGCGTACCTCTCGCAGAACAAGGTCGACGAAGCGGTGGCGACGCTGAAGAAGGCCGTCGAGAAGATGCCCAAAGACGCCGCGGCGCGAGTGGCATTGGGCGACGCGTACATGGCGCAGGGCAACGCCGCGGGTGCGGTGGAGCAGCTCAAGCAGCGTCTGGCGCTCGAGGCCACGACTGAAGCGAAGCTCGACCTCGCTGGTGCGTACGTGAAGAGCCGCATGGCGAAGCAGGCCGAGCCGCTCTACACGGCGGTGCTGGCCGAGGAGCCGAAGAATCGCAGTGCGCGCATGGGGCTGGTCGACCTCTACACCGCAATGGGCAAGTACGTCGAAGCAGAGGCGATGCTCAAAGACGCGATGGCGGCTGACGCGAACGACGCGCAGGCCCTGATGCGCTTCGGGTTGATGAAGTCGCGCATGCAGCGACCCAACGAAGCGCTCGAGCCGCTGGAGAAAGCGGTGGCGCTCAACCCCTCACTCACCGAGGCGCGGGCCGAGCTGGCCTTTCTGCTCTTTCGAGCCGACCAGGCGAACGCCGACCGGTGCGTGGGCACGATGAATGACATTCTCAACTCTGAGCCCCGACACGCGATCGCCTTCAATTATCTGGGCGTCTGCCTGTATGCGAAGGGCAACAAGCCGCGTGCGGCGGAGGCCTTCAAGTCCTCCATCTCCATCGACCCTTCGTTCGCGACGGCGCACTATTCGTTGGCGCAGCTGTACGAGAACGACAACAAGAAAGAAGAAGCGAAGCGAGAGTACGGCGCTGCGTCTGATCTGGGCATGACCGATGCCGCCGAAGCGCTCAAGCGTTTGGGCGGCCCCTCACCCGCTCCCCCCAAGTGACTCTATGACCACAGCGTCTTCTGGCGCGTCGAGCAGGCCTGACCCAATCGAGGCGACCACCGAAGCGGTCTCCATGGCACTCAAAGGGCTCACCGGCGAGCCGAAGCTGGGGTGGGTGTTCAGCTCGCCGAAGCACGAGTTGGCGACGGTGATGTCGGTCGCGCAGGCCGTCGCACCGGGCTGCGAGCTGTTCGCGTCGCACACCGCCGGAGAGTTCACCGAGCGGGGCGCGATGCGCGGCGGAGTGGTGGTGCTGCTGCTGGCCTCTGACTCGTTGATGTTTCAGACCGCGGTGGCGGCCGAGCTGTCGGTCGACCCGGCCGCGGCGGCATCGGCGCTCACGCAGGGCTTCGCGGCGCTGGCCAAGGAGGCCTCGACCAAAGGGCTGGGGTTGTCGACAACCGTGCTCCTGCTCGACGGGTTGACCGGGGTGGGCGAGCAGCTGGTGCAGGGCATTCGCAACGGCACGCGGCTCTTTCAGCAGATCGTCGGAGGTGCGGCGGGCGACGACGGCCAGTTCAAGGCGACGCCGGTGGCGGCGCGAGACCACGTCGGTGTCGATAGCGCGGTGTTGGCCCACATCTTCGACAAGCGGCCGTGGGGGGTGGGGCTCGATCACGGGCTTCGACCGGCGACACCCAAGATGACGGTGACCAAGGGGTCGGGCTCGGTGATTGCGAAGCTCGACAATCGGCCAGCGTTCGAGGTGTACCGCGAGTACGCCAAGACCAAGGGCGTCGAGCTGACTCCGGCGACCTCGGGCTCATTCTTCATCGCCAACGAGCTGGGGGTGTACTTTCTCGACGGCGTGCACCATGCGCGCGCGCCGGTGGGCGTGGGTGAGAACGGTGAGCTGCACCTCATCGCCAGCATCAAAGAGGGTGCCTCGGTGTGCATTCTCGACGGCGAGCCTGACGCGATGATCGAGGCCTGCACGCGCGCGGCGACGCAGGCGCGACAGAACGTAGGTGAGGGGCCGGTGGCGGGCGTGCTGGTCTTCGACTGCATCTGCCGAGGCATGATTCTGGGGCGAGATTTTCAGCGAGAGATCGACGCGGTTCGCGCGGTGTTTCCTGAGGTGCCGGTGGCCGGGTTTCTCACCTATGGCGAGATCGCGCGCTTTCGCGGGCGCAACGAGGGGTGGCACAACACGACGAGCGTCGTGGTAGCGATACCGGCGTGATCGACCTCGACGCCTACTTCGAACGCATCGGCTATCGCGGTGACCGCGCTCCCACGCTGAGCAACCTAAATCAGATCGCGCACGCGCACGTGCGCTCGATACCGTTCGAGAACCTCGATGTGCTGCTCGGCGCTCCCATTTCGCTTGAGCTGAGCGCGATCGAGCGAAAGCTGGTGACCTCGAAGCGCGGAGGCTACTGCTTCGAGCAGAACACGCTGATGCTGCAGGTGCTCGAGCAGCTCGGCTTCACAGTGAAGCCGTTGAGCGCACGGGTTCGCTATCAGCGGCCGCGTGACTTCACTCCGGCGCGCACCCATGTGTTCGTTCGGGTCGAGCTCGACGAGCCGTACCTGGTCGACGTCGGCGTGGGCGCGATGTCGCCCACTTCAGCGCTGCGTTTGAACGCGCCCGGCGAGCAGGAGACTCCGCACGAGACGCGGCGGCTGCTGCGCGAGAATGGGCTCGTCTACCATCAGGCGCTGCTTGGCGGCGTGTGGGCCGACCTCTGCGAATTCACCCTCGAAGAGATGCCGCCGATCGATCGCACAGTGGCCAATTGGTACACCAGCGCGCACCCCGACTCGCACTTTCGCAATCGGCTGCTGGCGGCGCGCGCCGGGCCAGACGGGAGCCGGGTCACCCTTCTCAACCGCGAGCTGTCGATTCGTGACCGCTCGGGTGACGCGGTGAAGCACGTGGTGCAGTCGCCTGCCGAACTGTTGAGCGTGCTCGACTCGAACTTCGGTTTGCGCTTGCCCAGCGGCACCCGGTTCACCTGCTCCGGTCTCGACTGGAGCTGAGGCGGGCCTTTCATCAGGCGTGGCAGGTCTTGAACTTCTTGCCGCAGCCACAGGGGCAAAGCGCGTTTCGCTCGACCTTCTCGCGCTTCACGTCGGGCTCGCCGCTCACATAAAGCCAGCGACCGTTCTCCTGCTCGAACTTCGATACTTCGTGCATCACCTGCACCGCCCCGGCTTCAAGGCACCGCGCGACGAACTCGACGGTGTCGCCCTCGGCGCGCACGACTCGCAGACCGAGCCACACCACCGAGCGGGCCCACACCTCGAGGTCGTCGCCCATCGGCGCGCGGCTGGTGGCGCGCAGGTACGCACCGTTGGCGAGCGCGAAGGCCGAGTACCGCGAGCGCATCAACGCTTCGGGCGTCTGCGCGGGCGCAGAGCCGTCATGCTTCGGCCCGCAACACGCGGCGAGCTCCAGGCCGCTCTGACAGGGGCACCGGCTCATGCGGTGCGTGAAGGCACTTCAACTGTCGGAGCAATCACCTCGGGCTTGGGAGGCGTCGAGGTGCCGGTGATCAACCGCGACCCGCGACCAAAGGTCACCCACGCCCACGTCCACTGGATCAGCACCAGCAGGCGGTTGCGGAAGCCGATCAGATACAGAATGTGAATGAAGAGCCACGCCAGCCACCCGATGAAGCCCCACATCTTGAGCTTGCCGGTCTGGGCGATGCCCGACGCGCGGCCCACGGTGGCCATCACGCCCTTGTCGAAGTACTTGAAGGGCTTGCGCGGCTTGCCTCGCAGCGAATCGAGAATCACCTGCGCCACGTGCTTGCCCTGCTGAATCGCCACTGGCGCCAGGCCCGCCAACACCGTGCCATCAGCCTCGGTGAAGGAGGCCAGGTCACCGATGACGAAGGCATCGGGGTGCCCGGCGATAGACAGGTCGCTCTGCACCACCACGCGCCCGGAGCGATCGAGCGTCACGCCCAGCGCCTTCGCCAACGGAGCGGCTGCCACGCCGGCGGCCCACAGCACGGTCTTGGCCGGCACGAACGCGTCGCCCATCGATACGCCCGACGCGCTGATGTTGGTGACCCGGGTCGACAGCCGCACCTCGATCTTGAGCTTTTCAAGCGTCTTCACCGCTCTGCCCGAGAGGTCAGGCTCGAAGGTCGCCAGCACCCGAGGGCCTGCCTCGATCAGAATGATCTTCGCCGAGCGCGGGTCGAAGGCGCGAAAGTCACGAGCGACGGTGAAGCGGGCCAGCTCGGCAATGGCACCGGCCAGCTCGACGCCGGTGGGGCCGGCTCCGACGATGACGAAGGTGAGCCAGGCTTCGCGCTTCACCGGGTCGGTCTCGCGTTCAGCGGCCTCGAAGGCGCTGAGCACACGGCGGCGAATCTCGAGCGCGTCATCGAGGGTTTTGAGGCCCGGAGCGAAGGGCTCCCAGTCGTCGCGGCCGAAGTACGAGTGCCGCACGCCCGCCGCCAGAATGAGCGAGTCGTAGCTGATGACGCCATCTGGCACCGTCACCCTCTTCGCCGCGAGGTCGATGGCCGTCGCCTCGCCCATGCGCACGGTGACGTTCTGTTGCTTCGCCACCAGCGACCGAATCGGCGACGCGATGTCGCCCGCCGAGAGCCCCGCGGTCGCGACCTGGTACAGCAGCGGCTGAAACAAATGGTAGTTCTGCTTGTCGATGACAGTGACCTGAACCTCGTCGCCAGCCTTGGCCAGCTGACGAGCCGCGTAGATGCCGCCAAACCCACCGCCGATGATCACGATCTGCCGAGCCATGCAGCTCTCTTAATACCTTGGCCGCGATAAATCAGTTAATCAGACATGAATAGCTGCCCCCGCGATCAGAGCGAGCGCATTGAGCAGGTCGTTGCGGAGCATCTCGCATCGACGAGGGCACCATTCAACAGGGCCTGAACGGTTACGCTGCCCGCGGCACTGATCGGAATGTTCGGGCTCGCCACAGAGACCCGCTATGTTCGCGCACGATGCCGAGCCGTCGATTTGAGCGCCACTTGTGGGGGCTGACGAAGCTGGCGCTGTCGGTTGGGCTGGCCGGGTGCGCGACGACGACGACCCGGCTCGACAACATCGTCATCGCCTACGATGAGACCACCGCCGAGAGCACGGCCAAGTTGCTGCTTCTGAACATCGCCCGGGCGCGCCAGAACCTGCCGATGCACTTCACGGCCATCTCGAACATCGTGGCCACCTACAAGTTCACTTTTGGGGGTGGGCTGCTTCCGGCAGCGACCGGCGACTTCGGCTGGCTGCCTGTGCCTCAGATAGGAGGAAGCACCGAGGAGAACCCGACGGTCAGCATCTCGCCGATGCAGGGCGACGAGTTCACTCAGCGGCTGCTGTCGCCGTTTCACGAGCAGAAGCTGACGCTGTTGCTGCGGCAGGGGTACGACGTCGACGGGCTGCTCCGCCTGCTGGGAGCCGAAGTGCGCCTGGAGGGCAGCGTGTTGCCGGGCGTTCATCGCAACCGGCCCGCGGACAAAGACGGTTACGCGACGTACCGGCGGGTGGTTTCGCAGCTCTCATCGATTCAGGATCGACATCAGCTGTATGTCGAGCCGCTGCACTTTCAGCATACTTGGACAGTACCGGCCGATTTGGTGACGCCTGAAGCATTCCAATCCACCTACAAGGACTTCTCGCTCACCCTCGACCCGGTGGCGCGCAAGTATCGGGTGACGAAGCAGGTCAACGGGCGCGTGCTGATCAGCAACTACGACCCGTCGAAGCTTTCGGAAGAGGAGCGTCGCGTGCTCCATGAAAAGGCCGAAGCGGTGCCTTTCAACGACGTTCTCATCGACCTTCGGGCCGGGGAGACTGGCGGCGAGCTTCCATTTCACGGCCGGCTGAGACTGCGTAGCTTTCACGAAGTGCTCACCTTCATCGGGCGCAGCATCGGGGAAGAGCCCGAGGTCGATATTTCCCCCGACCCGCGAACACCATTGGTTTCAGAGAATCCGCCGATCACCCTGGAGATCGTCGAGTCGCTCAAGCCACCCGATAGCGCCGGGCCCTGGGTGGCATTGAACGGCAGGTACTACGCGCTCCGGCCGCAGCAGGGGTACCAGTGGAATCTGAAGTCCTTCAGTTTACTCAGCCAGCTCTTCCAGATGAGCGTTTCCAACGTGGTTCATACCGGGCCGGCAATCACCATTGCGAAGTGAGCCGCACCGCACCGTTTAGTACCCTTCGCCATCGCGCGCGGCGGTGACCTTGCCGCGCGAGTATTTGAGCACCCAGACGAAGTAGCCGATGGCCAGCAAGAACCCGGGGAACCACCAGATCAACCCGCTCTTCATCGCGATGGCGCCGCTCGAGGCGTTCGCGATGGTCAAGTTGAAATCAGGCGAGACCCGTGAGCGAAGCAGCACCGGGTACAGACACGCCACCGTCGCCACCAGCAGCCCGACGATGAACGCGCTCGAGCCCAGAAAGGCGAGCAGCTCGCGCTTCTGCAGCAGCGCCAGCATCAGCGCCCCCAACCCGCCCGCGAGCACCGCCATGCCGAGCCAGGCCAGCGGTCGATGCGGCAGCGCCGAGAGCACCTCGGGCGCGGTCTGGGTGGTGGCCCAGGTCACCAGCACCCAGCTCGCGATCACGGCAGCCCACAGGCGCGGAGCGAGCCTCGCCACCCGCTCGTTGACCGCGCCGCTCGTCTTCCACCGCAGGTAGTTCGCGCCGTGAGCGGTGAGCGTGAGCAGCACGAACACCCCGACCAACCCGGTGTACGAATCGATGGCACCCGCTCCGTGCACCGTGAATTCACCCAGCTCGTACCCGCCGAACAGGCCCTGCTCGAAGAAACCGTCTTCACGCAGTGGCACTCCGCGAATGACGTTGCCCAGGGCGACGCCGATCAGCAACGCGAAGGCCGTGGAGCCGACCTGAAAAACCATGTCGAAGAACGCGCGCCAGAGCGGGTTCGGCACGTGGCTGCGCAGCTCGATGCCGACGCCTCGCAGAATCAGGCACCACAGCGCGAAGATCACTGGCAGGTACAAGCCCGAGAGCCCCGCGGCCACCAGCTTCGGAAAGGCGAGAAACATCGAGCCCGCCGCGGCGAGCAACCACACTTCATTCCCATCCCACACCGGGCCGATGGCGGCGAAGACCTCGCGGCGCTCGGTGTCGGTCTTGGCCACGAAGCGGTGCAGCACGCCAGCGCCGAAGTCGAAGCCGTCGAGAACCGCCCACCCGGTGACCAGCAGCGCGACCAACCAGAACCACAGCTCAGCCATGGGCAGCCTCCTGCGGGCCGTGCAGCACTTCGCGGCCGATCAGCACCAGAAAGGTGATGCCCAGCACCAGGTACAGCCCGGTGAAGCCAATCAAGGTGAACGCCGTCGAGCCCGCGTGCACGGTGGGGCTCGCGCCGTGCGCGGTGCGGAGCAGGCCGTAGATCAACCACGGCTGTCGGCCGAGCTCAGCGCTCATCCACCCCGCGGTGTTGGCGATGTACGGAAACGGAGCGGCCAGCATCAACACCCAGAGCATCGGCTTGGTGCTCGAGAGTCGGCCGCGCCAGCGCAGCAGATTCGCCGCCGCCATCACCGCGATGAACAGCGTGCCGAGGCCGACCATCACGTGAAACGCGTAGTAGAGCAGCTCGATGTTGGTGGGCCAGTCTTCTTCGGGGAAGTCGCCCAGCCCCTGCACGTCGGCGTGAAAGCTGCCGAAGGCCATGAACGAGAGCGCGAGCGGCACCGAGACCGGGTTGTCGAGCTTGCGCTCCTTCACGTTGGGCTGGCCGAACAAGTGCACCGAGGCGCTGGGGCCTGATTCGAAGCGGCCTTCCATCGCGGCGAGCGAGGCGGGTTGGTAGCGCGCGACCAGCTTCGCCTGGTGATCTCCTGTGGGAAAAGCGACGACCACCGAGGCGATGAGGCCCGCG
>Ga0105048_10014397_pt1 | contig 12326 bp, 8 predicted proteins | sample MAT05_FD_78382 | JGI IMG/M metagenome (GOLD analysis project Ga0105048, IMG submission 78382) | Freshwater microbial communities from Lake Fryxell liftoff mats and glacier meltwater in Antarctica - MAT-05 | ecosystem: Environmental > Aquatic > Freshwater > Ice > Liftoff microbial mat | place... | reverse complement strand
TGTTCAAGCGCGAAGCCGAGGACTTCCCGCCGTTCGATAAGTGCGTCAGCGCGCTGGTGGAAGACCTTCACATTCGCGGGATGGACAAGGATTGCACCGTCGTCGTGATGGGTGAATTCGGGCGGACGCCGAAGATCAGCGCTCAGGTCGGCCGCGACCACTGGCCACAGGTGAACTGTGCGCTCCTGGCGGGTGGCGGAATGCAGACGGGGCAAGTCATCGGCGCGACCGACAAAATCGCCGGGGAAGCCGTTTCGCGTCCCGTCACGTTCGGGGAACTGTACGCCACGCTGTACCACAACCTCGGCATCGACGTGGAACGCGCCACCCTCCCGGACCTCACCGGCCGCCCGCACTATCTGGTCGAAGACAGCGCCCGACCGATGCGCGAACTGGTGTGATTGGTCTGTCGAGCGCGACCATCTTGGCCGGTCTTCGCTCGTCAATGCAGCGGCCGAGACGGCTGCGATTCCAGGTAAATACGACACGGGGATTCGATGTCACGCGACTTCGGCAAACGGCTTCTGGCAGTCCTCGGCGTCGGCCTGCTCACCCTGGGAGCTTGGTACACATTCTCCCCACCACCTGCCGCCGCGCAGCCCAAGGCCGGGCCGGTCGATCCGCTCGAAGAACGGTTCACGACCCATGTGAAGCCGTTTGTCGAGCGCCATTGCATCCGCTGCCACAGCGAGAAGAAGCCGGAGGCGGAACTCGATCTGAGCCGCGACACGAGCGTGGCCGCCATCGTGAAGAATATGCGACACTGGGAACTCGTTCTCGAACGGGTTCACGCGAAGGAAATGCCGCCCGAGGAAGCCAAGCAGCCCAAAGACGACGAGCGGGCGGAAGTCGTCAAGTGGCTGCGTGACCTCCGCGACCGCGAGGCCAGCAAGAACGCCGGCGACCCCGGCACCGTGCTGGCCCGTCGCCTGAGCAACGCCGAGTTCGACAACACCATCCGCGACCTCACGGGCGTCGATATTCGCCCGACGCGCGAGTTCCCCGTTGATCCCGCGAATCTATCGGGATTCGACAACTCGGGCGAATCGCTCGCCATGTCGCCGGCGCTGCTCAAGAAGTACCTCACGGCAGCCCGCAACGTCGCGGATCACATGGTGCTTTCGCCCGAAGGCTTCGTCTTCGCGCCGCACCCCGTGGTCACCGACACCGACCGCGACAAGTATTGCGTCCCCCGCATTCTGGACTTCTACACGCGCCACACGGTCGATCTCGCCGACTACTTCCAGGCTGCGTGGAAGTACCGTCATCGGGAGAAACTCGGCACCCCCGACGCACAACTTGACGGCATCGCAACCGACGCCAAACTGAGCGCCAAGTACCTCGCGCTGGTGTGGACCGCGCTGAACGAAGCCGAGGCGGAACTTGGCCCGCTCGCCGTGATTCGCAAGCAGTGGGCCGACCTACCGCCCCCCGACGCGGCCAAGCCCAATGTGGCCCGTAGTGGCTGCGAGAAGTTGCGTGACCTCACCGTTCGGTTCCGTCGCGCGATCAAGCCGCCCACACCGAAGGTGAGCGTGAACGGCATCTCCGATGGCAGCCAGCCGTTCTTGCTGTGGAAAAACCGACAGGTGGCCGAGCAGCACGCCCGCTACAAGGGCGATACCAAGGCCGACTTCAAGAAGCTGGCCGAGCAACTCAAGGGTGATGCCGAGGCCGCGAAAGTGTTCGCCTTGGAGAAGACCGCGGAATCGGATCGGTTCATGCGGATCGCCCTCGACCGCTTCTGCGAGGTGTTCCCCGATGCGTTCTTCATGGCCGACCGCAACCCGAATTCGTCTCCCGCCGACGCCGCGAAGGGTCGCCCGCTCACGGCCGGTTTCCACCTCATGCAAGGGTACTTCCGCGACGACGGCCCGCTGTACGAACTCGTGCTGAACGACCGCGAACGCCGCGAACTCGATGCCCTGTGGTTCGACCTCGACTTCGTGTCCTCCGCGATCACCCGGCAGTACAAGGACTTCATCTTCTTCGAGCGGGCCGAGCCGCCGCAGTTCATCGCCGGCGCGGAGTTCGACTTCGCCCGCTCCGAGGACAAGGATTGCATTACCGACGCGAAGATGAGTCGCCTTGCGGGTGTGTATCTCGCCAAGGCTCGCAAGAACAAGGCGAGCGACGAAGCCCTGGCCGCCATCGAGGCATATTTCACCAGCGTTTCAGCTTCCGTCCGCAAGGTCGAGAAAGCCCGCGTCGCCGCCGAAGCGGTTCACCTGGCCTCGCTGCTCGCGTTCGCCGAACGCGCCTACCGCCGGCCGCTCACCACCACCGAACGCGACGACCTGCTCGGCTTCTACAAGTCGCTCCGCAAGAAGGACGAACTCGGCCACGAGGACGCGATGCGCGATGCCCTCGCCGCCGTGCTGATGTCGCCGCACGTCTGCTACCGCTTCGACCTGGCGCAGCCTGGCACGGTCGCCCGCTCCCTCACCGACTATGAGCTTGCAAGCCGGCTCAGCTACTTCTTGTGGTCGAGTTTGCCCGACGCCGAACTCTTGAAGCACGCGGCGACGGGCGACCTCCACACGCCCGAGGTGTTGAAATCGCAAACACGGCGCATGCTCCTCGACCCGAAGATTCGCGGGCTGGCCACGGAGTTCGGCGGGAACTGGCTCGACTTCCGCCGCTTCGAGGAACACAACGCCGTGGACCGCGCCCGCTTCCCCGCGTTCACGAATCCGCTGCGGCAGGCGATGTTCGAGGAACCCGTCCGGTTCTTCATGGATGTCGCCCAGAAGAACCGCAGCGTTTTGGACTTCCTGCACGGCACCGACACGTTCGTGAACCGGCCGCTCGCCAAGCACTACGGTATGCCCGAACCCGTTGGCAAACCCGACGACTGGGTTCACGTACCCGACGCCAGCCGCTTCGGCCGGGGCGGGTTGCTGCCGATGGCTGTGTTCCTGACGAAACATGCCCCGGGCCTGCGCACCAGCCCCGTGAAGCGAGGCTATTGGGTGGTGAGCAAGGTGCTGGGCGAACGCATCCCCGCGCCGCCGCCGACCGTCGCGGAACTTCCCAAGGACGAAGCGAACCTCGGCGAGCAGACGCTGCCGCAACTCCTCGCCCGCCACCGCGCCGACAAGAGTTGCGCCGGCTGCCACAACCGTTTCGACTCGGTCGGGCTGGCCTTCGAGGGGTTCGGCCCCGTCGGCGAACGCCGCACCAAAGACCTCGGCGGCAAAGCCATCGAAACCACCGCCGCGTACCCCGACGGCAAGGACCGCACCGCCCTCGACGGCCTCCGCGACTACCTCCGCGACAAGCGGCAAGACGACTTCCTCGACAACCTCAACCGCAAACTCCTCTCCTACGCCCTCGGCCGCACGCTCCTGCTGTCGGATCGCGCCACGCTCGATGCCATGCGTACCAAAGCCGCCGCCAACAAACACGCCTTCGGTACATTGGTGGAAACCATCGTGACCAGCCCGCAATTCCTGAACAAGAGGGGCAAGGACGACGTGCGGGAATGACGGGTGCTACGAGCCGATTGAACGCTCAATCGGTCACAGGACGCGCGGTGATTTTACATACGGGCAATTAGATCGTGTCTTGCGCTCTCTGGGCTTTTCCCGTCGCCTCTTGGCGAAGGAACCGCTCGCCGTCCGGTTTGAACACAAGGAGTCTGGGGCGTTAATCTCGATGCCGCCCATTCCAGCACATGAGATGGTGTGGGATCATCACTGGGCCGCCGCGCGGGTGACGCTCGATAACTACGGTCTGGCCAACCCCACGATGTTCGATGCGGAACTCCAGAAGGCCGGATGAGTTATCACGCCAACCCGCACGAAATGATCGAATGGCAACGTCCGCCAACAACCTGTTCAATCGCTTGCACAAGTGGGCGGCGCGACAAGACGAGAACTTCTTAACGGAGTCGCTGTCCGTCGTACTGGAACAATTGTTGGCGTTGGCCCCTGCGGTCGGAACGCGGTTAGTGGCAAGGCTCACGGACGGGTTCATCGCCGTTCCTCCCGAAGACGCGAGCACCATCGAGATTTCCACGCAGGTTGAAACAGGTGAAGGCCGGCCAGACTTGGAAATACGCAGTCCTCACCGACTGGCCTGGGTTGAGGTGAAGGCGGAAAGTGCGTTGCGGGCAGGTCAATTGGAAGGCTACCGTGTTCTTCTTCGGCGGTGCGGGGTAGAGCAAACCCGGTTAGTGTTGTTGACACGGTATCCAGAGGCTTTCAAACCCGAGGATACCCGGCCGGATTCGGAAATCCGGTGGTTCGAGGTCGCTGACTGGCTCGAACACGAACTGCCCGAAGCTCAAGTGGCGGGTGATATCCCCGGCTTTCTGACACGCCAATTTCTCGAGTTCCTGGAGGCCCGAAGCATGACGCTCGCGCAGGTCAGTAAGTTTATGCCCGAGGGGCTGCACGCTCTCTCGAACCTGCTGAATATGCTGGTCGAAGCCGCCGGAGCTTGTGGCTTGTCGGTCAAGAAACTCCCCGGTTGGACTGAGATCGGGCTGTACCTTGACGGGAAGAAGTATTGGCTTGGGCTGTACTTCTCGGAACCCGAATACCTGTATTTCTACACTTGCTCCCGAATCGACCCAGATGCCGCGAGCAAACTCGGTGTCGGTGAAATGGAAGAGGAAAGCTGGGTACCCGGCCGGCACCGGTGGTTCCGTTGGGTCGCTCTCGACTCCGAGGCGGTCCACTTCTTCTCTCGCTCGAAACTCAGTCAGATGGAATGGCTTGAAAAGTTCTTGCGGGAATGTTTGGCGCAGGCCCGCTCCATCGAAACACCCGACCAGCAGCCGATTCCCGAACAAACCGAAGAAGGTAACTGAGATGTCACATTCCCCCCGTCCTTCCCGCCGCACCGTGCTTCGCGGTGTCGGTTGCACCCTGGCCCTCCCGTGGCTGGAGGCAATTCCGCTGCTGGCGGGCGAGCCGGCAGCCGCAGCACACCCGAAGCGGTTCGCGGCGCTGTTCATGGGCAATGGCATCAGCCCCAAGAACTGGTCGGCCAAGGGCGTCGGCGTCGAGATGGAGTTGAGCAAGAGCCTGGAACCGCTCAAGCCGTTCCGGTCACGGTTGAACGTCGTTACGGGGTTGTTCAACAAGCACGCCACGGGGGTCGGCATTCACCCTGGGCAGACGGGCAACATCCTCTCCGGGGCATCGCTCCAGAAGGGGGCCGTGCTGCGTGGGGGCGTCAGCGTCGATCAGGTGCTGGCGGCGCACTTCGCGGACGAAACGGCGCAGCCGAGTTTGGTGCTGGGGTGCGAACAGCCCATCACTGGCTACCACGAGTCGAACTTCTCAATGGCCTACAGTTCGCACATCTCCTGGCAGGACGCGAACTCGCCCGTGCCAATGGAAGTGTACCCGTCGCTGGCGTTCGACAGTCTGTTCGACAACCAGGGGAGCCGGCGGACGCAAAGCATCCTCGACCGCGTGAAGGACCAAACCGCCGCGCTCACGCCGAAGGTCAGCACAGCCGACAAGGCGAAACTCGACGAGTATCTGACGAGCGTGCGCGAGGTGGAAAAGCGAGTCTCCAAAGCGCGGAACGAAACGCCGGGTGCCGACCCGAGTACCCCGTTCCAGGTTCCCCGCGCCATGAAGCGGCCGGATAACGGCCTGCCCGAGGCCATCCGCGAACACATGCGGCTCATGTGCGACATCATCGCCATCGCCTTCCAGACCGACAAGACGCGGGTCGCCACGCTGTTGATGTGCCGCGACCTGTCCGGGCTGTTCTACCCGTTCCTCGACGTTCGCACCGCCCACCACCCCGCGTCGCACAGCGACAACTCGGACGCCTACGAGCGGGTCACCCGCTACTACGTCGGCCAGTTGGCGTACCTCGCGGGCAAACTCGCCGACATGAAGGAAGGCAACACGACCGTGCTGGACAACTCGGCGCTGATGTTCGTCTCGAACATGTGGTCCGGTAGCCAGCACGATTCGGGCAAACTGCCGGTGCTGCTTGTCGGCGGCCTCGGCGGCAAACTCGACACCGGCCGCGTCCTCGACTACGCCGGCAAGGGCGACGACAACCGCAAACTGTGCGGCCTGTATCTGTCGTTGGTCAACCGCATGGGCGTGAAGGCCGGCACGTTCGGCGACGCCACGGCACCGCTCGCGGGGCTGTGATGAAGAGGTTTGAACCACAGAGGCTTTTGTGTCTTCATCCGCGCACAGGCGTCAGACTAAACAGCGGGCACGAAGCACCGAGGCAAGGCAAAGATCGACGACCTTGCCGCGGTAGTTGTTCTGGTAGCATTGGCGTTTCGTGGGGGATAGTGGCCCAAATATCGGGAAAATGGTCGATACTTCGATCACCACGAAGGAGGGCCACTGTTCCACTCGGCGATGCTGCGGCGCACGCACTGGAATCGGTTAACCAGACGCTACTAAACTTGTGCGTTAGGCGGCGAAACTTGCAAGGCTGCTTGTGACCGCTTCCAACATTCAACCACATTAATAATCTAAGGGATTTTAAGGCTCAACACGATTTGGTGGTGACCGGCTAATGTTGGACGAGCGGATTTCAAGGCAATTTCGCCCTGTACAACATTAACCCGTCACCACTGCCCCCGTTGGGGCTACGCTAAACGATCACCTTGATTCAAACGTCTCGATTTGAGCCTCACTTCAGTCACCGCCACTCATCAGTTCTTTCACGAGGCGGGCGAGAAGTTCGGGTTCGCGTTTCGCCAGGATGTTCGCCATGCGGTCCTTGGGCACTTCCAGTTTCTCCATGTACGCGGCAGCCGACACCCAGAGTTTGTCCTTCTTCTTCCCCTCGGCAAGGTACAGGTCGCCGACTAACTCCGAGAGCTTCTGCCAGGTAATCTGGTCGATGTTTTGGTAGTACCGCTTGATGATGCCTTGCTGGTGCTTCGAGTAATTTTCCATTCCCATCGCAGACTCCTCTTTGGGCATCGGTTTCGTCGCAACTCGCACACACCTAGCACACTCAAATCGCCATCCAGGGTCAAGGTCGGTCGGCACGGATTCCATCGGCGGGGTCTGACCGCGGCGCGGAACGGTCGATTTCCGGGATTGGCGCAACTGGGAACCTTCTCCCAGGGCAACCCAGAAATCCACAAGAGGAAGAGTTCTCGCCACAGACAGAGAGCAAAAACAGAAAGCAAGTTGGCCACAAAAAGGCACAAAAGAACACGAAAATAGAACCGAGCAGCCCGCATCTAACCGAATTCTGTTTTCCTCTTTGGCTTCATTTTTGTGGGTTTTTGTGCCTCTTTGTGGCCAACTTGCCTTGTTCTCTGTCTTCCTCCGTCTCTTACCAGGTTGAAACTCTGAGTTGCCCTGAACCTTCTCCCGACATCCATTGCAACTGTGTTCTATGCTACCGCAAGAACAGTTCAGACCCGGCCGGAGGAGCGTTGACCCGATGCGGTTTATCATCGCGAACGAGTTCTACCAGCAGATGCTCCAGACTCCGGGGCACACGCCGGACTGTTACGTCCGCCCAGGCGAGTATCTGCACCACCTCTACATCGATGGGGTGAAGTATACCATCGCGCCGGCCGTTCTGGATGGCCTTGCCGAAGCCGAAGCCAAGAACGACACCGAAGCTATCGCCCACCTGCGGTTGCACAAGCTCCACTTCGAGAGCCTGCTCGCCGACGCCGAACGCTCGGGCAGCCTGACCGATGAAGTCACCTTGCTCGGCGATGCGCCGCCCACCGACGAGGAATCGCTACCCACGAGCGGCAATGCGTACGCGCCGCGGGTGCCCACGCGGTGGGAAGACCTCGGCCTCGAGCTTCCCTTCCTGTTCGACCTCACGCTCCGCACTATATATACACGCGGTCAGTGTACCGGCGGTGAACTCGCCAATCAGATGGCGATTCCGTTCGCCGTGCTGAATCCCGTGTTCCAAGCCATGCGGAAGCAGACACTTATCGACATTGTGGCCCAGCGGGGTAACAGTGGCGACGCCGGATTTGTCTACGAAATCAAGCCACCCAAAGGCACATCCGCACTGCAAGATGCGCTCGACAAGACGACTTACGTCGGCCCCGCGCCGGTTCCGTTCGCCGACTATGTGGAATCCGTACTTGCCCAGACGATCAAGAAACTTGTCGTCACCCGTCGCAGCATCCGCAAGGCGTTTGAAGATTTGATTATCACCGATGAGTCGTTCAACGAGATCGGCCCGGCGATCAACTCGGCGCAATCGATCTTCTTCTTCGGCTACCCCGGCAACGGTAAAACCAGTGTCGCGGAGCGTATCACGCGGTTGATGGGCGACGCCATTTTCGTGCCCTATGCGGTGGAGGCGAACGGCTCAATCATCAAGGTATTCGACCCGATTCAGCACACGATTGTGGCCGAGGACGACGCCCACGACATGACCGAGACGGTCCTGAAACGTGGCGGCAACCACGACCAGCGCTTCGTTCGGGTGAAGCGGCCCACCATCGTCGTCGGCGGCGAATTGACGATGCCCATGCTCGACTTGAAGTACAATCCGGTGGGCAAGTTCTACGAAGCGCCGCTTCAAATGAAGGCGAACGGCGGCATCTTCATGATCGACGACTTCGGCCGGCAACAGGTCCGCGCGATGGACTTGCTGAATCGGTGGATTGTGCCCCTTGAGAAGAAGTATGACTACCTGAACACGGTGAACGGCACCAAGGTGGAAGTCCCATTCGACCAACTGCTCATCTTCAGCACGAACCTCGACCCGCACCAACTCGCGGACGAAGCGTTCCTGCGGCGCATCAAGTTCAAGATCGAAATTCGCGACCCGGATGAATCGCAGTACCGCCGCATCTGGCAACTCGTGTGCAAAGCCCGCCGGGTGGAACACGATGAGCAAGGCGTCGATTACCTCATCCACAAGTGGTACAAACTGAACGGCCGGCCGTTCCGCATGTGCCAACCGCGCGACATCCTCGACCAGATGATGTCGATTGCCAAGTACAACATGGAACGGGTGAACTTCAGCCCCGACTTGATCGACGCCGCCTGCGCGACCTACTTTATCAGCGCTGAGCAGAAGAACTTCGGGGCTAAAGTGCGGATGGATTGATGCGTTAAACGTTTAACGTTAAACGTTTAACGTTTAACGTTGAAGACTGAAGGCCATGAAAACACGTTTACGACCGGCGTGCGGGCTGCCATGATAAGTGCGTGGAACGTGAAACATTAAACCTGAAACGTGCAACGCGACTAAAGGCCGAGGCCATGCGCCTCGGCTTCACCCTTTCCGGCATCGCACCCGCCACCGACGCCGACAGTTTCCCTCACTTCAAGAACTGGCTCGCGCAAGGTTACGCCGGCGAGATGACCTACCTTCACAAGCACGCCGAGGAACGTCGCCACCCGGCGTCGGTGATGGAATCGGTACGCAGCGTGATGATGTTGGGGATGGAGTATGGGTCGGGGATCGGGGATCGGGGAGCGGGGAGCGGGAAGACGGCGGATGCGGACGCCTCGGGTTCCGATTTTTCACCCGACACCCGACACCCGACACCCAACCCGCACTCCGGGCAAGTGGCCAGCTACGCCCAAGGGCCGGACTACCACCGCTTCATCTGGGATCGCGTTAACATCCTGTCGGCGTGGCTCGAAGCCGAGGTGCCGGGTTGTCGCGCTCACGGCGTCACGGACACGGCTCCGCTCTTGGAACGCGACTTCGCCCGACGTGCCGGGTTGGGCTGGGTCGGCAAGAACACGATGCTCATCAACCCCCGGCGGGGCAGTTTCTTCTTCCTCGCCGCGGTCCTGACTGATCTGGAACTGACGCCTGACACGCCGTTCGCCACGTCCCATTGCGGCACCTGCACAGCGTGTTTGGATGCGTGCCCCACCCAGGCGTTCGTCAAGCCAAACGTCCTCGACGCGACGAAGTGCATCAGTTACCTGACCATCGAACTTCGGGGCGAAATTCCTGTCGAACTTCGCCCAGGCATCGGGAACTGGCTGTACGGCTGCGACGTGTGCCAGGACGTGTGCCCCTGGAACCGCAAGGAATCACCCGGCCCCATCGGCTTCCTGCACCACCCGGACCTCGAAAGCCTCGATCCCGTTGAGTTGCTCGGCTTGAACGCGCACGACTTCCGGGAACGCTTCAAGCACACCTCGCTATGGCGGAACCGCCGTGCGGGCTTGCTGCGAAACGCTGCCATCGTGCTGGGGAATGTCGGCGACGCACGAGCAATACCCGCACTGGAAAAGGCGTTACTCGACCGAGAAGCGGACGTGCGAGAAGCCGCAACGTGGGCGCTGGACCGCATCCGTCAGCGGACTTCGAGGGTGAACTCGGGTTGAGCGTCGGCGGCTTCGGATTGAACGAGCCGGAACGACATGCCCAGGACGGCGGACTTCACCCACGCGCTCTGCTTCCGGGTTAGCGTGAACTCCGTTTTGCCTCGCTTGCAGATGTCGAACTTGATGTCGTCTTCTTCGCGAGCGTCGATCAGCCAGTATTCCAGAATCCCCGCATCGAAGTACGATGCCAGCGCCCACTCAGTATCCTTTTCCTCGGAACTGCGGCTGACAATCTCGATCACGATCTCGGGCGACCCAAGCACCTCGGTTTGATCCCCATCTCGACCACCAACGAGTTCGACCCGCCGGTTCAGCATGGCGTCGTGCGAGATGACCATACCGTCCGGTTCGGTCGAGAGATTGGTTTCGCGGTGGCTGTATCGCGTGCCTTCCGGCGCGAACCGGCCGAACTTCGTTTCCTTCATCATGTTCGCCAACACCCGGCCGATTTCCGCTCGCACCTGGCCGTGCGCGAAGAACTCTTCCATGCTGAGGTCCACCCACACCTTGCCGTTGATGAAGCAGATTTTTCCTTGCTCGGGAAAGTCGCCGGAGTGCAACCAATCGCGGAAAGACTCGAAATCCACCACCGAAGCGGGGATGTCGATTTGCCGCGAACCTGTGACGAAGACCGTTTCCACGATGCCAACTCCTGTTCAGCGGACTTCAAGGCGGTAGGTCGGGAAGCCCATCTGTTCTTGCCCCGCGACGAAGCGGAACGCATACCCTAGAGCCACGGAATGAGTCCACCCGTCGGCGGCTAGGGTTGCGTCGAATCCCCTTTCACCGCGTTGATAGATCGTGAACCGTAACGGCTCCTCTCGGCCGTCAACCACCCAGTATTCCGTCACCCCGGCATTCCAATAGTTCGCCATCAACCACTCGGTATCCTTATATTCCGACGAATCGCTCACCACTTCAACCACGAGGTCCGGTTGGCCGACCAACTCCGTGTCCTGGTGACTTCGCCGCCCGCCCGTGAGCCGTACCCGTCCACTATCGACGGTCTGCTGACAAGCGAAGATGGCGTCTGGCACGCTGGTGAACCCGCCCTCCTCACTCGTAAACGCCATGCCGTCGCCGAAGAACACGCCGAGGTTGTGTTCCTCCACCAATGCGTCCAGGGTGCGGGCGATGCGTGTCTTGAGTTTGTTGTGGGCAAAGGCGCGTTCGGCCATGTTTTCGGCCCAAACCTGGTTGTCGATGTACCCAATGCGAGTATCTTCCGGTACGCCCCCGGAGCGAAACCACTTCAGAAACGAGGGGTGATCGACTACCCAGGCGGGCACTCGAAGTTCGCCGAACTGAGTCAAACTGAGTTTTGCCATCGCGTTTACCTCCACGGCCACTTTACCCGGCCCAACCCGCGCACACCACGCCAGCCGTGCCGCGTTTACCGGCCGGAAGGCCGTGCCGTTTACCTTGTTTCAGCAGATTCTCATTTCTTACCGGCTACAATCAGTTACTCTCAGCTAATTCCACCCCGCTTCGGTTCCTGGGGTCACGCGAGATTCCCATGCAGTTGCTCGAAGCACTCGCCGCCCGTGGCCTGATTTCCGAATTCGACGGCCCCCGTGCGGCCGAGGCCATCAAAAACGCCCCCGAGTTTCCGCCGCACCAAGTGCTCATCGATAAGGGGTTCATCAAGGAAGAAGCCTTGCTGCCCGTTCTCGCCGAGGTATTCGGCCTGGAACTCGTCGATCTCACGCACGCCACCATCGAAGCGCATGTGCTCGCGGCCATGCCGCAGAAGCTCGTTCACCGCAAGAACCTCATGCCCATCGCCCGGCACAACGGCACGCTCGTCGTCGCCACCGGCGATCCCTTCGATGCCTACGCCCTCGACGAACTCCAAACGCTCACCGGCTTGCATGTGATGCCGGTACTCGCGCCGCGCTGGGAAATCGCCCGGCTCCGCAAGCAGCACTTCGGCGTCGGTGGCGACACGGTCGCGGCGCTCGCCGAGGAAGCCCGCAACACCGACGACGACATCGAATTCCTCGAAGGCATCGAAGCCGACGACAGCGAACTCGCCAAGCAGGCTCA
>Ga0105048_10014396_pt1 | contig 12326 bp, 12 predicted proteins | sample MAT05_FD_78382 | JGI IMG/M metagenome (GOLD analysis project Ga0105048, IMG submission 78382) | Freshwater microbial communities from Lake Fryxell liftoff mats and glacier meltwater in Antarctica - MAT-05 | ecosystem: Environmental > Aquatic > Freshwater > Ice > Liftoff microbial mat | place... | reverse complement strand
CGCGTGCGCGCGTGCCGCCAGCGGCGAGGTCGTCCGCTACGATGTGCCCGTGCGCATGGCGAGCGACGCGCGGGTGTGGATCGACTTCCAGGTTTCGCCTCTGCGTGATACTAAAGGGCGCATCACACATCTCATCCCATCGGCGTTGGAAATCGAGGTGCGCCACGCTGCCGAACAAGCGCTGAGAGAGAGCGAGGAGCGTTTCCGCATCATGGCCGATGGATTGCCGCTGTTGATCTGGGTTCACGACGCCCAAGGCGAGTTGCAATTCGTCAACAAGGCCTACCGTGAGTTCTTCAACGTGACGCCCCAGCAGGTGGCTGGCCCGAACTGGCATCCGCTCGTGCATCCCGAGGATCTCGGGGACTATGCGCGCGAGTTCAGCGACTGCGTGCGCGATCGCCGCCCCTTCCACGCCGAGGTGCGTGTTCGCCGGTTTGATGGACAGTGGCGGCGCATTGAGTCCCGCGCCCGCCCGCGTTTCTCCGCCTCCGGCGAGTTTCTCGGCATGGTGGGCAGCAGCCCCGACATCACCGAACGCAAGCAAGTGGAGGAAGCGCTGCGAGAGAGCGAGGCGAGCGAGCGTGAGGCCCGCGCCCAAGCCGATGTCGCCAACCGCAGCAAGGACACCTTTTTGGCGACGCTCAGCCACGAACTGCGGACGCCGCTCAACGCCATTCTGGGCTGGGCGGTGCTGCTGCGAACTACGCCGCCCGCGGACGGCAAGACCGTCCAAGAGGACATCGATCACGGGCTGGCAATCATCGAGCGCAGCGCGCGAGCGCAAGGCAAACTCATCGAGGATGTGCTGGATGTAGCACGCATCACCTCAGGCAAGTTCGTCCTCGACTCGCGGCCCCTGGACTTGACGAGTCTGGTTTTCGCGGCGGTGGATGCGGTGCGCCCCACGGCCAAGGGCAAGAGCTTAGTGCTTGAAGTAAGGGTTGGCGAGGGATCGGGCTGCGTCTGGATCAACGGAGATTCGTTAAGGTTGCAGCAGGCGATCTCAAACCTGCTGACCAACGCGATCAAGTTCACGCCCAAGGGCGGGGCCGTCGCGGTGGGTGTGGACCGGGTGACGGGCCCGGATTCAGACAGGGCGCGCCTCACGGTGACGGATACCGGCATGGGCATCGATGCAGAGTTTCTTCCCAGCATCTTCGAGCGGTTCAAGCAGGCGGGAGAGGGAACCACGCGCTCTTATGGCGGACTGGGCTTGGGGCTGGCGGTGGTGCGGCACATTGTCGAAGCGCACGGCGGGAGCGTGCGAGCAACGAGCGAAGGCGACGGCAAGGGCGCGACATTCATTCTCGAACTACCAACCACGATGCAGACCACAGCGCCGCTGCACGCTGACAAGTTGATCTCGCCAATGGCCCCGCCGCGGCTGGACGGCCTGCGGGTGCTGGTGGTGGACGATGAGGAGGATTCGCGCCTGATGGCCAAGCGGGTGCTCGAAGGGGCTGGGGCGAGCGTGGTGATCGCTACTTCGGCCGAAGAGGGATATCAACTGGCGGTCAAAGCCGCGGCGGGACCGCAAGTGATTGTCAGCGACATCGGGATGCCGCGCGAGGACGGATATTCGCTGCTGCGGCGCGTGCGAATGCAGAAGGGCAGCAAGGACTTGCCCGCGGTAGCCATGACGGCGTTCGCGGCCCCAGAGGACAAGCGCCGAGCACTGGAGGCGGGCTTCCAGGCCCACATCGCCAAGCCCATCGAGCCGAACGAACTGGTTGCGACTGTGGCGGGGCTGGTGGGGACGGCGGGGCAGGCGGAGGTGGCGGAGGTGAAGAAGGAACGGCCGCGGGCTTCTTGAGCAGCCGCGGGGATCAAAGCTGCGAGTGCCCACCCCGATCGCTGGCAACCCTTATTTCCCGCCTACGCCCGGCAGGAACGGCAGCACAATCGAGACGGCGATGAGCACGATGATGATCCACTCGAGCACTTCCATCCGGCGGGTGGCCTGCTCATCGGCGAGCTTCTGGTACAGCCCCTCAACCGTGTGCAGCTTGCGCAAAATGGTCCGGTCCCAATCGGCGAGGTGGAAGCGTTTGGCCGCGGCTGCGTAGAGGCGGGCAAGGTGCTGGTCGCCCACAAGTTTGAGGGCGTTGTTAACACCCTCGAACAGCACCGCGCTCTCCATCTGCATCGCGGCGAGGCGGCGACGCTCGGCGCGGTGCGGGTCGAAGATCAACGCAGAGGGAGACCGAGGCAGTTCCCCGCGGGCATCGCGGCGCAACAGCCCTGCGTAAGAGCGATCCAAAGCCGCATCCAGCCGGTCATCAAGCAAACGCATCTCCAGCAGTTGCACATTGGCGAACTCCAGCACGTCCAGCGAATCCTCCTCGTCATGACCGAGGATGAGCGCAGCGTTCCAGTCGATCGCCGCGGCATCGGCATTGGAGTATGACAGGCGGGCCGAGAGCGCCGACTCGACGGCCTGCGCGGAGAGCCCCTCGCCGCCCGGCTCGGCCAGCAACAGCGCGGCCACGGCCTGACGGTTGGCGGTGATGGCGTCACTCGCTGGCATGTGGGCGGACTCTGGCTGCGTGCGCCAGCGCCGGGCGTGGTAAACGGTGTAATCCTCAATCAGCGGCGAGAGTTCGGCCCGGTCGATGGCGGGCGCGAGACGGTGCATGGCCTCGGTCACGCGGCGTATGGCATCGGCGCGCAGGGAAGCGCAGTCGAAGAGGCACTCGGCCAGGGGCACGAACGAAGCGAGCGGTCGGCCCTCGGTGCCGCCATCGAGCGGGATGAGATACGCCACCGAGACGGCCCCGAAGTCGTAGAGCGTTACCAGAGCGCGGGCCTGAGGTGAAAAGCCGGCGAGGTCGAGCCCCACGATCTCGGGGGCGGGCTGTTCAATCCGCAGGGGCGCGGGGCGAAACTGGAGGTACGAGGGCGAGCGACGCGTGCGCGGGATCTCCTCGCGGCGGGCGGCTTCTCCGGCGCGGGCTGGTGCGCTGGCGAGGATTTTCTGCGCCGCATCGAGATCAATGGCGTATCCCGCATCGAAGGCGAAGAAGGCCCAGCAGTCGCCCTCGAAGATGCGCAGGCCATGCGCGGGCCGCGCGACACCCGTCACAGCAACGGGTGATCCGGAAGGGACGGTCGGTGGAATGTTATCAGGGCTCATGGCGGTCCTTCTCTCCAATCCCTAGAGGCGTAATCCCGGTGAGGTGGATGTCACTCCAACTGATTTGGAGAGTATTCCCAACTCCGCCCCACTCTCACTTCGCTTCGGCATCTTGTGCCAGCACGCTCGCTCGACGAACGATGGCCAGCAACTGCCCCTGCGCAAACGCCGATTTCAAGTGCCCTTCGCAGAATCGATCTGACCGGAGGTGGGAGGTGAGCAGCCGCGCCAGGGTGAGCACATCGGCCGCGGCGATCTCGCCGGGGTTCTGAGTCAGCCGCTGGCATTCTGGCCCGTGCGCCCACTCCGGCCAGTCAAAGTCGGTCAGAACCCATCCGAGGCGATACCCCAAATCGTTGAGCGCGGTAATTGCCGGCTCGGCGTCGGGCTTCTCAAAGAGGGGCAACAGCGCGGCGAGGCCAAGCAGCCGCTCTTGCCAGATTGCATCGGACGGATGTGGTGCATCGGTAGTCATGGCGTGACCGTAGGGGCAACTCGTGGTTTTGGGCTGAGCGGGCGCAGCTCGGTTGCAATGAAAAAGCCGCCAGCGGATGCCAGCGGCTTGGGAGTCAACTGTGGAGATCGCGATCGTCGATTAGCGGGTGCGACGACGGCGGGTGGCCACGCCAGCACCGAACATCAGCAGGGCTGCTGCGCCCGGCGTGGGGATGAAGAAGACGGACGAGTTGGCGAAGTCGTTGGAGGTGGGGATAAAGCCGCCGATTGGGTAGGCAGCGCCGGTATCGAGGATGCCCGCAAGGAGCGGGTCGGACTGGAAGTACTGGCCGATCTTCAAGTCGTTGCTGCGGGCGATGAGCATGTCGGCGATAATCGGGTTGATTGATCCGATAGGGACCGGTGCGTACAAACCGAATGCCAAGGTCTTCGTCACGCTTGCGCCAAGCGCGATGGTGCCGAAGTCCCAAGCCGGAACCTGGTAGCCGCCCGTCGATGTGAACGAGTACCAACCGAGACTGTCGTTGTTGATCGCGAACGTGTTGGATTCGGGCCCGACGTTCGGCCCGCCGGGATTGAAGTTGCCGAAGATACCGTCATCGGCCCAGTGGATGGTGAGCATCGTCGACACCATGTCGCCGACGTACCCCTGGGGCGTACGGAGATTCTCGCCGTGACTGTTTGTTCCAAGGCGGGCCGTGCCCTGTCCAGTGCCAAGATCGTTGGTAATCGTGGCGACTACTGCGTACCCGGTCACGACCGTTTGGCCAGTTGCATCGATGCCGGTCTGGAATCCCGCGAAATTTCCCTGTACGGCCAAGTGGCCAGCGAAGCCGCCGCCGTTGCCCGGAGTGTTGTCGTAGAACTCATAGGGGCGCGAAGACTGGGTTGGAACGGTGCCGGGAAGGGAGGGGCTCAAGAACCACTGGCCCTGGGTTGCGTTCGGATCAATAACTGGTCCGGCCCCATTGCCGAGAACTGGCGGAACACGGATGTCCCACGCCGGGGCAGCGTGTACCACGCTTGCGAGGGCGACGAACGTGCCGCTGGCAACCAAAACAGAAATTAGCTTTGACATGACTCTTTCTCCTGTAATCCGATGATTAAAACCCAAGAGCGGAGGCGCGTACAGCACGTTGCTGGCGGACTAAAACGACGAGCGTCTCGACCTTCTGGCAACCATCTGGAATATGAGATTATGGGGGGTTTGGGTAGTCTGTCAAGCACTTTTTTGGCTAATTGACCGATTTTGGTTTGTACTCTGTTTGGATAGGCAGAGGAACTCACCGGATATGCACAATAGTTGTGGCAGATATGGGTCGGTCGCAGCCGATCCAACAGCGTGTTAACAGTTATTGCGACGTTAGGGGCTGACAGTTTGATGCCCCCCCATCCCCCCACTGGCTTCTCAAAGCGGGGCAGCAGCTCATGCCGGGTCGCCGCGGATGGCTGGTGTGCCTCGGTGGTCATGGCATGACGCCAAGGGGCAACTCAGGGCTTTGGGCTGCCCCCGGGCAGCTTAGTGACCGTTGCGCGGGCCTTGAGCACCTCATCAAGTTTGCTGACCAACTCGCGGAGGTGCGCATCGGAGATATCGAGCTCGCCGGAATCGATCACCTTTCTGGAGTGCTCGATCTGCTGCACCTCTTGATAGTTGTTGAGCACGGCGCCCACGATGAGGTTGATCAGCAGGAACGTGGAAACGATCATCCATGAGACGTGGTAGGCGGTTGCCTTCCAGGCGATTGCGGACTGCTCGGTACCAGCCACCGTCGCGGCGATGGCATAGCGAATATCCGTCCAGTTGTCTCCGGTCAGCACGCGAAAAAGAGTAAAGAGGGCTTCGTGCAACGTGGCGTATTCCTTGAGGTGCTGGCCGAAGAGTTGCACACCGATGACGGCATAGATGTAGAAGATGACGCCGGCCAAGAGGGCGATGTACTTCATGCTGACCATGCTGCGGAGCAGCACGGTGACGATGAGACGAAGCTCTGGGATGCTGCGGACGAGGCGAAAGACGCGCAGCACGCGGATGACGCGCAGGATTGGGCCCATCGGCCCGACGGCCGGGATAAACGAGCCGATGACCACGGCAATGTCGAAGATGTTCCAGCCGTCGGAAAAGAACGGGCGGAGCGTGCGTGTCTGCACAGCGTGCGCCAGTTTAAGGGCAAGCTCGGCGACGAAGATCCACAGGCAGACCCTCAGGCCAAGGGTGATCCAGAGCGGCGCGGGCTCGGGTGGCGCTGTCGCATAGGTCTCCCAGCCGACCAGCACGGCATTGATGAGAATGATGACCAGCACAGCGGTGGAAAAACCGGCGGACATCACCAGTCGCTCAAGGCGTCCGGGAGAGGTCGATGGAACAGATGCGGTGCTGGCTGAAGCCGGGTGGAGCGGGTTGGGTGGCATGGCGGCGGGTGTGAAGGGGCGTGCCGAAGTCTCGAAACAACGGTTGGGCGGAGGTTATTCCGAGAGTTTGCGCATTACAGCCGACGAAGCGAACGGTTCAGCGCGGCGGAGTTTATCGCTCAGCGCAGGGAGAGTGGAAGGGCGACGAACGGCCAAGGCGCTCGGCCGCGAAGCCCCTACTTGTGCCATCGAAGTCCCGCCGCGGGAATTCGATGCCGAACGGTGTTCGGCCCTCGTCGCCGACCGCCATTTCTATTGCATCGAAATGGCGGTACTGGGCCTTTGTGCTTACTGCCCCCTACCGATACTCTCAGCGAAGACGAACTTCAGGGCCCGCGGCCCAGCCGATCCGGACGAGACGGTCAATCCCACCATGCAATCAGCATCTCGGAGTGCTTTGCGGCAATTTCTTCAGCGATGTGGTAGTCGGTCGCGTTGCTCACATCGCCTGGGCACAATGGTGCCAGCAGCTTGCGTAGATCCTTGATCGAGATGCTCCCCGCGATGACCACAAGATCAGAAAAGGGCCAAGACTCGTCATTGGGATCGAGTTCGCTGATCTGCACGTAGACCGCCTCGACATCTTTGCGTTCCAGCAGTCCGACAAGCACCTCGCTGAAGAGGCCCATACCTGGGTGCGGGCTGAGATTGCAACCGATGGAGCCCTCATCATCGTTGCCATCGAAGAATTGTTGGATGGGAATGGCTTGCGGCTCTGCTTCGTCCATGAACTGCGCTTTGAGAGCCCGACACTTCTTCATGTCCATGATCCGTTCACTCCAGTGTGGTGATTCGTACAACGCGGCCAGGTTCGTCTGCCCGAGTAAGGCAAGTGGTGTGATGGTATTCGAGAAGCACAATGGCCGTCAACACGTCGCTAGCGTGCTGACACATGGACGGATCACGCTGCCATTCTCGCCGCGGCGGGTGCGGCGATTTCGCTGGCCTCTGCGGCCCACCCATGTTCTGGTGGTCGGTTACCTACCTGCAAACGGTGTCCGCTAGACCCCCCCTGCTAAACTCGCGCATGCCCAACGCTGCTCCCGATATCCCGATTGGTGAGCCCTACTGCGGCAGTTGCGGCTACCTCCTCGTCGATCTTACCAATGCATCGAAGTGTCCGGAGTGCGGCGGACCGCTCGTGGAAGTGCTGATGCGCAAGACCGTGGGCGCTGCTGCGGTGCGGGCGGTGCGCATCAAATCTGAGACCACCGTCTTTGGCTGGCCGCTCTACCACATTGCGCTTGGCGCAAGGCCAGAGTTTGGCGAGAGCTACGGCTTGGCCAAGGGTGTGGTGGCCATCGGCGACTCCGCGATTGGAGGCGTGGCGATCGGCGGCGGTGCGCTCGGCGTGATCGCCATCGGTGGCGGGGCGTGCGGGCTTGTCTCCATCGGCGGTGCCGCGATAGGACTCTTTGCGGCGATCGGCGGCGGGGCACTGGGCGGAATCGCAGTCGGCGGGGGAGCGATCGGCGTGTGCGCAAGCGGTGGTGGGGCCATCGGTATCGTCGCGCAAGGGGGCGGGGCGTATGGAATCTACGCGCGCGGCCCGGGCGCCTTTGGAACGCACGTGATCGCGCCGCCGCGCCGGCTCAATGATCCGCTCGCAGTCGAGATGTTTGATAAGCTCGCGCCGATCATGGGCCAGAGCGCGCCGACGGGGATCACCGGCTTTCTGCAAGTCGCAGTCGGACCGCTCTCGATCGCCTTCGTGTTACTGGTGGTCATGAGTCTGTGCGTGCTTGTTGCCAAGCGCTCTCGGTGAGCCGCTCCTCTGCAAACAGCAGAGGCAAAGAGTCATGATGCACGCGACTTCAGGGGTGCAGCGCCCATCACGCCGAGCGGGCCACAGTGCTTAGGGCACCGGTGGCAAAGTCGATGATGTGGCGTGAGACCTCGCGCAGTGGTGAAACGACCATCGCGGCGCCGCGTGCGATGGCCTCGCGGGGCATTCCGAAGACCACGCAGCTCGCCTCATCCTGAGCCACGGTCATCGCGCCGGCTCGGCGCATCGAGAGCAGGCCGCTCGCGCCATCATCTCCCATCCCGGTCAGGATGATCCCCATGGCATTGGCGCCCGCGTACTGGGCCGTGGACTCAAACAACACCTCGACCGATGGACGATGGCGGCAGACCCGCGGTCCTTCACAGACGCGGACCAGGTAACGGGCGCCATCGCGCGAGAGCCGCATGTGCTTGTTTCCAGGCGCAAGCAGGGCCAACCCGGGTGAGACCCAGTCACCATCGCGGGCCTCCCGAACCTCAATTTCGCAAAGCGAGTTCAGCCGCTGCGCAAAGGATGCGGTAAAGCCCTCTGGCATGTGCTGGGTCATGATGATGCCGGGCGTCTGCTTGGGCAGGCCAGTGAGGACCTCTCGCAGCGCCTCGGTGCCACCGGTAGACGATCCCATCGCGATAACTTTATTCGTGGTCTGGATCATCGAGCGGCGCGCGGCTGTGGGGCCGGCGCTTGTCGCGGGCAATGGGCTGCGCACGGCCGGTGGGCCCACCCTTGCGCCAGCAGCACCGCGAATGATGTCGCCAAGTTGCGCGGCGAGATCCCCAACTGAATACGCCTCGCCCGGCTTGCAGAGCACATCCACCGCGCCCGCCTCCATGCACGCCATCGCCGTCTCGCATCCCTTGGCCGTCAGGGAGCTCACGATGATGACCGGAACGGGATGATGCTTCATCAGCCGCCGCAGGAAAGTCAGGCCATCCATCCGCGGCATCTCGATGTCGAGTGTGATGACATCGGGGTGGAGCGTCAGGATCTTGTCGCGAGCGACGAAGGGGTCGGGCGCGCTGCCGACCACGATTATGCCCGGCTGCTTGCTCAGCTCATCGGTGAGCATGCGGCGGACAATGGAAGAATCGTCAACAATGAGAACGCGGACCTCAGAAGCCAAGGAAACCTCCCAGCGTTAAGCGGCCAGCGATGTCGGGACAGCCCCCGGCTCCCAAGTGACGAACAGCAGATTGCCCTCGCAGTCGAGGCAGCAGGTCCGTGAAAGTTCGGGGGCTCCTTCGGAGGGTGGGGAGAGTTGGGGCAGGCCCAGCGTGTAAAAACATTCGTTCCCACCGAGCTCAAGGATGACCGAACCTCCGACGATGTTGGTCAGTTCCTTGATGGCATCTTCGCCATAGGAGGCCAGGTCGATCGACTCCGGTTCGACGCCGAGAAGGTTGGCCGCCAGCCCGCGCAGAAAGTCATCGTTGGTGTGCAGCGTGACGATGCCACTCTCGGGCCCGCCGTAGCGAACACCGGCGGAACGATTGGCCGCAGCGAGCGCCTCAGGATCTAGCGTGATGGGATCGGCCAGCATGAAAGCGGTCCGCTCCAGCGCCTTGATGGTGAGTTCGGCCAGACGGTCGGGTGTGAGTGTCTTCATTGCTTGACTCCCAATATCTTGGAGATCAACTTGCACAGGTCTTCGGGCTCAAACGGCTTGTGGAGGGAATCGACGATGCCGAGATCGCGCAGCCGTTGGAGACGGTCTTTGTTGGACTCGGTGCTGACAATGACGACGGCCACACCTTTCAGGTCCGGGCGCTTGCGGAGTTCCTGCGCGAACTGCTCACCATCCATGACTGGCATGTTGAGGTCGAGCAGGACGAGGTCGATCCAGACCATATCGAGAATGTCGAGGGCCTCCTGACCGTTGCCGGCCTCGTGGATTCGGTCCTCTTCCAAGCCAGCGAGCTTGACCACCTTCTTGATGGCCTTGCGCAGGATTGGGGAATCATCGACGATGAGAACGTTGCAGCTCATGCGGAGGCCCTCTGGGGTGCGGTTTGATCCATGATCGATTCGGTCTGGCGGAGTTTGTCCCATGTGGACGCGATCAGCCCCTCTGCGGCCGGGCGGCTGAGGTCCAAGCCGACTCGTACGTGCGCGGCCAGCTTGTACTGCATTCCGTCGCACCCGATGGCAAGGCCAGCCCACAGGCCGATAATGTCGCCCGCATGAACGATGTCGAACAGGACATCGTGTGCGGGCTCTGCCGCGGGCGGGTTGTGATGCATCGCGATGCACTCGGAGATGCGCTCTGGAAGTCGCCACCGAGAGGCGAGCTCGGCCCCCAGCTGCGCGTGGTCGAAGCCAAAGGCGGCTCGCTCCGCATCGATGAATGTTCGGTCGGGACGAATGTGATGCTCCACCAAGCCCAGGTACTTGGGGCCGAAGTGTGCATCGAAGGCGAGCTTGCCTACATCGCGAAGCAGCGCACAAAGGAACGCCAGATCGGGACTATCAAACTTGGCGCGTCGGGCGAGCGCATCGGCCGTGATCGCGCCGCCTACAGCGCTGCGCCACAGAGCCCCGCGCTGGAGCCCATACGCCGCGCCGGCGCCAGCGAACATCGCTGATGTCTTCTGCTCCAGCACGATCTTGAGCATGGTGGAGTTGCCCAGCCGCGCAATACTTTCACGCAATGTGAACGTACACCCAGGCCGCCCATAGGCAACTGAGTTGGCCCATCGCAGGATGGTCACGGTCAATGCCTCATCGTGGCGGGCCACTTGCTCCAGGTCGGAGGCCGAGGCCTTACCGCCGCTGAGCATGGAGGTAATCCGCAGCACGTTCTGCGGCAGAGCTGCGAGTCCGTCAAGGCCGCTCAGGATTTCGTTCATGTTGGCCATAGCACGCGCTCCGATCCTTGGGTGCGGACACCGGTCGTCCCGTCGGCCATACGCATCGAAAGCGTCCGGCTGTTGGTGCCGCCGGTATCGTCGCCGGCGATCAGAATGTTGTTCTTCCAGAAAATCTTGCGAACCAGCGTCCGGTTTCTGGATCCGATCTTGAAGTGACCATCGTCGGACAGCACCTCGGCGCCGCCAGCAGCACACACGATCAGGCGGCCTTTGACAGCACCCAGGTCGTAGCAGGACTTAAAAAGCAGCGGAATGCCCGAATCCCCGAACATCGCGGGATTCGCCGCGGCCTTGTCCTTGTTTAAATCCGCAGAGGGGAGCATGAAGTGGAGCAGCCCCCCTACTTTGGCGATCGGGTCGTAAACCGTGACGCCGATGCAGGAGCCAAGGGCGTACGTAACCAGAAGCGCACCGGGATCTTTGCAGACGACGAGGTCGCCTACCCCCACGACGATCTTGCCATCCACTTCCGTCTTGGCGTAGCTCAATGTATTGGTTGCCACTCAAAGCTCCGCTTAGGATTTGATATACACAGAGGCCTGAGCCGCGGTGAATGGAGTGTTTAGACCGGCAAGCGTTTCGGCGCTGCCGACGGCCAGGATTCCGCATGGGCGAAGATACTCGTGAAAACGCAGCACGAGCTCCCGGCGCGTCTTTGAGTCGAAGTAGATCATCACGTTGCGGCAGAAAATCACGTCGAACTTTCCCTTGAAGGGCCAAGGGTCCATCAGGTTGAGCCGGGAGATCGTGACGAGTGAACGCATGTGCGGAGCGACGGCGTACTGGTCCTTGCCCGGGCCAGCCCCACGCACAAAGTGTTTGCGGACGAGTTCGGGCGAAATGCCATCGAGTTTATCGACTGGATACAGCCCCGCCTTTGCCTGCTCTACCGCAAAGTTGGACAGATCGGTTCCCAGAATTTTAAAGTCCCAGTCGCGCAAGCTCGGCAGGCACTCCAGCGCGTTCATCGCCAGCGTGTAGGGCTCCTGACCCGTCGAACACGCGGCGGACCAAATCCGGATCTGCCGCCCGGGCCTCGTCAGGTTGCCGCGGGCAAGGGGCGTGTAGAACTCGCGCTCCAAGTAGTCAAAGTGCGGGCGATCCCGAAAGAAACTGGTGACGTTGGTGGACAGCAGATCGAAGAAGACCAGCATGTCCTCTTCATCGGCGGCGTTCTCGAGGTGATCGAGATACGCCTCGACGTTGTCGAATGTCGAGTGCAGCATGAACGAGGCCAGCCGGTTCGAGACCAGAGGCAGCTTCTTGTCGGTCAGGCATAGCCCCCATCGCTCGCGGGCGATCACTGCGATCCGCTGAAACTGTGAAGTTGCGAGCATCGTCATGGAGGAGCCAACCTGTCAGCCGCGGCTGAGATGAACGAGGCACATCAACGCCGCACGCCCTTGCAAGAGCTCTGAGACGTCTGGGCGAAGCCGATCACGAACGTTGTAGTAAAGTCCTCCGCCAACCCTTTCGGGCTGGCGAGGCGAAGGTATTTGTCATCAGAACGACGCGAGCGACTCATCGTCGGAGGTCATCGGGATCGCCTTCTCGGCGGCATCCCTCGCTGACTTGCCCGAAGCCGCGGCGGCCATTGAATCTCGCTTGCTCGATGCACCGTGACCGGTTCCATGAGCCGAGCCGTTGGACTTGACGGATGCCTTCCGGG
>Ga0105048_10014394_pt1 | contig 12327 bp, 11 predicted proteins | sample MAT05_FD_78382 | JGI IMG/M metagenome (GOLD analysis project Ga0105048, IMG submission 78382) | Freshwater microbial communities from Lake Fryxell liftoff mats and glacier meltwater in Antarctica - MAT-05 | ecosystem: Environmental > Aquatic > Freshwater > Ice > Liftoff microbial mat | place... | reverse complement strand
GGCTGATTGCGAAACAGGTGGCGGATCGGGGCGGCGATGGCGGGTGCCGACAAACCCGCAGTCGCAACCTGGTAGAGCAGGGGCTGGAACAGGTGGTGGTTGGTGCGGTCCACCAGGGTCACCTGCAGCGCGGCACCGCGCAGGGCCTTGGCGGCCGCGAGTCCGCCAAATCCGCAACCGACAATCACAACGCGCGACAGCGGTCGAAAATCTGGCTCGTGCATGGTGAATTACTCCCGCAGAAGGTGGACACCGGTTTGCGCGACCATAACCCTGGCGGAAACCGCGCGCTCCGCCACCGAGTCATTTTGTGGGGAAATGCCATGACACACAGCATAACGTCGCCGCGTCCGCCGGACGCACGGCAGCATGCGGCTGCGCCTGGATCTCAAGAGAGTCTAACTTGAAGGAAATCACATGCCACCAGATACCCCAATCAAACAAGCCGACGCTGCGCTGCCGCCGACCATCCTCGGCTACATCCTGCGCGTCAGCAAACGGCACCAGCTAGGCCTGCTGCTGCTGTCGGTTATCGTGTTCTTGCTGACTTTGGCGCCGCTCGAGATCCAGCGGCGCATCGTCAATGACGCGATCAGCAAAGGCGCGTTCATGCCGATCGTGTGGCTGGCGCTGGCCTATTTCAGCGTGTCGCTTTTGCAGGGCGGCATCAAGTTGGGCCTGAACATCTACCGCAGCTGGGTCAGCGAGATGGCGGTGCTGGACCTGCGGCGGCTGGTGTCCGCGCAGACATCCGATGCGGCGCAGCACTCCGACAAGGCAGACGCCAAAGGGACGGAGGTCTCGATGATCCTGTCCGAGGTCGAGCCGCTCGGCGGCTTTGTCGGCATCAGTGTGTCCGAGCCGCTGCTGCAGACCGGTGTGCTGGTCAGCGTGTTCGGCTATCTGGCGTTCCTGCAGCCGCTGGTTGCCCTGTTGTGCGTTCTGGCGTTTTCGCCCCAACTGGTGTTCGTGCCGCTGATGCAGCGCGCTATCAACCGCCGTTCGGCCGATCGCATCGAGACCTTGCGCAACGTGGGCGGCAATATCGTCGGCACGGATGCCCAGGCGTCTGACATCGCAGAGCAGGACGGGCGGCTGCAGCGTGTGTTCCAGCTCAACATGGGCATCTTCAAGATCAAGTACTCGATGTATTTCCTGATGAATCTGCTGCAGCACCTGGGCGTGGGTACCGCGTTGGGCGTGGGCGGCTATTTCGCGGTCAAAGGGCAGATCGACGTCGGCACCGTGGTGGCTTTCGTGTCCGGCCTGGCCAGGGTCAACGACCCGTGGGGCGACCTGGTCGACTGGTTCCGCGAGATGACGCTGGCGCGTACGCGTTACCGGCTGTTCCGCGACGCGATGGAGACGCCGCGCCAGCGCAATGTTTGATGCCTCTGGATCGAAGCGTGCAGTCCCGCGCGCCCGCAGACCGTGGGGGCGGCTTCTACGGCGCCTGCTTCCGCGATCTGGACGGCAACAAGATTGCGGCTTTCTCACTGGGCTGAGGTACGCGAATTCCGGCCATGGTGGGTTATTTCCGGGGAAAGGCATCGCAACCGCATGAGCCCAAGTACCGCACCGCAAAACGTCCTGAGAAAACTGGTTTCCCCTGGGATGACAGTCTGAATTCCCAAGAATTTGCGCCACATCATGCTAAACCACGCGAACCACGCGAGGCACTTCCCATCGACACAGCTCTGCCCCGACGGTGCCATTTGCCACCATTGGCGAGGTCAGTAAATTCATCAACTAGTGCGCTGACCGTCGGGATAGTCGGGTGCCGAATGGCTGGTCATTTCCCAGTGCGGCATGGCATCCGCACCCTGCCCAGGCTCCTGCGCGCCACAGTCCTCCCACAGCGGTGGCCCGCGTGCCGGGGTAAAGGGCGGGGCTTGTGTATCGACTCCGATGTGCTCCAGAATCTTGTGGATGTCTGCACTGAACGTGATGAAAACGAAGTTTCAGCGAAGACTAACTTCTACTCAAGTTATGTCGCAGCCAAGGCGATGATGCACATGGGGCCACTGTAGTGTGGGCAGATCAGTGGGAACACCTCGCGAATATGCCGTGGGGCGGGCGATCAGCGCTGCCCACAGGTAGTGCGCGGGGGCACGCGCTTCGGGCTGCACTTGTGGCTCAAATTGGGCCACGGCGCCAGGAAGATTGCCGACGCGCAGGCTGCGTCTGAGTCGGCCAATACGTTGCTGCCGACCTGCCACGCCGGTGTAAATTTTGCATTGCATACGGCTGGCTGGCTGGAAGGCGGTTTGTCGATGGGTTACGAAAAATTCGTCATGGACGTGGACCAGGCCGGCATGATGCACGCCTTGCTGGCCGGTGTGGACCTGTCCGAAAACGGTCAGGCGATGGACGCCATCCGCGAGGTCGGGCCGGGCAAACATTTCCTCGGTTGCGCCCACACCCAGGCCAATTTTGAGACCGCGTTCTACCGCTCTCCCCTCACCGACAACAACAGCTATGAGCAGTGGGAGGCCGAAGGCTCGCGCGACCTGGCCCAACGCGCCAACGCCCTCTGGAAGAAAAATCTGGTCGAGTACGAAATGCCGCCGATGGACGTGGCAGTGGACGAAGCCACGCTGGACTACGTGAACCGGCGCAAAGCGTCGTTTGCGGATTCGAACGTGTAATGGATTTTCCGTGTTTCCATGGTTGGAGTTTTCTTACCCTTGCGATGCAGCTCCGGCGGGAGAAAGAACGCGGTGGCGGGCGTTTACGCCGGCGACGATTTTTTCTCGTCGACGATGCTGGAGATCGCGTTCGAATAAGCCGAGGTAGTGGCCGTTGCCACTTCCGACTGGTGCGCCACCGCGTCGAGCAGGTACGTGTTACTGTCGGTGATCTGCCGCCGCAGTTGGGCCAAGTCCCAGCCTACCAGCGCGCCATCGCGCTTGAGGAACTTGCCGGCCACCAGCACATGCGCCACATCCGAAGGCCGGGCCTGCAGCACGATGGAGGCCACCGGCTCGGCTGGCGGCATGTAATGCAGGCCATCGGTGCGCAGGCTCACGATGTCGGCCGCCATACCCGGGGCCAGGCATCCGACCTCGCACCCCAGGCCCAGTGCGTTGGCGCCGTCCACGGTGGCGAAGTGCAGCGCGTCCAGCACGGTCGGTGAGACCGTGGGCGGCATCTTGCGTTCGCGCAGCGTGGGTTCGTTGCGCAGCGCACGCTCGGTCTGCAGCGCCATGCGCATTTGCATGAACATGTCGCCCGAATAGTCGGACACGATGTCGATGCCCAGCGTGGGGCGCAAGCCCAGGCGCAGCAGCCGCCCGGTCACGGGAAAACCCATGCCCATCTGCAGCTCGGTTTCGGGCGTAACGGCCACGGCGCCGCCGCTATCGCGCACGCGCTTCAGCTCGTCGTCGGACGAGAAATTGCAATGCACGTGAAGTATGTCCGGTCCCAGCAGACCAGCACAGTCGAGCCGGGCGATCGCATCCGGCGTGGACAAGGTGCCCATGTGGGCGGTGATGCGCAGGCCCAGCGCGCGCGCCGCCGCGATCTCGGCACGCACCTGCTCGGGTGTTACGAGCAGGGTCTCGGTAAGCGCCACGCCCAGTCCCATGGGGCCGCGCCCTCGTTGGCCGAACTTGCGCGCAAAACGCTCTACATCGGCAATACGCTCCCCGTGGGACTTGAAGGCTGGCTGGGCCAGCGGGACGTCGTAGAAACCGTAGCTGAGCAGCCCGCGGATGCCGCTCGCCGCGAACGCGTCTAGCGCGGCGTCTGCGTGGGCCGGGCTGTTAATGATGTGGCAGAAGTCGCACATTGATGTGATGCCGCTGTCTACGGCTTCCAGCAGACCGACCAGAACGCTGGCGTAGACATCCTCGGGGCGGTAGGCGCGCGCATAACCCATGCGGATGTTTCGCACATACTCGAGCAGGCTCCAGTCCGCGGCCACTCCCCGGATGCCGGTCTGCCAGCTGTGGCGATGCGTGTCGACGAAGCCGGGCAGCAACAGCTGGTGGCTTACATCCACGCGCTGCGCGTCGCCGGTGGATGCATCTGAGAGGTTAGGCCCCATGGCGGTGATGCGGCCGTTCTCGACCAGGATGTCGGCGCGTTCGCTGCGCGGCCTTCCCGGTGCCATGCTCACGACGGTGCCGCCGTGCAACAGCGTGGCGCTGCTCACAAACCGCTCTTTGCCATGCGGCTCGGCGCCTTCATGCCTGCGGCGACAAAACAGACCACCTGGTCCAGCACGTAGTCCGGCGTCGGCGCCGCGGTGCCGGGTTGCACCAGCCGATCGACGCGCCCGTTGTGCGCACGCACATACATCATGCTGCCGAACAGGCAATGCAGGCGCCAGTAATACTCGGCATCCCCCAAGTGCGGGCAGGCCGCGCGCAGCAGGCATGAAAAGCGCTTGCCCACGACGTCGAAGGTCTGGAAAACGATCTCGCGCACGCCCGGATTCGGGTCCACCGAACACAGCGCCGATATCTTGTCGAAGGCCTGGCCCCCCGGCGTTTCGCGCAGTCGGATCGCCGGGCCGACAAAGGCTTCGACCAGACGCTGCAGAGCCGCCGTGCCGCTGCCGGGCCTGCGCTCCCAGGCGTCCAGCAGCGTGTTGCGCTCGGCATTCATGGCGGCCGCGTGTTTCTGGAATATGGCCTGCAGCACGCCTTCCTTGGATCGGAAGTAGTAGTGCGCCGAGGCGGTGTTGGATCCGGCCTCGGCCATGATGGAGCGCAGCGAGACCCCGGAAAAGCCGTGTTGCGCAAACAGTTGCTCAGCCGCCAGCAGGATGCGTTCACGCGTCTGCAGGTCCTTGGTTTCGGGGGGTGGCGCGGCACGCGAGGGTGTCGGGTTGGCAATGGCAGGGCGGGATCCCATGGGTCAACTTCTTGTGAGCACCAGTATACGTTAGCGTGTGTTGATTGAGTCAATCAGTTAATTGAGTCACATGATTTAATCAATTGATTGATCTTCTGCGTTTCCCAGATTACAATGCCCTCTTTCAACCGGCGCGCGGCGCGCTTTTTTTCCCCAGGAGACAAACATGAAAGCAGTTCACTATGGCAGGCGCGCACTCGTGGCCGCGGCCTTCATCGCCGCCTGTGGCGGCGCCTGGGCGCAGTCCGCGGTCAAGCTCGGTCTGATCGCGCCGACAAAATCGCTGGTCGGCAAGCAGATGGTGCAGGGCGCCCAGCTCGCGGCCGAGCTCATCAATGCAGACGGCGGCATTCTGGGCGGCCGCAAGATCGAGCTCATCACCTACGACACCAACTTCCAGCCCAACGAGGGGGTGGCCGTCACGCAGCGGCTACTCACGCAGGACGGCGTGAAGGTGATCGTGGGCGAGATCAGCAGCACGGTAGCGCTGGCCACGCTGCAGCTGGCGCGCGCCTCCAATGCCGTCTTCATCGCCGCCGTGCCCAAGCATCCCGACGTGACCAAGAGCGGTTACGACAAGGTGTTCCGCCTCAACTCCACCACCGAGATGGACGGTGAATTCATCACCCGGCTGAAGGCCGATGCCAAGGTTCAAAGAGTCGCGGTGATCGCCGAGAACAGTGACTTCGGTCGCGTGACCATCGACGGGCTCAAGGCGCAGCTCGGCAACCGCGTGGTGATGGCCGACACCTACGAAATGACGCAGTCCGAGTTCAGTACGCTGGTGACCAAGGCCAAGGCGGCGGGCGCGGACACGATCTGCGTCGCCGGCTCCAACATGGAGCAGTACGGCAACATCCTGCGGCTGCAGGATGAGCTCAAGCTCACGGCGCGCCGCTGCGTGATGCCTGGCATCCTGAACTCGCGCGGCGTGCAGATCGCCGGCAAGGGCGCCGAGGGAGCGTTCAGCGCCGACATCTATGTGCCCAGCCTGCAGACGCCGCTGAACAAGCGCTTCGTCGATGCCTACCAGGCCAAGTTCAAGGAAACCCCCGAGAAGATCGAGGTACTGGGCTTCGAAAGCGTGTGGCTCGCCGCACAGGCAATGCAGAAGGCCGGCACCGCCGACGATGCGGCCAAGATCGCGCAGGCCCTGCATGCCAACAGCTGGGAGTCGCCGCGCGGCAAGGTGACGTTCGACGCCTCGGGCCAGGCTCTGGCCGGCGGCCTGCTGCATCTGGTGGTGAAGGATGGAAAGATCGTCACCACCAAGTAATCGACGTCACCGAGCAGAGCGGCGTCGTGGAGTTGGCAGCACAACAGATCGTCAACGGCCTGAGCGCCGGAATGGCCTATGCGCTGGTGGCGCTAGGCCTGACGCTGATCTTTGGTGTGCTGCACGTCATCAACTTTGCGCACGGCGAGTTCTACATGCTCGGCGGCCTGGCCGCGGTAGTAGCAGTGCGCATCCTGGGCTTGCCTTATCTGCTGGTGTTGCCGCTTGTTCCACTAGTGCTGGCGCTGGTTGGCTTGCTGGTGGAGCGACTGAGCGTTGGGCCCCTGCTGCCGCGCCGGGATGGCCTGTCCGACGCGCTGCTTGCCACCTACGCGGTCAGCCTGCTTCTGGCCGACGGCGTATTGGCTTTGCGCGGGCCGGCGCCCGAGCGCATCGATGGGCTGGAGGGGTCGCTGCAGCTCGGCTCCATCATCATCGGCCACCAGCGGTTGTTCGTGTTCGTCGTGGGACTGCTGGGTATTGCGGCGCTGGACTACATGCTACGACGCACCAGGTTCGGCAAACAGATGCGTGCAGTAGCGCAGAACCGTTTTGCGGCACAAGTGGTAGGCATCGACGTCAAGGCCATGGGGCAGCGCACCTTCATGCTGGGTGCGGCTATAGCCGGGCTGGCCGGGGCTTTGCTGGTACCCATCAGCCAGTTCACGCCGCTAATGGGGCATAACGTGGTGATCAAGGCTTTCGTGGTGGTGGTGATTGGCGGCATGGGCAGCGTGGCCGGCGCTGTGGTTTGCGGCCTGGCGCTGGGTGTGCTGGAAGCCCTGCTGGGTCTCATGCTGCCCGAAGGCTTCACCACCGCACTGGTGTATTCGTTGCTACTATTAACATTGCTATTGCGGCCGCAAGGCCTGTTCGGCAAGGTGGCGCGGTGACACACGACCGCTCGCTGCAGTACCTCGGCCTGGCCTTGGTCGCTTCGGTGGCCGTGGCGGCCTTGTTGAGTTCGCCAGTCTACGCGGGCCTGTTGGTGTATGCGGCGGTGCTGGGCCTGTTTGCGCTCAGCGTGAACCTGGTGTTTGGCACACTGGGCTACGTCACTTTCGGACAGGCGGCGTTCCTGGGCCTGGGCGCCTATACCGCGGGTTTGCTGGCCACACGCTGGGGATTGAACTTCTGGTGGGTGCTGCCGCTGTCCATACTACCTGGTGTATTGCTGGGTGTGCTGGTCGGGTTGGTGTCCGTGCGCCTGGGCGGAGCGTACTTTGCCATCGCTTCGCTAACGGTGGCCGAGATCCTGCGCCTGCTGGCCGGTAACTGGGTCGACCTCACGCGCGGCCCTTTGGGCGTAGTGGTGATGCCGCCGCCCTTGCCCGGGCAGGGTTGGCACGGCATCGGCCAGCAACCCGGTTATCTCGGCTTGGCGCTGGTGTTGTGCGCGGTCGCAGTCTTCGTGCTGCACAGGCTGTCACGCAGCCCCGTGGGGCGCGCCTGGGCGGCAATCCGGCAGTCGTTGCCGCTGGCCGAGTCTCTGGGCATTGCCACGCTGCGCTACCGCGTGGGCAATCTCGCTTTGTCGGGTGGCTTGGCGGCGCTGGCAGGCGCCTTGCTGGTGCCCAAGATCCTGGTGCTCACGCCCGACCTGTTCGGACCGGCCTATTCGGCGACCGGGTTGCTGGCGGTTATCCTGGGCGGGCGAGGCACACTGATCGGTCCGCTGATCGGCGGCGCGATCTTTGCCGTGTTGCCCGAGTGGCTGCGTTTTCTGGGCGACCTGCGGCTGGCGGTATTCGCCTTGCTGCTGTTGTTGGTTGTGCGCCTTTTGCCGGGTGGGCTTGCGTCACTGCTGAAACGGCGGCCGAGCGCGCAAGGGACACCGCTTGCCGCCACACCGGGGATCGTCGCGCCGGCAGGCCTGGCGGATGCACCGCCGCGCCCGGCCACGCGCGGCGCGCTGCTGGTCGAAGCGCAGGGCATCTCCAAGTCGTTTCGCGGACTGCAGGCGCTGGCCAACGTGGACGTGCGCGTGCACGCGGGCGAGGTCGTGGGCCTGATCGGTCCCAATGGTGCCGGCAAGACCACCTGTCTGAACGTGCTGAGCGGCTTCACGCTGCCTGACAGCGGCACGGTCAGTCTTGCCGGTACGGCCACGTCTGGCCTACCCGCGCATGCCATGGCGCAGCGCGGCATGGTGCGTACCTTCCAGCAGACCACGCTGTTCGACGAAATCTCGGTGCGCGAGAACGTGCTGATCGCCACCCACCTCGCAGCCGGCGAATCGGCGCTGGCTGCGGTGCTGCACACGTCCGGCTTTCGGTTGCGCGAGGCGCAGCGCGCGGCGCGCGCAGAGGTGGTGCTGGGCCTCGTGGGGCTGGCCGCCCGGGCGCACGTGGCGGCCGGCAGCCTCTCGTATGGCGAGCAGCGCATGCTGGCGATAGCGCTTGCACTGGCCAGCGGTCCCAGGCTGCTGTTGCTGGACGAACCTGCGGCCGGCCTGAACCACACCGAGGCCACCGCGCTGGCCGCACTGATCAGCCGGCTGCGTGCCGACGGCCTCGGCATCCTGATCATCGACCACAACCTGAAGATGATCATGGCGCTGTGCGACCAGGTGGTGGTGCTGCACCACGGCGAAAAGCTGGCAGAGGGCACGCCGCAAGCCGTGCGCTCCAATCCGGAGGTCATCGCCGCCTATATGGGCGGCATGACCGTGGATGCGGCGCATGCTTGAGCTGCAGGACCTTTGTGTTGCTTACGGCCCGGTGCGTGCGGTCGAGGGCCTGAGGCTGCAGGTGGGCGCCGGCGAGGTCGTGGCTCTGGTAGGGGCCAACGGCGCGGGCAAAAGCTCCACCCTCAAGGCTATTGCCGGCATGGCACCGGTGGAGCAGGGCCGCATCCTGCTCGGCCAGCAGCGCATCGACACGCTGCCAGCGCACCGCCGCCCCGACGCGGGCATAGCGCTGTCGCCTGAAGGCCGCCAGGTCTTCCCCGACATGAGCGTGCTGGAGAACCTGGAGATGGGTGCCACGGGGGCGGGCCGCAAAGGTGCCGGTGAACGCATCGAGGAACTGTTCGTGCTGTTCCCGCGCTTGCGCGAGCGTACCGCGCAGGCTGCAGGCACGCTTTCCGGCGGCGAACAGCAGATGCTGGCGATTGCCCGCGCGCTGATGTGCCGGCCGCGCGTGCTGATGCTCGACGAGCCCACGCTGGGCCTGGCGCCGATCATCGTCCGCCAGATCACCGCCATCGTGCGCGCGCTCAAGGCGAAGGGTCTGGCGGTGCTGTTGTCAGAGCAGAACGTGGAGATGGCGCTGGCTGTTTCGGACCGTGCCTATGTAATCGAATCCGGGTGCCTGGTGCGAAGCGGAAAAAGCGCCGAAATGGCCGGCGACCCGGCCATTCAAACGGCCTACTTGGGCCTGTAATTTCCATCGCAAAAAGGACTTCCATGAACGGACAAGTACGGCGCGTCGTGACCGGACACGATGCCTGCGGCAAGGCCATCGTTACCAGCGACGGCTACGCCCCCAATGTGATTGCGCATCCCATGCGCCAAGGTTATTTCAGCACGCAGATTTGGACCACCAGGGCCACGCCGGCGCCGGTTGGCTACGAGCCCGACCCGACCAGCGAGAAGCTGCCGCTAGCGCCACCGCCCAACGGCACGACGATACGTGTGATCGAGTTTCCGCCCGAACCTGCGTCGGTCCGTTCCATGGGTTCCGAGGAGGCGCGCGCCGCCTTTGCCGCCATCGGCGGGCGCGACGCATCGACCTTCAAGCCGGGCGCGCTGCACCCCTTCATGCACCGTACCGAGTCGATCGATTACGGCATCGTGCTGTCAGGTGAGATCCATCTGGTGCTGGACGACACCGAGACCCTGCTGCACACCGGCGACGTGGTCGTGCAACGCGGCACCAACCATGCCTGGAGCAACCGCTCGGGAAAACCCTGCCACATGGCCTTCATCCTGATCGACGCAACGTTCGACCCGGCGCTGGCCGTCCGACTCGATCCGCATTGATTCGCGGCCCGCGGCGCGCCATGGAGGCGCAGCGCTGCGCTGATGCGGTCAGCGCAGCACGCGCTGGTCGGACAGGTCCTTGCCGCCCACGCCATGCTCAAGACTGCCGCCCAGCCATTCGCGAACGGGCAGCACGGCCAGCGGATTGACAATGTGCGACAGCGTCGGTAGCTGCTCCCAGGTGCTGGCAATGAAGCCGCACCTGCCATTGCCCTCCCATCGCTCCGTGCGCTGGTACAGACTGCCAGAGGAGGGAGTGAGCGTTGCTTGCCGCGCGTCGGTCTGACCCCACGCGCTGGTGCGCGGCATGTGCTTCATGTGCAGCAGGCCGACTGATGCGGGCTGCGCCGGGCGCGATGGTGTGGGGCTTGCAATGGGTGCAAGGTTCTGCAGTTGAAGGTCGAAGAAGCGGTGGCCCAGCCACGACGCGCTGGCGCTGAAACTGGTGGCGCCGCGATCGGGTGCCGGCAACTCGGCATAGACCTTGTTGAAGCCCAGCTCCTCGCGCCCGCTGACGATGGGGTCGGCCAGGTTTTCCCACAACACGCAGAGGAAATCGCCCGTCACCTCTTCCTGCGCGCCCCGGAAACACGCCAGAAATTTCACGCCCAGCATGTTGTAGCCGCGGCCAGCGAGCCAGGCCAGCTTTTCCAGTGCAGTCCATTCGACGGTGACGACAGGCTCGCCGGCCAGCACGAACTCGGGTGGCAGCAACCGGGCCAGCGCCGCGGCATCGCTGAGAAAGCGCACGCTGGCGCAGGTGCGAACCGGGTTGTCGTGCCAGTCGAAAGGCTTGCCGTCCGGTCCTTGGCGCGGGCCCGTGGTGGTGCCGAAGTGGGTCGGCATGCGCTGGAATGTGGACTGGGGCACGGCTGTCTGATGCGGGAATGGGTGCGATGAACCCGGCAATTGTAGGAAGATGCATTGCCGCAGTCAATCAAGTGATTGAATCAGATGATTCACGGTCCGCGCGTGTGCGGCCTCGCGTCACGACACTGCTGGGGCGGGCAAGCGCAGTCGTACCCGGCGCGGCCGGTGGCGACCCAGTCGTCTCCGTGGCGGTAGTTGTAAATGCGGACAACGGCCGGTTCGGTCATGTGCCCTCCTGGCTACCAGAATCAAACAGCAACACCAGCCAGTGAATGCGCTAAATTCGCTGAAAAACTGCGATAGCGCCATCCCCTACCGACAGTTGACCTTCAATAACGCTGGACACGCGAAACTTTTGTTGTTTCATTTCGGCGCATGCATGTAGCCGAGCGCGAGCTCACCGACGAAATTCTTGAGCGCATTAGCCGCACGGTGCGCGAGACGGCGGACCTGACGCGGTGCGCGTTGGCGCGCCTGATGTGCGGCTGGATGAATTGGCAGGATGCCGCCGGGCGGGCCAAGGAGTCGAGTTGCCGCGCGCTGCTGGTCAAGCTTGAGCGGCGCGGCTTGATTGAATTGCCTGCGGCCAGGCCGGTGAGCTTTGAGGCCAGTGCGACGACAGTTGTGAGGCCTGCGAAGAAATGGTTGCACCTGAAGTCGACGCTCAAAGGGCTCAACGGCGTGAAGCTGGTGATAGTCAACGGGTGCCGAGCGCACTCGCGTGTATGGCGCTCGATGATGAAGGAGCACCACCACCCGCTGGGAGACGGACCGCTGTGCGTAGCGCAGCTGCGTTACCTGATTGGCAGCGACCAAGGCTGGCTTGGCGCTCTGAGCTTCAGCTCGGCGGCCTGGAGACTGGGCGTGCGCGACCAGTGGATTGGCTGGAGCGAGGCCACGCGTGCGGCTCGCTTGCCCCGGATCGCGTTGAACAGCCGCTTCCTGATCCTGCCCACGGTGCAAGTGCCCCATCTGGCCTCGCACGTACTGGGTCTGGCAACACGCCAGTTGGCCGGTGACTGGCAACAGCGCTATGACGACAAACCGGTCTTGGTGGAGACCTTTGTGGACAGTAGCCGCTACCGGGGAACGTGCTACCGCGCGGCCAACTGGATCGATCTGGGGTTGACCGTTGGACGATGCCGGCAGGATCGCGCGCGCCACAGCCAAGTGGGGTGTAAACACGTCTTCGTATATCCGCTGCAGCGCAATCGGCGCAAGATCCTGAGCGCGCCGCTGGAGTTGGCGCGCCTGCTGCCGACAACGCGAACGCGCCCACCGGTGGACTGGGCAGAAGAGGAATTTGGCCGCTGCCGCCTGAGCCGACCTCTGAGCG
>Ga0105048_10014393_pt1 | contig 12328 bp, 10 predicted proteins | sample MAT05_FD_78382 | JGI IMG/M metagenome (GOLD analysis project Ga0105048, IMG submission 78382) | Freshwater microbial communities from Lake Fryxell liftoff mats and glacier meltwater in Antarctica - MAT-05 | ecosystem: Environmental > Aquatic > Freshwater > Ice > Liftoff microbial mat | place... | reverse complement strand
TCCCGTCGCGCTCGATATCGGTGAAGATGATGGCGGCCGCCCCGGCATCCTCGAAGCGCCGCGCGAGGTCGAGTGCGGGGATGTCGCTCACCTCCGCCCAGCCCTCGGTCGCCACCATGCCGCCACGGGCGTCGATGCCCAGGGCCACGCGGCCGGGGAAGGCGCGGCAGGCGGCGCGCACGAAGTCAGGGTCCTTCACCGCCACGCTGCCCAGGATGATCCGCGCCACGCCGGCCTCCAGCCACGCCGTGGCCGTCGCCATGCCGCGGATGCCGCCGCCGAGTTGCACCGGCATGGCGGTGGCGGCCAGGATGGCGCGCACGGCCGCCGCATTGGCCGGCTTGCCGGCAAAGGCGCCGTCCAGATCCACCACATGCAGCCATGTGAAGCCCTGGGCGGCGAAGCGGTCGGCCTGCGCCGCCGGGTCCGTACCGTATATGGTGGCGTCCGCCATTTCGCCGCGCTTGAGGCGCACCACCTGGCCCGCCTTGAGGTCGATGGCCGGATACAATGTGAACATGGTGCTCAGCCGCGCTTGCGCGGCGCCTCCAGCATGCGGTGGTAGAAATGCCCGGCCACGATGCGTCCCTTCACCCGGGCATAGGCCGGGTGGGTGCCCCAACGGGTGTAGCCCAGCTCCTCGAAGATCTGGATGGCGGTGGCCTGGGTTTCGCGAACATCCAGGTTCAGCACGCGGTGGCCGAGTGACGCCGCGCGCTCCTCCACCGCCTCGACCAGCTTGCGCGCCAGGCCATAGCCGCGGGCATAGGGGGCGATGTAGGCATGGGTGAGTTGCGCGCCTATCGCCTGCGCCTCATTGTAGCGCGGCGGGCGCGCGAGCTGGGCGCTGCCCACCACGCGGCCATCGAGGCGGGCGAGGAACAATTCCCGCTCCGGCACCAGCAGCACGCCACGGAAATGCCGCTCCAGAATCTCCTGGCCCTGCGGCTCCAGCCAGCCGAAGCCGCCGCCTTCGATGATGGCGGCGTTGGTCGCCTCGCACAGATCGGGCAGGTCGCTGTCCAGCAGCCGCTCGCAGCGCTCCACGGCGATGGCGTGGGCGGCGGGGGCCTCGCTCATGGCGCCCATTGCAGGAAGTTGCGCAGGATGGTCAGGCCGGTGTGGCCGCTTTTCTCGACATGGAACTGTGTGCCGGCGATGTTGCCGCGGCCCAGCATGGCCGGCACCGGGCCGCCGTAATCGGTGGTGGCGAGGAGGTCATAGGCCTCGCCGCCCGCCCAGGCGTAGGAATGGACGAAATAGCCATGCGCGTCGGGCGGCAGCCCATCGAGCAGCGGGTGGGGCTGGGCGATGTCGAGCCGGTTCCAGCCCATTTGTGGCAGGGGCAGGGGCGTGCCATCGGGCGCGCGGGGGTCCATCGGCGCCACCTCGCCGGGCAGCCAGGCCAGGCCGGGGGTGTTGCCGTGTTCCAGCCCACGCTCGGCCAGCAGTTGCAGGCCGACGCAGATGCCCAGGAACGGGCGGCCCTGGAACCGGCAGAAATCCTCCAGCGCCTGCTCCATGCCCGGCAGTGCCGCCAGTCCGGCGCGGCAGGCGGCGAAGGCGCCCTGTCCGGGCAGCACCACCCGGTCGGCGGCGCGCAGCGCATCGGCGTCACGCGTCACCACCACGCGCGGGGCCAGGCCGGCGGCATCGCCCGCCCGTTCCAGCGCCCGGGCCACGGAGGCCAGATTGCCCGAGCCCGGGTCGATCACGACCACGATCACGCGTGGAACAGGCGCGTCAGCACCGGCCGCTCGGTCAGCACGCGCTTCAGGGCAGCTTCGGCGTCGGGTGCAATCACCACCGCCTCGAACTGCCAGCCGCGGCGGGTGAGGGCGGCGCGCCGGGCGTCCGGCCCGCAGAACCCGCACAGCAGAAACACCGCCAGAACAGCCGGAGGGGGCGCCAGGATGACCACGGCCAGCGCCGCCAGCCCCCACCACCACACGCCATGGCGCATCAGCCAGAACGGGCCGAAGAACAGCCCCCACCAGGAAAACTGCTCGACCATCAGGATGGGGGCCTGGGTGGAGGCGGCGGGCGGCAGGTGCAGGGTGTAGGCGCGCATCACGCCTCCAGCACACCTTTGGTGGAAGGCACGGTGTTTTCCGCGCGCGGGTCGCGCTCCACGGCCATCCGCAAGGCGCGTGCGGCGGCCTTGAAACAGCCCTCGGCCACGTGATGCGCGTTGGAGCCGTGGCGCAGCATGACATGCAGCGTGATGCCCGATTGCATGGCCAGGGCGCGGAAGAATTCCTCGAACAATTCGGTGTCCATCTCGCCGATCTTGGCCGCGCCGAACGGCACCTGCCAGACCAGGAAGGGGCGGCCGGAGATGTCGATGGCGCATTCCGCCAACGCCTCATCCATCGGCACCAGGGCGTGGCCGTAGCGGCGGATACCGCGCTTTTCGGCCAATGCGGCGCGCAGCGCCTGGCCCAGCACGATGCCGCAATCCTCAGTGGTGTGGTGGAAATCGATATGCAGGTCGCCCTCGGCCCGCAGCGCGATGTCGATCATCGAATGCCGGGCCAGCGCGTGCAGCATGTGGTCCAGGAAGCCCACACCGGTGGCGATCTCGGCCCGGCCGGTGCCGTCGAGGTTGATCCGGGCGTGGATGCGGGTTTCGGCCGTGTTGCGGGTGATCTCGGCCTGGCGGGGGAAGGCGGACTGCATGCTCGCCCATTACGCCCGGGGGCTGCGATTGACCACCCTCATGCTATGCCCCGGCTCGATGCGCATCTGCCAGGTGACCAATGTCGATTTTTCGCTGCGGCATTTCCTGCTGCCGCTGATGCGCGCGGCGCGCGAGCGCGGGCATGAGGTGGTGGGTGTCTGCGCCGAGGGCCCGCTGCTCGATCTGCCGCGGGCCGAGGGTTTTCGCATCCACAGCCTGCCCTTCGCCCGCAGCCTGAACCCGCTGGCGCAGGGCCGTGCCTTTGCCGCCCTGCGCGGCTTTCTGGCGGCGGAGAAATTCGACCTGGTGCATGGCCATATGCCGATTTCCGGCCTGCTGGCGCGCGCGGCGGCGCGCAGCGTCGGCACACCGCAGATTGCCTATACCTGCCATGGCTTCCTGTTCAACCAGCCCGGGCCGGCGTGGCGGCGGCATCTCTCGCTGGCGCTGGAACGCGCGGCGGGGCGCATCACCCACACTTACATGACTGTAAGCGAGGAGGAGGCCGGGGATGCCCGGCGCCTGGGCATCCACCCCAACCCCATCGCCATCGGCAATGGCCGCAACCCCGCAATCTTCCGGCCCGACGCGCAGGCCCGCGCCCGTGTGCGCGCCGAATTGGGCGCCGATCTGGGCGCGGGCGGCCCGGTGGTGATGGGCACCGCCCGGCTGGTGCGCCACAAGGGCTGGCCTGAATTGCTGCGGGCGATGCGCGATGTGCCCGGCGCCACTCTCTGGGTGGTGGGTGAGCGTCTGGCCTCGGACCATGGCGATGAGATGGAGGAGGAATTCACCGCGGCCGAGGCCGCACTCGGCCCGCGCCTGAAGCTGCTGGGCTACCGCCCTGACGTGGCGGCGCTGCTGGCGGCGGCCGACATCTTCTGCCTGCCCAGCCATTTCGAGGGCCTGCCGATGAGCATCATCGAGGCCATGCTGACCGCACTCCCGGTGGTGGCGACCGATATCCGCGGCCCGCGTGAGCAAGTGGTGGATGGCCAGACCGGCTTCCTGGTGCCGGCGGGCAGCACCCCGCCCCTGGCCCAGGCCCTGGCCCGTCTGGCGGCCGACCCTGGCCTGCGGGCTGCGATGGGCGAGGCCGGGCGGCTGCGCGCACTGGCGCGCTTCGATGAGGCGCGGGTGGTATCGCGCACGTTGGATATCCTGCGGCTGTGAGGCAATGACTTTCATTGCTTGACTTGGCCAGTGGCAAATGTTCATTCGATATGCTGTTGCTATCCTGAGTTGCACCGGGCGTTGGCGGTTCAGCCGGCGCGCCATCGCTGAACAGGAGGTCATGTGAGCATAGGGACACCTGCCGCACGGGTGCCGTCACCGATGACTGCCGCGCGCCGGCAGAGCAACAACCCGGCACTCATCCTGCCCGGGCCGGGTCAGGCGCCGCCCGCCGGTCCGGCCGCCGGGCGGATATCGCGGCTGCCGATCGCCACATACCTCGCGCTGCTGGTCCTGGTGGCGGTGCTGCCGGTGCTGGTGGTCGGCGTCTTTGCCCTGCGGGAGGCCGATTCGACCGCCCGGGGCGCGACCGAGAGCCGCATGCACGCCCTGGCCGGCACCGTCATCGGCGCGCTCGATGGGCTGGTGGCCGAGCGCGCGGCAGTGCTGCGGGCCATTGCCTTCGACGTGACCACGCATGACGTCCCGCCCGATGCCCTGGCCGCGCTGCAGGAGCGGGCCGCCGCGGTGGCGCGGCATTATGGCGGCCGCGTGGCCTATTGGGATGTGCGTGGCGCGGCGCCGCGCCGGCTGCTCAACACCGCGGCCACAGCCACGACGATGGCCACCCTGCCCGACAATCCTTACCAGCCGCTCATCATGATCAGCGCGCGGGAGCGCCGACTGGTGGTGGGTGGCGTGATGGTGGACCATATCGACCAGCGCAGCGTGGTGCCCATCCTGGTGCCCATCCTGGCGCCTATCCTGGCGCCTATCCTGGGCGATGGCGAGGTGCTGGGCGTCTTCTCGATGATGCTGACCACGCCCGAGTTGGCAGCGCTGCTGGCGCGCCCCGGGGTGGCACCGGCGGGCGTCGCCATGGTCAGCCTGATCGATCCGAACGCCGTGATCGCCGCGCGCGAGCCGGCCGAACGGGTGGGTCTGCCCCTGCCGGGCGCCTTTGCCCGGGAGCGCGCCAGCGCACCACCCGAACGGGCCTTCCGTGTCACCTCCGCCGCTGGTGTCGAGATGATCTATACCACCCGCAACAGCGCGCTGATGCCTGGCTGGTTCGCCATCATCGGCGCCTCCGTCGCCGCCATCCAGCAGCCCGAGGACCGCCGGCTGAGCCTTCTGCTGGCCGCGGGGGCGCTGGCGGCGCTGGTCAGCGTGTTGCTGGGTGGCATGATCTGGCGGCGGATCGCCATTCCCGCCGCGGCCATGGCGCGGTTGGCGCGGAGCCAGGGCGCGGGCGGTGCGGTGGCGCTGCCACCCAGCCGGGTCAGCGAATTCGAGGCGGTGCGGCAATCCTTCACCTCGGCGGCGGCGGAGATGCACGAGGCACGCCAGCAGATCAGCCTGATGGTCGATGCCGCCAGCCTGGGCCTGTGGGACCATGAACTGAGCACGGGCCGGATCTTCTGGTCGCGCCGCCTTTTCATGATGATGGGTATGGCCCCGCGGGCGGACGGCATCGTCACCTTCGCCGAACTGCTGGGGTTGGTACACCCGGAGGACCGCGAATCGTATGTCACGCAACTGCGTGCCTTGCGCGAGGCGCCCGGCGATACCTACGTCGCGACCGCGCGCATCATTCGGCCGGACAATGGCGAGGTCCGTTGGCTGGAGGCGCATGGCCATATGCGTGGCCCGCCCGGCGCGCGCATCGCCACCCAGGGCGTGGTGCTGGACGTGACCGACCGGATGCTGGCCGAGCGCACGCAGCAGTTGCTGGCGCGGGAGGTGGACCACCGTGCCAACAACCTCCTCGCCGTGGTACAGGCGGTGATTCGCCTGGCCCACGCGCCGCCCGAGCGAGACCTGCGGCAGGAGATCGAGCTGCGGGTGATGTCGCTCAAACGCAGCCACAGCCTGCTGGCCGGCAGCCTGTGGCAGCCCTGCCCGCTGCGACAGCTGGCGGAAGGCGAGGTGGCGCCGCTCGATGGCCGCGTCACGGTCGATGGGCCAGAGGTGCTGCTGCCGCCGGACATGGTGCAGAATCTCGGCCTGATCCTGCATGAACTGACCACCAATGCGCTCAAGCATGGTGCCGGCGGCAGCGCCGATGGCCGGGTGCGCCTGGCTTGGCGGCAGGAGGGTCGGGAGGTGGTACTGCGATGGTCGGAAAGCGGCGGCCCCGCGGTCAGCCCGCCGGTTACCCCGCGGGGCGAGAAGGGCTTCGGCCAGCGCCTGATACGCGCCTCCATCGCCGCGATGGTTGGCGGCATCGAGTATGAATGGCGCCACGACGGGCTGGTCTGCACGCTGCGCTTCCCGCTCGGCCGGGCCGATGCGCCGGCCGCCAATCCGCTTTCCGCTCCCGCCGCGGCGTGATCCGGCCTGCCTGCGCGCCGCGCCGGCCGGCTTGCGCGCCGCGCCGGCCTGCCTTCGACCCGCGCCGGCTTGAGTGCCGGCCGTTCCGGGCGTTGAAGCCCTGACAGGCCGCAGGTGAGAATACCGAATGAACGATGTGCTTCCCATTCGAAGGGCGTTGATTTCCGTCAGCGAGAAGACCGGGCTGGTGGAGTTCGGCCGCTTCCTGGTCGCGCAGGGTGCTGAGATCCTTTCCACCGGCGGCACCGCCCGGGCGCTGCGCGAGGCGGGCGTGCCGGTGAAGGATGTGAGCGAACACACGGGCTTCCCCGAAATCCTCGATGGCCGGGTGAAGACGCTGGTGCCGCAGGTTCACGGGGGCATCCTGGGAAGGCGCGACGACGCTGGCCATCGCGCGGAGATGGCGGCGCACGACATCGCGCCGATCGACCTGGTGGCGGTCAACCTCTACCCGTTCGAGGCCATGGTGAAGGCGGGCGGGGATTTCGACGCCTGCATCGAGAATATCGATATCGGCGGCCCGGCGATGATCCGCAGCGCGGCCAAGAACCACGCCGATGTCGCGGTGATCACCGAGCCCGCGCAGCTTGCGCGGGTGATGGCGGCGGGCGGCAGCACATTGGAGATGCGGCGGGAGTTCGCCGCCGCCGCCTATGCCCGCACCGCGGCCTATGACGCCGCCATCGCGGCCTGGTTCGCGGGCCAGCTCGGCCAGGAATTCCCGCCCCGCCTGGCCTTCGCGGGCACGCTGGCGCAGACCCTGCGCTATGGCGAAAATCCGCACCAGAAGGCGGGCTTCTACCTCGATGGCTCGGCGCGGCCCGGCATAGCCACGGCGCGCCAGGTGCAGGGCCGCGAGTTGAGCTACAACAACCTCAACGACACCGACGCCGCTTTCGAATGTGTCGCCGAGTTCGACGCACCCACCGTGGTGATCGTCAAGCACGCCAGCCCCTGCGGCGTGGCCCAGGGGGCGACGCTGGCCCAGGCCTGGGATTTGGCGTGGCGCTGCGACCCCGTCTCGGCCTTCGGCGGCATCATCGCGGTGAACCGGCGGCTGGACCGCGCGGCGGCGGAGAAGATGGCCGCCATCTTCTGCGAAGTCGTGATCGCGCCCGAGGCGGATGACGACGCCATTGAAGCCTTCGCCCGGAAAAAGAATCTTCGATTGTTGCTCACCGGAGCGATGCCCGACCCGGCGTCAGCGGGCATGGTGTTCCGCAGCGTGGGCGGCGGGTTTCTGGCACAGGGGCGCGATGGCGGCCGGGTGAGCGAGGCAGGGCTGCGGGTGGTGACGAAGCGCGCCCCCACAGCGCCGGAAATGGCCGACCTGATCTTCGCCTTCCGTGTCGCCAAGCACGTCAAATCCAACGCCATCATCTACGCCAAGGGCGGCGCCACGGTGGGCATAGGTGCGGGGCAGATGAGCCGGGTCGATTCCTCGCGCATCGCCGCCTGGAAAAGTGGCGAGGCGGCGAAAGCGGCCGGGCTGGACGCCTCGCTGGCGGTGGGCTCGGTCGTCGCCTCCGACGCGTTCTTTCCCTTCGCAGATGGGCTGGAGGCGGCGGCGGCGGCGGGGGCCACGGCGGTCATCCAGCCCGGAGGCTCGATGCGCGACGCCGAGGTGATCGCGGCGGCCGACGCGGCCGGGCTGGCGATGGTGTTCACCGGCATGCGGCATTTCCGGCATTGACCCTCGACACGCTCCTCATCCTGGCGGCGCTGGCCGTCACCATCGTGCTGCTGGCGCTGCTGCTGTTGCTGCGTCGCGCGCCGGTCGATCCGACATTGGCGCTGTTGCAGGCGGCGCAGGAACGCCAGGGCGAACGCCTGGGCGCGCTGGGCGGCGACACCCGGGCGGCGCTGGCCACGGCCAGCGAGGAGACCGGCCGCGTCATCTCCGGCTTCGCGGTGGAGCAGACGCGGCAATTGCTGGAAACCCAGGGGTCGCTGCAATCGGCCATGGCCGGGCTGACGGCACAGCTGGTCAAGCTGCAGACCGATGCGGCCGAGAACCAGCGCACCGGCTTCACCACCGCGCGCGAGGCCCAGGCCGAGACCGCGGCCATCCTGCGGCGCGACCTGGCCGGCGGCATCGGCGAGATCAACACGAACTTCGAAAAACTCCGCACCGGCATCGTCGAGGCCCAGGCGCTTGCCCAACAGAAGCTGGCGACCGAACTCAACACCACGCGCGACCTGATGGAAGCCAAGCTGAAGGAAATGCGCGAGGGCAATGACGCCCGCCTGGCCGAAATCCAGAAAAGCGTGAATGAGCAACTGGCCGAAGCGGTCGAGAAAAAGATGACCGAGAGCTTCGCCCGCGTCATCGACCAGTTCGCCGCCTTGCAGAAGGCCATGGGCGATGTGCAGGCCGTCACGACGCAGATCGGCGACATCAAGCGCCTGTTCGGCAATGTGAAGACCCGCGGCGGTTGGGGCGAGACCCAGGTGCGCAGCATGCTCGACGACATCCTGCCGCCGGGCAGCTACCAGCAGAACGTCAAGCTGGTGGAAGGCAGCCAGGATGCCGTGGAATTTTGCGTGGTCATGCCGAGCAGTGGCGAAACCCAGGTTCTGCTGCCCATCGACAGCAAATTCCCCACCGAGGATTTCGAACGCCTGCAAGCCGCCTGGGACGCCGCCGACCCCGTGGCCGAGGCGCAGGCCAGGCGCGGGCTGGAAGTGGCGATCCGCACCCAGTCGAAGAAGATCGCGGAGAAATACATCAACCCGCCGCGCACCACCGAATTCGCCGTGCTCTATCTGCCGACCGAGGGGCTTTATGCCGAAGTCGCGCGTATTCCCGGCCTGATCGACGGCATCGGCCGCGACCACCGCATCGTGGTGCTGGGGCCCACACTGCTGCCGGCCATGCTGCGCACCATCCAGCTCGGCCATGTCACGCTCGCGCTGTCCAAGAACGCCGAGAGCGTGAAGGACCTGCTGGGCGCCACCAAGGCCGAGATCGGCAAGATGGATGACCTGTTCGTGGCACTCTCCAAGCAGGTCGGCACGATGGGCAACACCATCACCCGCGCGCAGACCCGCACCCGGGCCATAACCCGCAAGCTGCGCGGCGTGGACGCGTTGCCGGGCGAGGAGGCGAACGCCCTGCTGGGCCTGGAAGACGGCACGATGGAAGGTGATGAGGATTGAGCGTGCAGCTCCAATCCGCCCTGGGTCTGCTCGCGCTCTGCTTCCTGGCCTGGGCCTGCGGCGGGTTTCGCCGCGGTATCACCGCCCGCGTCGTGCTGGCGGGGCTGGCCGGGCAATTGGCGCTGGGGGCGGCCATGCTGCACCTGCCGCCCTTCCGCGCGGCGTTTTCCCATGTCGGCGATGCCGTCTCGGCCCTGGCGCGGGCCACCACCGCCGGCACCTCGCTGGTCTTCGGCTATCTCGGCGGCGGGCCGCTGCCCTTTGCCGAGCCCTTCCCCGGCGCGGGCTTCATCCTGTTCTTCCAGGCCCTGCCGCTGGTGCTGCTGGTCGGCGCGCTTTCGGCCCTGCTGTATCACTGGCGGGTGCTGCCGGCGCTGGTCGGCGTGATGGGCCGGGCGGTGACCGGCGCATTCGGCCTGGGCGGCGCGGCCGGCTTCTCGGTGGCGGCCAATGTGTTCGTCGGCATGGTGGAGGCACCGCTGCTGATCCGCGCCTGGCTGGCCCGGCTGACACGGTCCGAGATGTTCGTGGTCATGGTGGCGGGGCTGGCCACCATCTCGGGCAATACGCTGGTGGTCTATGCCACCATCCTGGCGCCGGTGGTGCCTGATGCGGCGGGGCAGTTGCTGGCGGCCTCGCTGATTGCGGCCCCCGCCGCGGTGCTGGCGGCCATGCTGATGATCCCGCCCGAACCCGGCTTCGTGCCCGACCCGGAGCAGGCCCGGGCCATGCCGCTCTACACCTCCTCGATGGAGGCCCTGGTGCAGGGCACCTTGGACGGCTTGCAGCTGCTGCTGGGCATCATGGCCATGCTGATCGTCTTTGTGGCCCTGGTGGCGCTGGCCAATGCGGCGATCGAACCGCTCACGGGCATGACGCTGCAATCCCTGGCCGGCTGGGTCTTCCGGCCGCTGGCATTGGCCATGGGAGTGCCCTGGGAGGAATCGGCCACCGTTGCCGCCTCGCTGGGCGTGAAGCTGGTGATCAATGAATTCGTGGCCTACCTCAATCTGGCGCAATCCGGCGGCGCCGGGCTGTCGGATCGCTCACGCCTGATCCTGACCTATGCGCTGTGCGGCTTCACCAATATCGGCTCGCTGGGGATCATGCTGGGCGGCATGTGCTCCATGTGTCCGGAGCGCCGGGCGGATATCGTGGCGCTCGGTTGGCCCAGCCTGCTGGCGGCCACATTGGCATGCTGCATGGTGGGTGCCACCGTGGGCATCCTGACCCCCTGAGGAAAAGAAGATGTCGCACCTCGTCCACCGCAATCTCCGCGCCGACCCGCCGCTCGCCGTCTCCGGCCAGGGCATCTGGCTGACCGGCGCCGATGGGCATCGGGTGATGGATGGGTCGGGCGGCGCCGCTGTGGCGTGCCTGGGACATGGCCACCCGCATGTGCTGGCGGCCATGCGGCGCCAGTTGGATCAGCTGACCTATGCCCATACCAGCCTGTTCTCCAACCCCGCCGCCGAGGCGCTGGCGGATATGCTGGTGGGCCATGCGCCGGGCGGTCTGACCCACGCCTATTTCGTCTCCTCCGGCAGTGTGGGGATGGAGGCGGCCATCAAGATGGCTCGGCAGCATTTTGTCGAAGCCGGCCAGCCCAACCGGATGCACTTCATCGCCCGGCGCCAGAGCTATCATGGCAACACGCTGGGCGCCCTGGCCATGGGCGGCAACGCCATGCGGCGCGCACCCTATGCGCCCATCCTGACCGACGCCTTCAGCCATGTCTCGCCCTGCTACGCCTATCGCGACCAGCAGGCGGACGAGACCGATGCGGGTTATGTCCAGCGCCTGGCCGATGAGCTGGAGGCCGAGTTTCTCCGGGTCGGCCCCAACACCGTCGTCGCCTTCGTGGCCGAGACGGTGGTCGGCGCCACGCTGGGCTGCGTGGCGGCAATGCCCGGCTATTTCACCGCGATGAAGGCGGTGTGCGACCGCCACGGCGCGCTGCTCATCCTCGACGAGGTGATGTCGGGCATGGGCCGCTGCGGCACGCTGCATGCGTGGGAGGCCGAGGGCGTGGCGCCCGACATCGAGGTCATCGCCAAGGGTCTGGGCGGCGGCTACCAGCCGATAGGCGGCATTCTGGTCAATGACCGCGTGCTGGACCCGATCCGCGACGGCTCGGGCGGCTTCATGCATGGCCACACCTACCAGGCCCACCCGATGGCCTGCGCCGCGGCATTGGCGGTGCAGGAGGTGATCCACGGCGAGAACCTGATCGAGAACGTGCAGACGATGGGCCGCCTGCTGGAAACACTGCTGACCGAACGCCTGGGCAATCACCGCCATGTCGGCGATATCCGCGGCCGCGGGCTGTTCTGGGCCATCGAACTGGTTGAGGACCGGGCGACCAAGGCCGTCATGGACCCTTCGCGGAAAATTCACGCCCGGATCGGTAGTGAGGCTTACGAGCGAGGCCTGGCCTGTTATCCGATGGGTCGAACCATAGACGGGCGGCAGGGCGACCATGTCCTGCTGGCGCCGCCCTACAACGCCACGGCGGAAGAAATTGGCATGATCGTTGCCAGATTCGGGGACGCGGTGGACGCGGCAGTGGTTGCGTAGCTTGTCAGTTTCGCCCATCAGCGGGCCCGGGTATCACAATCGCTTGCAGGCCGCGTGCAAAAGGGACCATTGATCTTGAAGGGTATTCTCCTGGCAGGTGGCTCCGGCACCCGTCTCCATCCCATGACCCTGGCCTGCTCGAAGCAGCTGCTGCCGGTCTATGACAAGCCGATGATCTATTTTCCGCTCGGCACGCTGATGCTCGCGGGTATTCGAGACATCCTGCTGATCTCCACGCCCCATGACCTGCCGGGCTTCGAGCGCCTGCTGGGCAATGGCTCGGCATATGGCGTCAGCATCACCTATGCCGAACAGCCTTCGCCCGACGGCATCGCCCAGGCCTTCCAGATCGGCGCCGAATGGATCGAAGGCCAGCCCTGCGCCTTGGCGCTGGGTGACAACATC
>Ga0105048_10014392_pt1 | contig 12328 bp, 11 predicted proteins | sample MAT05_FD_78382 | JGI IMG/M metagenome (GOLD analysis project Ga0105048, IMG submission 78382) | Freshwater microbial communities from Lake Fryxell liftoff mats and glacier meltwater in Antarctica - MAT-05 | ecosystem: Environmental > Aquatic > Freshwater > Ice > Liftoff microbial mat | place... | reverse complement strand
GTGGAAGTACGCCCGGTGTTCGAGCTGTTGGGCTTGCCGAAGTGAAAATGCACGCGTGAGACACTGCTGGCCGCGATGCGCAGGCGTCGATCGACAGTTCATCGCTTGCGCGCTCCCTTCCGCAAAGTCTCCGATTCGTGGTTAACGAATCGATTCAATCATCGAGCCGCCTTCGGGGATTTTCATCAGCCAGGACTGCAATTCTTTCTCGAACTGCGGCAGCTTCTGGCCCACAAGTTGGCAGAACGCCTCTTCCGCGTTGTCGCCGCGATTGACCGATCGCAGGAACGCGTCGAGCTTGGCGGTGCCCAGCACCCGGCGGTCGAATGTCAGGTAGGCCGAGACGGCCCACGAAGCCAGATAGGCCCGATCTGAAGCGTGGCGGTCATCGTTGTGCTGCACCAGAAACGCCCGCGGTCCTGCGCCGAGCAGTTCGTTGATCGGCAGCCATTGGCCCTTCCTGATCAACTCGCGGGACCGCAGCAGCCGGTCCTTGTCGGCATGGCCGACACGCAGTTCACCCGCTTCCACCAATGCTGTCTCAAAAACCTGCGCCAGGCCTTCGTTGAGCCAGCGCGGAAGTTCACCGGGGGGTCCCTGTTCGTTGATCTCGCGTCCCGGGGCGGGGAAGACGAAGTTGCTCACGTAGGCGTGGAACGCTTCATGGTACAAAATACCGAACAGCCGTTGCGTGGCGTTGTCGAAGATCGAATCGTTGTGCCGTTCCGCGATGGCGATGCGTTTGCGGTTTTCTTCGGCCACCTGCAGGAAGCGCATCATCTGGGCCGGTTGCTGCTTGTAGAGCCGCCTGATCTCCGCTTCGTATTTGTCGATCTCGGCCCGGTTCTCCTGATGTTTGAGCCGGGTCGCGTCCAGGTCGTCGCCGAGCATCAGCAGGTTGCTGCCGCAGATGATGCGGTTGCTTTCCGGGTTGAAGAACGCGGGGTTCTGCAGTTTCCAGCCGCGTTCGGCCAGCATCTTCTGGTAGTCGTCGAAAGCGGGATAGAGGATGATGGATGTCGGTTTGCCGCCCGGGTAGCGCGGCGGCAGGAACGAGGCGTACGCTGTGTAAATCTGTTCCAGTTTCACCGCGGAGCGGCGTACGATTTCTTCCGGTGCGTTCGATGTCAGCGAGAAGTAGTCCGAATCGTAGCGCCAGCCGCGTTTCGGCTTGCCGTTCCAGTCGCAGCGTTCCAGGGTGAGGCTTTCCATGCGTCGGCGTTCGCCTTCGCCGCGCGGGTCGAGTTCCTTGAGGCGGTTCTTGATCGATTCGCGCTGATCCTCAGTAATTTTGTCGACGCGGTCGACATCGGCCTTGCGGATCGACGCGGTCAGGAACACTGTCGGCCGGCCGGTCGCGCGATGGACATGTTGAAAACGCAGCCCTGTCGCGGTTTCTTCCAGAATGACCCCTTTGAGGATGTAGCCGTTCTTGAGTCGGATGACATCGAAGTTCCAATCGCGGGCGATCGGGTCGGTCTCGGCCGCGCGCAGCCAGCCCCAGGGAAGTGCGAGCATCACGGCCGCGACGAAGACGCGAATTGTCGATCGCGCAAGATTCATGATCGCCAAGCAGCAAAGGATATGAGCGACGTTCCGGAAATTCACTACCGACAACTGCTGACGGAACTCACTATACCTGTTCGAGAGAGACAATGCCAAGGAGAACCGCATGACCGACCTTGTGGTGGCCGTGACCGGGGCCAGCGGTTCGCCGTACGGCGTGCGGTTGCTGGAAGTTCTGCTGCGCGCGGGCAGGACAGTGCATCTGGTCGTCAGCCCCGCGGCCGTCGAGGTGTTGCAGGCCGAGGCCGGGCGCACGGTCGATCTGAACGCCTTCCGGCCCACTGACATGCTCGGAGACTCCGCGAGCGGCCTGAATCTCGGGAAGTTGCACTACCACCACTATCGCGACTTTCAGGCGGGCATCGCCAGCGGGTCGTTCCTGACCGGCGGTATGGTGATCTGCCCGTGCAGCATGGGAACCGTGGCGGCCATCGCGCATGGCATCTCGGAGAACCTGATCCACCGGGCGGCGGATGTTCATCTGAAGGAACGCCGCAAGTTGATTCTGGTTCCCCGGGAGACGCCGCTGGGCATTGTGCAGTTGCGGAACCTGACGGCCGTGGCCGAGGCCGGGGCGGTGGTGCTGCCGGCAATGCCGGCGTTCTACACCCGGCCGACCAGCATCGCCGACATGGTCGATTTCATCGTCGGCCGAATCTGCGATCAGTTGGGCGTGCCGCATGATCTGCTGAAGCGCTGGGGGCAAGCCGATGCGTGAGAAAGCGCGAGCCATCTGGCAGGCCGGGGTCAATGCCGTGCTACCCTCGCGGTTGCTGCCGAAGGCGGTGCGTGACGACGCCCACCTAAACGCCGAACTGGCGTCGGCGGCGCGCATTCTCGTCGTCGGGGCGGGCAAGGCCGGGGCGGCGATGAGTGCGGCTCTGGAAGACGCGCTGGGTCCACATCTGCACAAGGTCGAAGGCATCGTCAACGTGCCGGCGGGGACCGAGAAACCGTTGCGGAAGATCCGCCTGCATGCCGCCCGGCCCGCGGGCAGCAACCATCCCATGAAGGAAGGTGTGGAAGGCGCGAACGAGATGCTGCGCCTGCTGAGTAATGCCGGGCCAGGTGATGTCGCCCTTTGCTTGTTGTCGGGCGGCGGCTCGGCACTCTTGCCAGCCCCGGCCGAGGGGATCACTCTGGAGGACAAGCAGGCGGTCACGAAGTTGCTGCATGCCAGCGGTGCGACGATCGATGAAATGAATACCGTGCGCAAACACCTGTCGCGCATCAAGGGCGGCCGGCTTGCGCAGGCGTTCACGGGCCGGGCGTTGTTCAGCCTGATCATTTCCGATGTCATCGGTGACCCGCTCGATGTCATCGCCAGCGGTCCGACCGTGGCCGATCGTTCAACGGCCACGGATGCGCTGAACATTCTGCGGAAGTTTGGACTTGTGGATCGTGTGTCGGGTGAGGTCATTCGACTCTTGCAGCAGGGCGACGCCGGCGAGCGGCGGGATGTGCCCGCGAACGTGTACAACCGCATGCTGGGGAATAACCGCGTGGCGCTCGATGCCGCCCGCGTTCATGCGGAAGAACTGGGCTACCGCGTTCTCGATTTGGGCGCGTTCATCGAAGGGGAGACGGCGGCGATCGCCATGGTGCACGCGGGAATCGTGCGCAGCATCCGCCACGACGATCGGCCGTACCCCGCGCCGGTCTGCATTCTCAGCGGCGGCGAAACGACGGTGACTCTTGGCCCCAGCTCTGGCAAGGGCGGTCGCAATCAGGAGTTCGTGCTGGCGCTTTGGGCGAAACTCAAGTCGCTCGCCGGCGTCGCCATCCTCAGCGGTGGCACCGATGGCGAAGACGGGCCCACCGATGCCGCGGGCGCGTATGTTGATGAATCGATCGCGATTGAGGCGTCGGAACTGGCGGACGCGCTGCGGCGGCACGATGCGTACCCGCTGCTGGACCGCTGCGGGTCGCTGTTGAAGTGCGGGCTGACGCAGACGAATGTAATGGATCTGCGGGTTCTGTTGATTGACGTGCATCCCGCTGGGATGCACGCTAAACAGTGAATACGTGTTGATCGATCTGTACTGTCAATTGACATGAACGAAATGCCGAACATCGATTGATCGACGCGATGCACCGAACCGATACGGATGAAGCGAACGCTCGTTCCCTTCATTCGAGATCATCCATGCGTCGTTTCATCCTCGCGGTCGTGCTGCTGCTGCCGCTGTCGGCCCGGGCCGAACACAAGGAACCGCTGCCTTCGTACCCGAACCCGCCGGGCTATGTGCCGCGCGCCGCGGATGAGAACTACCAGCTTCCGCAGTCGCACCCGAAGCTGGGGCTGTTCAAATCGCGGCTACGCGACAAAGCGGCGGCGCACCGTTATGAGCCGGACGGCGTGCCTCGCCCGATCGGCGCGGGCAACGCCTACACGGAATTTAAGTACGTCTTCGGCTCGGCCCGGCAGTTCTTCGGCACTGGAGACGCCAGTGAAGGCCATTGGCATCGCACCTACGTGCCCGGGCCGAACCGCTACGGCGACCGCTGAAGATAATGCGGAGTTCGGAATTCGGAATGCGGATTGAAAGACAGAAGCAAGCCCCGAGGTAAGCGAAGCGAACCTCGGAGATCTTTCCACGATGACGTGTACAATACTCCCGTCGCCCCGGGGGATGCGCTCACCATGGAACTGATGCAATTGGCCAAGCCGGGTGAAAAAGATCCGGTCTGCGGCATGACCGTCGACCCTGCCCGTGCGAAAGGGTCGCATTCGCACGATGGCATCACCTATCACTTCTGTTCCACCGGCTGTTTGAAGAAGTTCGAAGCCGACCCGGTGAAGTTCATCGCGGGGGACCGCGAAGCGATGGACCATCACGCCCCCGCGCCGCCCGCGAAGCCCGGCATGCGCTGGATCTGCCCGATGGATCCGGAGGTCGTCAGCGATCGGCCCGGGCCGTGCCCGAAGTGCGGCATGGCCCTGGAGCCTGCCGAACCTTCCGAACATGATGCCCCCGACCACGAAGCGGCATCGCTGGTCCGCCGGCTGAAACTCGGCATCGTGCTTGGCGTGCCGCTTGTCGTCATCGCCATGGTCGACATGCTGCCGTCAACACCCGTCGCGCAGGCGCTGGGGATGAACGGCTCGCTTCTCGCGCAGTGGCTGCTGTGCACGCCGATCGTCCTCTGGTGCGCGCTGCCGTTCTTTCAACGGGCGCTGACGGCCGCGAAGACACGCAACTTCAACATGTTCACGCTGATCGCGCTGGGTGTCTCGGCGGCGTACCTCTTCAGCACGGTCGCGGCCATCGACCATTGGCTGGGCCTGCATCTGCTGACGATGCACGGCGGAATGGTCCCCTCCTACTTCGAGTCGGCCGGGGCGATCGTCGTGCTGGTGCTGGCGGGGCAGGTACTGGAACATCGCGCCCGACGCGCGACCGGCGACGCGATCCGTTCACTGTTGCTGCTGGCACCCAAGAACGCGCGGCTGGTGCTGCCTGATGGCAGCGAGAAGGACGTGCCGATCGAATTGGTGCAGCCTGGCGACAGTGTCCGTGTCCGCCCCGGCGAGCAACTGCCGGTTGACGGGACCGTGAGCGATGGATCAACGAACATTGATGAATCGATGCTGACGGGTGAACCGTTACCGGTCGAGAAAGCGGTCGGCGCGAAGGTCTCGGCAGGGACGCTGAACGGGCAGGGTTCAATCATCGTCACCACGAAGGAGACGGGCACCGGCACACTGCTGGCACGCATCGTCAGTCTCGTGGGGCAGGCACAACGCAGCCGGATGCCGGTACAGGCGCTGGTGGACCGCGTGGCATCTTGGTTCGTGCCGATCATCATCGGCATCAGCGTGGTCACGTTCATCGTCTGGCTGATCTTCGGCAGTTTCACGATGGCGTTCATCAATGCCGTGGCGGTGCTGATCATTGCCTGTCCCTGCGCGCTGGGGCTGGCAACGCCGATGGCAGTGGTGGTCGGCATGGGGCGAGGGGCGTCGCTGGGCGTACTGTTCCGCAATGCGGAGACGCTGGAGAGACTGGGTCAGCTCGATACGCTGGTGTTCGACAAGACTGGCACACTGACGATGGGCAAACCCGAAGTCACGACGCTGGAAGTGGAACCGGGAATCGACGCGGACGACCTCCTGCGGCTGGCCGCGGCCGTGGAACGCGCCAGCGAACACCCGCTGGCCGGGGCCGTGGTGCGTGCAGCCGAGGCAAAAAAACTGCCGCTGCCGGCCGCGGGCGATGTGCTGACAACCGCGGGCAAGGGGATTCGCGGCACCGTTGACAGCCGGGTGGTGCATGTCGGCACGGCTCTTTTCCTGCAGGAGAACTCAGTTGAAGGGGAGTCATCACGCCGACGCCTGGAAGACCTGCGCGAAGAGGGGGCGACCATCCTGCAGGTGGCGATTGACGGGAAGTACGCCGGCCTGATCGCCGTCAGCGATCCGTTGCGGCCGACAACGCCGCAGGCGGTGAAGGACCTGCAGGCGGCCGGCGTGCGACTGGTGATGCTGACCGGCGACAGCCGGACGACGGCGAACAGCATTGCCCGGCAGATCGGCATCGCGGAGGTGATCAGCGAAGTATTGCCGACCGACAAGCATGAACGCATCCGCGAGTTGCAGGCCCAGCAACGGCACGTCGGCATGACCGGTGATGGCATCAACGACGCCGCGGCACTCGCGCAGGCGGACGTCGGCATCGCCATGGGCAGCGGTTCGGACGTGGCCATCGCGAGTGCCGGGGTGACGCTGATCCGTTCCGATCTCGCGGTACTGGTGCAGGCGAGGAGCCTGAGCCGCGCCACGATGCGCATCATCCGCAGCAATTTGTTGCTGGCGTTCCTGTACAACGCGCTGGCGGTGCCGATCGCCGCGGGAGTACTGGTGCCGCTGGGCGGGCCGATCATCAGCCCGATCTGGGCAGCTGCGGCGATGAGTCTGAGTTCACTGTCGGTGATTGTGAACTCTTTGAGATTGAGAAGGGCGTAAGCAGCCGCTTGCGGCGTCGCCCAAAGCGGCGGAGGAATCATGATCCGCACCATCATCTTCGATTTCGGCAATGTGCTGGCGTTCTTCGACCATCAGCGCGCGATCGAGAAGCTACGCCCGTACACGACGCTGGCCCCGGCGGAGTTGATGCTCATCCTTTACGGCGGTGAACTGGAAGTGGCCTATGAACGCGGGCAGATCAGTACGGAACGCTACTTCGCCATCGTGAAGGAAGATGGCCGACTGACGTGCGACCAATCGATATTCGTGGATGCGTTTGTCAACATCTTCACGGAGAACACGGCCGTCACTTCCCTCGTACCGAAGTTGGCCGAGCGGTATCGGCTGCTGCTGGCCAGCAACACGAATGAGGCCCACTGCACGAAGTTCCGTGAGCAGTTCGCCCATGTGTTGTCGCACATGCATCATATCGTCGTTTCGCAGGAAGTTGGCTCACGCAAGCCGCAGCGACTATACTTCGAGCACTGCCAGCGCCTGGCGAACGCCGAGCCGGGGGAATGCCTGTTCATCGACGACCTGCCGAGCAACGTCCACGCCGCCGAGGCGTTCGGCTGGCAGGGAATTGTGCTGACGCCGGGAGTCGATCTGGTGAAGCGGTTGAGGGAGTACGGGATCGTCGTTGATTCATAAACTACCCTGATGAAGCCGAGACGCGCAGCGGAGCGGTCAAGCGATCGCTCTGCTGCGCGTCTCGGCTTCACTGATCGTCGGCAACGAAACGTGAAGTAAGGTGAACCGATGGACGTATTGCAGCAGCAAGACCCGACCGTGTGGGAAGCGATCGAAGGCGAGCGCCGCCGGCAGCAGACCGGTCTGGAGATGATCGCTTCGGAGAACTACGTCAGCCCCGCGGTGCTGCAGGCGCAGGGGTCGGTGCTGACGAACAAGTACGCGGAAGGCTACCCTGGCAAGCGTTACTATGGCGGCTGTGAGCATGTCGACATCGTCGAGAAGTTGGCGATCGAACGGCTGTTGAAGCTGTTCGGGGCAGAGCGCGCCAACGTGCAACCGCACTCGGGGGCGAACGCCAACATGGCGGTCTTCTTCGCCGCGCTGCAACCGGGCGATACCTTCCTGGCGATGGATCTAGCCCACGGCGGGCACCTGACGCATGGCATGAAGCTGAACTTCTCCGGCAAGTACTTCAAGGCCATCGGCTACGGCGTCACTCCCGATACGCATCGGATCGACTACGATCAGGTTGCGAAACTGGCGCGCGAGCACAAGCCGAAGATGATCCTGGCCGGGGCCAGCGCCTACCCGCGCGAGATCGACTTCGCGAAGTTCGGCGAGATCGCGAAGGAAGTCGGCGCGATGTTCATGGTCGACATGGCGCACATCGCGGGCCTGGTGGCCGCGAAACGTCACCCTGACCCGGTCCCCTATGCCGACTTCGTGACGACCACGACGCACAAGACCCTGCGCGGTCCGCGCGCTGGCGTGATCATGTGCCGCGAGGCATGGATCCAGAAGATCAACTCGGCTGTTTTCCCGGGACTGCAGGGTGGGCCGCTCATGCACGTGATCGCCGCCAAGGCGATCGCCTTCCAGGAAGCGTTGCAGCCGGACTTCAAGGGCTACATCGATCAGGTGATCAGGAACGCGAAGGTGCTGTCCGAGGAACTGCAGCGGGACGGCTTCAAGATCGTCTCCGGCGGGACGGACAATCATCTGATGCTCGTCGACGTGTTCAGCAAGGGCGTCACCGGCAAGCTGGCGGAACATGCGCTCGACAAGGCCGGGATTACGATCAACAAGAACATGATTCCGTACGACACTCGTCCACCGATGGACCCCTCGGGCATTCGCCTCGGCACTCCGGCGCTGACGTCGCGCGGGATGAAGGAAGCCGAGATGACCCGCATCGGCAAATGGATCACGCAGGTGCTGGCCGCGCCGGAAGACGCCGCCGTGCTGGAACGCGTGAAGGGCGAAGTCCTGGCGCTGGGGCAGCAGTTCCCGGCCCCGGCGAACTGAGGGCGGTTGATCCGTTTCGTCACGTTGAGACGCTCATGCGTATCGGCATTTTCGGCGGCACGTTCGATCCGATCCATCTCGCGCACCTGATCATCGGGGAGCAGGCGCGGGAGCAGGGGCGGCTGGATCAGGTCTGGTTCGTGCCGAGCGCCCGGCCGCCGCACAAGCTGGACCAGGCGATTACGTCCTTCGATCGACGGGCCGCCATGGTGCAACTGGCGATTGCCGGACGCGCGGACTTCAAGCTCGAATCGATCGAAAAGGCCCGGCCAGGCCCCAGCTACACCGCGGACACGCTCCGCGACTTGCGAGCGGTTTATCCCGATGACGATTTCCTGCTAATTCTGGGGGGCGACAGTCTCGTCGACCTGCATCACTGGTACGAACCAGTGCGGATCGTCGAACAGGCGGAGATACTGGCAGCGAGTCGGCCGGGCCAGCCGATGCTTTCAGCGGAAGAGCTGACGGCCACGCTGCCGGGCCATCCCGCAGTGCGCATGCAGCGGATCGACGTGCCGCTCCTGGATATCGCCAGCCGTGACCTGCGGGCGCGCGTGGCGGCGGGGCGCAGCATCCAGTACCTGGTGCCCCGGGCGGTGGAAGTGTTCATTCGCGAGAAGAAGCTGTACAAGACCCCGGCTTGACACTTTTCCGATGCGCGTGCTACAACAATCTCCCACCGCAGAACGGAAGGGATTCCGCCATGCCCCACGGAACCGGGGAACGTCGTTGATCAAGCGCAGCAGCCAAACCCTGGTCGTCTGGTTCGCCTGCTGGGATGCACTCAGCGCGGGCGTGTCCTGGGTCGGGGCGTACTACCTCCGCTTCACGTCCGGCTGGTTCCCCATTCAGCACGAAACGCCCGACCCGGAACTTTGCTGGCGCAATCTGCCGCTGGTTATCGTGCTGGCAATCGTCGCGTTCCGCATTGCCGGTTCTTATGAAGTACACCGCTTGCGACGTTTCCGCGAAGACTTCATTGCCACCTGCAAGGGCACGCTGCTTCTCGATCTGCTGATTATGGCGACCATCTTCTACGCGAAAGACCCGTACATCTCGCGCGGGGCGATGCTCTGCTTCAGCCTGCTGAATCTGACGGCCGTGCTTGTGTTGCGCCGCGTCACCTGGAGCGCGATCCGCAAGCTGCGCCGGCACGGCTACAACCAATCATTCGCGATCATTGTTGGCAGCGGCCGTGTGGCACGCAAGACGGCCCGGGCACTGCGGCATGCGAGCTGGATGGGCATCAAGAGCATCGGCTTCGTCGAAGACCGCACCACCCGCTTCACGACCGACCTGGACATCCTTGGCAGCACGGACGATCTGCCGCGCCTGCTCGACAAGTACAGGGTTGAACATGTGTTCATCGCCCTGCCGATGAACCGTTACAATGAAGCGCGGCGGGTGTTCGACATCGTTTCGAGGCAAATGGTTGAAGTGCGCCTGGTGGCCGATGTGCCGACCATGTCCGGACTGTCGCTGACGACGACGAACCTCGACGGGTTGCCCGTGATCGGTCTTCGCGAAAGCCCGCACTTCGGCCTGAATGTCGTGGTCAAGCGCGTGATGGATGTGCTGATCGCCAGCATCGCGCTGGTACTGCTGTCACCGTTGCTGTTCGTGATCGCGGCGATGGTGAGACTGACCAGCACCGGGCCGATCTTCTACCGGCAGGAACGCTGCGGCCTCAACGGTCGGCTGTTCGACATGCTGAAATTCCGCACGATGCGCGTCGATGCTGAGAAGGAATCAGGCCCGGTCTGGACCGCCGTCAACGACGACCGCCGTACGAGCATCGGCACGTTCCTCCGCAAGACGAGCATCGATGAGCTGCCGCAGTTCATCAACGTACTCCGCGGCGACATGAGCTTGGTCGGCCCGCGACCCGAACGGCCGATCTTCATCAGCAAATTCAGCAAGACGGTTCCCAACTACATGGCCCGCCACAGTGTGAAGTGCGGCATCACCGGCTGGGCCCAGGTCAACGGCTGGCGCGGCAACACATCGCTGCGGAAGCGTGTGCAGTTCGACCTGTACTACATCACCCACTGGAACCCGCTGTTCGACTTGCGCATTATCTGGCTGACATTCTGGAAGGTGCTGTTCCATCGGCATGCATATTAGCCGCATGCGGCTTCCCCTTGGTATTCAGGAGGCGACGCCGCATGCGGCGACATTCTCCTTACAACTCTCCCGCTGCGTACAAGTGTTTCAAAGCGATCCAATTCGGCAGATTGCCCAGTCTAAGCGGGATTTACTGATTGCTCGCCAGTCGGACATCCCGCAAGATAGAAGCGTCGAAGGCAGGGATGACCGGCCGGCCCCGAACAACCACCCTGGTCCCGCCGGTTGCCGGAGTAAAAGATCCGGAATATACTCATCCTCTTTCCCTTAACCGGGCGGACCGGTCGGGGGTGTGGTTTGTGTCTCCGGGAGCGAGTACGGCCGAATGCGTTTCACGCTGATCGATCGCATCACGGAATGGCAGCCGGGGAAGTCGCTCAAGGCGGTCAAATACTTGACTCTGGCTGAAGAGTACCTGGCCGACCATTTCCCGACATTCCCGGTGATGCCGGGGGTGCTGATGCTCGAAACGGTCGTGGAGGCCGGGGCTTGGCTGTGGCGGACGACGGACGACTTCTCGCACAGCGTGATCGCGATGCGGGAAGCGAAGAACGTGAAGTACGGCACCTTCATGCAGCCCGGCCACGCGTTGGAAATCAGCGTGGAGCTGGTCAAGCAGGAAGGGTCGCTGGCGACGTTCCGGGGCAAAGGAAACGTGCAGGGGGGCGGGCAGACGGTCAGCGCTCAGGTGACGCTGACGAAGTACAACGCCCAGGACAAGAACCCAGCCCTGGCCGGAGTCGATGGGAAGCTGATTGCCCACTGGCGCGAACGCTTCGCATGGCTGACGGGGCCGCGGTGAATGGACTATCAGGGAACGACATCATGCTGTTGAAGGACCAAGTGGCGATCGTTACGGGCGGCAGCCGAGGCATCGGGCGGGGGGTCGTACTGGCCCTTGCCAAAGAGGGTGCCAAAGTCGCGTTCGTGTACAAAGGCAGCCAAGAAGCGGCCGCCAAACTGGAAGCCGAAGTGAACGGGGCCGGAGGAACGGCAAAAGCGTACCAGGGTGACGTGGCCCAACCCGATACAGCGACGGGAATTGTGGAAAAAGTCCTCTCCGAGTGGGGGCGAGTTGATATTCTAGTCAACAATGCGGGCATCATCCGGGACGGCTTATTCGTGCGGATGGAACCCGAAGACTGGGATACCGTGTTGTCAACGAACCTGGGCGGCACCTTCCGTTTCTGCCGGGCAGTGGCGGCTCAAATGGCGTTGCGGCAGCGTTCGGGCCGGATCGTGAACGTGTCCAGCGTGGCGGCCGAGCATGTAAATGCCGGTCAGACCAACTACGCTGCCAGCAAGGGCGCGGTGAATTCGTTCACGCGGTCGCTGGCTGTGGAACTGGCCGGGCGGAACGTGACAGTGAACGCCGTGGCCCCCGGTTTCATTGAGACCGACATGAGCGAGGCCGTTCGCAACAAGGCGGGCGACCTGATCAAGAAGATGATCCCGGCCAAACGGCTGGGCAAGCCGGACGATATCGCGGCCGTGGTGGTGTTCCTGTGCAGTCCGGCCGCGTCCTACGTGACCGGGCAAGTGATCACGGTCGATGGCGGGTTGAGCCTCGGGGCCACCGCGGTTTGACAAGTCGGTTGTCCGCAATGGACGGCGCGACACGACAATGGTCTACGGGCGTATCTGGAGGTTGGTTTCATGACGAAGGACGAGATT
>Ga0105048_10014391_pt1 | contig 12329 bp, 14 predicted proteins | sample MAT05_FD_78382 | JGI IMG/M metagenome (GOLD analysis project Ga0105048, IMG submission 78382) | Freshwater microbial communities from Lake Fryxell liftoff mats and glacier meltwater in Antarctica - MAT-05 | ecosystem: Environmental > Aquatic > Freshwater > Ice > Liftoff microbial mat | place... | reverse complement strand
TGCCCGGCGGCATTTTTTTATAGGTACGATGGGTATACCCCACAATGCCTGCCACTATTGCCAACAGCGAAGTAAGCAACCATCCTGGTTTGCCGGGTAAATTTATATTAAAAAGGGCCAGGCAAAAGATAAACAGGCCGGCCAAACCAACTGCTACGGCTATACGCTGTAACAGGTCGAGGCCCGGTGGCGCAGGATTGGCCAATGAAAAACTAGTGGTGTCTTTATCCATGATTTACAGTTTTTAGGAAGTATGCTATTGTTCAAATGCCTTGCGAATTTCCCTTTCATGCCGCGAATAAAATTCGGGATCAAAATTAGCTTGCGCCAACTGGCTAACAACACTATTTACACTCAACTGTTGCTCCAACACCTGGTTAAAATAATCGTGGCGCATACGAATGCCGTAACAATTGATGCCCTGGAAGATCTTTGTTGTTGGGTGATAGGCAATAGTGATGGCTTTTTTACCTCCACCGTGTTTCCAGTAAAAATGCCTTTCTCCGTCTCCCGGTTTGGCGGCCACCCTTCCATACGTTTGGTATTCAATATCAAAAAATTTGGCAGAATTAAACCAATGCCCGGGTGCGTAAGCTGTTTTATTTCCACAAAGGGTTCGCGCCAATGTTTCTCCCATTATTTTACCGGTGTACCAAACGGCTTCAATCGGTTTTCGGCCTTCCTGCGGTTCGGTTTGTTCTGCGCAATCTCCAATGGCATACACTTCTGGCACATTGGTTTCCAGGAACCGGTTTACTTTTACCCCCTTCCCCAGGAGAATACCGCTTCCCTCCAGGAAGGCAATATTGGGGCTAACCCCTGTTGTCAGGGCTACCAGGTCACAATCGATTTTTTCCCCACTACTGGTTTCTACAGCAGCAGCGCGTTGGTTGTTTCCGGGCAATATGGCCTTTAGTTGGGCGGACAATCTCAGGTTCACTTTGTGTTCCCGGATATGGCGGTTGATCATTTCACCATCTGAAGCAGGCAACACATTTCCCCAGAAACTGGCTTCTCTTACCAACATGGTTACGGCAATATTACGCGACCGCAGCATTTCAGCAACTTCAATACCAATAAGCCCGCCACCTACCACAACGGCGTGGCGACAATTGGTGGTGCAAACTTCCAGGTAGTCAAGGTCTTGTTTGGAATAAAGGCCCAATACACTTTCCAGGTCATGCCCGGGCCATCCCACTTTGTTGGGTAACGAACCGGTGGCAATCACCAGGCGATCGTACCTTATTTGCAGGCCGTTGTCCAGTTCAATTGATTTAGCTGAAGTGGTAATTGTTAGCACCCGCGCATTTACCAGGCGAATATTATTTTTTTGCCACAAATCATGCTCGTATGGATACAGGTGCTCAAATTTCAAGTGGCCCATGTATACATACATTAGTGCGGTTCTTGAAAAAAAATACTCCGATTCTGCAGAGATGACGGTGATTAGCTGTTTACTTTGTTTACGAATTTCCAGGGCAGCGGTAATGCCGGCAATACCATTTCCAATAATTACGATATGCGTGGCCGCACTATTCATTCAGGTTCCAGTTATAGTCGAGGTAACTTACAGACGCTCCTGCATTAATTTTAATTCGGCTGAACTGGTTGATGAAATCGATTTTAGATTTACCATTCACTTTAAAATCGCCGGCAAACCAGTCAAAGATTTTCGACAGTTTTGGGTGTTGGGCATCCACCTGGTTTTTTGATTTGTCGGATAGAAAATCAACCGCCGCTTTGTTTAACTGTTGGTTAAGGGTGGCTGCCTCATAGGCTTCCTTTAATAATTTGGGGCAGCTAACGGACGCACATACGATGGCGAAATGGATCCGGGGATCCTGCTTCTTACGCAGGATGCCATGTTCAATATTGTTTAGGCTCATCTTATCTCCGCCGATGGAAAAAAACTTTTTATCCCAAATGGTATTTACAAAAATAACCGAAACGCCAGGGTTTAAATCCTTAATACTTTTTACCGGGTAGTTATCCAGTATCAATTTAACAGTAAAAGCATTATAAGCGTTTATCCAGAAGGCCAGTTCCTCCTGCCTGTTCCAGTTGGAGGAAGGTTTTTGTTTGCTTAATATGGTCAGGTATTCGTTAAGCGCAGGCATCTCTTTTTTCAAGCCTTTATAATTTACAATGCCTTGACCGTTAACATGTCGTTGTAAAAGGGCGGTCCACTTTTCATGTGTGGGTGCAGTGCTGGAAGCTTTTTGTGCATTGCAGGCACTTAAGAGCAGCAAAATAGGAAATAATAATAGTAGTTGTTTCATCATCAACTTTTTAAAGTTACTTTCTTTTTTGGCATCCGTTGCAGGTTAAATTTAAAACAACAATTTGCAAATTATATACTCTTTTTTTAGTTGAACAGATTTCAGGGGCTTTTTAAAGGCAGTATAAATGTTGTTTTATTATTTGTTTGCCTGAATTGTTTATTAGATGAGGATTAGGCTGATGGTATCAGCGGTTTAGTCTATAAGCACCAGTAAGATATCCCTGCTCTAAAAAAAATCCCTGGCTTTACTAATCGTATTTTACACCCGGCCACTGTTGCCAGTTTGTAGGCAGGTCTTTTTCCTCGTCAATGTCATTAAGTTGTGGTAGAGTATAAACGCTTATTGCGAGCGCCTTTATTTGTGCCATGGTATCAGCATATACCCCACTGCCGCCCCATTGTTTATTATTAAATAATTGCGGCAGGTATCCCGACATGCCCAACAGGTAATAACCACCGTCTTCGGCTGGCCCAATCACCACCTCGTGGTGTTGTAGCTGCGTAAAGGCCATTTGAATTATGGAAGGTGTCAATTCGATACAATCACTCCCTATAATTACCAGGCATTGATACCCTTCACTGAAATGTGTTGCAAAGGCATTGTTCATCCGCGCACCAAGGTGGTTGCCCATTTGGTGCTTTTTAATAAAGTTGTCATTCTCCCAATGGTCCTTTACGTCAACGGCGTCTGAATAATATAAAAAACGCCGGCAGTTAACTTTGAGCGTTAACTGTTGTGTATAGGATAACAGGTATTGGTAAATAGCCATTGCGGTAGAAGGGCCCAATGTTTGGGCGAGCCGGGTCTTTACTTTGCCAAATACCGGGTTTCGTATAAAAATGATCAGTCCGCATTGGTTAATACTATTCATTGGCGGTTGTTTGCAGCAAAAACCTTGTAACGGCCTTTTACAATTAGGTGGGCATTTTGTTTGCCACTTGTTTAATCAAATACCCAAAAAAATGCCAGGGAGCGTAGCAGTAGAAGTAGGCCTGGTATGGAAGGAATGGCTGCATGCCAATAATAGTGTCAATACCACCTTGCGATTCAGCTACTATTTTCAGCAAAAACCTGCTGCAGGGTAAACCAAGCGATGAAGGTGCTTACCTATTCATGCATTACCAGTATGGGCACTTCTGTATGATAGGTTAAGGATTTGGTGCGACTGGCTTTAAACAATTTATCGGTGAAGGATTCATTTCGGCGAATAATGATAATGAGATCGATTTCTTTATCATGGGCAAATAAGTTGATAGCTTCGTTCACATCGTAGAGCCGCATAAAATAAAACTCCGGGTTATAAGATTCAAACATACGTGCCAGGTGTTGTTTCTCATTTTCATAACTGGTGGTTAAGGAGATGTAGTGGTCTTTGTCAACATTTACAATATGAAACCGGGGATTAAAAACACCGAGGAAGTCTTTGATGGGAACGGAAGGGGTGGTTTGAACGGTATCTTTAAAATCGGAGGTTAACATTACATTTTTCAGTGTTTTGAACGGTGCTTTATTCGGAACTATCAGCACCGGGCATACCTTTGTTTCCACCATTTTTAAGGTATTACTGCCAAAGAAAACCTGTGCCAATGCCGATTTTCCGGTGATGCCCATAATTACCAGGTCGGCCTTACGATGCCGAACCGCCCTTTCCAACCCTTCCACAAAATCATCTTCATGATGTGCCAGTATGCTGATGTCGACAATATAACTATCCATCAATTCTTTTTTTAAGGCTTCCAGGCTTTCCGTTGCGTTTTCTGCATCGCTCTCTTTTAGGTAACTATGGTACAATAACATATGTACGCCATGGTGTCCTACCAGTAACTGGGCAGCATATCGGGCAGTATGGATAGCGGTTACGGAAAAATCAACGGGAACAATTACGGTATTCATATTAATCGTATTTAATAAGGATGAATTGCAAAGGGTGGTTGAATATTAATTAAGTGCCCGTTGCTTTCAAATGGAAATTAGTAAAAATAACTGTAACGGCTTTAAATTTTTTACCCTTTCAAATTTGATATCACCATCCATGTCATTGCCTGTTAGTGGTTGTTCGAAAGCCGGGTACAACACAACTGGTGTAAGGCAACAATTGCTACCCACCACTCAACTACAAAAGACGGCAGTTTTGTAAACACCAGACAAATTTTTTTGAAGTTGTTCGCTGTAAAATGCAAAGGGCTGCACAATATCTTCCAGCAAATGAAAACTGCTGCAATCCTTGCTGAGTGCCTCAAACACAAGGGTAAAACGGATGAAGTCGTTATATACCAGGTGATAGGTCCATTGAGGCACCAATGAAATATTAAACTGGTGAAGTAATTTACCTCTTCGCCCGGTATCCTCTACCAAAAAAGTGGTTGGCCAAATGCGTACCCCGGTTGGTTCGGTGGTATAATAACGGCAGTGTAAGATAGTGCATCCCTGGTTTTGCTGCCTCACCAGTTCTTTTAGTGCAGCATCAATTTCAACGGATGGTTTAGCAATAATTAGCTCATTCATACCTAAAATATTTATAGTACCGGCGCAACTCCCAACAATTTACTGCAACTAGTCGTTAACGGGAGTTAAAAAGCTCATCGCAAAAGTAAGCCTTTACCTGGTTAGCGTTGTTTTGGCGGTCCCGCTAATCCGTTAACATCATCCCCCGATACCTGCCCAGTATATTCACTGCCGGTATTTTCATCAGGAGGCAATACCCTGACCGGAAGTTGCTTTTGGGCACTGGCGCCCATTTTTTTCAATTCTTCCACACGACCAATCATATTGCCCTTGCCGGTACTGAGTTGACGAAAGGCCTGGTCGTACATTTGTTGAGCTTCCAGCAATTTTTTTCCTACACCTTCCAGGTTTTCGATGAAGCCTACAAATTTATCATACAGGGCGCCCGCTTTAGTGGCAATGGTCAATGCATGCTGGTTTTGTTGTTCTACCCGCCAAAGGTCGCCAATGATTTTTAAAATGGCCAGCAGGTTGGTGGCGCTTACCAACATGATACGTTTGTCATACGCATATTTCCACAGTGGAAGGTCGTTTTTTAAAGCTTCCAAAAAAGCAGGTTCTATAGGAATAAAAAGCAACACATAATTAAGGGCACCGGCGTATAAGGGGTAGTTTTTTTTGTGCAGTCCGTCTATATGCCGGCGGATAGAAATTACATGTTCCTTTAAAAGCAGCTTTTGTGCCCCCACGTTATCTTCGGCAACATATTGTTCCCACGCCAGCAGCGACACTTTTGAATCGATAATAATTTTTCGCTGGTCGGGATAAACCACGGTTACATCAGGTTGCAGCGCTTTGCCATTTTCATCCTTAATGAGGTTGCCTGCACCGTCGCGAATAAATTCCTGCGTAAAATATTCCCTCCCGTTGGTAAGGCCGCTGTAAGACAAGATGCTCTCCAGGATCATTTCGCCCCAGTTTCCCTGTTGCTTGTTGTTGCTTTTAAGCGCCGAGGTAAGGTTATTGGCTTCCTGGCTTACCAGTTGGCTCATTTCCACCAGCCGTTGTATCTCCCGTTCAAGCGTAAAACGCTCCTTGCTCTCCTTATCATAGGTTTCCTCCACTTTCTTTTTAAAATCACCTATGGCTGTTTTAAGTGGATTGACAATGGCCGTCATTTTTTCCTCGTTCACAGTTGTAAACTTAGCAGTTTTTTCCTCCAGTATTTGTTGGGCGAGGTTTCGGAATTCAAACCTGAATTTTTCACCGATGGCTTCCATGTTTTGCTGCTGATGTAGCAGCTTTTCGTTGGCGGCGTCAAACCGGGTTGTTAAAACGGCCCATTGTTTTTGTAATAGACCATACTCCTCCTGTAGCTGGCGGTACACCAGCATTTCCTGCTGCAATACAGCATTGGCGCCTTCTGCCGTGGTAGCGCGGGCAATGAGTGTTTCTTTTTGTTGTTGTTGAAGCATCACTTCCTGTTGCAGTTGCTGTAGTGCCGCCTGCTCTTTGTACAATTGCTCTTTTAATGCATTGCGTTGTTGCCCGTGCAGCAAACGCAACACAAAAACCACCACCAGGCCGGTGATCAGTGCCGATAATAACATTAACAGGGAGGTGTTCATTGGTACAACTATTTATTGCAAGATAGGATGTACAATGATAGAAACGCCCACACTCGCGGAAAGGCATTGTTCTGCAAAAGCCACAGAAAGCCTTCAAGCGACAAAGCATCAAAATCATATTTCCCCTGCAGCATTTTCTATTGGCACATACCTTACTTTTTTACTCTTAAACCATTGTTTAAATTGTATTGAACACTCCTGCTTATCTAAAAAAGTATCCCTATGACTAATATCCATTCTTCAATTGATCTGTATCATCATTTTTCAAAAACTTACAGCGTAAACTTACAGGGTTCATTATTAAATGTCTTAAATAATAATTCGAAACATGCAAGCTCATTTATACGAGATACTGGAAAAGGCAATTAAAGCCCCATCCGGCCATAATACGCAGCCATGGAAATTTAAAACAACTGCAAATGTAATTACCATTTTCCCTGATTACGAAAGGGCATTGCCAATAGTGGATGCGGATAATTATGCCTTACTTATAAGCCTGGGTTGTGCTTTGGAAAATATTGTAATTACTGCAGCACATTTTGGTAATAACACATCAGTTCAAATGGATTTACAAAATGAGGATAAGGAACAAATTACAATTATATTGACACGCTTCACTTTTAAAAGTAACGATCTCTTTTTGGCGATATTGACATAAGGCAATCAACCCGCAATGGTTACAATGACTTGCCTGTTTCACAGGCTGATCTTGAAAAGCTAAAAGCAGCAAGCTTTCAGGAGGATGTGGACTGTTTGATTGTTACTGATAAAAACAAGATGGCCTCAATTGCCGAACTGGCATAAATAGCGGCAATCATGCAATTTAAAAACAAAGCATTTATGAATGAATTGACCCATTGGGTAAGGTATAATAAAAAAGCTGGTGAACAAACCGGCGATGGATTATTTGGTGGCATTATGGGTAAGCCTTCGGTGCCAAAGTGGTTTGGTGAGTGTCCGTGATTTATTTCTTCCGAATTCTGCAACACGATTAATATAACATTCAAAATACCATGCTTAAATATTTACTTGCTTTTATCATCTTCGTTCATGGCCTCATTCATATAATGGGTTTTGCCAGGGCATTTGGCTATGGCAACATTACACAGCTCACTAAACACATTTCAAAGCCAGTTGGAAGTATTTGGTTACTGGCGTGCATGCTCTTTGTTATTGCCGCCATAGGTTTAATTATGAAAAAAGATGGGTGGCCAGTGCTGGCTTTATTGGCGGTTGTTATATCACAAATGTTGATTTTTACAAGCTGGACAGCTGCCAAGTTTGGTACAATTGCAAATATGGTTATCATGGTAGCGGCCATATTAAGCGGGGGAAGTATCCACTTTGAACGTAGCTGGAAAAAAGATGTAAAAGAAAATCTGCAACGAACCAATACGTTAAAAACTGGTTTACTTACTGAAGTTGATTTGTCGCATTTGCCCGAACCTGTAAAAAATTATCTGAAATATGCAGGGGTGCTCAATAAGCCTAAAGTAAAAAATATGCGGCTTGTATTTGAAGGAGACATGAGGGAGAAAGGAAAAGATTTTTTCCCCTTTACTTGCGAACAATATAATTCATTTGACGAACCCACCCGACTGTTTTTTATGAAAGCAACAATGAAAGGCATTACTGTCCCGGGGTATCATAAATACAACAATGCAATAGCTACCATGGACATCCGGTTGTTTGGTTTGTTCCCCGTTGTAAAACAGGCAGGGGATATTATGAACAAAGCAGAAACTGTTACAGTCTTCAATGATATGTGTTTGATGGCGCCGGCTACATTGGTTGACAAACGTATCCAGTGGCAGGCGATTGACAACCATTCAGCTAAAGCGATATTTACCAATCATGGCATTTCAATTGCTGCTACGCTGTTTTTTAATGACAAAGGACAATTGATTGATTTTTTATCCAACGACCGGGCGGCTGTTGCTGACATGAAGCAATATCCTTTTTCCACGCCTGTAAAAGACTACAAAAATATCAATGCTGTAAATATCGCAAGCTATGGTGAAGCTGTCTGGCATTATCCCAACGGAAAATTCACCTATGGAAAATTCAGGCTAAAGGAGGTGGAATATAATGTTACGGAATTAAAATAAGGAAAGATGAAAATCAATAAAGAATGGCATTTAGCCCACCATATGCCAAAAAATCCAACACTTCAACAACGCTTTACATGGCATATTGAACATACTAAAAATTGTTTCTGCAGGGAAATACGGGAAAAATTGAAAGAATAAATGAAGAAAAGAAAAATTACTAAATAGTATATGAACAACTCAACATACAAATTAGGTTTTTGGGCAGGAATCATTGCGTTTGGTTCAAATGCAAATCTATTTCTATGACCAAATCAATTCTCAAAAAAATGTCAGTAACACTACTTACAATAATGGTAGCAGCGATTTTGATCATTGGGATTGTATTATTAGTATACAGTCCTGGTAAATCTGAGCCCTATCTTGATCAATCCGGGAATAAAATTATTGGCAGCATTTCAGAAAAAACATTCATTAATATCAACGGCTTAAAACAAGGAATGATTATAAAAAGCAAAGATTCAACACATCCTGTTTTACTTATCCTTCATGGGGGAATACCCTTATATTTTCTTAGTCAGAAATACCCTACCGGGCTTGAAGATTATTTTACAGTAGTGTGGTGGGAACAGCGTGGCTCAGGTATCTCTTATAACACTAACATTTCTCCGGAATCACTAACGCTGGAGCAAATGGTAGCTGATGCTTTGGAGGTCACCAATTATTTACGCAAACGCTTCTACAAAAATAAAATTTACCTGATGGCTCATTCAGGTGGAAGTTTTATGGGTATACATATAGCTGCAAAAGCACCTGAGTTATACCATGCATATATTGGCGTGTCTCAAATATCGAATCAGCTTAAATCAGAACAACTTGCATACGAGTATATGCTCAATCAATATCAATTGAGTGACAACAAAAAAATGATGCAAATGCTGGAAGATGCTCCAGTGATAGACGGCACACCAGACAAATATCTAAAATTACGAGACAAGGCCATGCACAGTTTTGGAATAGGAACAACACACAACATGAGGTCGGTACCCAAAGAAATTTTTTTACCTTCTATAATGTGCAAGGAATATACTTTAAAAGAAAAATACAATTTGTGGGCAGGCAAAGCCCGGTCAGGTGTTCACCCGCTTTGGAAAGAAATGCTGTCAACAAATCTCATGATTCAAGTACCAAAATTGGACATTCCGGTTTATTTTTTCAGTGGAGTTTACGATTACACCGTGTCATACACATTGTCAAAAGAATATTTTGAGAAATTACAGGCACCTATCAGAGGATTTTATACGTTCCAAAAATCTGCCCATAGCCCGATATTTGAAGAGCCGCAAAAAGTAAAAGAAATTATGCTAAAAGATGTGTTAAACGGAACTAATTCGTTTGCAGATTTATATAAAGCGACAACATCACTACAAAATTAATAAACTATAACAGCTCACTCACAGTTGAATGGAGCAGGAATAATTTTGTTTCCAGCCAGTAGCGCATTTAAAATAGTTACCAGCCCTTATCGTATAGGCTAGTCGGATTTTGTGCAAATGTCATAGTGCTACAGCCAACCTTAATAAGCTAAAAAAACATGTTTTAAGATAAGTTAATTTTATACTTGCTGCTACCCTCAGGGCAAACTGCAGCATTGAGTTGATAATTATCTTATTAGCAGTGAAAAGATCAATTGCTTACTTTTGATCTATAGTAACTCGCGACCTGCTGGAAATTCCTGTAAGCGTAACAACTGCAAAGCACCCGGTAATTGCTCCCATTATGCAACTGAACATAAACGAAATCACACCCAAAGAAATTGTAGCAGGATATCATGGCCGTTTTATTCACACCGGTCGTTTAACCATTGCTTATTGGGAGGTAGCCGAAGGCGCTACCATGCCGGTACACCAGCATATACATGAACAAACGAGCCAGGTTACCACTGGTAAATTTGAACTAACGGTAAACGGTATACGAACATTGCTGGAACCGGGGATGGTGATCGTAATTCCCCCCAATGTACCACATGGTGGCATTGCCATTACACCTTGCCAGTTACTCGATATATTTGCACCTGTAAGGGAGGACTATCAATAGAAAAATTATGAACATCTCTTTAGAAGGAAAAACAGCACTGGTAGGCGGTGCAAGCCGTGGATTAGGCAATGCCATTGCAAAGCAGCTGGCAGCCTGCGGAGCCACAGTAACGTTGATGGCGCGCAACAAAGAAAAACTGGAAAAAGCCCTTGCCGCTCTACCCGTTCCGTTGCACCAGCAACATCGTTACCTTATTACTGATTTTACGGACTATGCCGGTTTTAAAAATACGATTACTACCTGGTTTGCCAATAACCGGGTGGATATTTTAGTGAATAACACCAATGGGCCCAAGCCGGGTGGAGTACTCGACAAAAACGTAGATGATTTCCAGCAGTCCTTCGACCTTTTATTTAAATCGGTTGTTTTGCTCACCACCGAGGCACTAACCGGGATGAAGGCAACCGGCTTTGGCCGGATTATTAATCTATCTTCCATTACCGTGAAGGAACCGCTGCCCAACCTGGTTTTGTCAAACAGTATCCGTTCCGCAGTAGTCAGCTGGGCAAAAACATTGTCTGTTGCCGTTGCACCCATGGGCATCACGGTCAATAATATCCTGACAGGTTATTTTGATACCGAGCGACTCAAGGAAATCAATCAGCTCCAGGCCACCAGTAAAGGAATCACATTGGATACATATACCGCCGGTATGCAGCAAAGTGTGCCAGTAGGGCGTTTTGGCCGTCCCGAAGAATTTGGATACCTCGTCGCTTTTCTTGCCTCCGACTACGCGGCATATATTACCGGTACCAACATCCCGATTGATGGCGGTTTACTGAAGTCGGTGTAGCAGTGGTACCCGTATTAGCTATAAAAAGAAGCATTAAGGGATTGAAAGGCTTCCTGCGAGATTTGCTTATACGATTTTATAATAATGTCTTCCGGTTGTGCCCGGTCGTTTTTTAAAGAGGCGATGCTTTTCTTAAAGTCGTCGATGTTGGCAAACGTATGCAAAGGAATACCAATATTCTCATTTTCTGTCACGGTCACCGTTTTCTTGTCGAGCATTATGTAGTTTACCAGGTAGTATTTCATAAAATTTGTTAAGGGGGGTAAGGGCTGAGAAAATTGAATAGTCAAAAAAGCAAAAGTCGGCTTTGTTGCCCTATCAAACATTAGGCATTGTACGTAATGGATGTAGTATTATTTCTATTGGAGGTGGCAATATTGCCCTGCAAATACCTTGTGAAACACGGGTGATGTGGAGAAGGAAAGCAATAGCGGGTTATTGCGCTTCCGTATAAGCTCTTTTGCACCCACACAACGGCAAAAACGCGTAACATTCCGATAATTTTCGGCTATTTCAAAAAAATATCGAAAAATAACTTAGTAGAAATACAATTTAATTGCAGCGGCAGCGTTAATACCTTGGTTTTTCATAGGATATTGGATTTTAAAAACGGGCTGAATTTCTATTCTGGCCCCTTTTTTTTTTCTTTACTGCCGTAATCCGGCAAATTATCTTTCAAAGCCCAATTCAGAAATACCTTATTATTACCAAAAATCTTTTTTGTCGCAGGCGCTATTTTGGGGCCTGGGATACTCCTGCTTTAATTTATCCCTGTTTTCTTTACTACTGGTAATATCAATCTTGTTGGATGTTGTTGGCTATGATAGATTCGGATAGTTGCTTTTTGAAAATCACTGTCGCTGGCAGTATAGATGTCTACAAATTTTTGAGGGTTGCGGTCAGCGAGGGGAAACCAGGTGCTTTGTATTTGTATCATTAACCGATGCCCCTTTTTAAAAGTATGCGCCACATCGGGTAGTTCGAAGGTAACCCGGGTAATGGCATTGGGTACAAAGGGTACCGGCTTCTCAAAACT
>Ga0105048_10014390_pt1 | contig 12330 bp, 10 predicted proteins | sample MAT05_FD_78382 | JGI IMG/M metagenome (GOLD analysis project Ga0105048, IMG submission 78382) | Freshwater microbial communities from Lake Fryxell liftoff mats and glacier meltwater in Antarctica - MAT-05 | ecosystem: Environmental > Aquatic > Freshwater > Ice > Liftoff microbial mat | place... | reverse complement strand
CCGAGATCCAGTTCGCTGCCTGAACCGCTAGGATCGAGCTTGCGGTTAACCAGTCGTAAGCCACTTCCACTTTTTGGATCGGAAACCAAAGCCACATCGCTCCCCAGGCGATCGTCCTTGTCGCCCTCCAGGTTGAGTTCGCTCCCTAGTCCAAGATCGCTAGCGCCCGCTTTTCCAACGGTAGATCCGCTTTTGCTTCCCGAGGGTCCCACTTGCCGCTCGGACACGAGAATCGAAGAGCCACCTGCTTCCTCATCGAGTGCGTCTCCTCCAAGTTCGGATTGAACGCGATCGATTTCCTCAGCCTTGAACTTCCAGGACTTGCCGTCGCGGTATCCGAAAATCTCGCCACGTGATCGCATCTCGACAAGTTCGTCGGAGGGGATACCGAGGATCTTTGCGGCTTCATCTAGCGATAGGTAAGTTGCCATGCCGGTCGTCACTTCGAAGAGAGAGAACAAACGAGGGGGTAAAATAGGTAATTTACTAGCCTAATCTAGGTGAACCGAGGAATCCAGTCACGAGATTTGGACAACTAGTCAAAATTCATCGGAAGTTGCACAATTGCGGACTATGCGGCCTGGACCAATTGCGGCAGTCGCCCCTCGTCGCCCCCTCGCCGCCCCTCGCCGCCCCTCGTTCCCAAGCTCCAGCTTGGGAACGCCGTCCACGAAGCTCCGCTTCGACGTCCGGACATCCCGCTCCTTCAACGTTTGGCAATTTCAGCACTTCAGCCGGGAGGAGCGAATAAATGAGCAGGCTCTGGATCGAGGGAAGCGGAGCTTCCGGATTGTGCGTTCCCAAGCTGGAGCTTGGGAACGAGTCAAGATCTGCTTTCACCCTCGTTCCCAAGCTCCAGCTTGGGAATGCCGTCCACGAGTTAAATTCTTTTATCGTTTTTAAAGCGAATTGGGATTGACGTTCAAGTTGCGACTACCGTATTTCCTGTTCCAACAAAGAACCAATGAAAGCTCTGTCGTCGGTCGAAAATTTGCGGGAATATTCGACCGGCCTTCCTCCTGGGTTGGAGCAGCATATAGCCGCCATGAAGCAGTTACTGGGTCGATTGCAAATTGGCGGTGCTTCACGATAGAGCTTAAGACTGTGCACCGGGGTGAACAAGCGTTCGCCCCGGTGCCAGGGAACAACAAGGCCGATGGAGAAAACCATCGGCCTTTTTTTGGAGCGGGCTACGCCAACTCGCGGACGACTCGCAGATTGATCGCGTCCCAATCTTCCTCATCGTCATTTAGTCCTTTTTCCGTTTCTAAGTACATTGGCAATGCCTTGAAACATTTGTGTTTGAGAACGCGAACGAAGCCTTCGCGGCCAATCGTTCCAAGTCCTATATGTTCGTGGCGATCGACCCTGGAGCCGCATTCCCGTTTGCTGTCGTTCAGATGCAAGGCCCTGATGGCTTCGAGAACGTGATGCTTTTTGGCATCTTTCTCTAGGCTCTTGAAGCCATCAGCTGTAGACAAATCGTAGCCTGCCGCGTGAGCATGGCACGTATCCAGGCAGACACCAACCTGCAAATCGGCGCCGGTACGGGCCAACAACCAACCGAGCTGTTCCATGCTCCAACCGAGACACGATCCTTGGCCGGCTGTGTTCTCCAGCAATAGCCAAGCGGACTTCGGGGAGACTTTGGCATGAATCTCGCGAATCGCGTTGACGATCCGTTCAAGCCCAGCTTCGGGAGTGGATTCGACAAATGCGCCGGGATGCATGACCACCCCGTCCAGTCCCAATTGCTCGGCGCGTTGCCATTCCGTCACCATCGACTCGATCGATTTTTGCCAAAGCTCTTCTTTGGGCGAAGCCAGATTGATGAGGTAAGAAGTGTGCGACAGAGGACGAGTTACGCTCGAGGCAAGGAGCGATTTTTGAAAGAGCGCGCAATCGTTTTCGGTGATCGGTTTGGCAGCCCACTGATTGTTGTTCTTGGTGAAAAGTTGAACGACATCCATTCCCAGCGAATGGGCCGCGTCGACCGCTTTGTAGTATCCGCCAGCGATACTCATGTGGGCACCTACTTTGACCATGCTCTTCGGATTCTTCCTAGCTTGCTCAGCTTGACTTGTCGGATTTTTCTCAAGTTTCTCGTCTTGCATGCGCACCGCCGAACATCGTACGCTTCGGAACGTGGCAACTTACGGTCGCAACTTACGGTCGATCGCGAATCGAAGGATCAGGATGAACGATTCCATGAAAATTGAACAGTACCAAAGCAGTAAAACAATACCGTCGAGTTTCCTTGTCTGTCTTTGCATAGGATCCGCAGTTATGGCGGCCGCCTCGGGCTGCCGGGGAACAGCCCCGTCACTCGCGCAGACTTTCAGTGGCCTAGGCGGCACGACGCGAGTTCCTCCTCCGGCGACAGGTAGCTTTCAAGTGCCCGGTTCTTACTCGGGCTCGGCAGGCTCGGCTCCCACCTCTTCGAATGGTTTGGGTGGTTCCAGCTTTAATAATGGCGTCAAGACCAGCCAGAATTCCATGCCTACGTCGAACTTCATCAATAGCATCTCCAACGCACAAAACCAAATTCTGACAGCCACCAACAACGCTCGCAATTCGGTCAATCGCGCAGCCGACGGCATCAACTCCAGCGTCGAACAAGCCAGTGCCAGAGTGGATCGGCTGGGAGAGGGAGTTTCGCAAGCCGGTGCTATTCTTACCGAAGCGGCACGCGCACCCATCGCGAACGGACCAGCCGGCCAAGCAAACGATGTCCAGCCCTTTCCGACCAACGAAACAATCATTCCGAGTTCCACAGGTCGCATCGGCGACAGTACCGACCTGGGCGAGAACGCAAGTTGGCGAGCACCGATTCGTCGGTAACTTCTGAACAGGTGGTTAAACCCAAGGGTAACTCTGTTTTGCAGTCAGCTGGACCGCTTGTCGCCAGAATCTCAAGGATTTCCCCGAAAGCGAAGCAGTTCTATTGAACGTACGCAGGGTGGACGGGATCGGCAAACTACAATGGAATAGCCATTTGGTTCGATCATTTGTTCCCGTGTCTATCGAGGTATTGAGGTGCAGCCCGTGAAGTCAGTGTTTTCAGCCCCCTTCGGTTTCTTGTTTCCCTTAGCATTTTTAGTTTCTACGGAGTTACTGTTTTCACAGGAAAGGCAAACGGAGAAGCCTGACACGCCCGCGGTTGAAAAAAGCGATAAAGAGAAAGACAAGGATAAGGATAAGGACAAGAAGAAAGACGGGGTTTCGGAACCGGTGGTTACGGAATCGCAGGTGGAGATCGACGGGAAACTAGTGCCGTATCGCGCTACCACCGGAAAGCTTTTGCTCAAAGAGGATGGCCGGAAATCGAAGGCGGAAATGTTCTTCGTGTCTTATACTCGCACCGACATTTCTAACCCCGCATCGCGTCCAGTTACGTTCTGTTTTAACGGTGGACCTGGCAGCAGCAGCGTATGGCTGCATTTGGGTATGTTGGGCCCCAAGCGGATTGCATTTCCGGATGACGCGACTCCGTTGCGACCTCCGTATCATTTGCAGGCCAACGAGTATAGCTTGCTCGACACTACCGACCTAGTCTTCATCGACCCCGTCAGCACAGGCTATTCGCGACCTGCGGAGGGAGAGGCCAAAGAGCAATTTCACGGTTACGAAGAGGACCTCAAGAGCGTAGGGCAGTTTATTCATGACTGGACCACCAAGTACGAACGATGGTTAAGCCCTAAGTTCCTGCTGGGAGAGAGCTATGGTGGCGTGAGAGCCGCCGGTCTAGCAGGTTACTTGCAAGACCGTTTCTACTTGGAGCTAAACGGCATCGTTATCGTATCCGGAGTGATCAATTTTCAAACGCTTCGATTCGGTGGTAGTAATGACTTGCCATACGTTGCCTTTCTGCCGACCTACGCGGCGACGGCTTGGTATCACAAAATGTTGGCTCCGGAATTGCAGTTGTTAAGCGTTGCTGAAGTGGTTGCGCAGGCTGAACAATTTGCTGTCGGACCCTACGCGACCGCGCTGCTCAAAGGATCAGCCTCTCACAGCGACGAGAGTCAAGCTATCGCAGCCCAGTTATCTCGCTTGATCGGTCTTTCGCCCAAGTTCATCACTCGGTCGAATCTGCGGGTAGGCATGGATCGATTCGCAAAAGAGTTGCTTCGCGAACGGGGCAGGACGGTTGGCCGATTCGATAGCCGTTATCTGGGAATCGACCGAGACAATGCAGGGGATGGCTACGAGTATGACGCGAGTGGTGCGGCGATCTTCGGTCCGTTTACGGCAACCTTCAACGACTACGTGCGTCGAGATTTGCATTTCACAGAGGATCGCGTTTACGAGATCTTGACGGGTGGTGTCAACCCATGGAGCTATCGTCGCTTTGAAGGAAAGTATGTCGATGCAACCGATACGTTGCGCGAAGCGATGACAGCCAATCCCTACTTGAAAGTCTTCTTGGCTTGTGGCTACAACGACTTAGCAACGCCCCATTTTGCGATGATGAACACGGTCAATCACCTCATGCTAGACGAATCGTTGCAAAGCAACTTGGTTCCGAAGTTCTACGAGGGAGGTCACATGATGTACATCTACGAGCCGTCCCTGAAAAAACTGCGCAAGGATTTGGTTGAGTTCTACGAACAGTCCTCTAAGAAGTAAGAACACCATGCAAGGGGCGTTTCCTCGAAACGCCCCTTTTACCTGATGTAAGTCATGGCGACGTTCTGAGTCAGCGATGCGCAAAGACGTTAGGCGAAACTTGTTGCAATATGGTCTTGCATAGGGATAATGCGTGTTGGTCGTTTGATGTTATGATGCACTCGTTCAAGCAAATATCGGTTCGAAACCAGGAGAATGTAGAATGTTGCGACGCAAACTAGCTTTGGCTTTATCACTTTGTTTTGCCGCACCAAGCGGTCTTCTCTTGGCAAATGGCCCATGGAGCGAGGGGACGCCGGACATCCAGTTCGCAGGTGCCCTGGCATTCGCGCCCGAAGGGGTGTTGCTCATCGGTGATACCGTTCGGGCAGCCATCTACGCGATCGAAACCGGGGACAAACAATCCTCGGCAGATAATAAATCGATCAATATCGAAGGGGTCAATCAAAAGCTCGCAGCCCTAATGGGTAGCGACGCAGCCGAGATAGCTATCAACGACATGGCGGTCAATCCACTGACTGGTAGTTTGTACATATCCGTCTCGCGTGGGCTTGGCCCCGACGCCATTCCAGTTGTCTTCAAGGCAGATGCAAAAGGTACACTGTCCGAATTAAGCTTGAAGAATGTTCGATTCAGTAAAGCTTCTATTGCCAATGCACCAGAGCCTCAAGAGGGCCGTCGCAACCCTCGATTAAGCGCCATCACCGACCTCCAATACGAAGATGGCAAAGTCGTTGTGGCCGGTCTTTCGAATGAAGAGTTCTCCTCGAAGCTGCGAGTTTTGAATTATCCGTTTGACGGCAGCAGCAAAGCGACCAGTGTCGAAATCTACCATGGTGCTCACGGCAAGTTGGAGACCGCATCTCCGGTGAAAACGTTTGTTACGTACGAAGACACCGTATTGGCTGCTTACACTTGCACGCCGCTGGTTACGATTCCTGTCGATGACTTGAAAGACGGAACGAAAACCAAAGGCAAAACGATCGCCGAGCTTGGCAACATGAACCAACCGATCGACATGATCGTTTACAAGAAAGGGAATCAAGATTTCTTGCTGATGGCCAATTCAGCCCGCGGCGTAATGAAACTTAAGCTGAGTAAAAAAGAAATCGACGGTACCGAGGCGATCGGAACCAGGATCAATGGAACCGCAGGGCTCCCCTTTGAGACCGTTGACGAGCTGAAGGAAGTAATGCAGTTGGACAAGCTCAACGAAAAACAGGCGATCTTGTTGGTCGGTAAGTCACCAAAACAGGATATTCGGACAATCGATCTGCCATAGCATTCATGCAAAACCCTTTGGCGTGTCTGATGCGACAAAGCATACTTTCCGTCGCATGCATACTTTCCGTCGCATGCATGCTTTGTCTGTCGATGTCTTTCACTTTTGCGGAAGATACTGCGGGTGGCTCTTCCGTCGCGCGACAGCAGCTTGGCGATTCGCCGGTACACGTCGAGCTGCGTTGTGGGGCTGGCTCGGCAATGTTTGCTGTCCAGGGACTTTCCTGTATGGACAAACTTGCGAAGCTGCCAGAGAGCGAATTGCAGAGCCTGGTTCAAGTCCATGTTCACCCAGCATTGACGGAGCTCCCCAGCGTTCTGGGCAGCGTTTCTATTCTTGAAGACGAGTTGGTTTTTATCACACGCTTTCCGTTGAGCGAGCGTGTCCAATATCGAATCGATATCGATCCGACCGTGCTGGGTGGTGCAGTCGACTCCCTGAGTAAGAGTCGATTGTTGTTTTCCGCGGTCAAGAAACCGCGTGGAGAGGCACCCGGCGTGGTGTGCATCTATCCAACGATGGATGTTTTGCCGGAAAACATCTTGAAATTTTACATTCATTTTTCTGCTCCGATGAATCGCGGTGAAGCCTATAGTCGAATTCATCTGATGCAGGGGAAAACAGAAATACAGTCACCCTTTTTGGAGTTGGATGAAGAGCTTTGGGACGCTGAGCAAAAGCGATTTACATTGCTGATCCATCCTGGACGCATCAAACGGGGAGTTAAGCCCCGAGAGGATAGCGGTCTGCCGATGACCCAAGGGAATCGATACTCTCTGCACATTGATGCAGATTGGACTTCGGCCAACAATCGATGCTTGTCTTCGTCAGCAACAAAGACTTTTTCAATTGCAGTTGCAGACGAGCGGCAACCGGTCGCGGCCAATTGGATCGTAACCACCCCCAAAGCGAATACCAAGCAGGCCGTTCAACTCAAGCTGGATGAGCCGTTGGATCACGCGATGCTTGAACGAGTAACGGTGGTAAGCAAAGAAGGCAAACCTATCCTCGGCGATACTTCGATTTTAGAACACGAGACCCTATGGACTTTTACCCCCCTGGAACCGTGGCTATCCGAAGGATATTCCATCGTCGTTTCGACCCGTATTGAAGACCTGGCTGGTAACAGTTTGGCTCGAGCCTTCGAAACAATGCCAGATGAACCGATTGATTCGAAGCCGAATGATTCGGAGGTTGCCGTCGCTTTCAACCCACAGTAAGCGATAGTTAATTAGCGTACCCAGTTTCGATCGCGACAGGCATCACATAGTTGGTGGCTAGATCGACACGGACGCTCGTGCATTGGCTGAAGTAAAATTGTCTTGGTTCTTCCCGGGATAGGCATAGCGCGAGAAATCGATCTGTGCCCATTAGACGAATCGGACTGACGACTCGACGGGTTGCCTGTCCGTTTTTGCCAACGTATTCCAGTACGATGACAAGGTCATCGGACTGTTGGATCACTCTGGACACCAACCCAGCGATTCTGGTGAGAACGGGATTTTCGGCTGCGGTGGCAACTGGAAGGGGTGCAATCATTGTTTTTTCTCTACGGTAGTAAAGTGCTAGGGCCGGGACAACTTTATTATTCGGCGAACGACGGACACGTTTGGTCCTGCGTCGTCCGTTCTGGGCGAAATACTTGCCACTTTGGTGCTTCAAGCTACATCGACAATACCCCCTCTCTTGGGTTAGCCTATTGCGTTTGTCTGTGGGCCGTCAATGATGGATCGCTACCGGAGAACTCCCTCCTATCCATTTCCTCTGGAAACTTTGCATCGTGAGTGAATCGGACGCTAGTCCTGGCCCATTGGGGAGCAATCCTCAATTTTCTCAATTTTCCGCCTCGAAAGACCAAGATAAAGACTCCGAGGTTGGCGAGTTGGATGGTCGTGCTCGACCCACACCGGTGCATGCTTCGGGGATGTTCACCAAGATCCGAGAAGCAGCTGGAACGGTTTACGGCGACATTGGTACATCGGTTCTGTATACAGTGATGGAGTTAACGCGAGAAACGATCCGTTTGCGACACAATATTTTGCCCGGGGATCAGATCAACGCTCTGATCGCAGAAAATAGAGGTCAGGGGTTGATTGCCGCTAACGACGCCCTCGGTAGTTTGAGTTTGATTTTTTGGGCGCTTGTTTTCTTGACGGTCAAGTACGATTTGTTGATCATGCGAGCGGACAACCGTGGCGAGGGTGGAGACTTTGCCCTTTGGGGACTGCTGAGTGGATACACGGGCAAGATCTTTGGAATGGGATTTCTCGCTTTTTTGGTAGCATCGGCGGCAGGCTTGCTAGCGGCGGATGGCATCATTACGCCTGCGATGAGTCTGTTGGGAGCGTACGAACCATTGGGCGAGCAGGCGGCGATTGTTGCCACATTGATCAGTTTGTTTGTGTTGTTCAAACCCCAGTGGCGGGGCACCAGCAAGATCGGTGGATTCTTTGGATGGTTCATGCTGCTGGTTTGGTTTCCGTGGATCGCGATCAAGGGCTTTCCATGGATTGTCAGCAACCCTCAGGTATTCAATGCAGTGAATCCAGCATACGCCGTCGGCTTTGTCGTAACGTTTCCGCTGCTCGGTCTTTTTGCAATTTTTGGCGTGGTGGTGTTGGCCATAACTGGAGGGGAAGCCAAGTATGCGGACATCGGGCACTTCATGCGACGGACCGGCAAGCACTGTTGTGAAGGAATGAGTGTCGATCCAAAAGATTCGGGTAGACGACCGGTCATGTTGGCTTGGTACTATTTTGTGATGCCGTGTTTGCTCATCAACTATGCCGGGCAGGTCGGATATTTACTGGAGAAAGGGGTTCCTCCTCGAGGCAATACGTTCTTTGCCATGGCTCCGCAGATCGAGGGAGCTGTTCTACTCAATAGTTTCATTTCGGTGGCCGATTTATGCATCGCGGCCTGCGCTGCATTTATAGCATCTCAGGCATTGATCACGGGAATGTTTTCGATTGTGAAACAGGCGATTGCATTAGGCTTTGCGCCACGGCAATTGGTGCGCTACACCAGCCACGAAGCCGAAGGCCAAGTCTACATACCGTCGGTAAATTGGGCTCTCTTCATCGGTTGTGTGTTTGCCACACTCTCCTTTCGAACGGCTAGCAATCTAGCGGCGGCCTACGGTATCGCAGTGACAGGAACGATGTGGATTACAACGATTATGTTTGGATACGTTGCTTATTACCGCTGGAAATGGAAGGCTTGGCAAGTCTTTGGAATTTGCGGGCCGATTCTAGCGGTCGACCTTCTTTTCTTTTTTAGCAACATGACCAAGATTGCCAGCGGTGGCTACTTTCCAATCGCGATCGCTTCGGTGCTGGTCGTGATCATGGTCACTTGGCAGTGGGGTCGATCGCAGATGGCTAAGGCGTTCTACGATTTCGGATTTCGCGAGGGGAAAAAAATTGATTGGCTGGTTATGTTGCGGGAAAAAGTCGATGAAATTCAGATTGCGATCGATGAGAACTTGCCGTTGGCTAGGACGCTAATCCAAGGTCGTCGTCGCTTGGTCGAAAGCGATCGGGCTGCGGTCTTTCTGTGTTCGCAACCGATACGAACGCTTGACGACTACACGCCGGTAACCCTGCGAGTGTTCCTGAAGAAGTACGGCGTGTTGCCTTCGCATGTGACGTTGTTTCACATTAACCAGATCTCGAGCTCTACCTACGACGATGAAAACCGGTATGAGGTCATCAAGCTGGGCAATGATATCTACGCTGTCAACGTTACCTATGGTTATATGGAGCAGACCGATATTCGGGGCGCTCTCAAGGACCTGCAGCGGCGAGGGAAAATCAATATTGCATCGGAGCGTTGGATCGTCGAAGTAGGGGAAGAGGAGATCATTAGCCAGCCTGATTTGCCCTTGCTTCAGGCGATCCGAATCGAGATGTTGCGTTGGGTATTACGATTGTCAGCACCCGCGCACAAGTACTACGGTTTGACTTATGATGCAGGGGTGTCGAAGGAGTTGATACCGATCGTATTCAGCCGCAACGGCGTGCGAATCCGGTTACCCGAGCTCGAAATAGCATCGGACGATAAAAACTGCAAATCGGTCTTCTGATCGGTTCTAGGTTAGGGAACGAGGGCCTGGATGCTGCGACAAGTCGTTTCGGTGTGGCTCAACGTTCGTCGGCGAGCTATAGTAGTGTTTCGTACTGAATTCCTGAAGCCAATTTGAATTACCATTATGCCATACTTGGATGCAGTCACCGGCCCTGCCATGGGGCGTCGCTATCCCCTGGAAAACAGCCAGTACGTGATGGGACGTCATCCAGATTGCGATATCGTTCTTGAGAGTGGTTCCGTTTCGAGGCAGCATGCCAAGGTTTCTAAAAGCGGGACAAGCTTTATCCTCGAAGATCTCAAAAGTCGTAATGGAACGTTCGTCAACGGTCGGCTGATCAATGAGCCGACCAAGCTACTGGAGGGAGATACGCTTCGGATCTGCGATATCGAGTTGAATTTTCACGAGGAGTCGGAAGAATCAGCCTTGACCGCGAACCCGTCGCCGGAGGGATCTGCGCTGGGAATCATGATCGTGGATGACGGCGAGAACGGTAGCGCCAATCGTTCCGTGACGGCCAAACTCGACGTTCGCGGCAGCCAATACGGTTTGCAGCTAAGCGCTTCTCCGGAAGCAAAACTTTCCGCCATTCTGGAAATCATGAAGAATCTAGGGAGAGCTGTCGCGCTCGATGACGTGCTACCCAAAGTTCTCGATACTTTGTTTACGATTTTCATCCAGGCGGATCGCGGATTCATCATCCTCAACGATGCGGAGGGTCAACTCAAACCTCGCTGGGTCAAGACACGGCGACCAGATCAAGAAGAGATGGTTCGCGTTTCGAGGACTGTACTGCGCGAAGTCATGCAGACCAGAGAGGCGATTATATCGCTCGATGCCGGTAGCGATGCCCGTTTTGAGTTAAGCCAAAGCATCGCCGATTTCCGAATTCGATCGATGATCGTTGCGCCGCTGCTCAATAGCGAAGGGGAGCCGATCGGAGCTATCCAGATTGATACGGTTCAGCAAAAAGGTGGCTTCGAAAGCAAGGATCTTGAAATCCTCGTCGGCGTTGCTAACCAAGCGGGGATTGCGATCGAGAATGCCCAATTGCATGAACAAATGGTTTTACAAAGATTGGTCGAACAGGATCTCGAGTTGGCCAGCCAAGTGCAAAAAGCATTCCTGCCTCGTGAGGCTCCCAAGGTTCCAGGCTACTCGTTCTTTCAGTACTACAATCCGGCGCAACAGATTGGTGGCGATTACTTCGACTACATTGAACTCGATAATAATCGCATCGCGATCGTGATTGCCGACGTCGTTGGCCACGGTGTGGCAGCGGCAATGTTCATGGCCAAGCTATCGGCTGAAGCTCGATTCGCCTTTGCAACCATTGACGATCCGCGGTTAGCACTGGCATCGCTCAATGATCGCATTACTGCGTTGGGAGTCGAAAAATTCATAACGATGGCTGTCATCGTTTTGGACTATGTTGCCCACAAAGCGAACATTGTGATCGCCGGCCACATGCCGCCGATTATGCTCATGCAAGACAAGAGTATCGAGGAGCCCGGCTCGGATGTCGGTGGTCCTCCTTTGGGGATCATGTCCGACATCCCGTTTGATACGTTCGAAGTGGCAATACAGCCCGGGGAATCGCTAACCTTGTACACCGATGGCATCTTCGAAGCTCCCAATGCAGAGGGTGCCCAGTTTTCGATCGAGCGAGTTCGACAGCAGGTCGCGGCTTGCGCGGGCGATATTCAAAAAGCAGGTTCGGAGATCATCGATCATGTCACAAAACATATCGTTGGTTGTGACCAAGAAGACGATATGTGTTTGGTGATTGTGGGGCGAGCCTAGTCAGCAAAGAGAGTTCTATTCCTCTTTGAAAATCTCGTCGCGGGAATGCAGTTGACAAAAAAGCGCTCGTTTTTGCTCAGGCAGGGAATAGTCAAATCCTAGTTGGCGCAAGAAGCTTTCGGAGGCACTGATGGCCATCACCTCCAGAATGCCTTTCTCGCGTGCGCGTTCCACACATGCTCGGACCAGAGCGCTTCCGATCCCGTTCCCTTGGTACCCGTCAGCTACGGCCAAGCACTGGATTTCACCCAGCTTACGAGAGTAAATTTCGACCGCTGAGAAACCGACGATTTTCGTTCCGCCGACTTCGTCTTGGACGTCGGCGACGTAGCCATTGGCCATGAGCAAGATGAGTTCAGACTGCATTCGACGAAGCAGTTTGCGCTGTTCGACGAATGGTTTCAACAGAGCTTGAATGTTATCCAAGTCGTCAAAATGAGCACGGCGAATCGTAAACGGAATCTTCGGCTCGTTTTCGGTAGCTGGCGACGTCGGTTCGGACAACGTTGTTCAATCCTTGGCAAAGGGG
>Ga0105048_10014387_pt1 | contig 12331 bp, 6 predicted proteins | sample MAT05_FD_78382 | JGI IMG/M metagenome (GOLD analysis project Ga0105048, IMG submission 78382) | Freshwater microbial communities from Lake Fryxell liftoff mats and glacier meltwater in Antarctica - MAT-05 | ecosystem: Environmental > Aquatic > Freshwater > Ice > Liftoff microbial mat | place... | reverse complement strand
CCGATGCGCGAGACCATCACGTTGGGCGGGTTGAAGTCGCGATGAATGAGGTTGAGCGGCGCGCCCTCATCGTTCGTTCTCGAGTGAATGTAGGCCAGCGCCTGGGCCAGCTCGTGGGCCAGATAGAGCAGCAGCGCCACCGACGGGCGACGACCGGTCAGCCGGCAGGTGTCGATGATTCGGGCCAGCGAGACCCCGTCGATGAACTCCATCGCCATGAAGAAGGTCGCCCCGTCAGAGCCGAAGTCGAGCACCTGTACCACGTTGGGGTGGGCGAGCCGTGCTCCCAGCTCGGCCTCTCTTCGAAACATGGCGATCACGTCGGCGCTGTCGGCGAACTGCGGCAAGATTCGCTTCACCGCCACCGCGCGCTCGAAGCCGCCCTCGGGGCTGTAGGTCGCTTTGAACACCTCGGCCATGCCGCCTGCGCCCAGCCGCGGCCCCAAGATGTACTTGCCGAGCAGATCTCGCTCGCGAGAGGTGCGCACCAACCTGCGTATCTTGCCGACCAGCACCCAGCCGAGCGGGCCGAACCCGACCGAGACCGCCAAGAGCGAGCCGATGATCGGCAACGGCACGCCCTCGGCCCGGGCGATGGCGAAGATCGCGAACATCGCAGGCGGAGTGACCAACACGATCAGCACCCGCGAGAGCGCCAGGCTCGAGATCATCACGAAGCCCAGCAGCATCACCGTCGCCCCCGGCGAGATCAGACCCGGCACGAGCGAGTAGGTGGCCTGCTTCCACTCCATCAAGCCCACCAGCGGCACGTCGATCACCGCCGGGGTAAAGGCCGCCCAGCGCATGAACGGCTGGGGCTTGAGCTTGGCCAGCACCAGCACCAACACCGCAAGCGCCATGTACAGCACCGAGCCGTAGCGCGCGGGCCAGACCTCGGCCAGACCAGGCACCTCCACGGTGGGGAAGACGACCAGCGCATTCACCGTGGCGAAGACCGCGCGTATCCAGCACACCGCGAGGGTCGAGCTGTCGCGCTCGTCAGAGATGATGCGGTTGAGCAGTGACGCGGCCGCGCCCGAAGTGCCGCCGCTGCGCCAGTTCTTGCTGACCTCTGAGAACCACGACATCAGACAGCCCCCTCTCGTGCTGCGCCCAGCATCACCTGCCGTGCGCTCACATCGAAGAGCGGGTACTCCTCGGGGGCCAGGTGGTTCATACCCGCATCGAGGAAGATCAACTGAGGCAAGTTCTGCACACCCTCTCGGTACTCGACCACCTCACCGGTCACCCGCAGCGAGCGAATGCCGTCGCGCGGCTCGCCCGGCGTGCACCAGCCCGGCATTAGCTCGCGGCACTTGGCGTCTCGAATGTGCCCAATCACCTGCGTCAGCCCGGGCGGCAGCTGGCGCGGGTCGTAGCGGCGGTTCGGCGGAGGCCCCAGCGGTCGCCCCAGCATCGAAGGGTCGATCGGCCGGTGGTAGAGGGCGCCCACGCCTTCGCCGGTGCTCGCGCTGCCGGTGCGATGCAGCGGGAGCAGGTCGAGCGGCCCGCCTGACCACGCGGCCACCCGGCGATCGAGAAACGCGTTCAGCGCCTGCGCCAGCTTGGCGGCGGGCAGGGTGGAGTCGATGCCCACGTTGGTCAGGTCGGCCACCGTCACGCCCGCGTGGAGCAGCAGCAGGTCGCCGTGGCTCAGCGCCAGCCGAAAGCGACCCTCGCGCAACAGCGCGGTCACCAAGTCGCGCTGGGGCACCGAGAAACACGCGAAGTCACGCGCCAGGCACTCGGCATCGGGCACCGTGGGGTAGCGCGCCAACAGCGCTGCCTCGGCCAGCGGGTCGACGTCGCCCAGTCGATAGGCGGTCTCTGCCTGGAGCTGCGCTTCTTGAAAGGTCTCGTCGCTGAAGTGCGCCAGCTCGCCCACCCGCGCGGCGTCGTGGTTGCCCAGAATCAGGGTCACCTGCTCCGGAGGGTGTGACGAGAGCCAGAGCAGGGTGGCCAGCCCGTCGCGGGTGGCCTCCGAGCGCGCGGCCCGATGCCCCCAATCGAAGTGATCGCCCATCGACACCAGATGCACGTCGGAGCGGAGCCGGTCATCGGCTCCGAGCAACCCGTGGGTACGCAGCACGCCAAGCACCGTATTGAACGGCGCCTGGGGGTCACCCATCGCGACGACGCGGGTCGTCACGCGGAGTTACACCTCGGCAACGTTGCCGGCGTAGAAGCCGTCGAGCAGGTCTTTGTACTTGGCCTCGACCGCCTTGCGCTTGACCTTGAGGCTGGGCGTGAGGTCGCCGTCTTCGAGGCTCAGGTCTTTGGGCAGAATGGCGAAGTTCTTCACCGCTTCGTAGTTCGCCAGGCCTTTGTTTAGCTCTTGAATGTAGGTCTTGATCAGCGCGTGGGTGCGCGGGTCTTTGACGATCTCTTCGTAGCTGCCGGCGACACCGTTGGTCTTCGCCCAGTCGCTGATCGCGTCTTTGTCGAGCGCCACCAACATCACGCAGAAGTTGCGGTTGTTTCCGTGCACCACGCATTGCGAGATGTAGGAGCACTGCGCCTTGAAGCTGCCCTCGAGCGACTGCGGCGCCACGTACTTGCCAGCCGAGGTCTTGATCAGGTCTTTCTTGCGGTCGGTGATGCGCAGAATGCCCTGTGCGTCGATCTCACCGATGTCGCCGGTGAGAAACCAGCCGTCTTTCATCGTGGCCGCGGTCTGATCAGCGAGGCCGTGGTAGCCGCGCATCACGCCGCGGCCCTTGATCAGAATCTCGCCGTCGGCCTCAAGCTTCACCTGGGTGCCCGGCAGTGGCATGCCCACGGTGCCGAACTTGAAGCTCTGTGGGCGGTTGACGAACGAGGCCGCGCTGGTCTCGGTCAAGCCGTAGCCTTCGAGAATCAAAATGTCGCAGGCGTGAAAGAACTCGGCCATCTCTCGCGACAGCGCCGCCGAGCCCGAGATGAAGTAGCGCAGCCGGCCGCCGAAGCGTGCCTGCAGCTTCGAGAACACCAGCTTCTGCGCCACCTTTGACTTGAGCGCCAACAGGCCGGTGGGCTCCTGACGTTGCTGCCGCAGCTTGGAGACCTGCTTGCCCACCTCGATGGCCCACTTGAAGATGGCGTACTTGACGCCGCCGGTCTTCTTCTGGCTGTCGATGACGCGGTTGTAGATCTTCTCGAAGATGCGGGGCACGGCGGCCACGAAGGTGGGCTTCACCACCGCCAGGTTCTCGGTCAGCTTGTCGACCCGGCCGTCGATGGCGGTGTGAAAGCCGATCAACAGCTGCGCCATCTCGAGCACCTTGCCAAAGGAGTGCGCCAGCGGCAGCCACAGGAACTGGGTGTCGTCGGGCAGCAGCAGCTTGAGGTCGTTGATGCCTTCGGCCTCGTAGACCCAGCAGTCGTGGGTCAGCTCGACGCCCTTGGGCTCGCCGGTGGTGCCGGAGGTGTAGATCAGCGTCGCCAGGTCTTGGTTCTTCACCGACCCGCCGACGGTCTCCCACTCGGCCTGGGTGGCGGCTTTGCCCTTCTCGAGCAGGTCATCGAAGGTCATCACCCAGCCGTCGGCCGAGGCCTTGCCGTCGAAGGTGATCACCTTCTTGATCTTGCCCAGCTTCTCGCGAACCGCCTGGAGCTTCGAGACCTGCTCATCGTTCTCGGCGAAGATGAACTCGCTGCCCGAGTCGTTGAGAATGTAGGCGCACTCTTTGGGCGTGTTCTGCGGGTAGATGGTGGTGGTGGCCCCGGCCGCGCAGAGAATGCCCATGTCGGCCAACACCCACTCGTAGCGGGTGCTGCTGAGAATGGCGACGCGTTGCTCGTTAGTCAGACCCATCGAGCGCAGCGCCATCGACACGGCTCGGGTCGCCTCGCCGAACTTCTTCCACGACACCTCTTTCCACCCTGAGCCGACCGGGTACGAGAAGGCGGTCTTGTCGGGCGTCGAAGCGATACGGGCGAACAACATCTCGGGGACGGTTTGATACTGGGGCATGCGCTCTCCAACAGGTGAAACGAAGACGCGCATGTTACGGGCGTACACCCCACGCGCAATGGAAAAGGCGGGCTACAGGCAGCCGCTGCCGGCCTGACGGCTGGTCGGCGCCGGCGAGAGAATCGCGGAAGGGTCGACGGTGCAGCCGGTGAGGGTGTTGACGCGAATCACCCCCACGCCGCCGCCGCCAGCCCCCGAGTCGCTGCCTGCGTTCGCAGCCACCGAGCGCACGGCGCCGTCGCCGCCCGGGCCACCCGCGCCGCCCGTAGTGCCACCTCTGGCCACCAGCAATGAAGTGGTGCCGCTCTGGCCGCTCTGGCCGTTGCCGCCGGCGATGTCTCCTGCTTGACCGCCGCCGCCGCCGTTGGCCGTCAACCGGGCCGCGTTGTTGAAGACGATGCTCTCGGCTTCGAGCAGAACCGCGCCGCCGCTGCCGCCGCCGTTGCCAGCCACCGCCGGGCCCAACGTCACCCCGTTGCCGCCCGCCCCGCCTTTGCCGGGAGCGTTGACGGTGCCCGAAACGGTCAGGGTGCCTCCCACCGTGATCTGCAGTGAGCCGCCGCCCAGCGCCGAGGCCGTGGAATTGTCGCCGCCGCGACCGCCCGGGCACCCACCGCGCAGCGGCACCAGCGTCGGCTCGCCGTTGACCCCGCCGCCCTCACCACCCGCGGCGTTGGTGATGCCTTTGCCTCCAGCGGCGCCCACGGTGCCGAAGCCGCCGCCGCCACCGCCGCCGTTGCTCAGCTCGGCCGCGCCGCTCTTGCCACCGCCGGTCGCGCAAGAGCGCGAGCCCGACTCAGTGGTCACCGAGCCCAGCAGCTGCGCGTCACCGGTCACGACCAGCACCGGGTTGCGGGTGCCCTTGAGGGTGAGGCTGCTGCCGCCGAACACCTTGAGCGACCTGAACGAGAGCAGCATCAGCGGCTGCTCGTCAGCCTGATTGATGACCGCCGACCCGAAGTCAGGAGCGCTCGCACCGCACCAGTTCGTCACCGTGGGAGGGAAGGTGGAGGTGTCGATGATCGTCTGGCCGCAGCTCAGCTCGGTGGGGCCCGCGGGCAAGTTGGGAATCTGGGCCTCGGTGAAGTTGCTCGGCACGTAGGGAAATGACTCGATGCAGTTGCCGCCGCCGTTGCACACCCCGCCGGTGCAGGCGAGGCCCGCGTCGGTGGGTGCGTACCGGCAGCCGCCATCGCCGTCACAGCCGCTGGCGAACACCGCGCACTCGCGGGTGCCGCAGACCACTTGCACGCCCGAGCAGCCGGCGTCGGCCGCGCAGCGATCGTTGATGGTGCACGATTGGCCGTCATTGCAGACCGAGCCCTCGGCCAGGGCGTACTGACAGCCCCCATCGACACTGCAGGTACCCGTCGGGCCGAAGCATTGCGAGGGCGGGGTGTTGCAGGGCTTCGGGCTGCCGTGGCACTGCCCCACCAGGTCGCACTGATCGCTGGTCGTGCAGGGGTCGGTGTCGTCGCAGGTCGCCAGTGCCCGCGGGGTGTACTTGCATTCGCCGGCGGGCGCCTCGCAGTTGCCGCTGGGAGTGAAGCAGGCCGAGGGTGGCGAGACGCACATCTTCAGCGTGCCTCCGCCGCACGCGCCGTTGTTGCAAAGCTGATCGACGACGCAGGCGTTGCCCAGGCTGCAAGGCTTGCGGTTGCAGTCGTCGTCGGCGCAGTCGATTTGTTGGTCGCCGTCGTCGTCGAGCCCGTTGGTGCACACCTCGCCGCTGCCCACCTCACGCCGCACGCGCAGCGCCACCGGCGTCGCGACCACGTTCTTCACGAAACGGCCCTCGGCAGGCAAAGAGGTCTCGGCCGGGGTGGTCAGGGTGCGGCACCCGGGGTCTGAGAAGCCCAGCGCCTGAAGCGTGACCACATCGGGGAAGTCGCCTCGCGCCACCGCCACCGGCGCAGTGGTGAACCCGGTCAGCTCGATGGCCCCGCTGCGACGCTCGGTGGCGCCCACCCGGGCGACCAGCTGAACGCACTTCGAGGCGAGCCCGGGGTCGAACTCGAGGGTCACCAGCAGGCCGCTCTCCACGTCACTTGAGGTGCATGCAGTGGCCAGCAGGGGCATCGCGATGAAGAGCCAGCGCTTCATGGGCAGCTCCTCTGGCACATCGCGGCCTGAGGAGAAACCTCAGATACGACGATTTGCGGCTCATCGCCTACAGTGCGCACGGTGCGAGCCCTCGAGATCGTGGTTGAGAACGCAGACCTCTTCGACGTGAAGGCCGACGCGGTCGTCTTCAAGCACGCCGGTGGCTTTCACGGAGCCGACGCGGTCGCCGCCAAGCGCCTCGAGCGAGCCGGCCACGACCGGTTGGTCTTCGAGCCGAAGCGGGGCGAGACGGTGATCGTCGCCAGCGGCAAGGCCTTCGCCGCTGAGTCGGCCCTCTTTCTGGGCACCGAGCGGCCTACCGCTCCCTGGTCTACGGCACCATTCGCGAGCTCGAGCAGCGTCTCAGTCGTGAGCTGGCCCACATGGTCTGACAGCCCCTCGACGCCCACCCCTGGCTATCAATTGGCGAGCCCGCTCGGGGTGGCCTAGCCTGCCACCTCCTCCCGATGGCGAAACAGACCGAAACCGGCGTTGCCGCCCCTGAGGCAAGCCCTCTGACCGGGCGCACGCTCGGCGAGTTTTTGGTGATGGAGAAGCTCGGCGAGGGCGGGGTGGGGGCCGCTTACCGCGCCCAGCAGACGCTGCTCGGCCGCGAAGCGGTGATTAAGGTGCTGATCGCCGGAGCCGACGCCGACGGCCAGACCCAGAGCCGCTTCTTGCGCGAGGCCCGCTTGGCCTCCCGGCTCGAGCACCCCTACGCGGTGGCGGTGTACTCCTTTGGCGCCGAGCCCGACGGCCTGCTGTGGATCGCGATGGAGCTGGTGCGCGGCAAGACCCTGGGGGCCTGGCTCAAAGAGCACGGCCCGATGCCGCTGGCCCGCTTCGCCCCGTTCTTCGACGCCCTCTGCGATGTGGTCGACGCAGTGCACGAGAAGGGCATCATTCACCGCGACATCAAGCCCTCGAACGTGATGGTGATGGTGCGCAACGGCCGGCTGCTGCCCAAGCTGCTCGACCTCGGCATCGCCACCATCGCCTCGCGAGATCAACACGACCCGCTGTCGGTCGACGAGGCCACCTTCATGGCCATGCTCGAGAAGACGCCGATGGCCCACGAGTCGACCGCCTCGCTGGCCAGCATTCGCGCCCGAGTCGAGAAAGAGCCGTACGTCTCGAGGCCGACCCCGGCGCTGATACGCACCGGCACCTTCGCTTCGACGCCCACCACCCTCAACCGCATCGAGCTGGCCGAGAAGCTCTCCATCACCCGCGATGCCGAGGCGGTAGGCAGCCCGGCCTACATGGCGCCAGAGCAGTGGCTCAACAGCCGCGACGTCACCGCCCAGGCCGACATCTATTCACTCGGCGTGCTCGCCTGGCAGACGCTCACCGGGCGCCTGCCCTACCTCGGGCCCACCACCACCAAGATGGCCTTGGCCCATCTGCAGACGCCCATTCCGCTCCTGCCCGACGGTTTTCCCGATGGGTTGCACGCGGTGCTGGCCAAGGCCCTGGCCAAAGAGGCCGCCGGTCGGCACGACAAGGCTGGCGAGCTGGGTCGGGCCATTCTGCGCGTCGCCTCGCTCAACGAGCGGCTGTTGCCGAGCCTGCCCGAAGCGCTGCGCCAGGAGTGGGTCGACGCCGCGCCTCAGCCGCTGGCCGAGAGCATCGCCCTGCTCGAGTCGGTGCGCACCGGGCAAGCCGGCTTCGAGGCCACCCGTCGGGTGCTGCGCTTGCTGCCCCGGTTTCTGGCGCTGATTGGGCTGCTGTGCCGCCAGCGCCTGGGGCCCACCCGGCCCGAGCCCGAGGCCGCCCTCGCCAGTCTGGTGAGCGCCCTGCGCAACGGCCGGCTGGAGCACCACGGGTGGGTCTCGCTGCTCTGGGCCTCGGTGCACCCCTTCATCACCAAGCGCGAGCTTTACCCCTTGCCGGGGCTGCTCGACTTCTGCGTCGAGAACGGCGCCAAGAGCGCGGCCTTTCTCACCCTCGAGACCTGCGAGCTCGACGACACCCCCGAGAGCGAAGACGCGGCCCTGGTGCGCTTCGAACAGCTGATTGCGCAGCTGGCGGTGGTGCTTCGGGCGGCTGATTTTCTACCCCGCCACACGCTCGCCCGCGCCTCGGTCGAGCCGGGCGTGTTCGAGAACTACAGTGGCTGCCGCCGGCCGATGCGAGCCACGCTCGAGGCCCGCATGCCCAGCGCGCTCGAGGGAGATCTGTTTCTCTTCGACGAGACCCTCACTCCGGCACTGCGACTCAACCCGCTGGTGCAGGCCCTGGCGCCCAGCCCCAACGAGTCTCCCGACGTTTTCATGTTCAGCGGCGCGGGTCGATACGGCGCCCGCCTGGTCTCGGCCCCGCGAGAGTTCGAGCGCCAAGACGAAGCGACCTGGACCTGGCTCGACGCGGAGTGGGTGCGCGCCAGCCACGACAGCGACCTCACCAACCTCGAGCAGAAGCCGCCCTACCGGGGCCTGGCCTCGTTCACCGCCTCTGACGCGCAAGACTTCTTCGGCCGCGAGCCCGAGGCCCAGGCGGTCTCCAACCGGTTGCGGGTCAGCCCCTTCCTGGCCGTCGTCGGGCCGTCGGGCGTCGGTAAGTCGTCATTCGTTCAAGCCGGTGTCGCTCCGCTGCTGGCCGATGACCTGGTGCTGGTGGTGGTGCGGCCGGGCAACACCCCGATGCCCACCCTGCTCAACAAGCTCAAGAGCCTCGGGGTGAACACCGACGGGCTGCAGCTGGCCATCGAGAAAGACCCCTCCGAGCTGGGCAAGCGGTTCGCTCACTTCGCCGGCCAGATGCGCAAGCGCTACCTGCTGGTCATCGACCAATTCGAAGAACTCATCACCCTCTGTCAATCGGTCAGCGAGCGAGAGCAATACGCCGCGGCCCTGGTCGGCGCGGCTCGCGTCTCTGAAGACCCGATTCGGGTGGTGGTCACGCTACGCGACGACTTCTTGATTCGGGCCCAGGGGCTCGACGCGCTCAAAGATCACCTCTCGACGGGTCTCCACCTGCTGGGCACGCCCGGCGAGAACGAGCTGCTGCGAATCTTGACCCAGCCGCTCAAGCGGGTGGGCTACGCCTTCGAAGACAGCGATCTCCCACGGCAGATGGTGAAGGAGGTTTCGCAGCAGCCGGGTGCCCTGGCGTTGCTCTCGTTCTCAGCCACCAAGCTGTGGGCCACCCGAGACACTCACTTTCGCCGGCTCACTCGGCAGGCCTATCAGGCGATGGGCGGCGTCGGTGGCGCGCTCGCAGGCCACGCCGAAGAGACCCTCTCGTCAATGACGGAGGAGGAACGCAGGGTCACCCGCGAGGCCTTTCGTCACCTGGTGTCGAGCTCCGGTACTCGCGGGGTGCTGACCCGCGCCGACGCCACCGAGCTGCTCGGCAGCTCCGCTACTGGCACCCGGGTGCTCGAACGACTGATCGACGCGCGCCTGCTGGTGACCTCCGAAGCGGGCGGCGGCGATGACCGGGTCGAAATCATTCACGAAGCGTTGCTCTCCAGCTGGCCCCGGCTGGTGCAGTGGCAGCGCGAGAACGCCGAGCTGGCGCGGGTGCGCGATGCCCTTCGCGCCGCGTCGCGCCAGTGGCATGACCAAAAGCGCCCGCGCGGCATGCTCTGGCGCGATGAGGTGCTCACCGAGTACCAGCTGTGGCGACCCAAGTACCCGGGCGCGCTCACCGCGGTCGAGCAGGCCTTTGCCGAAGCCTCGGTGCGCGAGCTCGAGCGCGGCCGGCGCATTCGCCGCGGTCTGCTCGTCTCGGCCTTTGCGGTGCTCGCGGTGGGCATGGCGGTGTTGGTGCGAGCGAACGGGCGCGCCGAAGCCAACGCCCTCGAGGCCCGCGAGAACGCCGCCGAATCGGCCCAGCGCTTGACGCTGATGACCGCCGAGCAGGGGCGACAGGCGTTTCTGGCGGGCCGCCCGGCAGAGGCGTTCAACCTGCTCTCGGCCGCGGCCGATGCGGGTCTCGACAACGCCGGGCTCCGCTACATGCTCGGCAAGGCGGGCAAGGCGGTGGGGTCGCTCGGGCGCTCCATCGACATGGGGGTGAACGTCACCGTGCTGGCCCTCTCGCCCACCCGGCCGCAGCTCGCGGTAGGCATGTTCGATGGCACCGTGGCCCTCCTCGATGCCAAGACGCTTGCGCCGATGGGCATCATGAGCGCGGTCACCGGCGGCGCGGTGCGCAGCCTGCGCTTCACGCCCGACGGTGCGACCTTGATCATCTGCGGAGCCGACGGCGCCATCTCGGTGTGGGACCCCGCGAAGCTCTCGCGCTTTGACTCGATGCAGCTCGACCCGATGCCGCTCAATGTCTGCGCGCCCACGCCCGACGGCAAGCTGATCGTCGCAGCTGGGCTCAGCTCCAAGACCCACCTGCTCGAGCTCAATGGGCACCAGCTCAAGAATCGCTCGGTGGGCCAGTACGAGACCTCGACCATTCGCAGCCTTCGCTTCAGCCCCGATGGGCAGCGCTTCATCGCCTACATGTCGGAGTCAGCGGGCCCGCCGCCGCCGATCAAACGCCACCCGATCGAATCGGTCGACGGCACGCCCTCGATCTGGCTCGAAGGGCTCAAGGGGCCGGTGCGCGCCACTGCTTGGTCAAGCGACGGCAAGGCCGTGTTCACCGCGAGCGAAGACGGGGTGATCAGCGTCTGGGAGTCGAGCACCGGCAAGAAGAAGAACGAACTACCGGGCCATCGGGGGGCGGTGATGGCGCTCGCAATCTCGACCGATGGCAAGGTGCTCTACAGCGCCGGCTCCGACGGCACCTTTCGGAGTTGGGACAGCCAGACCGGCGCCGCCCGCTCGAGCTCGCCAGCGCATGATCGCACTCGCGAGCTGTTCGTACCTGAGCGCGGCGATACGGTCGTGACGATCGGCTTCGACGCGGCGGTGAAGATCTGGTCGAGCGCTGGCCAGCTGCGCCGTGCCATCCCTCCGCAGGCGGGCGGCCTCTCAGCCATCGCCATCGACGTCGAGCGAGATCAGATTCTCACCGGCAGCCTCGACGGCACGATGCGGTCCTATCCGCTCTCGGCGGTCGACTTCGAAGGCGAATTCGCAGTGCCCAGCGACGCGGCGGGGCTGGCCCTCGATGGCTCCGAGGAGTCGATGCTGGTCGCGAGCTTCGATGGGCCCTTCGTTCGACACTCGCTGACCGGTAAGCACTCGCCCGAAACCCTCAAAGCCACCTTGGTCGAAGACCGCGCCTTCTCGCTCTCGCCCGATGGCCAGCGCATTGCCACCGACCGCGACGGCACACTCGAGGTGATCGACCTCGACAACCACCGGCTGACCTCGTTCAAGGGCCACTCCGACAGCGAGGCGAGCGTACTCTTTAACTCGAGCGCCACCCACGTGTTGGCGCTGGGCAACTTCAACATGCCGTTGCTCTACGAGGTCAGCAGCGGCGTGCAGCGCGTATTCCCCGAGCCGGTGAAGACCGCTGCCGCCGTCTTTGCAGTGGGCACCGCGAGTGACGTCTGGGTCGGTACCAATGAAGGCGAGGTCATCTACTGGCCTGAGCACGGCCCCCTGCGCCGCCGCCGCGTGGCCAAGACCTTCGTTGTCGGCATTCAGCAATCGCCCGACGCGAGGTTCGTCGCGGTGTCGACCTTCGATCAACGCATTCGTCTGCTCCGCACCGATACGCTCGAAGAGGTCGGCTCCGGTATCTCAGGCATCAATGCCGGGTCGATCGGCTTCTCGCCCACTTCGAGCTTGATGGTGCTGGGCGACGGCAGCGGGTCGGTGCAGGTGTGGAATGTGGAGCCCTTTCAGCTGATCGACTCCCGAAAGGTGGGGCAAAAGACTTTTCAGGTGACCACGTTGCGGAAGAGCGCTCGTTTCCTCACCCTGACCGCCGAGGGGTTGCTGATCTGGTCACTGTAGCGGCGTCTGGTGATCGCCTGCAGTGCCAGGTTGTGCATTCAGGGCCCGGTTCCGAGAACGCAGGGCAACGAATACGTCGTCTTCGCTCGCGCATGACCATTGCACAAGGGTTGAGCAGCAGAACGAAGTCCTCCTCCTTCCCCCTGAAAGCTCCCCATGAAAAAGACCCTGAAGATCAATGTCGAAGTGCTGAAAGTGTTGACCACGAACGAAGTCGGCCAGGTGCGCGGCGGCGGTTCTGCTGCCCACCCGACAGACGTGGGCCGGGTGGCGCCTTCGGGCAGCGTCGTCCCTCTACTTGAGAGTTGAACGAAGCCGCTTCGCGGCAGAGATGAAGCTGCAGAGCTGACGAGCGCAAAGCAGGCGCGGTCAGAAGTTCGGTGAGCATCGCGAAGCCGCGCACCCT
>Ga0105048_10014382_pt1 | contig 12332 bp, 12 predicted proteins | sample MAT05_FD_78382 | JGI IMG/M metagenome (GOLD analysis project Ga0105048, IMG submission 78382) | Freshwater microbial communities from Lake Fryxell liftoff mats and glacier meltwater in Antarctica - MAT-05 | ecosystem: Environmental > Aquatic > Freshwater > Ice > Liftoff microbial mat | place... | reverse complement strand
TCGCAGCGCCATCGCTGCCACGCTGTCACAGCACCATCTGGTGCTGAACGACGAGGCCCTGGACGACGTGCAGCGCCGCCTTCTACCGAAACGGCAGGACAGCCGCAGCCGCGGTTTGCGCAGCACGCCGGCCGGACAGGCGGTGCAGCGTCTGGACGAAGTGCTGAACGACTTGCAACGGGCGCTGGCTCTGCGCCGCTGACTGCGCAGCCGCCGCCGCCCAGGCCTGTTTGGCGGCGCGCGTCAAGTTTGGCCGGTGTGTGTCGATAAGGTCTGACCGAACCGTTCGCCGCTGAACCCGATGCCGTCCACGCCTGCTCCCGTTCCACGGGTTCCCCTTGTTTCGACAGCCGCGCCACCGACGGCGCGTGAACGAATCGAGAACCGCGTGCGCGGCCAACTGATGCAGATGGCGTTGCAGCAGCTGTTCGATGTGGTGCGGGGTTCGCGCGAGGCACTGCCGCATCTGGCTGTGCTGGAAAAAGCCCTGGGCCAACGCGGCGTGGCGGCGGTGGCGGAGGTGCCGCCTGCGTGGCGGGTGAGGATGGCGGCGCAGCTTGCCTGTTTGCCCGTGCCCGAAGGCGACCGTGAACTGATCGAGCTGCGGGCCCTGTTGGGCGCCGGTCTGCAAGCGCCGGCCGAACCGCGGCAAGCCGACAAACCGGTGCTGTCGGCTTTCATGACCGACAGCCGCCTGCAGATGCAAGAGGTCGGCCACAGTGCCTTCGCCCAAGCGCTGGGTGCCGTGCCAGGCAGCGCGTCGTAAAGCTTACGCGTCCAGGTAGCGCGCGCGCAGATGCGCCTGAAAGTGGGCGGGGTTGAGAGTTTCGCCACTGGCGCGAATGGCCAACTCATCGGTGGTCCAGCGGCTGGCCTGATGCCAGATGTTGTCGCGCAGCCAGTCAAACAGTGGCGTCAGGTCGCCGCGGCCGATGTGGGCGTCCAAGTCAGGCATGGCCTGACGCATGGCCGCAAACCATTGCGCTGCGTACATCGCACCCAGCGAATAACAGGGGAAGTAGCCGAACAAGGATTCGGGCCAATGCACGTCTTGCAACGGGCCGTCCTTGAAGTTGCCACGGGTGTCCAGCCCCAACAGTTCCTGCATCTTGGCGTCCCATAGCGCGGGCACGTCTTCGGGTTCGATCTCGCCTTCGATCAGCGGCCGTTCGATCTCGTAGCGCAGGATGATGTGCGCCGGGTAGGTGACTTCGTCCGCGTCCACGCGGATGAGCCCCGGGTTGACGCGCGTCAACAGGCGGTGCAGGTTGCGGGGCTCGAGCGCCGCCTGTTTGCCAAAGGCCGCCTGCACCATCGGCGCCAGCCGCGCCACAAAGCCGGGGTGGCTGCCCAGCTGCATCTCGAAGCTCAGGCTCTGGCTCTCGTGCAAGGCCATCGAGCGCGCCTGTGCCACCGGCTGGCCCAACCAGTCGCGCGGCAGGTTCTGTTCATAGCGGCCGTGGCCGGTTTCGTGAACGGTGCCCATCAGGCTGCCCAGGAAATCGTCCTCGCGAAAGCGCGTGGTCATGCGCACGTCTTCGGGCACACCGCCGCAAAACGGGTGGGTGCTGACGTCGAGTCGACCGGCGTCGAAGTTGAAGCCCAGCATGCGCATCACTTGCTCGCACAACGCGCGCTGCCCCGTCAATGTGAACGGGCCTTTGGGTTCAAGCAAGGGCAGTTCGCGGTGCTGGGCGGCTTGTTTGTCGCGCACTTGCTGGATCAAATCGGGCAGCCACTGCCGCACTTCGCCAAACACCCGGTCGAGCATCGCGCAGGTCATCCCGGGTTCGTAGCGGTCCATCAGCGCGTCGTACTTGCTCAGGCCGCTGTGGGCGCTGAGCAGAGCAGCTTCCTCGCGCGCCAAGGCCAGCACATCGCGGAAGTTGCCAACAAAGCCAACCCAGTCGTTGGCCGGGCGTTGTTGTCGCCAGGCGTGTTCGCAGCGGGACGTGGCCAGTTGCTGGCGCTGCACCAGGCTTTCGGGCAGCGCGTTGGCGGCCGACCACTCGCGCCGCATTTCGCGCAAATTGGCGCGTTCAAAGTCGTTCAGCGGCTCCTGTTCGGCGCGGGCCAGTTGTGCGGGCAGGGCGGCGTCGGTGCGCATGCGGTGCAGCAGCGCGGCCATTTCAGCCATGGCCGCAGCGCGGGCTTCGTTGCCGGCAGGCGGCATGTTGGCGGCTTGGTCCCATCCGGCAATGCTTTGCAGGTGGCCGAAGTGATGCATGCGCAGCCAGGTGCCGGTGAGGTGGTCGTATGACGGGGTGAGGGTGGTCATGGGCGGGTCGTCGACAAGAATCAGTGGACGATTGTGCTGGCCGCCATCACAGCGCGATTTACGGCGTGATCTACAGCGCAATCTGTAGCGCGATCTACAGCACGATCTGCCCCGGGAACGCCCACACCAGGGCGGCGGTCATCGTCACGTACCGCAGGAACTTGCCGATGGCCATGTACATCACGCAGGGCCAGAACGGCAGCTTCAACCAGCCCGCTACGGCGCACACCGGGTCGCCCACGCCCGGCAACCACGACAACAAACAGGCCTTGGCACCGAAGCTGCGCAGCCAATTCAAAGCCCGCGCTTCGAATTTCTTGTGCGCTGCACGTTCATACAGGACCTCAGCGCCATAGCCCATCCACCAGCTGATGGCCCCGCCAACGGTGTTGCCCACCGTGGCCACCAGCACGGCAGGCCAGAACAACGACGGGTCAAGCTTGACCAGCCCGAACACCGCAAACTCCGAGCCAACGGGCAGCAGCGTGGCTGACACCAGAGAGACGACGAATACCGTCGTCAGCCCGAACTCAGGCAGTGACAGAGCGGTTAACAGAGAGAGCAGCCAGGCTTCCATTTGCGGGCCGATTATGGGCAGGGGCTGCTCATCACGGCGTAGGACATGTGGCCGCCGTATGGCGCTTTGGCATCCCTGTTGCATGGCTATACTCGTGCCTCATTTTTAAGCACCCGCGGTGCGCATCCACCCCCAACAGCGCCATGCGCATCGGCCACTTCGTTCTACCCAACGCGCTGTTTGTGGCCCCCATGGCGGGTGTCACCGACCGGCCGTTTCGCATGCTGTGCAAGCGCCTGGGAGCGGGCTATGCCGTGAGCGAAATGGTCACCAGCCGGCGCGACCTGTGGGACTCGTTGAAGACTTCGCGCCGCGCTGATCACACCGGTGAAGCCGCACCGATTGCGGTGCAGATTGCTGGCGTGGACCCGGCTGAGATGGCCGACGCAGCGCGCTACAACGTTGATCGCGGCGCGCAGATCATCGACATCAACATGGGCTGCCCGGCGAAGAAGGTGTGCAAGGTCTGGGCGGGCTCGGCCCTGATGCAAAACGAGCCACTGGCGCTCGCCATCATCAGCGCGGTGGTGCAGGCCTGCGTACCGTTGAACGTGCCTGTGACGCTGAAGATGCGCACCGGCTGGTGCACCAGCGAACGCAATGCCGTGGCCCTGGCCCGTGCTGCTGAATCTGCCGGCGTGGCCATGGTGACGGTGCACGGCCGCACGCGCGAGCAGGGCTTCAGCGGCCAGGCCGAACACCGCACCGTGGCCGCCGTCAAAGCGGCACTGAAGATCCCGGTGGTGGCCAATGGCGATATCGACACGCCTGAAAGTGCGCGCGACGTGCTGCAGGCCACTGGTGCTGATGCCGTGATGATCGGCCGTGCCGCCCAAGGTCGGCCGTGGATCTTCCGCGAGGTGGCGCACTTCCTGGCCACGGGCCAGCACCTGGCGCCGCCGTCTACGGCCGAGGCCAAAGCCTGGCTGACGGACCACCTGCTGGACCACTACGCGCTGTATGGTGAACACATCGGCGTGCGCAGCGCCCGCAAGCACATTGGCTGGGTGGTCAAGGCCTTGCCCGGCGGCGAGGCCTTTCGTGCGGCCATGAACACGCTGGACGACTGCGCCGCACAACTGCGCGCGGTCGGCACTTTCTTCGACACCCTGGCCGACCAGCACCCAGTGATGCCTGCGGCCAACCAGGACCATTTGTCAGGCTCGGCCCGCCCGCTGCTGGTGGCCTGACAACCCGAGTGATGCAGTGAGCAAAAAGCAGATCGACGACTGCATCCGCGCCAGCGTTGAGCAGTACTTCAAAGACCTGCGCGGGGCTGAACCTGGCGGCCTGCACGACCTGTTCATCGCCGCAGTCGAAAAACCGCTGCTCGACGTCGTGATGCGCCAGGCGGACGCCAACCAGAGCAAGGCCGCAGCGTGGTTGGGCATCAACCGCAACACGCTGCGGCGCAAGCTGCTGGAACACCACTTGATTGACAACGACGACAAGTCGCATTCGGTCTGACACTGTCCCTGACGCTTCTCATGACATCACGCACCGCACTCCTGTCGGTTTCCGACAAAACCGGCATCGTTGACTTCGCGCGAGCCCTGGCCGCGCTCGACGTGCGGCTGTTGTCCACCGGCGGTACGGCCAGGTTGTTGGCAGATGCTGGCCTGGCCGTGACCGAAGTGGCCGACGTAACCGGGTTTCCCGAGATGCTGGACGGCCGCGTCAAGACCCTGCACCCCAGCATTCACGGCGGCTTGCTGGCGCGCCGCGACTTGCCCGCCCACATGGCGGCGCTGGCCCAGCACGGTATCGCCACCATCGACCTGCTGGTCGTCAACCTCTACCCGTTTGCCCAGGCCACCGCGCGGGCCGATTGCACGCTGGAAGAAGCCATCGAGAACATCGATATCGGCGGCCCGGCCATGCTGCGTGCCGCGGCCAAGAACTGGGCTGATGTGGCGGTGTTGATCGACCCCAGCGACTACGCCCAGGTACTGAGTGAATTGCGTGACCCGGCCGGCGTTCAGCGCAGCACCAGGTTCAGGCTGGCCAAGAAGGTCTACGCGCACACTGCCGCCTACGACGGCATGATCACGAACTACCTCACCGCCTTGCAGCCTGGTGCCGAGAACCTCGCCACCAGCGTGCCGCGGCGCGAGCCGTTCCCGGCTGTGCTGAACCTGCAATTGAACAAGACGCAGGACATGCGCTACGGCGAGAACCCACACCAGGCCGCCGCCTTCTACCGCGACGCTGGATGGGTGGCGGCAGGACTGTTGGCCAACTGGGCTCAGCTGCAGGGCAAGGCCTTGTCATACAACAACATTGCTGACGCTGACGCTGCCTGGGAATGTGTGAAGAGCCTGGACGAATCGGATGCTTCCGCCAAGTCGAACACGGCGGCGGCCTGCGTCATCATCAAACACGCCAACCCGTGCGGGGTGGCGGTGGCTGCCACGGCAGCGCAAGCCTACGCCAAGGCCTTGCAGACCGACCCGACCTCGGCCTTCGGCGGCATCATCGCTTTCAATCACATGCTGGACGGCGCTGCCGCCGAACAGGTGGCCCGGCAGTTTGTTGAAGTCATCGTCGCACCAGGTTTTACGGCCGAGGCGCGTGCGGTGTTTGCGCCCAAGCAGAACGTGCGGTTGTTGCAGGTGACGCTGGCGCACCATACCAACACCTTGGACTTCAAGCGTGTCGGGGGCGGCGTGCTGGTGCAAAGCTTCGATTCGCGCAACGTGGCTCCGGCGGAGTTGCGTGTCGTCACCCGGCAGCAGCCCACACCGCAGCAACTGCACGACCTGCTGTTTGCCTGGAAGGTGGCCAAGTTCGTGAAAAGCAATGCCATCGTCTTCTGCGCTGATGGCATGACCTTGGGCGTGGGCGCGGGGCAGATGAGCCGCGTCGACAGCGCGCGCATTGCCGCCATCAAGGCCGACAACGCCGGGCTGTCGCTGCAAGGCTCTGCCGTGGCAAGCGATGCCTTCTTTCCGTTCCGCGACGGCTTGGACGTGGTCGTGCGTGCCGGGGCCACGGCGGTGATCCAGCCCGGTGGCTCGATGCGCGATGACGAGATCATCCAAGCCGCTGACGAACTGGGCGTCACCATGGTCTTCACGGGCACGCGGCACTTTCGACACTGAGCCCGGCCGACGCACTCAAGTGCCACCGCCCGGTGCCGATAAGCAGACAGGTCCAACGCCATATCCCATGGCGCGTGCCAAGCCTTCTTTGTCCGCTGCATGCCCACGCCGTTTGTTGACACCGAACCCGCCGCCATCGACCCTGTCAGCTATGTCGGCCCGTGGGAACGTTTTCGGGTGTCAGACCCGCGGAAATGTCTGGCGGCGCTGTCACAGGTCAAGCTGAACGAGTCGCCGGTAACCATCGGTCACCCCGAAGGGCCTTCGCTGGTCGCGTCGCTGTGGTCGGTGGACGGGCCCAACCGGCGCTTGCACTTCAATCTGGACAAGGCGGCCCCCGCAGAGGCTCTCCTGACCACTGTGCGACAGACATGGGCCGCCATGTACCTGGGTGACGTCAAGCTGCAGTTCTGGCTGCAAGGGCTGACACTGAATCGCTTGCCGGCCGAGCGCCAAGCCGACGTCGCCACCTGTAGCCTGTGCGCCGACCTGCCATCGCAGATGTACTGCCTGCCGAGGCGGCGCGATGTGCGGGTTCGCCATGGCCAGGACGTCGCTCCCACGGTGCGCTTCGAACATCCGCTGGCGCCAGGCAGCGCCCTGGTGTTGGGACTTTTGGATGTCAGCGCCACGGGCTGCGCCATGCGCAAGCCAGCTGACACCTTGCCGCTGTTGCCGGGCACCGAGATCCGCCAGGTCGAGGTGGAGTTGGACGAACGAACGATGCTCTTCGCTGACCTGCGGGTGGCGCATGTGAGTGCCATGCCTGGCGACCGATTGGGCGGCCAGCGTGTGGGCTGCACCTGGCAACACCTGCCCGACGCTGCGCGCAAGCGCCTGCTGGACTGGATCCAGATCGGTCGGCGCCGCCGCGACCTGTTGACACTGACACTGGCGCTGGACTGATCGTCTGCGGGCACTCGGCCGCTGACCTCGGCCCAGCGCCGACCCATCGCCGCTCTGGCGCCAAACCAGCGGCTAGCATGCTGCCATGTCTCGCGCCGATCTCATGGGCCTGTTGCTGGCCTTCATTGCGCGCCTGATCACCGGCGCCCAAGGCCATTGGAAAGGCTGCCCGCCAGCGGCTGAACAGCGCATCTACTTTGCGAACCACCAAAGCCACCTCGACTGGGTTTTGATCTGGGCGGCGCTGCCGCGCGAGTTGCGCGCCGTCACACGGCCGATTGCCGCGCGTGACTACTGGACGGCCACGCCGTTCAGAGAGTGGCTGACCACCGAGGTCTTCCACGCCGTGTATGTCAGCCGTGTGCGATCGCCTGTCGCTTCCAGCGACGGCACCGACGACCAGGACCCGTTGGAGCCGCTGGTGGAGGCCCTGCGAAACGGTGACTCGTTGGTCATCTTCCCCGAAGGCACGCGCAGCAGCAAAGGCGAGCCTGCCGCCTTCAAGAGCGGGCTTTACCACCTGGCTGCGCAGTTCCCCGGCGTGCGGCTGGTGCCGGCGTGGATCGACAACGTCCAGCGAGTCATGCCCAAGGGCGAGGTGGTGCCCGTGCCGATCCTGTGCACCGTCACTTTCGGGGTACCGCTGCAGCTGGCGTCCGGTGAGGACAAACACGACTTCCTGAGACGGGCCCGCGACGCCGTACTGGCCGTGCGGCCCCACGTCAACTGATCCGGCGCCATGGACACCCTGCGCGAGCTCAGTGTTGACCAGCAGGTGGGCTTGCTGTTCGTGGCGCTGTTTGGCGTTCTGATATTGGCCACTTTGTCGGTGGCGGTGATGGTGGGCCGCAGCACCGAGAACGATGCCAGTGGCGTCCGTCGTGGGCGGCTGTTGCGCGACCTGCGTGCCGTGTGGCTGGGCTCAACGGTGTTCTGGCTGGCCTGGGTGTCAGGCCCGGTCGGTGCGACGCTGGCGTTTGGCTTCTTTTCCTTCTTCGCGTTGCGCGAATTCATCACCTTGGCCCACACCCGGCGGGGTGATCACCGCAGCCTGTTGCTGGCGTTTTTCGTCGTGCTGCCCTTGCAGTACCTGATTGCCGGTGGCCGCCACTTCGACCTGTTCACGGTGTTCATTCCGGTCTATGTCTTTCTGGCCGTGCCCGTGGTCAGCGCGTTGGCCGGGGACCCTGAGCGATTCCTGGAGCGCAACGCCAAAATTCAGTGGGGCATCATGGTTTGCGTCTACGGCTTGAGCCACGCACCGGCGCTGCTGCTGCTCGAGTTCCGAGACTTCAAAGGCCGTGGTGCGTTCTTGTTGTTCTTCCTGGTGATGGTCACGGCCATGGCGCAGATCACTCAGGAAGCCGCCAGCCGCTGGCTGCGCCGCCGCCCTGTGGCGCGCATGATTGATCGATCTTTTTCTTACCGTGCCTGGTTGGCGGGCGTTGGCAGTGCAGCGCTGCTGGGCGCGTTGCTGTTCTGGATCACACCGTTCCAGCCTTGGCAGGCCCTGGTCATGGCGGCCATTGCCGGGGCCGCAGGCACGTTGGGCGAGTTCGTGATGAAAGCCTTGAAGAAGGACGCCGGTGTGCGCTTTTGGGGTAACACCGCCAGCGTCACCGGCGCGGTGGGCTTGCTGGATCGTGTGGCGCCGCTGTGTTTCGCGGCACCCGTCTTTTTTCACTCCGTGCGCTGGTATTTCCAGGTTTGAGAATGTGTGCCCCCAGCTCACTGCGTTCGCGCCCCCCGAGGGGGTGCTCAAGTCCCTTGGGGCGGCCCGGCGGGACTTGATGCGCATCCTCGGTATCGACCCCGGCTTGCAGCGCACGGGCTTTGGCCTGATTGACGCCGAGGGTTCGCGCTTGGCCTACGTGGCCAGCGGCACCATCAGCACGCTTGAAGTTGCACGCGGCGACCTGCCTGGGCGCTTGAAGATCATCTTCGATGGAGTGTCAGAGGTGGTGCAACGTTATGCACCGCAGTGCTGCTCGGTCGAGATCGTCTTTGTCAACGTCAACCCACAAAGCACGCTGCTGTTGGGGCAGGCACGTGGCGCGGCCTTGGCGGCGCTGGTGTCGAATGGATTGCCGGTGGCCGAGTACACGGCTTTGCAGATGAAGAAGGCGATCGTTGGGCATGGCCTGGCCAACAAGGATCAGGTGCAAGAGATGGTCAAACGCCTGTTGAGCCTGACTGCGCTGCCCGGCAAAGACGCGGCCGATGCGCTGGGTCTGGCCATCTCGCACGCCCACGCAGGCGCCTCTTTTGCAGCCATCGAGCGCAGCGCATCGTTGCAGCGGCGTCAGCACGCGCAGTACCGTAAGGGGCGCAGCTATTGACGCGGGGCGAAAAAAAGCCCCGGCAAGCCGGGGCTGTGAAAAGTCTCGAGAAGAGACCTCAGGAGGACCTGTGAAAAGCCTCAGCCCTTGGCTGTGGCGGGTGTCTGCGCGATCTGGGCGGCGTGGTCGTCCACGCTGGCCAAAGAGCCAATGCCGCCCAGCATGGCCGCGGTGAGCAGGGCGGCCAAAGCGAAGCTGGTCAAACGGGACGGAGTGTTGAGTTGCAGTTGCGTGTTCATGATGTTGTTCCTTGGGGTGTTGGGTGAGTCGATGGGTGCACTTTAGGCAGCGGCGGCGGGCGCTGCCAGGCTGATGCGATGGCTTGGCGAAGGGCCGCGATGAACGGCATCGCAAGCCGATGAAACGTTGGCGGACGCAGACATCGCGATGCACGCAATGGATCAGTACCGCTTTGACAGTGGCCCTGTTCGTGACGGTCTTGGCAGTTGCACCCGGATGCCCGCAACCGCGACTCGCTGCGTGCCTACGGCGACGGCAACCATGAACCGGTGAACACCCACCCCAGACACGGCCGTTGCAGTTCGATGCTGTTGCCCTCGACGCGTGCGCGCAAGGTTGTCAACGGGGTTGGCAAAGTAGGTGGCCGTGGTACCCAAAGTCGGGGGTGCGTGCACGGAGTGCTGGTGTTTGTCGGCTGGGCCATTCAATCCTCACGCCGGCTGAAAAAGTAAACCCGAAACGCGCGTGGTGACGGCGCTGTTCAGGGGCGGCTTGTTGCTGGTCGATGTCGAACCGCTCCTGGGCTTGGGCCATCACCAGCTTGAAGGCCTGCTGCCAGGGCTGGCGCGACACGCCCGGCAAGTGCTCGGCCGACTCGGCGGTCAACTCGTCAACAAAGATGGCTTGGTTCATCCAGCGTGCCACCACCTGCGCGGCCAGGCCCAAGGGCAGAGTTAGCGCGGGCCCCGCCTCGGTGGCACTGCGGGTGAGTTCTCGAACATCCCTGCGGTGCACCCCGCTGAGCAGCAAGACGGCACTGTCGGTACCGGACACACCACGCGCTGCGAGTTCACTGCGCGTACGACGGACGCACCTGGCGCGAGTTCAAGTACGCAGACCCCACGCTGTTCGGAGGTGTCTGGAGCATGAGCGTGGCGGTTGAAGCGGGCGCCAGTGCCTACCGCTTCGGGCTGCAGCGCGGCGGTGCGGCCCAGGTGCAGCGGAGGACCTGACGGGCGCCACTTCGCGCGCTGCGGCGTGCGTTCATGGGGGTGCGGCGAACCACTCCTCGGCAATCCGCACCCAGGCCGTGGCGCCCAACGGGATCAGGTCGTCGTTGAAGTCATAACTGGGGTTGTGCAACATGCACGGCCCCAGGCCGTGGCCGCCGTCGCGGTGTTCGCCGTCGCCGTTGCCGATGGCGAAATAACAGCCGGGGATGGCCTGCAAGAAGAAGCTGAAGTCTTCCGCACCCATGGTCGGCTCGAACGCGTGCACGTTGTCGGCACCGACCACACGGCCCAGCACACGCCTGACAAACTGGGTCTCGGCAGCATGGTTCACGGTGGGCGGGTAGTTGCGGGTGAACGTGAAGTCGCAGCTCGCGCCAAAGGCAGCGCAGGTGTGCTCGGCCACCACTTTCATTCGCTCTTCGATCAGCGCCAGCGTCTCCATCGAAAAGGTCCGCACGGTGCCGCGCAGCTGGCAGGAGTCGGGCACCACGTTGATGGCTTCGCCCGCGTGGATCATGGTCACTGAAATCACCCCTGGGTCGACCGGCTTGCGGTTGCGGGTGATGATGGTCTGGAAGGCCATCACCATCTGGCACGCCACGGGCACCGGGTCGATGCCCAGGTGCGGCATGGCGGCGTGGGCGCCCTTGCCACGGATGGTGATGTTGAACTCGTTGCTCGACGCCATCATGGCGCCGGGGTTCACGCCAAAGGCGCCCACCTTCATGCCCGGCCAGTTGTGGGCGCCGAACATGGCCTCCATCGGGAACTTGTCGAACAGGCCTTCCTTGATCATCTCGCGCGCACCGCCGCCGCCTTCCTCGGCGGGCTGGAAGACCAGGTACACCGTGCCGTCGAAGTTGCGGTGTTTGGCCAGGTGCTTGGCCGCCGCCAGCAACATGGCGGTGTGGCCGTCGTGGCCGCACGCATGCATCTTGCCCGCGTACTTGCTGGCATGCGCGAAGGTGTTGTGCTCCGTCATGGGCAGGGCATCGATGTCCGCGCGCAGGCCCATGGCGCGGCTGGAAGTGCCGTTCTTGACGATGCCGACCACGCCGGTTTTGCCCAGACCGCGGTGCACGGGGATGCCCCAGTCGGTGAGTGCCTTGGCAATCACATCAGCGGTGCGTTGTTCTTGAAAACACAGCTCGGGGTGGGCGTGGATGTCGCGGCGAATGGCTGCGATTGCGGCGGCATCAGCAAGGATGGGTTCGATCAGGTTCATGACGGCTCGGTGAAGATGATGAAGAAATCATCTTAGTCCTGGGCTGCTGCCTGCGCTGCTGCGGCTGCTGTGGCACAGTTGTCTGGATGATGCCCGCACCTGCTGCTTCTGCTGCCGACGCCGCCGCCGCCAACGCGGAAGCCAACGCGAACGCGAACGCCCCGGCCCCCGTCCAGATCGTGCAGGGCGTTTGCCCGCACGATTGTCCCGACACCTGCGCGCTGCACATCAGCGTGCAAGACGGCCGCGCCATCGCCGTCAAGGGGGATCCGCAGCACCCGCCCACCCAAGGTGTCCTTTGCACCAAGGTCAACCGTTATGCAGAGCGCACCTATGACAGTGGCCGGCTGCTGACGCCGCTGAAACGGGTGGGTCCCAAGGGCCTGGGGCGGTTCGAGGCCGTCAGTTGGGACCAGGCGCTGGGCGACATTGCCAATCGGCTGAAGACGATTGCCGCACGCGACCCCCAGGCCATCCTGCCCTACAGCTATGCCGGCACCATGGGCCTGGTGCAGGGCGATGGCATGGCGGCGCGCTTCTTCCACAAGCTCGGTGCCAGTCTGCTGGACCGCACCATCTGTTCCAGCGCCGGCGGCGCAGCCTTGAACGCCACTTACGGCGGCAAGCTGGGCATGCACACCGAGTTCTTCGCTGAAAGCAAATTGATCCTGATCTGGGGCAGCAACTCCATCACCAGCAACCTGCACTTCTGG
>Ga0105048_10014381_pt1 | contig 12333 bp, 7 predicted proteins | sample MAT05_FD_78382 | JGI IMG/M metagenome (GOLD analysis project Ga0105048, IMG submission 78382) | Freshwater microbial communities from Lake Fryxell liftoff mats and glacier meltwater in Antarctica - MAT-05 | ecosystem: Environmental > Aquatic > Freshwater > Ice > Liftoff microbial mat | place... | reverse complement strand
CGATGCGAAGTCGAAGCTCATCATCACCGCCGACGGCGGCTGGCGCCGCGGCAAGGTCGTGCCGTTGAAAGTAAACGTCGATGCGGCGTTGGAGAAGTCGCCGAGCGTGGAGAAGTGCATCGTTCTCAACCGCTGCAATCAAGCCGTGACGATGAAGCCCGGCCGCGATGTCTGGTGGCACGATGTGGTGAACGACGCGAGCGCCGATTGCCCGGCGGAACAACTCGATAGCGAACACCCGCTGTTCATCCTTTACACCTCGGGCTCCACGGGCAAACCGAAGGGCGTGCTCCACACCACCGGCGGCTACCTCCTCGGCGTCTCGCTCACGCACAAGTGGGTCTTCGACATCAAGGAAAACGACGTTTACTGGTGTACCGCGGACGTGGGTTGGGTGACCGGGCACAGTTACATCGTTTACGGTCCGCTCTGCAACGGCAGCACCGTGGTCATGTACGAAGGCGCTCCGAACTCGCCCAAGGAAGACCGCTTCTGGGAGATTATCGCCAAGTACAAAGTCACCGTGTTCTACACGGCACCGACGGCGATCCGGGCGTTCATCAAGTGGGGCGATCAGCACCCGAAGGGGCACGACCTCACCAGCCTACGCTTGCTGGGCAGCGTCGGCGAACCGATCAACCCCGAAGCGTGGATGTGGTATCACCAGCAGATCGGCGGCGGCCGCTGCCCCATCGTCGATACCTGGTGGCAGACCGAAACCGGGGCCATCATGATCTCGCCGCTCCCCGGAGCCGTGCCGACCAAGCCCGGCAGCGCGACCAAGCCGCTCCCCGGCATCGAAGCCGAGGTCGTCGATAAAGCGGGCAACGTGGTCCCCGCGAACGCCGGCGGCTTCCTGGTCATTCAGCGACCCTGGCCGAGTATGATGCGCACCATTTACGGCGACGACGAGCGTTTCAAAGCGACCTATTGGAGCCACTATCCGGACCTGTATTTCACCGCCGACGGCGCCCGCCGCGACGCCGACGGCTACATCTGGATCATGGGCCGCGTGGACGACGTGCTCAACGTCTCGGGCCACCGCTTGAGCACGATGGAAGTCGAGAGCGCCCTCGTCAACCACGCGAAGGTCGCCGAGGCCGCGGTCGTCGGCAAGCCGGATGATCTGAAGGGCGAGTCGATCGTCTGCTTCGTCACGGTGAAAGCGGGGCACGCGACCAGCGACGAACTCAAAGCCGAGTTGAAAGCCCACGTTGCCAAGGAGATCGGCGCGTTGGCTCGGCCGGACGAAATCCGCTTCACGGACACGCTGCCCAAGACCCGCTCCGGGAAAATCATGCGCCGGCTCCTGCGGGACATCGCCGCGGGCAAGACCAGTTCCGGGGACACGACCACGCTCGAAGATTACAGCGTGCTGGCCAAACTGAGGGAAGAAGAGGAGTAAGCGTGCCGATCACCCGCTGCCCGAACTGCCGGACGGAACTCGACGTGGACCCGCAGTAGATCGGCCGGGCGATCCGGTGCAGCGAGTGCCAGACGGAGTTCACAGTTTCGTCGCCAGTCCGGGCTCGCCCTGTAACTCCGCTCGAACGCGACGAGGTCAAAAGTGCAATCGATGGCCGCGTCGTCCGCGAAGTGCCGATCGTGGTGCAAGGTTATCAGGCGAAGGAAATCGAATTCGAGGCACACGGCGTCACCATCGTTTACCGCCTCGTCCACATGCCCGATCGATTCAAAACGCGGATCGTCCTCCTCATGGCCGGCGGACGCAATTTGTCGGCTGCGGACCGGACGAAGTTCTTGGAATCGTTTCGCGTGAAGAAGAAGTTCTGAGGCATTCATCGGAAGGCGAATAGGTTGCTTTCGAGCGACTGCGAGAATTGAGATACAATTCGATTGCGGAATCGAATGACTACGGAGGTCTCATGGCCACGTTAGCGCAGCAACTCGACGCAATGCTGGAACTTCGACCCAATTGGGATGGTTATGGAGCCGATCCCGTATCCGTTGCGAGCGTCACCTGGGCGAAGGACTTCCTTGGTTACTTCACCTCTCTCGAACGAGCTTCGGGCCATTCCGGCAACGTTCGCGTTTACCCCACTCGCGTCGGCGGCGTGCAAATTGAGTGGGACGACATCGCGGCCGAGTGGGAACTGGAATTAAATCCCGACGGATCACTCGGCTTATTACGCGTGGATAAAGAAACCGGAGCCATGTCCGAGGAAACATTTCACCCCGGCCACGAAGCAGTTGCGATTGGCTTTTTGACTCGGCTGGGCGAGTTGGCTGAGACGTTTTCCGGTGCGGCATGACATTGGTCCGAGACGACGAGGTCGTCCTGCGTCATATACCGGGAGGCCCCTCGTGGCAGGCTCCTCCCGATGGCCGCATTGCCAGCACGAACTTTCGTCTGCGGCCCGGTGAAGAGGGTCTCTCGGTCAGTCGAGCCAGTCTCACGGCGCCGCGGAGTTTGATTCTTCGCGTGGGCGATCCGCTCACCGGATCGCGCGTCGCAGCGGCGCAAGTTGGCGAGGTTCGCGCGTTGGGTTTTGAAATTGTGCCAGTGCCTTTGCTCGATGACGTTGGCCATGCCGAGATTCGACCCGTGACCGCGGACTTATCGCAGAAATCGGTCCGGCGGGATCTTGCATTGGTCTTTCGCTATGTCCTTTAGAACTTCACTGGACGGAAATGCGCTCGGACCGATGAGGGTCATGTTCGATCAACTCGCCCCTCGCCCCGACGACCCCCACTGGGATCTCGCGGCCGAATCGATCGCGGTCAAGATCCGCTGGTTCGGCTTGGCCGTGGGGCTGCTCATCGCCAATTGGGGCGGCGGTTCGGCCGACCCGATCCCGCTGAATGCAATCCTCGCTCTCGGGCTGATCTTCACTTCGCTCGATACGGCCCTGTTCCTTCGAGGGCGAGTGTTCCTCCGCGACTTCCCGCTCGTCATCTCCGCGATGGAAGCTCTTTTCATCGGACTGTTGTGCCTGTACGAAACCGGCCCGGAAAGCCCGTTTCGCATTTACTATTTGCTCTCGCTCATCTGCTGCGCGATCCGCTATGCGCCGCGGACGACGTTCATAACCTGCGCGCTCGACTGCGTGAGTTTCGGTGTCGTCTGCGCGGCCCAATCGAACGACCGCAGCGCTGCGTCGCTGTCGCTGTTTTTCTTCCTCGTCGTCGTGCTGGTCTGGGTGACCTGGGCCGCGGCGGCGCTCGCCCGCTTGCTGAAGCGTGCGGGGGACGACACTCGCGAACTCAACGCAGCGCTGCGGGAGAACCAAGCGCAACTCGAAACCCGGATCGTCGAGCGGACGCGGGAACTCGAGGAGTCGCAAGCCCAGGTGCTGCACCAGGAGAAAATGGCCGCGTTCGGCTTGCTCGCCGCGGGGATCGCCCACGAAGTCGGCAACCCGCTCTCCGGCATCAGCGGCGTGGTGCAAATGCTCGACCGCCGCGATCCGGATCCGTACACGCGCGAAAAGCTGGCCCTGGTCACGACGCAACTCGCTCGCATTCAAAGCACATTGCGAGAACTCGTGACGTTCAGCCGGCCCGCCAGCGACCAGAGCGGGCGGGTCTCGGCCCGGGAGGTGATCGACGAAGCGCTGGGCATCGCCAAGTTCTACAAAGGCGGAAAGAACCGCCAAATTGTTGCCGCCGTGGCCGACGACCTACCGGGATTGTTCGGAGTCCGCGATCAGTTCGTCCAGGTCGTGTTCAACCTCGTGCTCAATGCGATCGACGCCACGGGCAAGGGCGGACGAATCGACGTGACTGCGAAGAGCGAGGAGGGGCGGATCGTTCTCGAAGTCGCCGACGATGGGATGGGGATCGACCCCGCTCACCGCGAGCGATTGTTTCGCCCGTATTTCACCACGAAAAAGCACGGCACGGGCCTCGGCCTCTTCGTGATCCGCAAGATCGTCGAGGACCACGGTGGGTCCGTGACCGTCGAGTCGGAACCCGGCCGCGGCGCGACCTTCCGCGTCGTGCTGCCCGGCGGGGTTCGCCGTGAAGCGGTTGCGCTGAAACCCGCGATTGCGGTTGGATGATCGAGGAGAAATTGGCCGATGCCCGCTCGCCCGCCCGCTTCCGTGCTCGTCGTGGATGACGAAGAGATCATCCGCGAAACGCTCGTCGAATTCCTGACTCAGGAAGGCTTCGCTGCTACGGCGTGCGATTCGGGAGAGGAAGCGATCGCATTTGCCGGGAAGCAGCGGTACGAAGTCGCCCTCTGCGACATCAACTTGCCGGGGCTCGACGGGATCGAAGTGCTCGAACGATTGGCGAAGGTCAGCCCGGAGACCGCAGTCGTGCTCATCACGGCTTATGCGACGGTGGAAACGGCTGTCGAGGCGTTTCAGAAAGGCGCCCACGACTACCTGATGAAGCCGATCATCCTGCACGAAGTGCTCGGCAAAATTCGACGGCTACTCAAGCACCGCGACCTCTTCCACGAGAATCAGTGGCTGCGGCGCGAACTCAACCGCGACGCCGACAGCGGTCCCGAGATGATCCTCGGCCGCAGCCCGGGAATGAAGCGAGCGATGGACCTCGCGCGTCGCGTGGGGCCGACGCGCTCCACTGTGCTCATCCTCGGCGAAAGCGGTACGGGCAAAGAATTGATGGCCAAGGCCGTGCATCGTTTCGCTCAGGCGGAGCGCCCCATTGAAGGTCGGTTCCTCGCGATCAACTGCGCGGCGATCCCGTCCGACCTGTTGGAAAACCAACTCTTCGGCCACCGCAAAGGGTCGTTCACAGGTGCGGACAAAGATGCGACGGGCCTGTTCGTCCACGCCGGCTTCGGCACGGTATTCCTCGATGAAATCGGCGAACTCCCACTTGCGACTCAGGCCAAGTTGCTGCGAGCGATCGAGCAGAAGGAAGTCTTTCCCGTCGGGGCGAATGAGCCGGTGAAAGTGGACGCCCGCATCGTCGCGGCGACGAACAAGGACTTGGCGAAAGAGGCAGCCGAGGGGCGGTTTCGAGAAGACCTCTTCTACCGACTCAACGTGGTGAGCATCGAACTGCCGCCGCTCCGCGAGCGGCGCGACGACATTCCGGAATTCGTCGAGTTCCTGCTCTCGAAGCACGCGCGAGCGATGGCCAAGAAAGTGACGGGCGTGAGCCACGAAGCGATGCAGGCGATCCTGGCCCACCCCTGGAAGGGCAACGTTCGCGAACTCGACAACGCTCTGCAACGAGCGGTAATCCTGGGCGATGGCCCGCTCGTGACCCTGGCCGATCTTCCGCCCGATTTAGCGCCCGCGGCCAACGATCCCTTCGGCATCGACGACCTCGGCGCGGCCGCGGAGCGGTTCGAGCGCATCCACATCGAGCGGATGATCCGCGTCTGCCCGGACAAGCGCGAGGCGGCCAAGCGCCTCGGTATCGGCCTCAGTTCGCTCTACCGCAAGATTGAGCAACTTGGCATCGGTGGAGAGAAGTGAACTTCAACTGTCTGAGCCAGCACGCCATTGCGGTGCATACTACCTCACTGGCGTGCTGGCTCAGGCCGACTACTTCGCCCTCGCGGTCTGTCCCGTTCTCAACGCCATATTCGCCAAGTGAGCCGCCGCTGCGCTCGCTACACCCGCGGCGATGGGAGCGTTCGGCTCCTTGCGGCTCCTCACGCAATCGATCCAGTTCTGCAAATGCAGCAACTCGCCGTCCGGCTGGTCGTAAAAATCCGCCCCGGGATAATCGGGCTTCTTGCCGAGGATCTCGATGATCGGCTCGACCTTCTTGCTTCGCTCGGGGTTCAACTCAAATCGCCCTCGATCCGCGTAGAGCGAAGCGTCTGTGCCGAGGAACTCGATGTGCGCTCCCTTGCGGGCATTGCTGAACGTGCCCTCGAAGTGCATCTGGATTCCGCCGGGATACGTGAGCAGCGTTTGCACCGTGTCCGGCGTTTCCCAGACGTCCTTCGCAGCGAAGTGCTCGCCGACGCTGACGGCTTTCTCGGGCGCATCGAGGTTCAAGACCCAGTGTGCCACGTCCACCCAGTGCACCATCAGATCCGTGAAAATGCCGCCGCCGAAGTCCCAGAACCACCGCCAGTTTCGGAAGCGGTATTCGTCGAACGGCTGGTCCTTCGCGGTGCCCAGGAACGTCTTCCAATCGACGCTCTTGGGATCGACGCCGAGCGGGTTCTTCCGCACGCGGTCCGCGTTGCGGTTCCAACTCATTTTCACCTTGAGCACTTTGCCGATCTTGCCATCGTTGATGAGTTGCTTCGCCCGAATGAGGTGGGTCATGCTCCGCTGCTGCATGCCGACCTGCACGATCTTTTTCGCCTTGGCCTGGGCGTCCAGAATGACCTGCCCTTCTGCGAGGTCGTGCGTCAGCGGCTTCTCGACGTAGACATCCTTGCCCGCTTGCAACGCGGCAACGGTGACGGGGACGTGCTGGTGGTCCGAAGTGCCGACGAGCACCGCGTGAACGTCCTTGTCCGCGAGCAGTTCCGCGGAGACTTTCGTGGCCGTGGCTTTGGGATCGGCGAGCGGTGCAGCCAGGCTGAGAGCGTTGTCCCAAGCGTCGCAGAGGTTCGTGATTCGTACGTTCGCGATGGTCGCGAGCGGCTTCATCAAGTAGCGGGCGCGGCCGCCGGTACCGATGACGCCGACGCGGATCGCTTCGTTCGCAGGGAATCCGCGGGCGACATTGCCGAGGACGAGTGAGGTCGCGGCCGTGCCGGCGGCGAGGATGAAACTTCGACGGGTGGGTTCGGATGCAGACATGATTGAAGCCTCGGGGAAGAGATAAAACCGTGCGGACACGGTAACACACCCCGCGGGCGGCCTCTATCGCCAATCCTCACACCTTCGCGTTCCACTCCGGCGGTAGGAACTCTCGAACCGTTTCGTAAAGCCCGAGCGCGATCAGTTCGTCTTGAACGCGATCTGGGTCCGAAGACTCCAACCCGTTGGCGATTTCCGTCACCAGCAGTTCGGCGAAGCGCACCCGCGAACGGCGGAGTTGCTGGCGCACGGCCTCGGGCTTGACGGGCCGACCCGTGACTTTCCCCAACTTTTCGGCCAGTTGCTCCGAAGTGTCGTCCGGGTGATCGGTGCGGAGTTTCAAGATCGTATGGGCGATGCTACCGGTGTGCGTCTCTTCGTAGTCCTTCAAGGAACCCCACGCGAGGTCGAGCACGTTCGTCCGCCAGGCTTCGTCCCACCGGTCGTCCACCGGTTCCGCTTGCCCCGCAACCAGGTCGAGCTCGTAATCCACGGGCCGGCGGCGATTCTGCTTCTCCCAGTGATTTTTGACCATGTTGCGGATGGCGGTCTTGAGCAAATCGCGGAACCGCCCGCGGGTCGGGTCGGCCTTGCCGAAGTCTCCGCGGAGCATCCGCACGATCACGTCCTGGGCGACCTCGTCCGCATCGTGGTCGTCGCGGAGCAACGCCCCCACGTAGCGGCGGACGGACGAACCGTACCGCATGACCAGCGCATTGCGGGCCTGGTCCGGAGTGGACCCGGAAAGGGTGTGCGCCTGGCGGATCAGGCTCCACCGCGTCTGGATCATTTCGAGGCGGATCGACACGCCGGCGGAATCGGGTTCGCGGGGCTTCATTGTCGGTCCTTCGCCGTGGGCTTGGACGGTTGCAAGCTCGCAATGGCTCCGTCGATCGCGGCGAGCATCTGCTTGGTTTTGGAGACGGTGGACTGAATGCGCTCCGGCAGAGGTGCGAGCCGGGCCAACTGAGCGTAGGCTTCGATCGTCGCGCGGAACGAGGTTGCGATTGCGGCGTACTCCGCCAGCATTTCATCGTTCGTGGCCAGCGGTGAGATTCGTTGGAGGCGGAGCATACCGAGGCTCATGTGCGATTCCGCAATCCCTTCCCAGTCCGGCAGGCTCTTGGGATTCTGGCGGAGGAGATCTTCGCTGAGACGTATCTTTTCCCGAATGCATTCCTCGATCGGCACGAGTTCGGCGAAGTGCTTTTCCATCGCGGACGTCACGTCGGTTTCGGAAGCCTCCCCCTTCCGAAATTGCTTCGCAATCGATTCCATCTGCAACCGCGACCCGTTTGCCTGTTCGATCAAGCTATCCGCGAGTTTACCGAGTTGGATCGCGACCGCGCGCTGGTTATCCGGCAACTTAGGGTCGTTGCGGAGCATGTCTCGGCTGACCTGGAGCGATTCGGTAAACGCCGCAATCGCCGCGGGATACTCGCGGGCCGAATGGCGAATGAAGCCAATTCGTTCGAGCGAGATCAGGATCGATCGTCGGACGGTGGCGCTGCTCGGATCGTCCTTCAGTTGCATGCGGTTGAAATCGAGGGCTTGCTGGTAGCAAGCCAAAACGTCCGCCGTGCGGTCCGTCGAGCGCGATAGCAAATCCGCGTAGGCGATCAGGGCATGAATGAGAGATTTCAAGGCTCGGGGGTCGTTGGGCCGCTCCACGGAAATGCCCCGGTTTAAGTCCAGCGTCATCTGGTATTGCTCGGCGGCCCCTTTCAAGTCGCCCGCTTCCTCGAGCAAACTTCCGACCCGGCTCCGCGATGCGGCGAGTTGGCTCCTGTGATTCGCATTCGTAGGATTCGGACCGGTAAAAGCGATGGTCCGATCCAGCACGTCGCGATGGCCGCGCAATGCCGCGTCGCGGTCGCCCAGAGTCCAGTTCAGGTCCGCCTGATTCCACAAGACTTCGAGCAGCGCGACGCGGTGCTCTCGGCTTTGCGAATCGCGGAGCAGAAGCGAATCCGCAATTGTGCGGGCTTCGGCGAACGAGGCTTTTGCTTCGTCGTGGCCGTTCAATTCCACCTGCAATTGGCCCAACTTGACGAGGCAGTCGAGGAGCGCGTTCTGCGCTTTGGAATCGTCCAGACGCTCGGCCAAGACGCGCCGGCGCAGGTCGAGGGCCTTTTTGCAACTCGCCAAGGCTTCGGGCGTTTGGCCCAGGTTGTAGTAGTTCGGGTTGCCCTGCACGTCGGCGAGTCGCTCGTAAGCCGTGGCGATTTCTTCCGTGGTGAGTTCGCCTGCACCCGAACCGGATTCGGCGGTTTTCGTCGTGAGGATATCGAGGTAGGTGAGCAATTCGTCGATCAGCGCTTTTTGCGCCGGGGAACTTCCGCGCAGCGCCTGCAATGCCAGAACGTGATCGCGCAGCAGCCAGCGGACGATCTTGTTGCCTTCGACGAGCAGTGCTTTCGTGCGGGCTTGTTCCTGCGTAACGCGATCGCGCTCGCGCTTGAGTTGCGCGTTGTACCAGGCACCGCCTCCGATGATGACGACGACCGCGAGGATGGAGAGTGCCGAGAGCGAAGCGATGACGGGCCGCCGCTTGGCCCACTTCGCGAGCCTTCGGACCGGCCCGGCGGGCCGGGCGAGGACGGGTTCCCCTTGCAAGAACCGTTCGAGGTCGTCGGCCAGGTCTTTCGCGCTCGCGTAGCGGGATTTCGGTTCCTTCTCCAGGCACTTCATGCAGACCGTTTCGAGGTCGCGCGGCACGCCGGGCTGCAAGCGCCGCAGCGGCACGGGGTCCATCGCGAGGACTTGCATGACCGTTTCGAAGGCACTCGTTCCGCGGAACGGCGGTCGTCCGGTGAGCAATTCGTAGAGGATCGCCCCGAGTGCATAAATATCGCACGGCGGCCCGAGATTGCGGACCACGCCGCCGGCCTGTTCGGGCGCCATGTAACTCGGCGTCCCCACGATGTCCCCGTCCCGGGTGGCGTTGCTCGATTCGCCCGCCTCGACCCAGCGGGCGAGGCCGAAGTCGGTCACTTTAGGTTGCAGCGAAGGTTGCGGCGGCGATGCATCGCTTCGCGCGTCCAGTTCCGCAGCGATCAAAATGTTCGCCGGCTTCAGATCGCGGTGAACGACGCCGTGTTCGTGAGCGTGCTGGATGGAACGGGCCAGCGTTGCCACGAGCCGGGCGGCCGGGTTCACGGCTTGGGGCGTTCCGTCGATCCGCTCCGCCAGCGTCCCACCCGAAACGAATTCGAGCGCGAGAAACGGGCAGCCTTCCCACTCGCCGTAGTCGTAAACCTGCGTGATGTTCGGGTGGTTGAGCCGGGCCACGGCCAGCGCTTCGGTCCGGAATCGCTCGAGCAGGATACTGCCGCGATCCGGATTTCCGCGGACCATTTTCAATGCGACGGGTCGATCCAATTTGAGGTGCCGGGCGAGGTACACGATGCCCATTCCGCCGCGCCCGAGCACGCGCAGAAGGTCGTAGCCGGGCACCCGCGGCAGGTCGTCCGTTGTCGCGGGTGGCGGGCCAACTCCCTGTGCGGTCGTTCGTGGAACGAGAGTGAATCGATCGTCGAATCCCGTCTCTCCACCATTGGAATCTGGGTCCGGGTGCGGAGCCAACGGAAATCGAGGCGTCGGTTCGGGGAGAATCATGACCCGTTCCAGGCGGATATGTCCAGTCAACGGAATTCCAATTGTACCCCATCGAATCGCGTTTCCACAGGCTCCTCTCGGCGAGAGCTTGGGAAAGCCCGAAGGTTTTGGCAATTCCGTCTTCGGGTTCGGATTGTGCGGATTGTTCGACTCGGAGTGAAATGCGCCGCCGCAGCGGTGTGAGATTGGCTAGGAGTTCTGGACGCTGCCGGTCGAAATGGAGCGGTGCGAGACCGCGCAGTACGCAGGATGCCGACCATGGTCGAAGTTAAACCGTCCGCCCGTCCTCGCCGCTTCCGGAGGTTCTTACTTCGCTTCGGGATCGTCATTCTGGCACTCCTCGCGGTTGTCTGGTTCTTGCCCGCCATCGTGGCGAACACGGGCTTGAAGCGAATGCTAATCGCCGATGCGACGGCCGATTTCAACGGGAAAGTCGAAGTCGAATCGCTCTCGCTCGGCTGGTTCTCGCCGGTGGAAATGCGCGGCGTTTCAGTCGGCGATGCCGATGGCCACCCCGTACTCGCGGTCGAGAGGGTGAGCACTGAACGAACGCTGCTCCAACTCCTGCGAGACCGGACGACGATCGGGAAGGTGACGGTCGAGAAGCCCGTCGTCACGGCGACGTTCGCGAATGGCTCGTCGAATGTCGAAGCAGTCCTATCGAAGTATTTGACGACCGAGGGCGATCCTTCGACTGGGGGCCGCACCGGCATCACGGTCGAAATCGTCGATGGCGAAGTTCGCCTCGTCGAAGGCATCCAGCAAAACAAACTCTTCAACGTGAACGGCTCCGTGGACGTGCCGAGTTCGCGAACCGAACCGATCATCGCGAAGCTCTCGACGAAGACGGTCAACGCCGGCCGACCGGAATCGCTGGAAGTTGCAGTGTCTTCGGGCGACTCGCTCGCGGTCGATTTGCACGCGGAGGACTTTGCTATCGACTCGGTTGGAGCCGCGATCCACCGCTTCGCCCCCGGCACCCAACTCGGCGGCCGACTCACGGCGAAGCTGAACGGTACGCTGGCAAAAACCGCGACTGGGAAAACGAACGCGACGGTCGAGGGAACCGCTCGGATCGCAAACTTCGATTTGAGCGCTCCTTGGCTCGGCGCGGATCGCGTGCGGATGGAGCGCGTCGAGCTTCCGGGCAAAGTGACATTGCTGGGGGACGAGATTCGCGTCGAACGAGTCAAGCTGACTTGCGACGCGGGCGAAGTGAGTGCGAATGGAATCTATCGGATCGGGGAATCCATCGAACAGTTGCTCTCGCGGCCCGACGTGCACCTCGCAGCCGAGGTGGACCTCGCCAAGCTCGCGGCGATCATCCCCCGCTCGATGAAGTTGAAGGAAGGCACGGCTCTGCAAAAGGGGCACGTCTCCGCGCGCGTCGCGAGCCAGTTCGGTCCGAACGAAGTGGCGTGGGACGGGTCGATCCGCACTACGGCAATCGAAGGAACGCGCGATGGCCAGAAGTTGGTGTGGGATCAACCGCTGCGGGCGGAGTTCGTCGTGCGGATGAAGCCGGATGGACTGCCGGAGTTCGATAAACTCGAGTGCCAATCGGACTTCATCGGGCTCGCGGCCCGCGGTAGCTTCGAGCAGTTCGTCGCCGCCGCCAATATCAATCTCGACCGACTCTCCACTCGCCTCGCGGACTTCCTCGACCTCGGCGGTCGCAAACTCGAAGGCGCGGCCGCGGTCTCGCTCAAGGTCGTTCCGCGGCTCGCGCGCGGCTCGACGCTAACCGCTTCGGCCAAGCTCACTCGCTTCGCGATCACCGATTCCACAGGACGAGGCTTGCGAGAATCCGAACTCGTCGTCGGAGCGAACGCCGATTGGCTGAAACAGTTGGACGGGACGATCCGTGTGGAGACTGCCTCGGCTTCAATCACCGCAGGAGTCGATCAACTCTCTGCGAAACTTCTCGAACCGATGAACGATCTCAAATCGTACCGGGCCGGCGTGGCGGATGTTCGCATCGAAGGGGACTTCGCCATGTGGTGGG
>Ga0105048_10014380_pt1 | contig 12333 bp, 11 predicted proteins | sample MAT05_FD_78382 | JGI IMG/M metagenome (GOLD analysis project Ga0105048, IMG submission 78382) | Freshwater microbial communities from Lake Fryxell liftoff mats and glacier meltwater in Antarctica - MAT-05 | ecosystem: Environmental > Aquatic > Freshwater > Ice > Liftoff microbial mat | place... | reverse complement strand
TGGAGTTGTTGAGTTCGGCGTACAGGGCTTCGGCCTCCTTGAACGCGGCATTCATCACTGCGGCCGGGAACGGGAATAGCTTGGCACCCTTGCTCACCAGGTCCTTGAGTGCGCCCGGGTTGAGTGCGTCGTACTGGGCTTGCATGTTGGTATGGGCGTACATCGACGCCGCATTGATGATGGCCTTGTACTCTGCCGACAGTCCTTCATACGCCTTGGTATTCACGTGCAGGTCGAGCTGCGGGCCGCCTTCCCAGTAACCAGGGTAAGCATAATTCTGCGCCACTTTGTAGAAGCCCAGTTTCAGGTCGTCATAAGGGCCGACCCACTCGGCCGCGTCGATCGTGCCTTTTTCCAGCGACTGATAAATCTCGCCGCCAGGAATGTTGGCAGCGATACCGCCGATGCGTTCCCATACCTTGCCGCTGAAGCCGCCGGTACGGAATTTCAGACCCTTGATATCGGCCAGCGACTTGATGGGCTTGCGGAACCAACCGCCCATCTGCGCGCCGGTATTACCCATCGGGAAGTTGATGATGTTGTACTGGGCGTAGAACTCGCGCGTGAGCTTCAGGCCGTTGCCATGCATCATCCAGGCCGTCATCTGGCGGCTGTTCAGGCCGAAAGGAATGGCGCAACCGATGGCGAACGTCGGATCCTTGCCGAAGTAGTAGTAGGGTGCCGTGCTGGCCATCTCGACCGTGCCGGCCTGCACTGCATCAACCGTGCCGAAGGCTGGCACCAGTTCACCAGGTCCGTGCGTGGTGATCTCGAACTTGCCGCCACTCAATTCCTTGACCTTGGTGGCAAAGACGTCGGACACACCAAACAAGGTGTCGAGGGATTTGGGGAAGCTCGACGTCAGGCGCCAGCGAAGCGCGGTCTGTGCATGCACGATGGCAGGCGCGGCACCTGCGGCCAGAATGCCGGCAAGGCCTGCATTCTTGATGATGGAACGACGATCCATGGATATATCTCCTTCTTGATGTAGATGCACCAGACCTGATTGGCCCGGTGCGGTCGGACAATTGGTGGCCTCGGGGCCACAACCACTGCTTTTCCACTGGAGATTGTCTGTCGATACCGGTCGTTGATGGCAGGGGACTTTCCCTTATAAGCGGTGCAAATCTGGCGTCAATTCCCCTGTCAATCCCTTGTCAATGTCGCCCCGCCGACATTCACGCGCAAACCTCCAGCAGTTGGCGGCCCGCGTGGCTGGCATAAGATAGCCACAATGCCCCATTCGCTTGTCCGCGGTATCGATTCGCCTGCCATGCGCGCCGCCGGGCGGGAACTGCTGTCAGTGGCGCTGATGGATGCACGCAACCACACCTTGCATCTCGCCACACAGCTGGCCGCGACCGATGCGCAGCTCGTGCCTGACGAAGACAGCGGGGATTCGCACACGCCGCCGCTGGCATGGGTACTCGGGCATGTTGGCTGGTTTCAGGAGTGGTGGATCGCGCGCAACATGCAGCGTGCCAGGGGGCGGCGCTGTGACCCGCTGGCGACCCGCTTGCCGTCGCTGGAGCCCAGCGCGGATCACTGGTGGGACGATGCCCGGGTTTCGCCGCAACAGCGCCACCGGCTGGACTTGCCGGACATTGCCATACTCAAGACCTATCTGCTGACGTCATTGGAGACAACCCTCGAGTTGCTGGAGACTGCCGCCGATACCGACGAGGGCCTGTATTTTTATCGTCTGGCGCTGGCCCATGAAGACATGCATGGCGAAGACCTGATCGTGATGGCGCAACTGCGGGGTGTCGCACTGGACATGGATGCCCCGGGCCCGGTGACGCAACGCGCGCCCTTGCTTATCCCTGCGACGCAATGGAACATGGGCAATGCGCAAGGGGCCGGCTTCGCCTTTGACAACGAGCTGGCGGTGCACCCGGTTGCGGTGCCGGAGTTCGAGATCGACGCGCAGGTTGTGAGCTGGTCGCAGTATGTGGAGTTTGTCGATGACGGCGGCTACGACCGCAACGAGTTGTGGCATCCGCAGGGCTGGCAATGGCTGCAAGCCAAGACCGAGGCCGAAGGCATCGAGGCGGGGGGACGTGCGCCGCGGTTCGTGCAGCAGATCGGCGTGGCCAGCGGTGCCGTCATGCAGACCCGATTCGGCACGCCGCGGCGCATGCTCGGCAGCCAGTGCGTGACCCACGTCAGCTGGTGGGAGGCCGACGCCTGGTGCCGGTGGGCCGGGCGACGCCTGCCGGCCGAGGTCGAGTGGGAACTGGCGGCATGCACCGCCCAGCGGCGCGGGTTTCGCTGGGGCGATGTGTGGGAGTGGACTGGCAGCACGGCCCGGGCGTATCCGGGATTCAGCGCCGATCCGTGGCGGGACTATTCGCAGCCCTGTTTCGGCAGCCACAAGGTGCTGCGTGGCGCTTCGTTTGCGACCCGCGAGCGCATGAAGCATCCGCGCTTCAGGAACTTCCAGCCGCCGCAGTGCGATCTGATGTTTTGTGGTTTCCGTTCTTGCGCCTTGTGAAATTCCACCACGGCAGCAAACGACTCAGTGCCAGCACCTCGCCACTGTGCGAGGGGCGGTAGCCCGCCATCGCCGAAAGCTGCTGCTGCCAGTCGGCGCTGCGCAACACTTGGCGCAAGGCCCGTGTGGCGGGCTTGTCCAGCGCACTGCGCAGGCACACCAGGTGATAGTTCTCATTGGCCAGCGCGATGAAATCCAGACCCTGGCGTCGGGCGGCAACCTCGATGCCCAGGCCCACGTCGGCCTGGCCGGCAGCCACGGTATGCGCCACGGCCGCGTGGGACGGTTCGGTGTGATCAAACCCCCGGATCCGTGCTGGCGCGATGGCCTGGTTTGCCAGCAATTCGTCGAGCAGCACCCGTGTTCCGGTGCCACGCGCGCGGTTCACGAAGCGCGCGCCGCTGCGCTGCACATCCTGCAGTGAGGTCAAACCCAGGGGATTGCCACGGGCCACGATCAGGCCCTGGGTGCGCTGGGCAAATCCGATCAGCTTGTGGTGTCCGGGTTTGAGCAGCGGCTTGTAGGTGCGCTGTGCGAGTGAGCCGGGCGCCGGGTTCTGCAGTGTGTGAAACCCGGCCATCTCGCAGCGCCCCTCGTTGAGCGCACGGATCGCATCCACGCTGCCACAAAAGCGCACGTCCAGGTGCAGAGGGCCGAGCCCGTCGCCTGTGCGCTCCGGTGCCCCGGGAGTGAGCGCGAGTGCATACTCGCGCAGCCCGGCCAGTGCATCGTCGTGACTGGCGTAAAGCGTCAGGACATGCGCGTTGTCGTCGAAAGCCACCGCAAACGCCCGTTCCAGGTCGCCTCGCAGCGCTGCAATCTGCGGTGCGAGTCGCACCTGAGCCTGGCGTTCGGCCCACATCAGCTTGGCGCCAAAAGCGGTCAACTGCGCTGGCTGACCCTTGTCCCACGTCACGAGCGTCTGACCGAGTTCGTCCTGCCAGCGTTTGAGTTCGCCCCACACGTGGCGGTAGGACAGCCCCAGCACGCGCGCCGCTGCGGAAATGGAGCCTTGCGCCGCCACCGCTTGCAGCAGTTCAATCAGCGGATTGCGTACCTTTGCCGGACCGCTGTCGCGCCCCAGTGTGTAGTGGAACTGGATCCTATGCATCGCTGTTCATATGGTGGTTATTCATACTCTCGCCTACGATACCCGAACATGTCCACGTTCACGCAAAGTGCGGTTACAGCGCTCGATCTGATCACCTCCGGGGATCCGGCCTTGTGGACCATCGTAGGCCGGTCGCTGGCAGTCAGCGCGACAGCATGCCTGCTGGCCTGTGGTCTGGGGCTGGTGCTGGGATCCTGGCTCGGGGTTGCCCGTTTCCGGGGCCGGGGTGTTTGCCTGACATTGCTCAACACGATGCTCGCGGTGCCGTCGGTCGTGGTGGGACTGGTGGTTTATCTTTTGCTGTCACGCTCGGGGCTTTTCGGGGCCTGGGGCTGGTTATTCAGTTTCAAGGCCATGGTGGTGGCGCAGGCGCTGCTGGTGTTGCCAGTGGTCACCGCGTTGACCCGTCAGGTGGTGGAGGATGCGGAACACGGCCACGGCGAGCAATTGCGTTCCCTGGGCGCCGGTACCTTGCTGCGCAGCGTCATGCTGGCGTGGGACGAGCGTTTTGCGCTGCTCACGGTGTTGATCGCCGCATTCGGCCGCGCGGTGTCGGAGGTGGGGGCGGTCATGATCGTGGGTGGCAATATCGACGGTTTCACCCGTGTCATGACAACGGCCATTGCGCTGGAGACCAGCAAGGGGGACCTGCCCCTCGCGCTGGGCCTGGGTCTTGTGCTTCTGTCGGTCGTGTTGCTGCTCAACAGCCTGATTGCGCTGGTGCGCGGCTGGCGCCAGAGGGTCGAAGGCGGCTCGTTCGCAGGCCCTGCGGGTGCTGCAGCGTGAGGTCGTGTCGGCCTGCATGTGCGCCGTCGCCAGCGCGGTCGTTGCGTGAATGCGGACTGTGCTGACTTTGCACGGGGTGAACCTGTCGTTCGGCCCGGTGGCCGCATTGCGTGATGTCAACCTGCGCGTGGATGCCGGTGAGCGGGTGGCGCTGGTGGGCAGCAATGGGAGCGGCAAGAGCAGCCTGCTGCGTTTGATGCACGGTCTGAAGGCCCCAGGCGCCGGCTGCTTCGTGTGTCATGCGTCGGTGCGCCAGGCCATGGTGTTCCAGCGCCCGTTCATGTTGCGCACCTCGGTACAGAACAACGTCGCGCTGGGCCTGTGGCTCGACGGTGTGCGCTGGCACACGGCACGCGCGCAGGCGCTGCGGGCGCTGGCACGTGTCGACATGGCAGAACTGGCCGGACGCAACGCGCGGGCCCTGTCGGGCGGGCAGCAGCAGCGCGTGGCACTGGCGCGTGCCTGGGCACGCCAGCCCGACCTGTGGTTGCTCGACGAGCCCACGGCCAGCCTGGATCCGCATGCCAAGCGCGAGGTGGAGGCCTTGATGGCCGATTTCGCCCGCGGCAGCCCGCAGCGGCCGATGACCATGGTGTTTGCCAGCCACAACCTGGGCCAGGTCAAGCGCCTGGCCAGCCGGGTGGTGTATCTGGAGCACGGCCGGGTGCTGGCCGACCTGCCGGTCGGCGATTTTTTCAACGCCGAGCGGCTGCAGGCCGTGTCCGCTGCGGCCTGTCTTTTTGTCAAAGGAGAACTTGCTTGAAGCCACTGTCACACCCTGTACAAGACTGGCTGGCACAGACACGCCGGATTTTGCTGTTTGCCGGCCTTGCGTTGGCTGGCAACGTGCAGGCCCAGTCCACGATCACGATGGCGTCAACCACGTCGACCGAGCAATCCGGCCTGTTCGGTCATCTGTTACCCGAGTTCAAGAAGGCCAGTGGCATCGACATCAAAGTGGTGGCCCTGGGCACCGGACAGGCGCTGGACATGGGCCGGCGCGGCGACGCCGATGTGCTGTTCGTGCATGACCGTGAGGCAGAGGACAAGTTTGTCGCAAACGGCTTCGGCATCAAGCGGTTCCCGGTCATGTACAACGACTTTGTCATCATCGGCCCCAAGTCCGACCCGATCGGCGTCAAGGGCAGGGATGTCGTTGACGCATTGAAGAAGATCGCTTTTGCCAATGCCAGCTTCATCTCGCGTGGCGACAAGAGTGGCACCCATGCAGCAGAACGGCGTTTCTGGACGTTGGCCAGCCTGGACGGGCGCAGGGGCGCTGGCTACAAGGAGTGCGGCTGCGGCATGGGCCCGGCCCTGAACATGGCGGCGGGCAGCAATGCCTACGTGATGGCGGATCGTGGCACCTGGCTCAACTTCAGGAACCGCGCCGATCTGGCGGTACTGGTCGAAGGCGACAGGCGCCTGTTCAACCAGTATGGCGTGATGTTGATCAACCCTGCCAGACACCCGCATGTGAAGATTGCCGATGCACGAAAATTCATCGACTGGGTAACGTCTGCACCGGGCCAGAATGTCATTGCAGGTTACAAGATCGGCGGCGAGCAGCTATTTTTCCCGAATGCGGGTGGCGATCAGTAAATCGGCAGTGCACCAGCGAGTGCATCGGTAAGTGGCAGTGCACCTGGGCCGTGGCGGGGTGCGTTGCCCTAAGGTTTGAATCGTGCCTGGATCAGTTTCCAGACATAAAGCCCCAATGGGGCCAGCGCCCGGTTGTGGCGGCGCACGAGCATGATGCGGCGCTTGAAAGTGGGGGTCAACGGTCGTACCTGCAGGCCTGGAAGGCCGGTTGCCGGAACGCTCAGTGCCGGCATGATGCTGACGCCCAGGCCGGCCTCGACCATGCGAAAAACCGTGGTCGGGTGACCCAGTTCCTGGGTCACCGGGCATGTCGCCTGGTGCAGTGCCAGCGCTTCGTCGATCAGGCGCCGGCTGCCCGAGGCGTGATCGAGCAGTACCAGCGGTTCACCGTGCAGTGCGCTCCAGCGAACACGTTTCGTGCGCAGCAGGGCATGGCCAGACGGCGCGACCAGCACGAAGGGGTCCAGCATGATGGTCTCGCCATGCAGATCCTGCGCAGAAATGGGTTCGATGACCACGCCGAAATCCACCTCGCCGTTGCGCACACTGGTCAGCACGTCCTGCTGGATACGGTCGAGCAGGATCAACTGGATACCCGGCGCCATTTGCGCGCAGGACGCGATGCATTCGGGCATCAGGTTGGCGGACAAGGTGGGGCTGCTGGCCACGCGGACCTTGCCGGCACGGGACTGCACCAGGCCGGTGACATCGGTCAAGGCCTGGTCGAGTTCCTCCACCACGCGGCCGATGCGCGCCATCAGCGTTTGTCCGGCATCGGTCAGCACCACTTCGCGCGTCGTGCGGTCGAGCAGCCTCAATCCCAGTTGCGCCTCCAGTTCGCCAATTGAACGGCTGACGGCGGGCTGCGTGAGACCGATGGCGTTACCCGCACGACTGAAGTTGCCGGTCCGGGCGATGGCCAGGAAAACGCGAAGCTGTCGCAAAGTCACATTCATGCATCAACCTCATGAATTCATTTGATAAATTAATTTCCATTCTAAAACCAGGCAATGTCCAATAGGTCCATGGCCCGTTCCAGATTCCTCCCCGACAATTTCACCCTATCCCTGGTGGCGGCGGTTCTCGTTGCCAGCGTGTTGCCTGCCAGCGGTCTGGCCGCGCGCGTGTTCGAAGTGGCGACAGGTGTCGGCATCGCTTTGCTGTTCTTTCTCCATGGCGCGAAACTTTCCCGCGAGGCGCTGGTGGGAGGTATCACGCACTGGCGGCTGCATCTGCTGGTATTCGTGTGCACCTTCGTGTTCTTCCCGGTTCTGGGCATCGTCCTGCGCCCACTGCTCGAACCCCTGGTCACGCCAGCGCTCTATGTCGGTGTGTTGTACCTTTGTGTATTGCCGGCGACCGTGCAGTCGGCGATCGCGCTGGTGTCCATGGCGCGTGGCAATGTGCCGGCGGCCATTTGCAGCGCGTCGGGTTCGACGCTGCTGGGTGTATTCATCACGCCGATCCTGGTGGGCCTGATCGTGATTCGCGGAAGCGCAGGCGCGTCATCGTTCGACGCCATCGGGCGCATCCTGTTGCAACTGATGCTGCCGTTCATCGTCGGTCACTTGCTGCGACCCTGGATCGGCGAATGGGTGCGCCGGCGCGCCATGGTGCTCAAATTTGTTGATCAGGGCTCCATCCTGCTGGTCGTCTATACCGCCTTCAGTGCCGCTGTCATCAACGGTCTGTGGCAGCAGCTGCCGGCCAGCGCATTCGCCGGATTGCTGCTTGTCTGCGCGATCCTGCTCGGCATCACCCAGCTCAGCGTCACTCTGGCAGCGCGCAAGCTGGGCTTTGACAAGGCCGACGAGATTGCCATCGTTTTTTGTGGTTCGCAGAAAAGCCTGGCCAGCGGTATTCCGATGGCCAAGATCCTGTTTGCGTCCAGTGCAGTGGGGATCATCGTCCTGCCCCTGATGCTGTTCCATCAGATGCAGCTGATGGTGTGTGCCTTGCTGGCGCGGCGATATGGCGAACGACCCGTCGTGGACAGCGAGCACCAGGCGGTGTGAACGAATCGTGGGTGCCTGGCCAGCGTCAGGCCTTGCGCAATCCCAGTTTTCGATAGACCGTCGCTCTGCTGACGCCCAGCCGTGCTGCTGCCTGCGCAACACTGCCGCCGGTTTCCTGCACCGCCTTGCGGATCAGGTCGGTCTCGATGTCACGCAGCCGGCGTTGCGCGGTGGCTTGTGGCTGCAGTTGCGGCAATGACGACTGCATGGGGCGAATCGTGTTGTTGCCCTGCGGCAATACCAGCAGGCGCAACCGCAGGCCGGACCATAGCGGAAGATCGATCGGCACCGGGTCATGCCGCGCGGCGTCAAAAAGCATGTCGCTGGGCAGGGCAAACAATTCACCGACGTGGGGCCGCAGTGCCGTGTTGCCTGCCAGTTCGCCCAGGCGTGGCACCATGGCCCTTGCTGCGTGATTGCTGGTGGTGACGATGCCGTCGGCATCGACGCCGACCAAGGCATCAGTGTCACCGCCTAGCGGATGACCGGGCCAGTTCAGGCGCAGCAAGATGGCATGCGGCTGCGCCAGCGTCAGCGCGTTTTCGATGCCGCGCGCCGATTGGACCGCCAGATGCAACAGCTCGGGACGCTCCGGCACCTCGACGCCGGTCAGGTCCAGCATGCCGACACAGACGCCGTCATGTCCGAAAAGGGGAGCGCCGGCGCAACTATAGACAGCGGTGTCGTCGAAGAAGTGCTCACCGCGGTGCAGCCAAACCGGCTGCAGTTCGCGCAGTACGGCTCCGATTGCCGTTGTGCCGACACAGCGTTCGGACAGGTCGACACCGGTACGGGTGATCAGGTCGGCACGTCGGTCGTTGCGATCGATGGGCCCGTTGGCCTCGATCACCACGCCGTCGGCGTTGGTCAGTATGGCGAAGTAGCGGGTGTCGGCCAGCGCGCGGCCCAGGTCATGCAGCACATGCTTGGCCGCCATCGCCAAAGGGTAATTTGCTTCGCGCGCCCGGTTCATGCTGGCGCGCGAGAGGCTGTTGAAGACTACCGCCTGGCGTGGTCTCTGGCCATTGGCCAGGCAGCGCTTCCAGGACCGGGCAATCCAGGGTTCGACCAGTCCCGCCAGGTCGTTCGCCTGCTCCTTGAGCAAGGCATGACGCGCGCGCATGATGCCTTCCAGACGCGCCAGCGGCGCGGACGGCGGGGGGCTGACACTACGCTGCGACATGTTCCCGGCATTTTGCCTGACGACCTGCAAAGCCGCACCGGGTGTCGTCGCGTTTCGGGTCTGCGCGCTCAGTCACGCTGGGCAAGTCCCGTATTCGGGAAGCGGTAGATGGTGTCATTGAGGTGCCGCGCAACCTGCTCGATCTCCTCTTTGCTCCAACCGAGCTTGGCGGTGGCCTGCCAGCGGCGGACCTGCGCGCGCAGACTGTTCCAGTCGCGCGCCAGCCTGTTCTGGCGCCAGTGCACTTGTTGGTCGTGGCATGCGATGCAGTGGTTTTCGTACAGCAGTTGTCCGCGCGTAGGGGGTGACACGGTCTGTGCGTGGGACGCGGCAGCGCCGGTCAGCAAAGCGACATGCAGGATCAGGAACAGCGGGCGCATGGTCATTTTGCAAAACTCGGAAAATGCGCAAAGCTGGGTCAGGCGCGTTGTTAGGGTACTTGTCTCAAATTGAGAATATTTGATGGATGGCTGATAGCAACCTAGGGTTGTCCCTAGGGTCAAACATTCAGCGTGCTCCAACAATGCCTATGCACCCCCATTCACAAGCAAGGCGCTGCACAGGCGCGCTACCCACAGGAGACACTCATGCAAAAGGTCCTGCACATCAACCCTGACAAGTGCACCGGCTGCCTGCAGTGCGAAATGGCCTGTTCGTTCGAGAACTACGGCACCTTTGCCACGGCCAAGTCGCGCATCAAGGTCTTCGACTTTCACCATACCGGCAAGAAGGTGCCGTACACGTGCACCCAGTGCGACGAAGCCTGGTGCCTGCATGCCTGCCCGGTGGAGGCCATCACGATGAACAAGACCACCGGTGCAATGGAGGTCAACGAAGCCACCTGCGTCGGCTGCAAGGTCTGCACCATTGCCTGCCCGTTCGGCACCATCAACTATGTCGAGGAAACCGGCAAGGTCCAGAAATGTGATCTGTGTGGCGGTGAGCCGGCCTGCGCAGACGCCTGCCCGACGGGTGCCATCACCTTCATCGACGCCAACTGGACCGGTCTGGGCAAGATGGCCCAGTGGGCCGACAAGCTGGGCAATCAGCCCAGCGCTGCATAAAGGAGAACACCATGTCATGGACCGGAAAAACGCTGCGTGTCGACCTGACCAAGGGAACGGTCAAGGTCGAACCCACCAACATGGAATGGGCGCAGGCCTACATTGGCTCGCGTGGCCTGGGTACCAAGTACCTGGTCGAAGAAGTCGACGCCAAGGTCGACCCGTTGTCGGCCGAGAACAAGATCATCTGGGCCACCGGCCCGCTGACCGGCACCATGGCCAGTACGGGTGGACGCTACACCGTCATCACCAAGAGCCCGCTGACGGGTGCCGTGGCCTGCTCCAATTCGGGTGGCTACTGGGGCGCCGAGTTCAAGATGGCCGGTTATGACCTGCTCATCTTCGAGGGCAAGAGCGCCAAGCCGGTTTACCTGTATATCAATGACGACCAGGTCGAGTTGCGCGATGCCGCCCACCTGTGGGGCAAAAGCGTCTGGGAAACCGAGGAAATGCTCAAGAAAAGCCTGCAGGATCCGCTCACGCGGGTCTCGAGCATCGGCAAGGCCGGCGAAAACGGTGTACTGTATGCCAGCGTCGTGAATGACCTGCACCGTGCGGCCGGCCGCTCGGGTGTCGGCACGGTGATGGGCAGCAAGAACCTCAAGGCGATCGCGGTGCGCGGCACCAAGGGCGTGGGCAACATCAAGAACCCCAAGGAGTTCATGAAGGTCGTGGCCGAGAAGAAGAAAATTCTGGCCGAAAACGGCGTCACCGGACAGGGTCTGCCGACCTACGGCACACAGGTGCTGATGAACGTGATCAACGAGGTGGGTGCCTTGCCCACGCGCAACCACAAGGATGTGCAGTTCGAAGGCGCCAAGGACATCTCGGCCGAAGCCATGGCCACGCCGCGCAAGACCGACGGCAAGAAGCAGCTGGTGACAAATCAGGCATGTTTTGGTTGCACCATTGCCTGCGGGCGCATCAGCAAGATGGACGAGAGCCACTTCACGGTGGCCAACAAGCCGCAATACTGGGGCGCGTCGGGTGGCCTGGAATACGAGGCCGCGTGGGCGTTGGGCGCCGCCAATGGTGTCAACGACCTGGAGGCGCTGCAATACGCCAACCTGCTGTGCAACGAAGAGGGCATCGATCCGATCAGCTTCGGTGTCACCATCGGCGCGGTGATGGAACTCTATGAAATGGGCGTGCTGACCAAGGAGCAACTCGGCATCGAGGCGCCGTTTGGCTCGGCCCAGGCGCTGGCATTCCTGACCGAGCAGACCATCCACGGTTTGGGCTTTGGCAAGGAAATCGGTCAGGGCTCGAAACGGCTGACCACCAAATATGGCCATCCCGACCTGTCCATGAGCAGCAAGGGCCAGGAGTTCCCGGCCTATGATGGTCGCGGCATCCAGGGCATGGGTCTGGCCTATGCCACCAGCAACCGTGGCGGCTGCCATCTGCGCGGTTACACGGTGGCCTCCGAAGTGCTGGGCATTCCGGTCAAGACCGATCCGCTGGAGCATGAAGGCAAGCCGGAACTGGTCAAGGCGTTCCAGGACGCCACCGCAGCCTTCGACTCATCCGGTCTGTGCATCTTCACCACCTTCGCCTGGGGGTTGGCCGACCTGGCACCGCAGATGGCGGCCGCATGTGGTGAGCAATACACCACAGAAGAGCTCGAGAAGATCGGCGAGCGCATCTGGAACATGGAGCGCGAATTCAACAACCGTGCCGGCTTCACCGAGAAGGACGACAGCCTGCCCAAGCGGCTGTTGACCGAGCCCGCCAAGTCCGGTCCGGCCAAGGGCAAGGTCAGCATGTTGCCCGAGATGTTGCCCAAGTACTACGAGGCCCGAGGTTGGGATCCGCAGGGTCGTCCTACGGCCGCAACCAGGGCCCGGCTGGGGCTGTAATATCTCCTGGCCCCCGTCACAGGCGGCTCTTTGGGGCCGCCTTTGTTTTTAGGTTCTTCATCGATTCCACTGTGAATTTTCAATTCACTCCAGCAGAATCCAGTTTTTCAAATTGATTGACCGTGCCATGAAAGACACAGCGCTGTACGAACACCTTCTTGGACTGAAGAGCCCATGGTCGGTGAAGAAGGTAGACCTGTCTTTGGCAGACCAGCGTGT
>Ga0105048_10014376_pt1 | contig 12338 bp, 10 predicted proteins | sample MAT05_FD_78382 | JGI IMG/M metagenome (GOLD analysis project Ga0105048, IMG submission 78382) | Freshwater microbial communities from Lake Fryxell liftoff mats and glacier meltwater in Antarctica - MAT-05 | ecosystem: Environmental > Aquatic > Freshwater > Ice > Liftoff microbial mat | place... | reverse complement strand
TTGATGATGTGGATCTTGTTGCGATGGCCGTAGATGTACGGCGCCATCTTGGGGTTCCAGAAGCGCGTTTGGTGCCCGAAATGGACGCCGGCTTCCAGCATTTCACGCATGGAGACAGTCATTGAAAGTCCTAAGGTTGGGTCTAGAATCCCGGCCGCTTGATCGCCTGAAGACACCACTGTTTCTAGGCAGTGACAACTGACAGGCGACACCTTGGTTGAACCGGGTTCGCAATTTGTTTCGCCTGACTTGCCAGCACATCCACGAAACGGAAATCGATGCCCCACGAGAGCGTGGCATCGAGTTCAGCGGTGAGTTCGGCATCGAGGTTTGCCAGGCACCGAAGCACCCTAAAGACGAACCCCTACCAAGGCAAAACCCAATGAGTCTACCACGTGCTGAACGCGCGGCCGCCTGCCGGCGGACCGAAAGCGGGCTTGGCAAGCCTGCCGCTTCTGCATGGGCGTGAGCATGCGCATCGCAATCATCGGCGCCGGCATCGTTGGCATCACAACCGCCTATGAACTCACCCTCGCGGGCCACCAGGTCACCGTCTTCGAGCAGCGCGGCAGCGTGGCCGCCGAGTGCAGTTTCGCCAACGGCGGTGTGCTGGCCGGCGGCGACGCCGCACCCTGGTGCGCGCACGGCGTGCCTTTGCGCGTGCTGCGTCAGATGTTCAGCGGCGAGGCCACGGCACGCCTGGGCGGGCTGGATGCACTGATGCATCTGCCCTGGTTGTGGCGCGCCTGGCGAGCCGGGCGGCCACGCGCCTATGCCAGTCAGCGCCATGCCATGCAGCGGCTGGCGTTGTTCAGCCGCTTGCGGCAGCTGGAGCTGACGCGCACGCTGCGCCTGGAGTTCGAGCATATGCCGGGCTATCTCGTGCTTTTGCGCGGTGAAGCCGAGTTCAAGAGGGCGCAACCCGGCCTGGCGCTTCTTCGGGAATGGGGTGTGAAGCACGAGGTGGCAGACCCCGCACGTTGTCGCACTGTCGAGCCCGGCCTGAATCCGACGACCCCGCTGCACGCCGGCATCTACTTTGCGGAAGACGGGGCTGGCAACTGCCGCCAATTCGCACAACTGTTGAAGGCCGAGGCGCAGCGCCTGGGCACACTGTTCCGCTTCGACACCGCGGTGCAGGCCATCAAGCCAGGCGCGCCCGCCGAGCTGGAAGTGGTCGGTCCTGCCGCCAGCGGCTGCGAGACCTTCGACGCCGTGGTCATTTGCGCCGGCGCCGCCGCTGCGCCGCTGCTCAAGCGTGTGGGCGTGAAGCTGCCGTTGCTGGCCCTGCACGGCTACACGGTCACGGCGCCGCTGCGCCATGTCGACGGCTTGCTCACGCCCGGCCCGCATGCGGCGCTGACGGATTTTCGCCACCGCATCGCGATCACGCGCATGGGCCAGCGCGTGCGCGTGTCCGGCATCGCCGAGATCGGCGGCGACCCTGAATATCTGGCGCTGGGCCCGCTGCGCCTGCTGCACCGGGTGCTGAACGACTGGTTCCCGGGCGCGACGCTGACACAGAACGCACAGCACTGGAAAGGCGCCCGGCCCGCGCTGCCCGACGGTCCGCCGGTGCTCGGCGCCAGCGGTGCCCAGGGTGTGTGGCTGAACCTCGGCCACGGCAACCACGGCTGGACGCTGGCATGCGGGTCGGCACGCGTGTTGGCCGAAACCATTTCCGGAAGAGACGCTGGCATAGACCCCACAGGCCTGACCATCGATCGGCTGCGTTGACAGTATCTGCAGCGCGAGGCTTTCAGGAGACTCGTTCGCCCGTGTCAACGTCGCGTGCGCGGCTTCGGCGCGGACCGTTGAGGGCCGGGCTTGCGGGAACGCCGCATGTTCTCGGCCACGCCCACCGTGCCGGTCTTCACAACCGCCGAAGTGGGCGACTTGCCCGCGCCTTTCAGGCCGCGTGACGCAGCCTTGACTGCGCGGTCGGTTTCGCGCACAGAGGCAAGTTCGGCCACGGCGCTCGTGCCGCTGGCGGGTGCATGGGGGCGGGTGCGGTCTCCACGTGCCAGCAAGCGTTCGGCTTCGCCCTCGCGAACGATGCGGAAGTCGATCTTGCGGCCGTCCAGGTCGACACGGCTGACCTGCACACGAACCCGAGTGCCGACGCTGTAGCGGATGCCCGTGCGTTCACCGCGCAGTTCACCGCGCGCTTCGTCGTAGCGGTAGTACTCGCCACCGAGTTCGGTGATGTGAACCAGCCCTTCGACATAAAGCCCGTCCAGCGTGACGAAAAGGCCGAACCCGGCCACGGTACTCACCGTGCCCGAGAACTCTTCGCCCAAATGCTCACGCATGTAGCGGCACTTCAACCAGGCCTCGACGTCCTTGCTGGCTTCGTCCGCCCGCCGTTCGTTGGCACTGCAATGGCCGCCGGCGGCTTCCCACAGCGCCATCTCCTGCGACATCGGCTTCGGGGTGCGCGCGACCTTGCCGCCCTTGCGCAGTTCGGGCGTGCGCGTCTTCGCGTTGGCCAAAAGGTGGTAGCGCTTGCCGGCAAGAATTGCCTTGATGACACGGTGCACCAACAGGTCAGGATACCGGCGGATCGGGCTCGTGAAGTGCGTGTAGGCGGGATAGGCCAGGCCGAAGTGGCCGCTGTTGTGCACGGTGTAGATGGCCTGCTGCATGGAACGCAGCAGCAGCGTGTGGATCTGCAGTGCGTCGGGCCTGCCGTGCACCGCTTGCGCGATGGCCTGGATTTCACCCGGCGTGGGCTCGTCACTCAGCGACGCGCTGACACCGAGCGACTTCAACATGGCCTGCAGGGCGACTCGCTTCTCGGGCGTGGGGCCCTCGTGCACACGGTAGAGGCTGGCGTGCTCGGCCGTGGCGATGAAGTCGGCCGCGCAGACGTTGGCTGCGAGCATGCTCTCTTCGATGAGGCGGTGCGCTTCGTTGCGCGTTCGCGGGACGATCTTTTCGATGCGGCCGTTGTCGTCGCAAACGATCTGTGTCTCGGTGGTCTCGAAGTCCACCGCACCACGTTTGGCGCGCTGCTTGAGCAAGGCGCGGTAGACCTCGTGCAGGTGCAGCAGATGCGGCACCAAATCAGCCCGCGCCTTGGCTTCGGGCCCGCGGGTGTTGGCCAGCACGGCGGCCACGTCGGTGTACGTCAACCGCGCGTGCGATCGAATCACCGCCGGGTAGAACTGATAGGCCTCGACCTGCCCTTCGGTGTCGACCAACATGTCGCAGACCATGCTCAGCCGCTCGACTTCAGGGTTCAGTGAACACAGGCCGTTGCTCAGCTTCTCGGGCAGCATCGGTATGACGCGGCGCGGAAAGTACACCGAAGTCGCGCGCTCATAGGCGTCTTCGTCCAGCGGCTCGCCAGGCTTCACATAGTGGCTGACGTCGGCGATGGCCACCAGCAGCCGCCAGCCCTCAAAGGCCGTCTTGCCACGGCCACGCTTGAAGGGCTCGGCATAGACCGCGTCGTCGAAGTCGCGCGCATCTTCGCCATCGATAGTGACCAGCGCCACATCGCTGAGATCGACACGCTGCTTGCGGTCAGCCGGCCGCAACTTCTCGGGCAGGGCTGCGGCCTGCGCCAGGGTGTCGGGGTTGAAGAGGTGCGGCACTTCGTACTTGCGCACCGCGATCTCGATTTCCATGCCCGAGTCATCGATCTCACCCAGCACCTCGGCCACGCGCCCCACGGGCTGTGAGTGCAGCGATGCCGGCTCGGTCAGTTCCACCGACACCACCTGCCCCACCGCCGCATTAGCAGTCGCGTTCTTCGGGATGAGGATGTCCTGGCCGTACCGGCTGTCTTCGGGCGCTACCAGCCATTGCCCGCCTTCATGCAGCAGGCGGCCGATGATGGGCGTCTTGCGACGTTCCAGGATGTCCAGCACACGGCCTTCAGGTCGGCCCTTGCGGTCGTAGCGCAGGACGCGCACGCGAACACGGTCTTTGTGCAGCACGCTGCGCATCTCTTGCGGCGCCAGATAGATGGCGGCGTCGCCGTTGTCCGGCACGACGAATCCGTGCCCATCACGATGCCCTTCGACTCGGCCCTCCAGTTCGCCCATCAGGGCCTGGCCAGAGGGTGGGCTGCTTGCAGTCTGAACTTTTTTAATGGTATATTCCTTCTCTTTCCTGAAGCGCCCAGATGGCGGAATTGGTAGACGCACTAGTTTCAGGTACTAGCGCTTAACGGCGTGGAGGTTCGAGTCCTCTTCTGGGCACCAAATGTATGAAGGCCGGTTGCGAAAGCAACCGGCCTTTTTCGTTTCTAGACGGCGAATTTCCTTTCCAATGCTTCCGGCCTGAGGTTGTCGTATTCCTCGAATGGCTGATGAATCCATGGGCTGCTCGGCAAGGTGTCCACGAAGTAATCTGGCACGTAACTCGAAACGCCCTTGACCCAAATGACGGCCGCGCGCAATTCACTGATGGACGGCATGCCGCGCAGGCGCTCGACCACCGCGCGCAGCGTGACGCCGGTGTCGGCCAGGTCGTCCACCAACAGCACGCGGCCCGCCAATTCACCCTTGGGCATGGTGATGTACTTAGCCAGGTCGAGCCTGCCCTGAATGGTGCCGGCCTCGGCGCGATAGCTGCTTGTGCTCATGATGGCAAGCGGCTTGTCGAATACCCGCGAGAGCACGTCGCCAGGCCTCATTCCGCCGCGCGCCAGGCACAGAATCTGGTCGAACTCCCAACCGGAGTCGTGCACCTTCAGCGCCAGCTTCTCTGTGAGGAGGTTGTATTCGTCCCAGGACACATAAAGGTGCTTGCCGTCGTCGGTGAGCATGCTCGGTTTCTCCTCGAGGGGTGTTACTGGCCTGAAGGTTCAGGCGCGGAAAGGGTGGCGCAGCAGGATGGTATGCACCCGGTCAGGGCCGGTGGACACCATGTCGATGGGGGCGCCGATGAGCGACTGCATGCGTTCCAGATAACGGCGCGCGTTCAGCGGCAACTGTTCCCAGTTGGTGAGCCCGGCCGTGGTGTCGGCCCAGCCCGGCAAAGTCTCGTAGATCGGCACACAAGCGCTGATCTCGTCGGGGTCCATGGGCAGTACGTCCACGACGCGACTGCCGAGCTTGTATCCGGTGCAGATATTGATCTCTGGCAGACCGTCCAGCACGTCGAGCTTGGTGATGCACAGCCCTGAAACGCCATTGATGATGGTGCTGCGTTTCAGGGCCGCTGCATCCAGCCAGCCGCAGCGTCGCGCTCTGCCGGTGACGGTGCCGCGCTCCTGCCCCACGGTGCTGAGGTGGTGGCCCACACCGGCGTCGAGGTCGAGTTCGGTGGGGAATGGCCCCCCGCCCACCCGCGTGGTGTAGGCCTTGGTGATGCCCAGCACGTAATGCAGCATGCCCGGGCCCACGCCCGAGCCTGCAGCCGCGTTGCCGGCCACGCAGTTGCTGCTGGTGACGTAGGGATAGGTGCCGTGGTCGATATCCAGCAGCGTGCCCTGCGCGCCTTCGAACAGCAGGTTATGGCCCGCCGCATGCGCGGCGTACAGGCGATAGCCCACGTCGGCCATCAGCGGCAACAGTTGCTCGGCTGCTTTCATCGCGCCGTCGAGCATCGGCTGCCATTCCAGCGAAGCGCTGCCCAGATAGGCCAATTCGGTGTTGTGCAATTCCACCAGTTCGTGCAGCTTCGCTTCGAACCGGGCGGGATGCTTCAGGTCTTGCACTCGCAGCGCGCGGCGCGCCACCTTGTCTTCGTAGGCCGGGCCTATGCCCTTGCCAGTGGTGCCGATCTTGCCGCTGCCACTGATTTCGCGGCGGCCTTCGCGCGCGCTGTCCAGCGCGACGTGGAACGGCAGGATCAGCGGGCAGGCTTCCGAGAGAAACAGCCGCGAACGCACGTCGATGCCCAAGGCTTCGATACGCTCCATCTCGCTGATCATGTGCGCGGGGTCCACCACCACACCGTTGCCGATGTAGCAGGCCACGCCTTCGCGCATCACACCGCTCGGGATGAGTTGCAAAGCCGTCTTGCGGCCCGCAATCACCAGCGTGTGGCCAGCGTTGTGGCCGCCCTGGAAGCGCACCACGCCCTGGGCGTGGTCGGTCATCCAGTCGACGATCTTCCCCTTGCCTTCGTCACCCCACTGGGTGCCGACCACCACGACGTTGCGGCCCGCGGTCGGACGGATGGCTGCTTGCATGTTCAATGAGTTCCTTCTGGACGTTAGTAATCGGTTCGAGCGGACTGAACGCTCAGCGCCTGCAACACCCACCGACCACCGACCTGCACCAGTTCGCGGTCACAGTCGAAAGCCTGCGTTTCGCGATCATGGCCCGGCAACACAGCCAACACTGTTTCGCCGGCCTCGCGCAGCCGCCGCACTGCAGCGCGAAGTTCGGGGTCTTCGCCCCAGGGCGCGCGTATGGCTGCCGGCCGCGACGAAGGCGGGCCCACCTCGACCAGCGCCTTGAGGTCCAGACTGAAGCCTACAGCGGGTCGGTTGCGGCCGAAGACGGCGCCCACCTCGTCGTAGCGGCCACCGCGGGCCAAGGCTTCGCTGCTGCCAGCGCCATAGACGGCAAAGCGTGCGCCGCTGTAGTAGGCGTAGCCGCTCATGTCCGACAGATCGAAGCCGATGCGCAATGCTGGGTAGGCAATGCGCAAGTGACTGGCCAGCCATTGCAACTCGTTCAGCGCCTGCTGCACCAGCGGGCGTTGCGGCAGCTCTCGGCGCGCCGCCAGCAGCACCTCGTCACCACCATACAGACGCAGCAAGGCTTGCAGGCCGTGCCGTGCCTCTTCAGGGGCGCCGCGTGTCAGCACAGCCAATGCTGGCGCGTCTTTCTCCGACAGCGCCTGCACGATGTCTTGCAGTGCCGCAGTCTCCATGGGAACACCGGCCAGCACACCACGCAGCACGCGGGCGTCTGCCAGGTCCATCACCAAAGGTTGCGCGCGTGCGGCCTGCAGGCAGTCAAGTGCCAGCTCGGCGGCTTCGAGATCGGCTTCAAGGCCCGGGTGGCCAAAGATTTCAGCGCCGAATTGCAATGGCTCTCGCGTGGCAGACAGGCCCGTGGGCCGCGTGTGCAGCACGGGGCCGCAATAGCACAGGCGCGTCACGCCTTCGCGGTTCAGCAGATGGGCGTCGATACGCGCAGCCTGCGGCGTCGTGTCGGCGCGCAGACCCAGCATGCGGCCGCTGAGCTGGTCGACGAGCTTGAAGGTCTTCAGATCAAGTTCACGGCCGGTGCCGGAAAGCAGCGATTCGATATGCTCGAGCAGCGGGGGGATGACAAGCTCGAACCCGTAACCACGGGCCCGGTCGAGCATCGCCCTGCGCAGGTCTTCGAGCCGCCTCGCCTGCGTCGGCAGGACGTCGGCGATGTGCTCTGGCAGTAGCCAAGCAGAGAGCATGAAAAACACCGGTGTAAAAGCCGGCATTGTAGTGGGCTCACCTGCGGCGACAGCCGGCTGCAGGGGCCGCCTTCAACGGCAGATCAGCGCCACAGGAAGAGGAGCACGACGCCTATGAGCATGCTGCTCAAGCCGATGAAGCGAATCTGGCCATCGCTCATCTGCGTTGCCTTCTGGAAGGCTGTGCGCCACGCACCGGGACTTAGGAATGGCAACAGTCCTTCGAAGATCAGCATCAACGCGAGCGCGCCGAGCAGCAGGTCGCCCATCGCTCAGCGGTCAGCGGTCAGCGGTCAAGCCGGAGGCGGGATGTTGTCTGCCCCTCAGCGACCCTGCGCGGCTGCCGGCGAACCGTTGCGCATGGTGCGGAAGAAGTCGCCGCTGGGGTCCAGCACCATCATGTCGCTCTTGCTGCGGAAGGTGGCTCGGTAAGCCTCGAGGCTGCGATAGAACTGCGCAAATTGCGGGTCTCGTCCGAACGCTTCAGCATACAACGCTGACGACTTGGCATCACCCTCACCCTTGATCTTCTGCGCGTCGCGATACGCTTCGGCGATGATCACCTCGCGCTGGCGGTCGGCATCGGCGCGGATCTTTTCGCCATCGGCCGAGCCCTGCGAACGCAGTTCGTTGGCGACCTGCTTGCGTTCGGATTCCATGCGGCGGTAGACCGAGTCGGTGATGTCGGCCACGAAGTCGACGCGCTTGATGCGCACATCGACGATCTCGATGCCGAAGGCCTTGGCTTCATCGGCCAGACGACTGCGCACATCGCTCATCACCTTCTCGCGCTCGGTGGCCAGCACACCACGCACATCGCGCTTGGTGATCTCTTCGTTGAAGGCAGCCTGCACCACAGGCGCCAGGCGGCTTTCCAAGTTGCGGAAATCGACGCCGTTGTTGCGGATGAACTGGCGCGGATCGGTGATGCGCCATTTCACCAACCAATCGATGACCAGGCTCTTCTTCTCCGCCGTGAAGATGGGGCGGGTCTCAGGGCTGTCCAATGTCTGCACGCGCTTGTCCAGGAAGACGACGTTCTGGAAAGGCGGGGGCAGCTTGAATTTGAGGCCAGGCTCGGTGATGACTTCCTTGATTTCGCCGAGGGCGTACACGACGCCGACCTGGCGCTGGTCGACGACGAACAAGGTGCTTGCGGCGATCATCAAAACGATGATTGCGCCGGCGACGATGAGGGCAATGCGGTTCATATGATGGGGTCCTGTCACCGGCCTTCGCGATCGCGCGCACGGGCGGCATCACGCGAACGAATATCGACACTTTGCGTGCCAGTGGGATCGACCAGCGAAGAAGGTGTGGGCACCGAGCCGGGCGCCGAGGCGACGGCAGGCGCTGCACCTTGCTGCATGAGCTTGTCGAGTGGCAGATAGAGCAGGTTCGAACCCGTCTTGCTGTCGACCATCACCTTGGTGACGTTGGAGTACACCTGCTGCATGGTCTCGAGGTAGAGGCGGTCACGCGTCACGGCAGGTGCCTTCTGGTACTCGGTCAACACCGAGCGAAAGCGCTGCGCATCACCTTCGGCCTGCGCCACGACGCGCGAGCGGTAGCCCTCGGCTTCTTCCAGCAGGCGGCTGGCGGTGCCGCGCGCTTTCGGGATGACATCGCTCGCATAGGCCTGTCCTTCGTTCTTGAAGCGGTCGCGGTCGGCACCGGCCTTCACGGCGTCGTTGAAGGCCGCCTGCACCTGCTCAGGCACCTGCACGTTCTGCATGTTCACGTTGGACACCACGATGCCGGCGTTCAGGCGGTCGAGCTGAGCCTGGATGGACTTCACCAAATCAGCCGCGATGGCGTCGCGCTGCTCATACAGCACTTGGTCGACGCGGCTGCGGCCGACGATTTCCCGCACCGCTGTTTCAGCCGCCATCACGACGGCTTCGTCAGGACGGTTGTTCTCGAACAGGTAGGCGCGGGCATCGGCCCGGCGGTACTGCACCGTGAAGCGGATGTCGACGATGTTCTCGTCCTGCGTCAGCATCGATGAGTCTTTCAGGCCCGTGACCTGCCCCACCGTGTTGCGTCCCACGTCCACGCTCTGCAACTGCGAAACCGCCACGATCTCATGGGCCTGCACGGGGAACGGCAAGCGCCACTTCAGGCCGGCGTCTACCGTCTCGCTGTATTTCCCGAAGGTGGTAACGACGGCGCGGTTGCCTTCTTGCACGATGAAGATGCCACTGCCCAGCCAGATCAGCAATGCGACAACGGCAATCAGGCCGACGCCGATGCCGGCACTCTTCATGTCGGGCTGGAAGGGGCTGCCGCCGCTGGGGCCGTCGTTGCCACCGCGGCCAGGGGGCGGGCTGCCGGGCTTGCCGCCGAACAGGCCGCTCAGCTTGCGGTTGAAGTCACGCCACAGCTCGTCCAGGTCGGGCGGGCCGTCGTTGCGGTTGTTGAAAACCAGGCCGTCGTTGGCAGCGCCGGCTTGCGAACGGCGGCCCGGCAGGAATGCCGTGAGCAATGAGCGCGCGGCAATGGCGACCGCGCTGAGGCGTTCGGTGAATCGGAGGGGTGTGGCTTCACGCATGCGGGTGCAGTCCGGACAATCGGCTAGAGATCAATGGGCAGCCGCCGGCGCAGCGCCGGGCAGCGGTGAGATGACAGAGGTGCCATCGGGCAATGTGGGCAATGGTGGTCGCGACGAAAGGCTCAAGTGTTCCAGCGCCGCCTCGGCGATGGCTTGGCGCAACACGTCAAGACCCTGCCCAGAGCGGGCACTGACAAAAACACGGCGGCGGCGCACGCCCGGGTGGACCTCGATCCAGTCTGCGACCTCACGGGACTGGCGCGAGTCCTCGAGCAGGTCGCACTTGTTATAGACGAGCAGTTGCGGAACGCCTTCCGCGCCGATTTCCTCCAGCACGCGCTCCACCTCGGCCTGCTGTTCAGCCAGCAATGGGCTGGCTGCGTCAATGACGTGCAGCAGCAGATCGGCCTCGGCGGCTTCCTGCAACGTGGCGCGGAAGGCTTCCACCAGCTTGTGCGGCAAGTCCCGGATGAAGCCCACGGTGTCAGACAGCGAGACCGAGGCCTGTGCTTCACCGAGCCAGAGTGAACGCGTGGTCGTGTCCAGCGTGGCAAAGAGCTGGTCGGCCGCGTAGGCTTTGGCTTTGGTCAGTGAATTGAACAGCGTGCTCTTGCCGGCGTTGGTGTAACCCACCAGCGACACGCGAAACGTGCCGCGTCGTTCTCGCGCCTTGCGCTGTGTGCCACGCTGGCGTTTGACCTTCTCCAACCGCTCTTTCACGGTCTTGATGCGGTCGCCGATCATGCGGCGGTCGAGTTCGATCTGCGCCTCGCCCGGGCCGCCGCGCGTACCGATGCCACCGCGCTGGCGCTCCAGGTGGCTCCAACGGCCCACGAGGCGGGTCGACATGTACTGCAGTCGAGCCAACTCGACCTGAAGCTTGCCTTCATGGCTCTGCGCGCGGTCGGCAAAGATGTCGAGGATGAGCGCGGTACGGTCGGCCACCGGAACGCCGAGATGACGTTCGAGGTTGCGTTGCTGAGCAGGGCTCAAGGCCTGGTCGAAGATGACGCCGTCGGCCGCCGTGGCAGCCACCAGCGCCTTGATCTCGTCGGCCTTGCCGCTGCCGATGAACAGGGCTGCATCAGGCGCGCGCCGCTTGGCCGTCACGCGAGCGACGGCGATATCGCCGGCAGAGTGGGCCAGCAAGGCCAGTTCGTCGAGACTCGGGTCGAAGTGCGACGAGCCGCCGATGTCCACGCCAACCAGCACCGCGCGTGTGAGTTCTTCGCTTCTAGGCGAAGTCATGGTGGACGAGGAACTCAAGGTGGGCGACTGCTGCGCGCCGGGGTTCAGGCCTGCTCACCCGGTTCGTTGGCGTGGAAGTTCACTGCGCGGCTGGGCACGACGGTGGAGATGGCGTGCTTGTAGACCATCTGCGTCACGGTATTGCGAAGCAACACGACATACTGGTCGAACGACTCGATATGACCCTGCAGCTTGATGCCATTGACGAGGTAAATCGACACAGGGACGTGCTCTTTGCGGAGCAGGTTCAGAAAGGGGTCCTGCAAGAGTTGGCCTTTGTTGCTCACGATATTCTCCGTGTTGAATTTGACAGATCGGTCACGTTATCACAGGGGCCTGCGGCCTCTGGGGGCTACGGCCATTGGGTTGCTTCTGTCCGCCGAGGTTCCGCGCCCACCCTGGTCTGACTGCCCTTACCCTGTCTTTTCGTCGAAAGGATTGGCCGCCGAGCGCATTTCTATACGTATGGGCGTGCCGACCAGTTTGAAGTGCTCGCGCAGCCGGCTTTCGAGAAACCGCTTGTAGGTGTCGGGCACGCGGTCGAGCGAGGTGCCGTGAATCACCACCACCGGCGGGTTCATGCCGCCCTGGTGGGCGTAGCGCATCTTCGGGCGGAAGCGCCCATCTCGACGTGGCGCCTGGTGTTCCGAAGCCTCGTGCACCAGCCGGGTGAGCACTGGCGTCGTCATCTTGATGGTGGCCGAGGCATGTGCCTGGAGCAGGGTCTTCCACACCGCCGAAAGGCCGGCACGCTTCAGCGCCGAGATGTGCAGCACCGGCGCGTATTTCATGAACGACAGCCGGCTTTCTATGGAACGCTGCAAGGTCTGACGCTGGTAGTCGTCGGTGGCGTCCCACTTGTTGATGGCAATCACCACCGCACGCCCGCTTTCCAGGATGTAGCCGGCGATGTGGGCGTCCTGGTCGCTGACGCCCTGCGTGGCGTCGATCAGCAACAGCACCACATGCGCGTCGGCAATGGCCTGCAGCGTCTTCACCACGGAAAATTTTTCGATGGCCTCGAAAACCTTGCCCTTCCGGCGCAGTCCAGCGGTGTCGATCAGCTCGAACTTGCGACCGTCGCGCTCGAACGGCACGTGGATGGCATCGCGCGTGGTGCCGGGCTGGTCGAAGGCCACCAGGCGTTCCTCGCCCAGCCAGGCGTTGATCAGCGTGC
>Ga0105048_10014375_pt1 | contig 12338 bp, 11 predicted proteins | sample MAT05_FD_78382 | JGI IMG/M metagenome (GOLD analysis project Ga0105048, IMG submission 78382) | Freshwater microbial communities from Lake Fryxell liftoff mats and glacier meltwater in Antarctica - MAT-05 | ecosystem: Environmental > Aquatic > Freshwater > Ice > Liftoff microbial mat | place... | reverse complement strand
GGTGTCGATGGTGAACATGACACCGGCCGCGCCGAGATCGGAGCGCACCATGCGCTGCACGCCAGCCGACAGTGCGACATCGGTGTTGGCGTAACCCTTGTGCACCCGGTAGCTGATCGCGCGGTCGTTGTACAGCGATGCGTAGACCTCCTTGATCCGGTGCAGCACGTCGTCGATGCCGGTGACGTTGAGAAAGGTCTCCTGCTGGCCCGCGAAAGAGGCGTCGGGCATGTCTTCTGCGGTGGCCGAAGAACGCACGGCGTAACTGGCCTGCGGATCGTCGGCAGACAGGCGCTGGAACTGCTCGCGGATCTGCAGTTCCAGCGCGGCGGGCAGGGGCGTATCGACGATCCACTGCCGAATCTGCGCGCCAGCCTGCGCCAGGGCGCGAACATCTTCGACCTCCAGCGTCGCCAGCTTGTCCTGGATGCGCGCGGCCAGACCGCCATGCGCCAGGAACTCGCGAAAAGCCAGTGCGGTCGTCGCGAAACCGCCCGGCACACGGACGCCGCTGGCGGCCAACTGGCTGATCATCTCGCCCAGCGACGCGTTCTTGCCGCCAACCGACTCGACGTCGGTCATCCGCAGCGACTCGAAAGGGACGGTCAGCGCCCCATCCAGGGGGGCCAAAGTGGGGTGGGCCAATGACATGGGAAAGCTCCGTGAGGTGACAAAACCGGGTATTCCACAGGCCAGGTCCTCGTGCGCGCAGGCCGATCTGGTTGTACTTTTGGGCAGCGGGCGCGTTGCATGGAGGCTGGTGCGGATGAATGACCTGATTTTAGGGAGTTCTTCTTTATGATGAATCGATCTTTTCACACGCCTGAAGCGGCCCCCACCATGCCCGAGCGCACCGTGTTTTTTGTCTCCGACGGCACGGGCATCACTGCCGAGACCTTCGGCAATTCGATCCTGGCGCAGTTTCCGTTCCGCCACCGTCATGTGCGGCGGCCCTTCATCGACAGCCTGGACAAAGCCGACACCGTGGTGGCCGAGATCAACCAGACCGCCGCGCTCGAAGGCAAGCGTCCGGTGGTCTTCATCACGCTGGTGAACGACGATGTGCGCAACATCCTCACCGGAGAAGTCTGCAAGGGCCTGGTGCTCGACATGTTCCGCACTTTTGTCGAGCCGCTGGAACTTGAGTTCGGTGTCAAGAGCAACCACCGCGTGGGGCGCTTCTCGGATGCCAGCGAAAGTCAGGAATATCACGACCGCATCGAAGCGATCAACTTCTCGCTGGCGCACGATGACGGCCAGAGCTCGCGCAACCTGGACATTGCCGATGTCATCTTGCTGGGCGTCAGCCGCAGCGGCAAGACGCCGACTTCCCTGTACCTGGCGATGCAGCACGGCATCAAGGCAGCCAACTGCCCGCTGATCCCGGAAGACTTCGAACGCGGCAAGCTGCCGACCGCGCTGCTGCCGCACAAGCGCAAGTGTTTCGGGCTCACCATCGATGCCATCAGGCTGGCCCAGATCCGCAACGAAAGGCGTCCAGCCAGCAAATACGCTTCGCTGGAGAACTGCCGCTACGAGGTCAACGAGGCCGAAGCGATGATGCGGCGCGAAGGCATCTCGTGGTTGTCCTCGACCCACAAGTCGATCGAAGAAATCGCCACCACGATCCTGCGCGACCTGCGCCCGGACAGGCTGATTTATTGATGCCGAGCCGTCGGGCTAGATCGATTCGGCCTGAGCAGTGCTCGCTCGACGGGCGCTCTCGTACAGACAGATGGCGGCCGCAGCAGCGACGTTCAGCGACTCCTCGCCGCCGGGCTGGGGAATGCGCAACTGCAGCGCGCACCGCTGCAACAGCGTGGCACTCAGGCCCTGCCCTTCGTGGCCCAGCACCCAGGCGTGCAAGGCGGGCAGCTCGGCTTGTGGCAACAGCGCGCCGGTGTGCGAACTGGTCGCCAGCAGCGGCAGCTTCAGCGCCGCCAGATCGTCTTCGATCAGGCCTTCGATCAGGCGCAGCCCGAAGTGCGCACCCATGCCGGCACGCAAGACCTTGGGCGCCCACAGCGCGACCGTGCCCTTGAGCGCAAGCACCTGGGTCACACCGAAGGCTGCGGCACTGCGCAGCACGCTGCCGACGTTGCCCGGGTCTTGCACGCGGTCCAGCACCACCGACGGCAAGCCGGGCTGTAGCGCATGGCCGCCAGGGGTGTCGATCAGATAGCCCAGGGCAGCGGGAGACTGCAAGCTGCTGATGCCAGCGAACAGCACGTCCGGCAGCAAGGCAATGCGTGGTGCCTGCCGTGCCAGCTCACGCAGCGCGGCAAGCTGCCAGCCCGACTCGCTGACCACGGCCTGCACCGGCAGGCCGCCACGTTGCACCAGCGCCGAGCACAGATGTTCACCCTCCAGCCAGACCTGTCCCAGGCTGCGGTAAGCCGCGCCATCGGCCAGCAAGCGCCGCAGCCGCTGGATCAGCGGGTTGTCGCGCGAATGGATGGGCAGCGGCTCGGGGCGCGCGGCGGGCCTGCCTCTCATGTTTCGCTCACGGGTTGCTGACGGGTTACTGACGGGTTGCTCACACGTTGCTCGGCTGTCGTTCAAGTGCCGCTGATCTGCCGCCGAAGTGACGCTCACGGCCTCACGGCCGCCTTCACCGGGGCATAGCTGAACCGGTGTGCAACGCAGGGCCCCAGTTGCCGCAGCGCCCGCAAGTGGTCGGCCGTCGGGTAGCCTTTGTGGCGGTCGAAACCATAACCCGGATATTGCAGGTGCAGCGCCAGGCACAGACGGTCCCGGTGCACCTTGGCGACGATGGATGCAGCAGAGATCGACGGCACCAGCGCGTCGCCCCCGACGACCGCGGCCACACGCATGCTCAAGCTCGGCAGCCGGTTGCCATCGACGACCACCCGGTGCGGCGGCAGGCGCAGACTTGCGACCGCCCGCTGCATCGCCAGCAGGGTGGCCTGCAGGATGTTCAGGCTGTCGATCTCGGCCACCGTGGCACTCGCCACCGAGCAGCACAGCGCCTTGGCAAAAATCTCCTCGGCCAGCCGTTCGCGCCGCGCCGGGGACAACTGCTTGGAGTCCGCCAGGCCGCGGATCGGATTGAGTTCGTCGAGGATCACGGCTGCAGCCACCACCGGCCCGGCCAGAGGTCCCCGACCGGCCTCGTCGACGCCGGCCACCAGTCCGGGCTGATCCCAGCCTGGCCCGAGCTGTTCAAGCCGAAAGGACTTGCGCGATGGCATCGGTGGCGCAGCGCGCGGTGTCGCGCTGAAGTTGTAGGTGGAGTTCGTCGAAGCGCAGGGCCAGACGCTCGCAAGCGGGCCTGTCGTCCAGCCACTTCAAGACTGCGCTGGCCAGGGGCTCGGCGCGACACTCGGACTGGATGAGTTCAGGCACCACGAAGTCTCGACACAGGATGTTGGGCAAGCCGACCCAGGGTTGGTAGCGCATGCGCTTCATGAGTTGCCAGCTCACTGGGTGCATGTTGTACCCGATCACCATCGGCCGCTTGAACAGCGCAGCCTCCAGCGTGGCCGTGCCGCTGGCGATCAGGCTCAGGTCGCAGGCCGCCAGTGCGCTGTGCGACTGGCCATCGAGCAGGCTCAGCCGGGCCGCTGGCGCGTGGGCCGCCACCAAGGGCTCGATGCAGGCGCGCAGACCCGGCGCCATCGGCAGCACGAAGCGCAGGGCGGGCCGCAGCCGCTGCAAGCGAGCAACGGCCTGCAGGAAATGGGGCGCGATGAACTGGATCTCGGAGAGGCGACTGCCGGGCAGCACCGCGATCACTTCGTCGTCGCGCGACAGGCCCAGACTGGCTCTGGCCTGCTCACGCGGCGGCACTCTCGGAATGTGATCGGCCAGCGGGTGGCCCACGTAGCTGGCCGACACCCCATGGACGCGCAGCAGTTCGGGCTCGAAAGGAAAAAGGCACAGCACATGGTCCACACAGGCCGCCATCTTTTTCGCGCGACCGCCCCGCCAGGCCCAGATCGACGGACACACGAAGTGGATGCTCTTGATGCCCTTGGCCTTCAATCGGCCTTCCAGCGCGAGATTGAAGTCCGGCGCATCCACACCCAGAAAGGCGGACGGCCGTTGCCGCAACAGGCGCAACAGCAGTGCCTCCCGAATGGCCGAGATCTCGCGGTAGTGCTTCAGCACTTCGACGTAGCCACGAACGGCCAGCTTGTCGCTGGGCCACCAGGCATCGAAGCCCTGGGCCACCATGCGCGGGCCGCCGATACCGCCACTCTGCAGGGCTGGCCATCGCTGCTTCAGGCCCCCCATCAGCAGGCCGGCGAGCAGGTCGCCCGAGGCCTCGCCCGCCACCATGGCCAGCTCCATCGGGGGCCTCAGCGAGCGATGCCGCGGGTGGACGCCGAAAGAAAATTCAGCATCAGCTCGATATCGACCTGACCGCCTTCTGGAGCCGAATCCAGCAACTCGCCAATGGCGACGCGCGCCGCTTCCAGCGTCAGGCTTTCACGGTAGAGCAGCCGGTGCATCTGCTTGACGAGGGCGAGGCGCTCGCGCGAAAAACCGCGCCGACGCAGACCCTCGACGTTGACGCCGTGCACCGCGAGCGGATTGCCCGAGACCATGACGAAGGGCGGCACATCCTGCGAGACATGGCTCTGGAAACCGGTCATGGCGTGGGCGCCGATCTTGCAGTACTGGTGCACGCCGCTGAGCCCACCGACGATGGCCCAATCGCCGACATGCACATGGCCTGCCAAGGTCGCGTTATTGGCCAGGATCGTGTGGTCACCGAGCTGAACGTCGTGCGCCAGGTGCACGTAGGCCATGACCCAGTTGTGGTTGCCGACCCGCGTCACACCCGCGTCTTGCACGGTGCCGCGATTGAAGGTGCAGAACTCGCGCACCGTGTTGTGATCGCCGATCAGCAACTCGGTGGGCTCGCCGCCGTACTTCATGTCCTGCGGCGCGCCGCCCAGGGCAACATGCGAGTGAATGCGGTTGTGGCGGCCGATGGTGGTCGGCCCTTCGACCACACAGTGCGCCCCGATCAAGGTGCCCTCGCCCACCCGCACGCCAGCGCCGACGATGGCGTAAGGGCCCACGCTGACCGTGCTGTCCAGCTCGGCCGCAGCGTCGACGATGGCCGTGGGGTGGATCAGACTCACCGACCTGACTTTCACGAAGCCGGGACGACGCCCTGGATCATGGAAGACTTCCCCATCAAGCCACCTTGCGCATCGTGCACATCAGCTCAGCCTCGACGGCGGTCATTCCGTCCACGGTGGCACGCGTCTTGTAACGGTAGATTCCCGACTTGGTGCGATCGATGATGGCTTCCAGGATCAGCTGGTCGCCGGGGCCGACCGGCCGCTTGAAGCGCGCCTTGTCCACGCCGGCGAAGTACACCACCGTGTCCTCACCGGGCTCCGAACCCAGCGATTCGAACGACAGCAGCGCCGCCGCCTGGGCCAGTGCTTCCAGCATCAGCACACCCGGCATCACCGGCCGCGCAGGAAAGTGGCCTTGAAAAAACGGCTCGTTCATGGTCACGTTCTTCAGCGCCTTGATGCGAACGTTTTTTTCGACTTCGAGCACGCGGTCCACGAGGATGAAGGGATAGCGGTGCGGCAGCTTGCGCAAGATGTATTGGATGTCCATCGTCGGGTTCATTTGTTCGTTTCGCGCGCCAGCCGCTCCAGCGCCTTCAGGCGCTCACGCAGTGAGTGCAGTTGCCGCAAGGTGGCGGCGTTTTTTTCCCACGAGGCATTGTCATCGAAGGGAAACGCGCCACTGTATTGACCCGCCAGCCGGATCGAGCGGCTCACCACCGTGGCCGCTGTGATGTGCACATGGTCGACGATCTCCAGATGGCCCAGGATGATGGCGCCACCCCCCGCAGTGCAATGTTTGCCGATGCGCGCGCTGCCGGCCACTCCGACACAACCCGCAAAGGCACTGTGCGCGCCGACACGGACGTTGTGGCCGATCTGCACCAGGTTGTCCAGCTTGACGCCGTCTTCCAGCACGGTGTCATCAAAGGCGCCGCGATCAACGCAGGTGTTGGCGCCGATTTCGACGTCGTCACCGATCTGCACCGCGCCCAGCTGCTCGATCTTGACCCACTGCCCTTGAGAAGGCGCGAACCCGAAGCCGTCAGCGCCGATCACCACACCCGGGTGCAGGATGCCACGCTGGCCCACACGGCAGGCGTCATTGACGGTGACCTGCGGTTTGAGCACCGTGCCCGCGCCGATCCACGCCTCGGCGCCCAGATAGCCATGACAGCCGATCACCGCGCCCTCCCCTACCCGAGCGCCACGGCCGACGAAGACCCAGGGACCGATGCTGGCACTGGGCGCGATCCAGGCACCCTCTTCGATGATGGCGCTGGCGTGCACACCGGGTAGCGCCGCAGGCCGCAGGCGCGCCGCCCACCACTGCGTCAGTCGGGCCAGTGCCAGGTAGGGGTCCTGACAGATCAGTGTGGCCGCGCCTGGCTGCCGCTCGGTCCTGGCCAGCGCCGCGTCGCGCTGCGCCGGGCCGACAATGACGCAGCCCGCCAGCGTGGCCTCCAACTGGGCCTGATAACGGGGGTTGGAAAGGAAGCTGATGGCACGGCCATCGGCACTGTCCAGCGCGGAAATGCGTTCGACTTCGAGATCGGGATCGCCAAGCAGTTCGGCGTCGAGCAGAACGGCCAATTCACCCAGCCGCACCCGCATCCGCACTGGGCTCACACAAGCGTCCCCGTGCTCGGGACCCGGATCACTTCGCCGGGGCGGCGGGTGCGTTCAAGACGCGGATCACCTTGTCGGTGATGTCCACGCGCGGGCCGGCAAAGATCACTTCCTGCACGATGAGGTCGTACTTTTCGCTGTCGAAGATCTGCTTGATGACGCGGTTGGCGCGTTCGACGACACCCGACAGCTCTTCGTTGCGACGCTGGTTCAGGTCTTCCTGGAACTCGCGGCGCTTGCGCTGCAGGTCACGCTCCAGGTCCACCAGCTCGCGCTGGCGGCGCGACTGTTCGGCGGCCGCCAGGGTCGCGCCATCCTTCTCCAGCTTGTCGGCGGAGGCCTTCAAACGGGCGGCAGCATCGTTCAACTCCCGCTCGCGTTTGCTGAACTCCGCTTCCAGTTTGGTCTGGGCGGCTTTGGCAGGTGCAGCTTCGCGCAGGACGCGTTCGCTGTTCACGTAACCGATCTTCAATTCCTGGGCCGAGCTGTGAGCTGCGGAGGTCATCAGCAGGACGCCCACCGCAAAGGCTGGAAGTGCTGCGCTGGCGCGAGAGGCTAACGTCTTCATCAGAAGGCTGTCCCGATCTGGAATTGGAATTTCTGGATTCTATCGTTGCGCTGAATACTCAAAGGCTTGCCCCAGCTCAGCTTGAGCGGGCCCACAGGCGAGATCCAGCTCAATCCCAGGCCGACAGACGATCGAAAAGATGCGCCAGTTATTTTCTCGTCTTCACGCCAGACATTGCCGGCGTCGGCAAAGGCGAAGATGCGCAAGGTCTTGTCGTTGCCCGTTCCTGGCACCGGAAAGTACAGCTCGGTGTTGACGTTGATGCGCTTGGCACCACCGAGATAGGCGCCGGTGGGATCGACCGTGCCCAGCGAGCCCTGCTCGAAGGCGCGCACGGAGCCCAGGCCGCCACCGCTGAAGAACTTGAAGACCGGGAAAGGCTTGCCACCCAGACCCTTGCCCAGCCCGACTTCGGCGTTCACGCCCAGAGTCAGCCGAAACGGCAAGGACCAGTATTCCTGGTACTGCAGGTTGGTCTTCAGGTAGCGCACCTCGCCGGCCAGGCTCCACTCGAACAGCGCACGCTGGTAGCGCCCCGACGAGGGCACGAGCAGGCTGTCACGGCTGTCTCGAGCCCAACCTACGGTCAAGGCCAGCGCGTCGGTGCGGTTCCCGTACAAGACACGGTAATTCAGCCAGGCCAGCGGCAGGCCGACCGAGGTGCCGAGCTCGGTACGCTCCCAGCCCACGCCCAGGAAGACGGTGTCGTACTCGGAAAAGGGGACACCGAAAGTGACCTTGGCGCCCGGGGTGCGCAGGCTGTACGAGTCGCCCAGATAATTCACCGGCCGACTGGTGCGGTAGAAGGCATCGACGGCCAGCGAGATGCCGTCCACGGTCCAGTAAGGGTCCGCCGTGCTGACCACCAGCGTGCGGTTGTACTTGCTGGTGTTGACTTCGATGCCCAGGCTTTTCCCGGTGCCGAAGGCGTTGTCTTGCTTGATCGAGGCGTTGAAGGTCAGTTTCTCGGCGTTCGAGTAGCCAGCACCGATCTGCAGATTGCCGGTGGTCTTTTCGGTCAGGGTGACCACCAGGTCTACCTGGTCGGGAGAGCCCTGAACCTCGTTGGTCTCGACCTCGATGTCCTTGAAATAGCCCAGGCGTTCCAGGCGCTCCTTGGAGATCTTGATCAACCCGCCGTCGTACCAGGCCGCCTCCAGTTGGCGAAACTCGCGCCGGACCACCTCGTCGCGAGTGCGATTGTTGCCAGCGACCTCGATGCGGCGAACATAAACGCGCCGCTGCGGCTCGACCGAGAAAACCACCGTCACCTGGCCCGTGGCGCGGTCGATCTCCGGCCGCGTGTCGACGCGGGCAAAGGCATATCCATACAGACCGAACAATTCCTGGAAACGGCGGCTGGTGTCGGTGACGGCATTGCCGCGGTAGGGCTGCCCGGGGCGCAATGAAACCAGACTGCGAAATTCGCTGTCCTTGCCCAGCAGGTCGCCTTCCAGACGGACGGCGGTGACGGTGTAGGGCTGGCCCTCCTTTACCGAGATCGCCACTGTGATGTTCTGCTTGTCGGGCGATATCGTGACTTGCGTGGACTCGATCTGGAACTCGAGATAACCTCGGTTCACGTAGTAGGCGCGCAGCTTTTCAAGGTCGGCATTGAGCTTGGTGCGCGAGTAGCGATCGGTCTTGCTGTACCAGGTCAACCAGCCCGAGCGGGTCAACTCGAAGAGGTCCAGCAGCGCGCCGGTGGAGAAGACCGTGTTGCCGACGATGCGGATGTCGTCGATGCGGGCGGCGTCGCCTTCGGTCATGGTGAAGGTGACGTTGACGCGGTTGCGTTCGATCGGCGTCACCGTGGTCACCACCTCGGCACCGTACAGGCTGCGACTCAGGTACTGGCGCTTGATTTCCTGCTCGGCACGGTCGATCAGGGCGCGGTCAAAAGGCAAACCTTCGCCGATGCCAGCCTCGCGCAGCGACTTGGTCAGCGGATCCTTGTCGAACTCCTTCAGCCCCACGAAGGTGACGGTGGCGATGATGCTGCGTTCTTCGACGATGACGACCGGGATCTGGCCTTCGATCTCGATGCGAACGTCCTTGAACAAACCCGTGGCGAACAAGGCCCGCAAGGCGACCGCGCCTTTTTCGTCGGTGTAGGTGTCACCGATGCGAAAAGGCAATGCCGCAAAAACGGTTCCGGGGTCGGTGCGCTGCAAGCCCTCAACGCGGATGTCCTTGATGGCGAAGGGCTGCACAGCCAGCACAGGCAATGAGACAGAACAGGCCACGGCGGCCACGATCAGGGCCGTGGCGGGGCGCAGCGGCCCGAACAAGGAGGCAGGGAGCATGAGCTTCAGTGAAGACCCAACAAGCGGGTCACGTCGTTGAACAGGGCGACTGACATCATCGTCAGCAAGATGGCAATGCCGCCTCGCTGAAGGCGCGCCAGCCAAAGGTCGGAGACTGGGCGCCCAGTCAAGCCTTCGAAAATGTAATACATCAGGTGACCACCATCGAGCATGGGCAGCGGCAACAGGTTGAGCACGCCCAGACTGACGCTGACGAGGGCGAGGAATCCCAGGTAGTAAGGCAGACCCTGTTGCACCGATTGACCGGCGTAGTCAGCGATGGTCAGCGGACCGCTGAGGTTCTTCAGCGAAGCCTCACCGATGAGCATTCGACCGATCATCTTCAGCGTCAGCGCCGACACATCCCAGGTGCGTTCCGCGCCAGCCAACAGGCCCTCCAGCGGACCCCGGCGGACCAGCACCATGGCGGGCGGCTGCCCCGGCATGGCGTCGATGCGACCGAACGTCTTGCCCCCTTCGGTGACCACCCGGGGCAGGACCTCGAGTTCGAGCATCCGCCCCGAGCGCTCCAGCTTCCAGACCAAAGTCTGTGCCTTGCCGTCGCGCACGGCGCCTCGCACCTGAGCCACGATCTGTGCGGCATCGGCAATCATCTCGCCATCGACGCTGAGCACGCGGTCTCCCGGTCGCAAGCCGGCCTGCGCCGCCGGTCCGCCGGGTTTGACTTCACCCAGCACCGGCTCGCTGGCCAGGCCGGCCAGACCGATCTTCTTCACGAAACCGGCGTCGACATCGCGCGAATTCATGCCGCTGAGGTCCAGCGTGACGACGCGCGGGCCGCGGCCTTCCTGGTCGCTGAGCTGCAACTGCAGACGCCCGCTCTTCAAGGCCGTCTGTGTCAACTGCCAGCGCAATTCGGACATCGAACGCAATTCCGTCCAGTCACTGCCGTCGTCGGAACTGGCACGCACCCACTCACCGCCACGCAAGCCAGCGCGTTCGGCCGGGCTGCCTGCGGTGGGCGGCGCCAACAAGGCCTTGGGTTCATCGACGCCGATCCAGTTGGCGGCTGCGTAGAGGAACACCGCCAGCAGCAGGTTGGCGAGGGGGCCGGCAGCAACGATGGCGGTGCGCCGCAACAGGCTCTGGCGGTTGAAGGCGCGCTCCAGCTCGTGGGCGGGCACCTTGCCTTCACGTTCGTCCAGCATGCGCACGTAGCCACCTAACGGCAGAGCGCAGAGCACAAACTCGGTTTGATCTGGGCCCGACTGGCGCCGCCACAAGACACGGCCGAAACCCACCGAGAAGCGCAGCACCTTGACACCACAGGCGACCGCCACACGGTAGTGACCGTACTCGTGGATGGCCACCAGAATGCCCAGCGTGAGCAGAAAGGCCAGCACCGTGATGATCATGCTGCAAGCTCTTTGATCAGGGCGCTGGCCGACGCGCGGGCGCGCAGGTCCAGTTCCAACAGCTCGTCCAGGCCATGACCCGGAGACAGTGCAGGCACAAGTCGGTCCATCGTCGTTGCATTGACCTTGTGGATGTCTGTGAAGCTCAGGGTTCCGTCCAGGAATGCGGCCACCGCCATTTCGTTGGCCGCGTTCAGCACGGCGGTGGTGCCAGGCTCGGCTCGCAAGGCGGCCCAGGCCAGGGTCAAACCGGGGAAACGTCGCTCGTCAGGGGCTTCGAAGCTGAGGTCCTTGAGCTGCGTGAAGTCGATGCGGGCGGCGCCCGTCTCGATGCGTTCGGGGAACGCCAGTCCGTAGGCGATGGGCACCTTCATGTCGGGCGTGCCGAGCTGCGCCAGCACCGATCCGTCGCGGCACACCACCATCGAGTGGATGATGCTTTGCGGGTGGATGACGACGCGGATGTCTTCGGGCGGCAGATCGAAGAGCCAACGCGCTTCGATGACCTCCAGCGCCTTGTTCATCATGGTGGCCGAATCCACCGAAATCTTGCGTCCCATCACCCAATTCGGGTGGGCGACCGCCTGCGCCGGCGTGACGCTGCCCAGGCTGGCGTGCTCACGTTGTCTGAACGGCCCACCACTGGCGGTCAGCAAGATGTGATCCACGCGCGCACGCCAGGTCGAGGGATCCTCGGGCAGGCATTGGAAGATGGCGGAATGTTCACTGTCGATGGGCAGCAGGCGCGAACCACCCTGGGCTACCGCGTCCATGAAGACCGAGCCACCCACCACCAGGGCCTCTTTGTTGGCCAGCAAAAGCCGTTTGCCAGCGCGCGCCGCAGCCATGCAGGCGGGCAGCCCGGCGGCGCCAACGATGGCCGCCATGACGCTGTCAACGTCGGGCGCCGAGGCCAGTTCACACAGCGCGGCGCTGCCGCTGCGCACTTCCGTGCTCAAGCCTTCGGCCAACAGACGGTCGCGCAGGTGCCGAGCACGTTCTGCATCGGGCAGCACGACCAGGCGCGGCTTGAACTGCTGACACTGTGCCAACAAGGTGTCCACGCGGTGGTTTGCGGTGAGGCCGACGATCTCAAAGCGCTCGGGGTGTCGAGCCACCACGTCCAGCGTGCTGGTGCCGATCGATCCGGTCGAGCCCAGAATGACCAGTCGCTGCCTCGAGGTCAGCACTTCAGCATCGCGATCAAGCCTTGCCATGTCAGCGTGCTCCCAGGCTCAAACAAGCCAGCGCTGCGGGCAACACCGGCAGCAGGGCGTCGACGCGGTCCAGCACTCCGCCGTGACCGGGCAGCAGACCGCTGCTGTCCTTGGCGCCAGCGGCACGCTTGACCAGGGATTCAATGAGGTCGCCCATCACGCTCAACCCGCTCAGCGCCAACAGG
>Ga0105048_10014372_pt1 | contig 12339 bp, 13 predicted proteins | sample MAT05_FD_78382 | JGI IMG/M metagenome (GOLD analysis project Ga0105048, IMG submission 78382) | Freshwater microbial communities from Lake Fryxell liftoff mats and glacier meltwater in Antarctica - MAT-05 | ecosystem: Environmental > Aquatic > Freshwater > Ice > Liftoff microbial mat | place... | reverse complement strand
TCAGGCGCTATCAGACGCACGGCCTGTGCTGCCCGTCGCGCGGGAAGTCGACTCCGACAGCGCGAACGGCTGCGGGAGCGTTTGGTGCTAGCCGCCGGCGAGCGTTTTTGTCATCTTCAGGGATTTTACGGCACCCGGCGTCGCATACCTCAGCCTGTTCTGCACACCGTTTTCGACACTGCGACTCCTGAGCCTCCGGATCCTCCTGGCAGTTTCCGTGGCAGCTCTTGTAAGCCGCGTACGCGCCCTCCGCGCACATTTTGTACTGCGCGTCGTCCTTGATGATCTTGCCGCACGTGAGAGCTGCGACCTCGTAGGCATCGAGGCACTTCTGGTCGCATGGGTTCGACGGCATGATGCAGGGGTTGGGGGCATCGCCTTTGTTGTCGAGCGGACCACGGGGCGGCTCGAGGGGGTCGCCGCCGGAGGTGGCGCCGACGCCAGCGCCGATCGGAAGCGTTCCGGAGCCGCCGAAGCCGCCCGACGTGGTGAGCCAGCACTCGTCCGGGCTGACCGTGGTGCACCCCATCCAGAGTATCCCCATCAGGAGAGCCGCGATCGAGCCAAAAATGAAACGCATGGATGAGCCCCTCGGGTGTCCTAGCCGCCCCGGTGTTCTTCGAGGGGTTTGCCCGCGGCGCGCTCTGCAACCTGCACCTGCGCTTGCTGGAAGGCGACAACCTTCATCACATCGTCGAGATCTCGTTCAAGGCCTTTGCCAAGGCGCTGATGCGCGCGACGCGGATCGATCCGCGGGTAGCCTCGGTGCTGCCCTCGACCAAGGGGGCGCTGTAACCGATGCTCCGGGTGGCGATCGTGGATCTGGGGATGGGGAACCTGCGGTCCGTGCAGCGGGCCCTGGAGCGGGCGGCGACGGACGGCGGCGTGGAGATCACGGTCACGATCAGCGCGGATCCCGGGGTGGTGAGCGGGAACGACAAGATCGTGTTTCCTGGACAGGGGGCCTTTCGCGACTGCGCCGCTGCGCTGCGAGGAGGCCTCGGCGAGGCGATCCGGCCTTGATCGCGGCGGTGACGGTGCATGGGCCTCATCGGATCACGGCGGCGGTGCAGCGCGACAACGTGGTGGCGACGCAGTTTCACCCGGAGAAGAGCCAGGGCGTGGGCCTGCGGTTCTTGCGAGCGTTTGTGGAGAGCTGAGCCGGGATCCCCGGGCCGCCGGCAGCGTTCCGCTTCGGTGCGCTTGCCCGACCGCGGAGCTCGTCTCGCGCTCGCCCACCGCGCCGAAGGTCGAAGATCCGCCCACAAAGCTCGCCTGGCACGGAAACATGGCCGCGGCCGGCGTCGCCGAGTACCATCGGCAGCGAGAATCTATCGATGTCAGCGAAAGGCACCTTGAAGCAGCTCGTGTCCGGCGATGTGTTTGCCGGCAAGTACCGGCTCGAACGCCAATTTGCGTCTGGAGGCATGGGCTTCTTGTGGCGCGCCTGGAACATGCAGCTTGACATTCCTGTCGCCGTCAAGGTGATGGCGGGTGCCATGGCCAACTCGCCCGATTTCGTGGCGCGCTTCGAGCTGGAAGCCAAGGCCGCCGCGAAGATCCGGCATCCGAACGTGGTCACCATCTCCGAGCACGGCGTGCATGACGAGCTTCCGTACATGGTGATGGAGCTGCTCGAAGGCGAGGACTTGAGCCAGCGCCTCAAGGGAAACAAGCGCCTGTCCATGGTCGACACGGTGAAGATCGTGCGCGAGATGTGCAGGGCGCTCAACCGCGCTCACGAGCTTGGCATTGTCCACCGCGACATCAAGCCGGCCAACGTCTTTCTCGCGCACAACGGCGACGAGGAGATCGTCAAGGTGCTGGATTTCGGGATTGCCAAGCTCACGCAGGGCGGAAGCGCCAGCATCACCGCCACGGGCGCGATGATGGGCACCCCGAACTACATGAGCCCGGAGCATATCCGCGCGTCAAAGCACGTCGACCACCGAGCCGATGTGTGGTCGGTCAGCGTCATCGCCTTCCGCTGCCTCGCTGGACAGCTCCCGTTCAAGGGCCCTATCCTCGACATGGTCGACGCGATCATGACCGGCCCTGTCCCGGTCCCCTCCACCCTTGCGCCGGATCTCTCCCCCGCTGTGGACGCCTTCTTTGCGCGGGCGCTCGCGCGCGACATCAATCAGCGTTTTCAGAGCGCGCGCGAGCTCGCCGACGCCCTGGGAAGGCTGGTTGGGCGCGAGTCGCTGTTCGAGGCGTCGCCCTTCGTCGATGCAGGTCGAGAAAGCGGCGAGCTGCCGACAATCGCGGCGGTGCGGGCCCCACCCGGCTGGCCTGCTCCTCCGGTCGCGAGCATGGCGGTGGAAAGCGAGCGCGACGTGGGCACACTGGCCATCGCTGGCCGCGTGAACCCCGCAAAGCTCGACGCGACCCGGGAAGCCGCCGAGGTCCGGCGCCAGAGCTTCCAGCGGACAATGCCCATGGACTCTGCTCAGCAGATCGCGGCAGCGAGGGCCCTCGCCAACGCGAAGGCCCACGCCGAGTTCAACGCACCTCCGCCAACTGCCGACGGTCAGCGCAAGAAGCACCTGCAAACTCTGCTGCTGGACAGCGACCTCGTGCGGGAGGCGATGTCCCTCGCCGTGGCGATGGCCGCCGCGTCGGCTTCACCCGAGGTTCGCCCGGCGCCAAAAGCCGCCGCCGCGCCGCCGGTGTCACCGCGTGTTTCACGGCTTGTTTGGGTGGCGGTGGCGGCGGTGCTGCTCGCGGTTGTGGCAGCGATCTGGGCGTCGTCCTACCTCCGGAAGAGCCAGTTGCCGGCGCCCGCTCCGGCGCCGGCGGCTTCGGTGCAATGAGGCGAAGCAATCGACAGGTGCTCCAGACAACGCCTGCCGTCCCTGACGGTGCGGATCCCCGGCCCCGCCCGAGATCATCGCCCTCCACGCCGCCTCGGGAAAGAGAACGGCCGAGCCCGAGCCGACGACCTCGGGCCGCCTCCGCGAATCACGCTAACGACAGGACCACTCGACCGATCCTTGCGGCGCGCTTGCGAGGAAATCCCCCCCGGATCCACGCAACTCCTTGACGCCCCGTCGCCCGCGAGCAAGGCTGTTCCGATGTAGGGCAAATTACCGGAAGGCACCGTCTTCGCGGGCCGCTACCACATTGTTCGCTGCCTGGCCACCGGCGGAATGGGCGCAGTTTACGAGGTTATTCACCTCGAAACGGATCGCCGACGCGCCCTCAAGGTCATGCACCCGCACCTCTTCCAGAGCGACGAGATGCGCGATCGGTTCAAGCTCGAGGCGCGGATCGCGGCTCGGGTTGACAGCGAGCATATCGTCGAAGTCTTCGACGCCGGGGTCGACGAAGCCACCCAGGTGCCCTTCATGGTCATGGAGCTCCTCCGCGGTGAGGAGCTCGGTGTCCGGCTGAAACGCCTGAAGCGCCTCCCGCCGGAAGAGGTGGTGACGTACATGCAGCAGGCGGCCTGGGCGCTGGACCGGACGCACGCGGCCTCCATCGTTCATCGCGATCTCAAGCCGGCGAACCTCTTCCTGACCACGCGCGAAGATGGCACTCCGCGGATCAAGATCCTCGACTTCGGCGTGGCAAAGCTCCTCGCAGAAGGCGCCACGGCGGCCGGAGTAACCCAGAGCTTGGGGACGCCGCTCTACATGGCGCCCGAGCAGTTCCGCGCCAGGAAGAAGCTCACGCACTCGGCCGACATCTACGCGCTCACGCTGATGACGTACACCCTGCTCGTCGGAGAGGCCTACTGGGCCGAGGAATCGAGGGCCACCGAGGAGGTGATCGGGCTTGCGATGGCGGTCGTCCAGGGCCCTCAGGAGCCGGCAGAGCAGCGCGCCGCGAGGAGCGGTGTGATCCTTCCGCCCGGCTTCGATGCGTGGTTTGCCAAGGGCACGGCCGTGAACCCGACAGAGCGCTTTGGAACGGCGACGGAGGCCGTGCAAGCGTTGCGAGCGGTGGGCGGCCCGGCCGGGATCGGGATCGGGATCGGGAGCAGCACAATCGCCATCCGGCCGGCGATGCCGTCCGAAGCGGACGCGTCGTACCCCGAGGTCTCCAGCACCGCGAGACTGGCCCCCCCGCTCCCGCTCGCAAGGATGATCGGATTGGGCGTCGGGATCGGCGCTGTGCTTCTTCTTGCTGTGGGGGTGGGTATGCGCCTCGCGCCGTCGAATTCGGGTGCCATCACCGAAGCACGACCGAGCGTCGCCGTGGCGTTACAAAGGCCAGACGTTGACGATATCAATCCCTCGGTGCCGAGCGCGAACGCGTCGGCGTCGGCCGTCGTGCTGCCGAGCGCGAACGCGTCGGCGGTGGCATTCGTGCCAATGGGGCTCGCAGCCGAGGACGAACAGCGCAAGGCCCTCGAGCCGAAGGTGTACGCTGGCGTTGCGACCAGCGATGAGATCCGCATGCTCAAGGCGATTTGCAGCCATCTTGGTAACAGACCCTGCCGGGATCGCGCGAGTACCGAGCTCAAGCGCAAGTTGAGCGAGTCGGCGCCATAGAGCCACCGCTTTCAAGGTCATCAACGCACCCCGCCTTCGTTGAGTACTCGGGCGGTCGCCACATGGCTTTGCACCGAGGCGCGCGGCGTAGACCTTCTTGACCCTGGGTCTGGATTTTCCCGGGTGCCTGCGCAGGGCTCTGGGTCGACATAGACCGCGATGCGGCGTAACGCGACGCTCAGATCCGCGGAGTCTTGGGCACCTCCGGAATCAACGAAGATTGCCGGCCGCCCCGCCGTCGGCGGCGTCCGCGGAATGAGCCGAGTCCTGGACTCGCCCGGCTCGCCTGCCCCCATCGCGCCGTCAAGCGCCGCAGTCGGTCGCGACCGCGGACTTCGACGGCGACGGCAAGCCGGATCTCGTCGTCGCAAACTTCAGCACCAGCGCCGCGACCGTGCTCCTGAACAAGGGTGATGGCACGTTCGGCGCCCCGGCGAGCTTCGGTGTCGGGGCGACCCCCTACTCGGTCACTGCCGCAGATCTCGACGGCGACGGCAAGCTCGACCTCGCCGTCTCGAACTTCGACAGCAACGCCGGCCACAGCGTGAGCGTGCTCCGGAACCTCGGCGGCGGGGCCTTCGCGCCCGCGGTCAACTACACGGTGGGAACCGGTCCGATCGCGATCGCCGCGGCGGATTTCAACGGCGACGGCAAGCTCGATCTCGCCACCTCGAACAAAGGCTCCAGCGACGTGAGCGTGATCATCCACCAGGGCAATGGCACCTTCGGAGCCGCGGCCGGCTACCCCTCCGGCACCACGCTCAGCTCGCTCCTCGCCGCCGACCTGAACGGCGACGGCAAGCCCGACCTCGCGGCGACGAGCAACACCGGGAGCGTGAGCGTGCTGCTCAGCGGCACCTTGACCATCCTGCTCAACCAGGGCAATGGCACGTTCGTCACGACGCTCAGCTACGATGTACCCCGGCAGCCGAACTCCATCGCGCCCGCGGACTTCAACGGCGACGGCACGCCCGACTTCGCGGTCGTCGACTTCGCCGGGACCGGCTCCGTGAGCGTGCTCCTCAGTGGCTGTTTCCCGTAGCCGTGCCGCCGGGGGGATCCAGCGCCGCTCCGGGCTCCCCGGCCGGCGCGCCCTGTCCGCTCTCCAGCGCAGGACTCCTTGCCCTCGGCCCGGTCACGAGCAGCGATGGCGCGAGCGGAGACGGCGGCAGCGCCACGAGCGGCAGCGGCGGAATCGGCGCTCCGCCGTTGAGGCTCACGGACGCGGCGGATATTCACGCGCTGACGCTGTTGACCACTACGCGGCTCGTGGGGCAGGTGGCCCCACCATGCAGGGTAACTTGACCCCCTACATGGTTGCTATGCCGCCATTGGGCCGAAAGAATCGGTCGTTCGCCGAAGGCGCGCCCGAGTGAGCGGCCCGCTGCGCTGCTGCTGGTCGATGACGGGGCGCAGGTTCTTGTCGCGGCCGCGATCACGGGCGCCGTCGAGGATAGCGTCGGCGATCTTTACCGCAAAGATCCGGGTAGCGCGGTGTTCACCGCATCCGCTGGCGAGGGTCATGGCCAGGAGGTACGGGAGCGCGCGGCCGAGCTGGAGCGCGATCGCGAAGGGTGTCCGGACGGCGCGCGGGCGTGGAGCGGGGGATTCGGCCGGCGCCGACGGCAGTGGCACTCTCGGCGGAAGGGTTGCGGGCAGCAGAGGGGGGAAAAGCGCCGTCCGGCGCTGTGTTGATACCCTCGTTGGCGAGCTGGTCCATTTCCCACGCCAGGTCGCGTGAGAGCGATGCCGCGAGCAAGGAGGCCGAGACGGCCGCCGCGAGCGAGGCTTCCGTTCGCAGCCTCCGGACCTCATCGAGTCGCATTGCCCCCTTCCAGCCGCGAAACAGGAGCTCCACTTCCCAGCGAACGCGATAGAGCTCAGCCACGTCGTGCGGAGTGAAGATCTCCCGTGGTAGCGTGGTGAGGTAATATCGGTCCTCGCCCCCGAATGGCACGCAGACGACGCGCGCCACGAGTACCCGCTTGTGGCAGTCGACGAGGCGGACGTCGAGATCGAGCACAGCCTGCTTGTGAACGAGGCCGAGCGCCAAGGCCTCCTCGATGCGGACGGGGCCGCCCTCTCCGTCGCCCCGCGCGCGCCGCGCCCCGGTTGGCCCGTACGACGCGATAACGTGCGGGTTGTGAGTGTCTTTCAGGCGCTGGAGCACATGAGCCCCGGACAGCGCCGCATCGACGAAACGGTCGACTCCTTGATAGCCGAGATCCCAGATGTAGAGCGCCCCCGATTCCCACTCTGGCCAGAGCTCGTCACTGTCATGCACCGATCCCGCCGTGGCCTTTGCCGAGACGCAGTCGCCGGCCGCCACGCTGTACACGGCGTGGAGCTTCATTTGCGCCGGCACACCGGTGCCCGCGTACACGCCCGAGAGGGCCTTGGCGAGCTTGAACCCGCAGCCGTCCGGGATGAGCACGTCGGCGAAGTGCGCAAGGCGCCCGCGGAGGTGGTTCTGCGACGCGCGCGCCGTCATGTCGTCGAAACGGCGCCGAACCAGCGCCAACATCAGCGGCGCGAGCTTCACCACCTGCTTGTGGAATGACTCCCTCGACGCGCGCGGGCCACCGATCGCCTCGTACGTGCGCTGCGCATCCAGCCAGCGTCCTTGTGTGTCGGTCGAGCGCTGGAACGCCGAGAGGATCACCGCACAGACGATCAGGCCCGCGTGGTGGACCCGCTTCTTCTTCACCAGCCCCATGTCCTCGGCGATGGCAGAGAGCAGCGACGGATCCAGCATCTTCACGGCGCAGAGCTCGACCGCCGCAGCGATGCGCTCCCGGAGCGGATCCGGGGCGAGCTCCGACTTCAGCGGGCGGTAGAGGCGGGGAAGGATGGCGAGCTCCATGCCCGCCTTTTGCCCCATGCGAAAAACTTGGCCAAATTTTTCGCCGTCAGGCGAGCAAGTTACCCTGCAGGCTGCTGCCACCCGCAGCGGGAGCGGCGGAATCGGCGGAGCGACGCTGATCTTCGCTGCCGCGGGGAAGGACCTCAACCCCTGGGGCCTCGCCGTCGACGCGAACAACGTCTATTTCACCGACGCTGCCAGCCCGAATGGAAAGGTCGTCCGCGTCCCGCTCGACGGCAGCCCCGCGAGCGAAATGGCGATCGGTCAGGATCTGCCCAGCGCGATCGCCGTCGACGCGACCGACGCTTACTTCACGACCATCTATGCCGTGAAGAAGGTGCCTCTCGTCGGCGGCCCCGCCGTCAAGCTGTCAACGGCGGTGGACGCGGGCTACGCGGGGCTCGTCCTCGATTCCAGCAACGTTTACTGGACCAACTACACGAACCCGGGGAGCACGATGTTCCTCCCCAAGGCAGGCGGATCGGCGACGACGGTCGACAGCGGGGACAAGAGCCCGTCTGGCCTCATCGTCCAGGGTGGCTCCATCTACTGGGCGGTGCTGACCGACAACGTGATCAAGACGGCGCCCATCGCCGGCGGCGCGGCGACGGTGTTCGCCTCCGGCCAGAAGGCCCCTCGATCCGGCATCGCGGCCGACGCCACCAACCTCTACTGGATCACCGAGGGTGACTTCCCCAACCACCTCGTCAAAGCGCCTCTCGCGGGCGGCCCTCCCGCCCTGGTCGCGGTGCCTCCCGGCGATGCGAGCACGCCCCAGTCGCTGGTCGTCGACGCGACGCACGCCTACTTCATCAATCCCAGCACCTCCGGCTGCGGCGTCGCGAAGGTGGAGCTCGCGACCGGCGCCGTGGCGACCATCCCGCTCGGCCGGAGCATCGGTTGCCCGACGAACCTCGCGGCCGACGCCGCCAACCTCTATTACACCAGCTCTGCCGGGATCACGAAGCTCCCGAAGTGATCCGCCGCGGTGTCGCCCTTCGAGGTCGCCGAGCCTCGAAGGGCGCGTCGATTCTGTGAGCCGTTCCCGACGCTCGATCTACTTGTCCCACCATGAGCAAGCACACTCCTGGCCGGGCTCCCTGGATCCTCGGCGTCGCGGCGTCAAGATCTGGTGATGACGCTGCGCGGGCTGATGCTGGTGAAGCAGCTCGCCGTGTACCACCCGCAGTCGAACGATGCGGCCCAGTGGGAGCTGGTCTCGGGGTGGGACAGCCAGCAGGCCGCCTTGACCAAAGGGATCGCCTTCGACAGCAAAGCCACGCCGACAGACACCTTCGCGGGCGCGATCGGATCCGAGTGCATCGTCGAGGCCTCGTCGGCGAGCCCGTTCGCGTACGGCGCCGGGAGCGTGACAGATGGCAAGATCCACCGGGGGTAGGTCATCGCCGGGCTGCTCCCGGGGTTGCCGGCGGTGATCCCGCGAACGACAGTGGACGCGGTGCTGGGAATGCGGCTACCCAAGTAGCCATGCTCGACGCGATGGGATGGCGACGATCCGGAGAATGGCACCCGCGGGCCCGGGCGATCGGCGCGGTGATCGCGGCGCTCTTCTCCGTTCACTGCGGCGAGGCGGGTCAAGCCGGCGTTGACGTACCTCCGGTGGATCTTGCCATCTGTCACGCCCCGGCGTCGGCCTCCGGCTCGCCGCAAACGATCGAGGACGTGACTACGCTCGTCAATGCGCTCGCGGAGGAGCACGGCGGGACAGTCGATCTCCCCTGCTTCGTGGCGAGCCTGACTCGGCCGCTCGGCGCGGCGGCGAGCTCGGGCTTCATCAGCGCCCAGCCCGCAGAGGGCAAGCGCAGCCCCCGCATGTTCCTCTGGTCAGGAGCGCTGGTGATGTCGGTGGTGCCCGAGGGCCTCGGCGGCCACCTGCTCGAGCTCGGCTTCGAGACCGCGCCCACGCGATCGATCAAGGCTGAGATCGAGTTCCCGGTGACAGCGCCTCTCTCCCGCTCGGCGCCCTACGATCGCGTCGAGGGAGAGCCTCTGTCGAACTGCGCCGCTTGCCACGCCAATGAGAAGCCGGCGACGAGCGTCACCTGGGCAAACGCCTTCGAGTCCGAGGTGCTGAGGCCTTCGGACTTCGACGTGGTCGATCTCGAGAGCATCGAAAAGGAGAGCAGGGACTGCGATCCTGCGGTGGAGCCGCAGCGCTGTGCTTTGCTGGGCGCGGTCTTCAACCAGGGTGGCCTTCATGCGCAGGAGTTTGCGCGGGAGGCGAGGACGCTTTACGGCGATTGAGCGGCGAGCCGATCACGGGGCGCATTTTTTCGCGACGCAAGCGCCGGACTGGCACTGACCGTTCGCCATGGCCCGCTCACCGTCTCCGAGAGCCGCCGGCACACTTCGCGACCCCCAGATCAGGCGGCGACAGCGGTCTCGCGCCGCGCCTCCGGGTCCAATACGGCCGTCGAGACGCGGACTTGCACCGAGGCGAGAGGTATATGGGCGCCGTGACGGGGGGATGCAGCGCCGCGTGGCCCAGTTTCGCGGCCGAAACTCCTCCAGAAGGCGCCGGGGAGGGGAGGGGATCTTCAAAACTGCCCCCGCAAGGTCGGGCGTGCGAGGGGCAGTTCCAGTGAGACTGCCGGTCGCAAGGCGCGACGAGGCCGGTCGCGGGGGCGAGATTGCCCCCGGAGGCGGGATTGCGGGGGCGTCTCGGCGCCGGGAACGGGGGGTGCGCGGCGCCGGGGGGAGTCCCGGCGGCGGGAATGCTCTCGTCGCGGGGGGACGGAGCCGGTCGGGGTGCGTCTCCGATCATATAGATCCGTGGACCTGTGCGCCGGCCCGCGACACCTCATGGAACCACCGACGGACCTCGACGATCGGCTTGACACGGGTGGGCATTCCAACAAACCATTTCCCGAGAAATTTACCAGAAACCAGAGCTGACGACACGGGGGAGAGCATGAGTGCGACCAAGACGAACATCGCGAAACTACGGGCTCGGGTGTTCGCGATTGTTTTCGGCATCGTGATGGTGCCTGGCTGCGAGATCCATATCGGTCCGGGAACAGGTATTGGAGATTCGAGCGATCCGACCGGCGGAGCGGGGGGCAGCGTGGGCGCGGGAGGCACGGCAATGACGCCGCAGCAGGAAGGCGAGGCGGCTTTTGCTGCCCTTGACCCACAAGAACTGGCCCTGGCATCGACGAAAGCTGGCGCCTCCACCTCCTACCTCGCAGGAGCGCTGGGAACCTCGAACCTCGACCCGAGCACGACGGATGCCGCGACCATCGCCGGCCTCATGGAGCACTATGCGCCGGCTGCCGAGGTGGCGGTAAACGGGTGGCTCGCGTCGATCGATCCCAGCACCCTATCTCTTGCCGTGGCGCCCAAGAGCGAGTGCGTGGAGGATCCGTTCAAATGTGATTTCAGCACGACGTGCCGAAACGAGCCTTACGCGAGCCTGAAGCACAGGTGCTACATCACCGATTGTGGCCAGGCGAAGTGCTCGGCCTGTCCAGACTGGTTTCCTGACGGTTTCAAGAAACACATGTTGAAGTCGTGGTGCGCCTACGTCTGCGTCGAGATGAACGTGGTTAATCCCAAGATCGTCGCGGTTGGCGCAGGTGGAGTGTCGGCGATCAATTTTTTCGTGCAGCCCTACTGCTTCGCGCCCTGAAACGAAGGTGATTCATGGCCACGATCAAGAGAGAACCCTCGGCGCCTGGAGAAGCCGGAGACGCGGCACGACGGCGAATCCCGGATGACGACGACGGCGCTGAAGTTCTCAATAGCTGGCACTGGATCCTGGTACTGGCGGCGCCGCCACTTTACCGGACCATCCAGCGCCCCGTGGACCCGGTGTATGTGGCGTGCATGATCGATATCATCATCGCTTATGCCGAGCGTGGAGCGCACTACCTGGGGGCGCGGCTCTCGCCCGTTCACTACGAGCGACGGGCTCCCCTGGCCAAGAAGCTTCGTGCCCTGGTTGTCGCGTGGACTTCCCCGGACTTGTCAGCGGAGATCACCGCGGCGGCGCGCGAGTTGTTGCACGCCGAGGGCCAGGTGGCGCCCGAGGGAGGGTGGGATATGCTGAGCACCGATCCGGATCCGGTCGAGGGCATCTTGATCTGGCCTGAAGGGCTCGCGACTCTGCGGGGAACACCAGGCGGGGCTTCGTGAAGAAAGCCCGCTGAGCCCGGTTGCGCGATCGAGCGCGCGACCGCGCAAACGAATACATCTTGCGATTGGTGCAACAGAGTCAGTGGCTGTAGGTCGAGTCATTGTGTCTTACCAGAACAACCCAGCTCAAGCTAAATGACCGGTCACGATCCTCGAACAAGAGGACCGCAAGGGCGCCAGGGCCGCAAGGGGAAGAAATGAATGAAATCTCTGCGTCCTTGCGATCCTGGCGCCCTTGCGGCCTCTCGGTGGGCGCTTCGGTACGTGTGAAGTCACCGGTTGCATTCAAGGACACCGCGACCTATTCCGGTGTGAACCTCGGGCCCGTGCGGCGATGGTTCCTTCGGTTCTTCTCCAATGGATCGACGAAATACGTCATTCTGCGAATGCCCTACGAGGCCTTGAAATCGTCGCTGGACGCGACGGTTGCAACGTCGGTCAACGCGACGGAAACTCGCGTGAATGTCACTTCCGGGGCAGACGTTGATCGGTTCTCGGCGGCCATCCTGGCCGTCTACGAGGCAGAGGTGCGGCGCAAAGATACTGAGCCCGGCACGGATTCAGCGACGGGCGCATAGGAATGAGCAGGTGCGGTGGCCGCGCTGGGGAAATGCCTCGCGCGCCGCCGACGCCGCTCGCGCTCGCGCACATACCGGCGAACTCCGCATCAAAGACGCCGAAAAACTCACCTCCGCCGCCCTTTGACAGGGAATTCGGCCAGATCCGGTCTCTCTGTCGAGATCATCTGAACCAGTCTTCGTAGCCTAACGCGGTGATTATTGCGGAGCAGGACTGCGAATGGGCGGTGGCTCTACGACGTAGCGC
>Ga0105048_10014371_pt1 | contig 12340 bp, 10 predicted proteins | sample MAT05_FD_78382 | JGI IMG/M metagenome (GOLD analysis project Ga0105048, IMG submission 78382) | Freshwater microbial communities from Lake Fryxell liftoff mats and glacier meltwater in Antarctica - MAT-05 | ecosystem: Environmental > Aquatic > Freshwater > Ice > Liftoff microbial mat | place... | reverse complement strand
GCTGTTGTTGATGGCCAGCAAACCACCGGTCTGGGTGGTTCTGGTGTAGGTGCCGGGCGTGCCGAACGTCGGGTCGAAGGCCGACACCAGGCGCATCGCAAAGCTGGCGTTGTTGTCGACGGCCGTGATGCCCAACGCAAAAAAGTCGATCGTCAGCCCCGTCCGGTAGGTTTCGCCCGTGGCCGCCACTTGAAGCGGGCCGACGTTGGTCCAGCCTGAACCATTGGTGGTGTACTGCGCCTGCAGGTTGCGAACGCCCATGTTGGTGCTTTGCCAGTCGTAGCTGAACACGATGTTGCTCATGCCCACGGTGCTGGCCGCGAACTGCGCACCTTGGCTGTATTGCGGTGCAGCCTGGTTCCAGCCATTGCCGGGACTGCCGCCGCGCACGCGCCAGTCGTTGATGCCACCAGTTCCCTGGACATCGGCGTTGTCAATGCTGCCCGTCACCGGCGGATTGGCCGCAAAGATGTAGTTGTTGGTCATGCCCAGCGGCACGGCTGAACCAATGCCGGTGGAAGGAGCGGGTGCGTTGTTCACGCCCACCGCCAGGTTGTTGAAGCTCCAGGCGGTGATGACCTGGGCTTGCACCGATGCGGCGGCCAAGGCCAGGACGGACAGCGCAGCGGCGCTTTTCAGCTTGAGGGAAACGTTCATGAGGGAGAGCCTTGATGGGTTGGGTTGTGGATCGTTTGAATGGCTCGGTCAGTTACGCCCGGAGGGCGCGGCGGCGCGCGACACCCGCAACAGCCACCAGGCCTGCCAGCAGCAGCGCGTGGGTGCCTGGCTCAGGCACCGGCGCGTAAACGAACAACCCAGAGAGCGCGGGCGTGTCGCCGTTGTCAGAAACCACGTACAGGCGGCCGTTGTTGTCCATCGTCATGCCTTCAAACTGGTAACCGCCGACCAACGCCAAACTTCCGGCGACAACGCCAGCACGCGTCATTTCCTTGACGCCGGTCGTCGTCATGACCAGAACGTTGTCGTAGCCGCTGACGTTGGAGGCGTACACATTGGCCAGTGCAAACACGTCGTTGAGGTTGCTGTAGCCGATGTTGGCGACAGGAAACAGCGAGCTGTTGTTGAGCGTTGAGGCGCTGCCATTGCTGGCCGCGCCGGAAGCAAAGTCAATTTGTGTTTGGAAGACGTTCTGGTTCGTACCCGAGAACGCATTCGTGCCGTTGGCTTGGTTGACGAAGAGGTAGCCACCCGTCACCGGGTCGGTGGAGATGCCTTCCAGGCCGGTGTTGCCCACGGTCGTGGCCAACTTCACTGTTTGTGTTTGCGCGCGCTGCAAGGTCGAACCTGCGACGTACGAGAACTGCACCGCCGTGCGGTAGCGCTCTTCGGTCAACACGAACTTGCCAGCGCCGATGTAGACCAGGCCCTCGGGGTCGTAGAACTCATTGCCCTGCGGGCTGTTGCCGACACCCAGCCGCATGAAGTCGACAGGCGTGCCGGTGAGCGTCGTCTGCATCACGAAGCCGCCACCATCGCCCAGGATGAACAAGGTGTTGGTGTCCTTGTTCCACGTGACCGCCGATCCTTCGAATTCGAGCGCGCTGAATGGGTTGGGGCTTTGCGTGGGCAGCGTGTAGCTGCCCACCAGTGTGTAGTTGTTCAGTCCGACCCATTGCGCCTGGGAGGCCAGGCTGACGGTGGCCAAGGCGGCGAAGGTGCCAGCTTTGAGTGCAACTCTCAACATCGTTGTTTCTAGCGTGGGTTCGTGGGACAGCTGCCGAACAAGCAAGACAGCACCAGAGTGAATCTAGTGAAGCGCCATGACAGCCGCATGGCGGTTTCATGACCCCTTGGCGTCAACGGCCAGCCCACCCGTTAGCCGGGTGACGGCACGCGCTGGGCCTGCCATGGTGTCGAGGCGTTAGCTCACGCGGCCATGCGCCTGAAGCCCGTGGCACCGCAGAACGGCATGGAAACGCTGCGTGGCACCGTGCTGGGTGACGTGCAGATCGAGGCCGGCAGGGTGGTCATGGTCGCGATGCGGCGCGACGCGGTGAGCGAACGCCTGATCCCCAACGCCGCCAACTTCGAACCCGAGCGCTGGCTGGGCGAGGGTGCGTCTGAGGCTGCCAATCGTGCAGCGCCACTCGCCCTCTCAGCGCCGCCGCTGCCCCCCACCCGCCCCAGGTCTGCGCCCACCCCCCCGTGGCCGCAAACCTGCGGCAGGCACGCGTGGCCGCGGCCGGGTGACGTCGGCCATCAGCATCAAGGCGCGGACCAGGTCCTGCACCGCTTCAGCCAGGTCGGCCGGGGGTTCCAGCGTGTCGATCACGGCCAGCAGGGCGTCGGCGTCTTCCAGGTCTTCACGCGGGAAGTGCAGGTACAGCAGGGCCAGCGGTTCGACCAGTTCGGGGTTGTCCAGCGCCATCAGGCCGGGGAAGGCGTCCATGGCGCTGGCAAAGCCGGCCACCCAGGGCAGCAGGCATTGGCTGACGGGGGAGGCGCTTGGGTCGTCAATGTCTTCAGCTTCCGTGTGACCGTCGTTCGGCGCTTCGTCCTCGTCCAGGTCAAACACCCAGGGGTCGAACCAGTCGCGCTGGCCGATTGCGTGGTTCAGCTCGGCATGGCGGCGTTGTGCCAAGGCCTGCAACTCGGCCAGCTCGGGGCCGTCGGGCGCGGCGCGGCCGTCCATGTCGGTGACCCACGGTAGCCAGGCTGCTGTGGCCACAGGTTTGGGCTGCAACAGCACGCCACACAAAAAGCCGTCCAAAGCGCTCACATCCAGCGGCTCCAGCGGCGCCGGAGTGGCGGCCAGCAGGGTTTGCAGGCGGTCGAGGTCGGCGTCGGTCAGGGCGGGTGCAGGGTGGGGCTTCATGGCGATTGATTGTCCGGCAGCGCTGCGCTCAGCCATCACGGTCAGTCAACACCGCCAGCCACCACCGCTTGAGCAGTCATTTCTGCCGCACCTGCAACGTTGCAAGGGCTGCGTGCTCAGCGCCAGCGCGAGGCATAGACTTCTGCTTCGGCTTACCCCCTGCTTATCACCGGCTGATTGCCGACTTTCACCACCCGCTGCCAGGAGACCCGCCATGGGCGCCACAGAAGCTTTCACCCGCGCCACCGACGTGGGCCATTTCATCGCCGGGCAGGTCACGCGTGGCAGCGGCGTCAAGGGTCAACTGCGCAGTCAAACCGTGTGGAACCCCAGCACGGGCGTGGCCGCGCGCCAGGTGCTGCTGGCCAGTCTGGAAGACGTCAACCTGGCCGTGGCCGCCGCACGCGCGGCGCAGCCGGCTTGGGGGCAGACGCCACCCATCCGCCGCGCGCGGGTGCTGAATAACTTTCTGGCTCTGCTCAACCAGCACAAGGACACCCTGGCGGCCATGATCACGGCCGAGCACGGCAAGGTGTTCAGCGACGCCCAGGGCGAGGTGATTCGCGGCATCGACATCGTCGAATTTGCCTGCGGCGTGCCGCAATTGCTGAAAGGTGATTACACCGACCAGGTCTCCACTGGCATCGACAACTGGACGCTGCGCCAGCCGCTGGGTGTGGTGGCCGGCATCACACCGTTCAACTTCCCGTGCATGGTGCCGTGCTGGATGTTCCCGCTGGCCCTGGCCTGCGGCAATGCTTTCATTCTTAAGCCGAGCGAACGTGACCCCAGCGCGGGCCTGTTCATGGCCGAGTTGCTGCAGCAAGCGGGCTTGCCAGCGGGTATTTTCAACGTGGTCAACGGTGACAAGGTGGCGGTGGATGCGTTGCTGGCGCACCCGGATGTGGCGGCGCTGTCGTTCGTCGGCAGCACGCCCGTTGCCCAGTACATCTACGAGACCGCCGCGCATCACGGCAAACGGGTACAGGCCCTGGGCGGCGCGAAGAACCACCTGGTGGTGATGCCCGATGCTGATCTCGACCAGGCCGTGGACGCGTTGATCGGCAGCGCCTACGGCTCGGCCGGTGAACGCTGCATGGCCATTTCGGTGGCGGTGCTGGTGGGTGACGTGGCCGACAAGATCGTGCCGCGCCTGGCCGAGCGCGCCCGTGCCCTGATCGTCAAGAACGGCATGGAACTGGATGCCGAGATGGGCCCCATCGTCACCCGCGAAGCGCGTGACCGGATCGAGAACCTCATCGGTCTGGGTGTGACCGAAGGCGCGCAACTGGTGGTCGACGGCCGTGGCCACACGGTGGCGGGGCACGAACAAGGTTTCTTCACCGGCGGAACCTTGTTTGACCATGTGCAACCCGGCATGCGCATCTACAGGCAAGAGATCTTCGGCCCGGTGTTGGCCTGTGTGCGGGTGGCCGACTTTGCCGCCGCGCTGGACCTGGTCAATGCCCATGAATACGGCAACGGCGTGGCGCTGTTCACCAGCGACGGCGGCGTGGCCCGTGAGTTCGCGCGCCGGGTGCAAGTCGGCATGGTGGGCATCAACGTGCCCATCCCCGTGCCCATGGCCTGGCATGGTTTTGGCGGCTGGAAGAAAAGCCTGTTTGGCGACATGCACGCCTACGGTGAAGAGGGCGTGCGCTTCTACACCAAGCAAAAGAGCGTGATGCAGCGCTGGCCCGACAGCATTGGCCGCGGTGCGGATTTCGCCATCCCCACGGTCAAGTGACGGGCTGTGCGGGTCCGCTGCGGCCACGCTTTGCCTGCGTTCAAGATCTGCTCGCCCAACGCCGATAGTGTGGTCACCGGGGGCTCCGTGCAGTCCCTGCTTGCCAATGAACGACGCGCTCCCAACCCCAACCGACGATCTCGCCCGGCTCCAATCCTTGCTGGCTACAGCTGACCCGGCGGGCGGCTCAACCCCGGCCGTGGGTGTGGACGCTGCGCGCCAAGCACAGGCGCTGGCGCTGGCGCTGTCTCGGCCGCTGGAACACGCCCGAGCCGGCAGCCGACTGTGTGTTCAGCGGGTGCGCATGGGCCACTATGCCGACGTCATCACCGACTCGGCCGCGGCGCTGGCGCTGCTGCGGGCGCCCGAACACCGCAGCGAACTGGCTGCCGATGAACGCCAACTGCTGCGCGCGGTGACCTTGGCGGCCTCGGAGACGGGCCGTTTTGACTTGGCACTGGATGCGGCCAACGAGCTGTTGCGCCTGACCGGGCCACTCGGCGCCGCGGCCGAGTCCTTAGGCGCAGCCTTCGCCCTGGGTGCCTGTTTTGAGCGCATGGGTGATTCGTGGCAGGCCATGCGGGTGGTCGAACAAGCGCTGGCCAGCCACGGCGCGGCCGCACCCGAATCGGCCAGGTTGCCGCTGTTGAACATGCAGTGCGCCATCGGTATTGGGCTGTTTCATCGTCTGAACGGGGCGGCCGACGTGGCCGAGGTCGCCCAAGTCCTGGAGCGCACCCGTGCAGCTGGCAACCAGGCATTGGCCCTGCTGGAGACCACGCCGGACCGCAGTGCCGAGGTCGCGATTCGTGGCAACCTGGGGGAAGTCAAGCTGCACCTGGGTGAATTCAGCGCGGCTTGCACGCTGTTGCAGCAGGCCCACCAACTGGCCAGCCAAGGTGGCATGCAGGGCTATGCGTGGCGCATCGCCACGTCGCTGGCCGACCTGCAGCTGGCCCAGGGCCAGCCCGAGCTGGCCCTGGCGGCCATGAACCGCTTGATTGACGACATGGCGCACGTGGCCCCGCCGCAGACGGCCATTCGCGCTCATCACGCCGCCTACCGGGCCTGTCGCGAACGGGGGCATTTCGAAGATGCGCTGCGCCACTTCGAGGTGATGGAGAGGCTCGAACGCCTTCGCACCACGCAACAGTTGCGCGCGCAGTCCGAACTGTTTGTCACCCGCACGGAGGTGCAGCACGCGCAGTGGCAAACCGAACAGGCGCGGCTGGACGCCCAGGCGCAGCGCCAGCGTGCGCGCGAGTACGCCGTGCACGCCGAGCGCGACCCGCTGACGGGGCTGGGCAACCGCCGCTACTTTGACCGGCGTTGTGCCGAACTGCTGCCCGCCGCGCAACGCGACGCGCAGGCCGTGTCGCTGTTGTTGATGGACGTCGACAGTTTCAAGGCCATCAACGACTGCCATGGTCACCCGGTGGGTGACCGGGTCCTGGTGGCGCTGGCGCGCTTGCTGGGCGAAAACACCCGCACGGTCGACGTCCTGGCCCGCCACGGCGGCGAAGAGTTTGTGATCCTGCTGCCCGGTCTGGGCCTGGACCAGGCCGTTGAAGTGTGCGAGCGGCTGCGCCGCTGCGTCGCCGAGCAGGCAGACTTTGCGCTGCAGCCGGGTTTGTGTGTCACCGCCAGCCTGGGCCTGGCAGCGGCACCGGGCTACGACGTGCAGGGCTTGCTGAAGCGGGCTGACCTGGCGCTGTACCAGGCCAAACGCGAAGGCCGCAACCGGCTGTGCGTGGCGCCCTGAGGCGGGCCATTGCGCCCCGCGCGGCGCGTCTGCGCCAAAAACATCCCAAGAACATCCCAAAAATCAACCCGAAGATCAGCCCAACCTCAGCGCCGATTGCAGCGCCCGGGCGCTTGACGCCAGCCGAAGCCGCCGTCTCGGTACCAGTTCACGGTTTGCTCACCAAGCTGAAGTGCTCGACTACCGGCGGCGCAGCAAGGAAGCCGCCGATGTGGGCCCGCCACTGCGGGAAGAGCGGCCCTTGGCGAAAGCCCACGGTGTGGTCTTCCAGCGTCGCCCAGAAGACCTGCAGGATGTAGCGCTCCGGGCTTTCGATGCCCCGGTTGACCTTGGCGCCGTTGTAGCCAGCCGCCTGGCTCAGCACGGTGGCGATGCCCCGCTCGATGGCTTCTTCAAACGCAGCCTGCTGGCCGGGGTTGATACGGATGTCGGCAATTTCAAGGATCACGGCGGGCACCTCGGGGCTGGGTGGTGGGGTGGTTCAGTGTAGGAGGCGCTGCCGGGAGTAGGCGTCCAGGCGCGACCGGTTCAAGTTCGACACTGGCCGACCGAAAACAGCTGTGAAGGGGGGCCGCACCTCGGTCCCCGGTTTGTGTTGCTGTTCACCCCATGGCCCACACCATCGCCGTCGAGAAGCTGCGAGTCGGCATGTTCATTCACCTGGAAGGTGGGTGGATGTCGCACCCGTTTCCGCTGTCCGCGTTCCGCATCGGCGGTGACGAGCAACTGGCCACGCTGCGCGGTCTGGGCTTGAAAGCGGTGCGCTGGTCGCCCGAGCGAAGCGACCCAGAACACGCACTGCCCGCACTGAATGGGCAAGCCGCAGCTGACGCCACTGAAGATGCCTTGCGGCAGGCGGCCGACTGTTCTGCGGCAGCGGCAGCGGCGGCCGCTGCAAGTACAGCAGCGGCGCTGGCGCAGCGCCGCCGCGCCCTGACGGAGCAGCGCGACGTGGCGCAGCGCTGCGAGCGCCACTACGGTGAAGCCGCCAAGGCCTGGCGCGAGGCCAGCGAGGCCATCACCGCCCGTCCGCAGGCGGCACGCGCAGCCAGTGTGGCGCTGGTGCAGGGTATGTTGGACCAACTGCTGGGCGACAACGACATTGCCATCCGCCTGGTCAACGGCGGCGGCGGCGACCGCGCCTCGGCGCACGCGCTGAATGTGTCGGTTGTCTCGCTGCTGATCGGCCGCGCGCTGGGCCTGCCAGATCAGGACATGCTGGACCTGGGCGTGGGCGCGTTGCTGCACGACATCGGCAAACAAGATCTGCCAGCGCGCCTGCACCATGTCGAAGACGGTTTCACGCCGGCTGAACTGGCCGGCTACCGCGACCACGTGGCCAAGGGCGTGCTCCAGGGCAAGCGCCTGGCCTTGAGCGCGGGTGCGCTGTCGGTGCTGGCGCAGCACCATGAACATGCTGACGCCAGCGGCTTCCCGCAGCGCTTGAACGTGGACCGCATGTCGGCGCCGGCGCGCATCGTGGCCATCGTCAACCGCTACGACAACCTGTGCAACCCGCCACCGCGTGTGCCCGCGCTGACCCCGCACGAGGCCGTGTCCACCTTGTTTGCCCAGGGGCGCAACAAGTTCGATGCAGCCGTGCTGGGTGCTTTCATCCGCATGATGGGGGTCTATCCGGCCGGTTCGCTGGTGCAGTTGACCGACGACCGGTTTGCCATGGTGGTGGGTGTGAATTCCAGCCGCCCACTCAAGCCCCGGGTGCTGGTGCATGAAGCCCGGGTGCCACGCTCCGAAGCCCTGTTTTTGAACCTGGAAGAGGCCCACAACGTGGGCATCCGGCGCAGCCTGGTGGCGGCCAAGCTGCCGACCGCGACGCTGGAATACCTGGACCCACGCCCGCGTGTGGCTTATTTCTTTGAAGTCTTGAGCCAAGAGCGCAGTGTGGCCGAGGTGGCGGCTTGACACCCAGCGCGCAGCCCGGCGTGGTTGGGTCTGCCGACTCCACCTTGCGGGTGGACGCAGCGGGGCAACCCGTGCTGGGCGTCTTCCAGCAAGCGGCCTGGCAGCCCGTGCTGGACGCCCTGCCGCAACCGGCCTGGCTGGTGGCGCTGCCCGATCAGCGTGTGGTGGCGGCCAACGACGCCGCAGCGCAACTCTTCCAGTGCCCTGGACCCGCCTTGCTGGGCCAGACCGCATTGAGCCTGGCGGCTTCGCCCGAAGACATGGCCTTCTGGCTGGGCGTGGCCGAAGGCGACGGTGGACCCTTGCTGTCAGACACGGTGTTGACGCTGGCCTGTGGGCGCCAGGTGCACGCCAGCCGCAGCATCCGGCTGCTGGGGAACATCAACAGCAATGGCAACGGCAATAGCGCTGGCAACTCCGGCGCAGCGACCCACGCCCTGGTCACCGTGCGCGACCGCAGCGGCGAGGCGCAGCTCGAGAACGAACGCGAGGCGTTGGTGTCGGAACTCCAGGCCACGCTGGAAAGCACCGCCGACGCCATCTTCGTGACCGACCGGCGCGGTGGCATCCGTGCCTTCAACCGCCGCTTTGCCCAGCTCTGGGCCTTGCCCGAGAACCTGTTGCAGACCCACAAACACGCTGCCGTGCACGACTGGTTGGCGGCCCAGGTGCAGGACCGCGAAGACTACGAGCGCAGGCTGGCCACCCTGGCCCAAGGCGAACTGCTGCACGCCACCGACCGGCTGCGCCTGAGCAATGGCCAGGTGCTGGAACGCGTGACGCGGCCGCTGTTTTGCGACGGCCAGGCGCATGGCCGGGTGTGGAGCTTTCGTGACCTGACCGAGCGGCTGGCGGCAGACCAGCGCATCGAAGCCCTGACCTTCACCGACGCCCTCACTGGCCTGGCCAACCGCCGCCGCCTGGCCTTGCGCTTCACCCAGGCCGCGGAAGAGGCGCGCACGCTGGGCAGCACGTTTGCGCTGCTGCTGATCGACCTGGACCGCTTTCGCCAGATCAACGACAGCCTGGGCCACGACGTCGGCGACCGCGTGCTGCTGGACATCGGCCAGCGCCTGCACAGCGCCTTGCGCGAACCCGACCTGCTGGCCCGTTTGGGCAGCGACCAGTACGCGGTGCTGATCACGCCGGCCGATGCCAGCGCGGCCGAGGCCAGCGCACGGCGCTTGTTGAAAGCCGTGGCCGAACCGTGCCACGTGGAAGAAGCCACCTTCACCCTGACCTGCAGCATCGGCATGGCCCTGTGCCCGGCGCACGGCAGCACGCTGGACGACGTGCTGCGCCATGCCGAGGCCGCCATGCGCGCCGTCAAGGCCGGTGGCCGCGCTCATTGCCGCATGCACGAGGCCCGTGCCGAAGGCGACCGGCGCAGCCACATGCGGCTGGACCACGCCATGCGCCAGGCGCTGGTGAGCAACCGCCTGCGTTTGCACTACCAACCGCAGGTGCGCTTGAGCGACGGCCTGGTGGTTGGTGCCGAGGCCTTGCTGCGCTGGCGCGACCCCGAACTGGGCGAGGTGCCGCCCAGCCGGTTCATCCCCGTGGCCGAGGCCAGTGGTTTCATCGTCGCCTTGGGCGACTGGGTGCTGTCCCAGGCCGTTCGGCAAGCCACGTTGTGGCACCAGCGCGGGCACAGCGTGCCGATCGCCGTCAACGTGTCGGCGTTGCAGTTTCAACAAGCGCAGTTTGTCGACCGTGTGGCCAACGTCCTGGCTGTGAGCGGCCTGCCGCCGTACCTGCTGGAGCTGGAACTGACCGAGTCCATCCTGGTCAACGACGCGGCCGACGCCTTGCTGCGCCTGGATGCCCTGGCCGGGCTGGGCGTGCGCATGTCGATCGACGATTTCGGCACCGGTTATTCCAGCCTGGCCTACCTGAAACGCTTTCCCATCCACAAGCTGAAGATCGACCGCAGCTTCGTGCAAGGCCTGCCGGCTGAACAGTGCGACGCCGGCATCGTGCGCGCGATTCTGCAAATGGCCCAGGCTTTGGGTATGTCGGTGATTGCCGAAGGTGTCGAGACCGAACCGCAGCGGCGCTTCCTGCTCGAGGCCGGTTGCAGCGAGTTCCAGGGCTTCTTGTTCGCGCCCGCGCTGGACAGCCTGAGCTTTGAGCGGCGGCTGATCGACAACCGGCGCGACCAGTGGGAAGCCGTGTCGCGACCCGGCCAGGCCCGCATGCGGCTGGTTCGGCCTTGAAGCCGCACAATGGTCACCCTGCCCAAGGCATCCAGGCCTTGCGCGGCCTTCGATGCTCTACAAATTCAAAAGCAAGGCCTGTGCTGACGTGATCATGCTGGGCCCACAAGGCGACCAGGCGCTGCGCTTGTTGGGCCGGGAGCCGGCCGCCAAGGGCATCATCGAAGCCGGCGCCATGCCGTCCGCCCTGGCTGTCATGAATGCGGCCCTGGCAGCCCACGACAGCGCTGCGAAGGCCGACAGCACCCAGGCCCGTGAGCAGACTGCCGATCCTCATGCCACTCTGGAAGCCGAGCCGGAAGCCGAGCCGGAAGCCGAGCCCGACGTTGGCCTGCGCCAGCGGCTGTGGCCGCTGACGGAGATGATGCGCCAGGCGCATGCGGCGGGCGAGCCCATCGTCTGGGGCGTGTGAACACGCCGCCAAACGGTCACGTAGACAAGTCGACGACCATCGTCAGAGCACAGGACAAGCCATGAAGCTTTGGAGCAGCAGCTGGACCAATGGTGACCCCATTCCCTCGCGCTACGCCGCCGGCAAACCCGACGGCCGCGGCGGTGCCACCTTCAGCGACAACCTCAACCCGCACCTGGCCTGGGGCGACCTGCCCGAGCAGACGCAATCGGTGGCGCTGATCTGCCACGACTTCGATGTGCCCAGCCGCGCCGACGACGTCAACCAGCCTGGCCGTGAAGTGCCGTCCGACCTGCCGCGGATCGACTTTTTCCATTGGGTGCTGGTGGACCTGCCACCGCTACCGGCCGAGATTGCCGAAGGCGAATTCAGCCGCGGTTTCACCGCGCGTGGCAAGCCTGGCCCGGCCGCGACCCACGGCGCTCGCCAGGGCTTGAACGACTACACCGGCTGGTTTGCCGGCAACGCCGACATGGCCGGCCAATACTTTGGCTACGACGGCCCGTTCCCGCCCTTCAACGATTCACTGGTCCACCACTACGTCTTCACGCTGTACGCCCTGGTGTTGCCGCGCCTGGACCTGGACGGCGTGTTCACCGGGCCGCAGGTGCGCCAGAAGATGGCCCGCCACGTGCTGGCCGAGGCCACGTTTTCCGGCACCTACACTTTGAACCAGCGCTTGATCAACAGCGACGCCTGAGCCGGTTTTGAGCACTGAGGCCACCCATCTCATCGCCTTGCGTCATGGACAAACCGCCTGGAACGCCGAGATGCGCATCCAGGGCCAGCTCGACGTACCGCTTGACAGCACCGGCCAGCAACAAGCCCGGTTGTTGGCGCAGGCCTTGGCCGATGCCGACATTGACGTTGTCTACAGCAGCGATCTGAGTCGCGCGGCCGGCACGGCTGCGGCGCTGACAGCCATCACCGGCCAAAGCGTGTTGACCGACAGCAGCCTGCGCGAGCGCGGTTTTGGCATCTTCGAAGGCTTGACCTACGCCGAGATCGACCAGCGCTGGCCCGACCAGGCCCAGCGCTGGCGCCGCCGCGACCCTGACTTTGGTCCGGCGGGCGGCGAGACGCTGAAAGCCTTCGACGCCCGCGCGATAGCGGCCTACACCCGCCTGGTGCAGCGCCACCCCGGCCAGGTGGTGGCCGTGTTCGCCCACGGCGGGCTGCTGGACAGCCTGTACCGCGCAGCCACGCACCAGCCGTTGACGGCACCGCGCACCTGGGAGCTGGGCAACGCCCGCATCAACCGCGTGCTGTTCAACGGCAGCAGCTTTTCATTGGTCGGCTGGAACGACGATGCTCACCTCAAGCCGCTGACTTAGGTTTCCAACTTCAGCCGCCGGGATCATGACTCCGCAGCACCAAACAAGTCATCGCCAGCCGGTTGCACCGGAGCGGCCAGCCCCAGGTGCCGCCAAGCTGCCGGCGTGGC
>Ga0105048_10014370_pt1 | contig 12340 bp, 6 predicted proteins | sample MAT05_FD_78382 | JGI IMG/M metagenome (GOLD analysis project Ga0105048, IMG submission 78382) | Freshwater microbial communities from Lake Fryxell liftoff mats and glacier meltwater in Antarctica - MAT-05 | ecosystem: Environmental > Aquatic > Freshwater > Ice > Liftoff microbial mat | place... | reverse complement strand
TCCCCGAACGTCAGCGTGTTCGCCTGGAGGCTCACCGTCGTCCCGGCCACCGCCGCCAGCGACCCGATGGTCTCGCTCGCGTTCAGCTGGAACGTGGCGGTGCCGGCCACGCTTACCGCCCCGGTGTCGGCGATGGCCGCCCCGCCGGCCACCGCCAGCGTCCCGGCGTTGATCGTTGTCAGCCCGGTGTAGGTGTTCGCCCCGCTGAAGGTGGTCGTCCCGGCCCCGACTTTGGTGACCGCGAACGCGCCGCCGATCGCCCCGGTGACGTTCAGGGTGCCGGCCCCGCCCAGCGCGGTGTCGGCCGTCAGCGTGACCGCCCCGCCGACCGTCCCCGTGCCCGTCGAGGCGATCAGCGCCCCGTTCCCGCCGACCCCCCCGCCGCCGACGGAGATCGCCTCCGTCCCGATGTTCGCCTGCACGTCCAGCGTCGCCCCGCTCGCCACCGTCGTCCCGGCCGCCGTCGTCCCGAGCGCCGCCCCGCTCGCCGCCACCAGCGTCCCGGCGCTCACCGCCGTCGTCCCGGTGTAGGTGTTCGTCCCGCTCAGCGTGACGGTGCCGGCCCCCTGCTTGGTCAGCGACCCGCTCCCGGTCAGCACGCCGGCGTAGGTGGTGGTCGTCGCGTCCCCGACGGTCAGGGCGGAGGTGCCGTCGATCTGCACCGTCGTCAAGGCGACCCCGGCGAGCGAGTTGATCGTCACCGTGCCGGCCACGTTCGGCCCGGTGATCCGCAGAATGCGGGTGCCGAGCAGGTTCACCGCCTCGGCGTAGGTGCCGCTGTTGACCACGACCGTCCCGCTCGCGGTCACGGCGGTCAGTGCCGCCCCGATGGTCGTGAAGGCGTTCACCCCGAAGATCGCACCCTGATTTCCCGTCGTCCCGAGGTCGGCGTCGGCGATCGTCTGGCCGGGGTTCTGGGTGAAGCTGTCGTCCACGAACACGGTCGTCGGGGTGCCGGCGCTCTCGACCAGAACCACGTCGTTGCCGTCGCCGCCGTTGTAGAAGATGCGGTAGGTGTTCCCGTTGATCGTCACCGTCGCCCCGCCGGCCGGGTTGACGGAAGCCGTCGTCGGGTTGCCGGTGTTGTTCGCGATCAGGGTGACGAGCTGGAGCGGGGCCACCGCCCCGCCGACGGTGTCGAGGATGGTGATCGTCGCCCCGCTCAGGTTCACCGTGTTTGCGGCCCCATTGACGACGATCTGGTCGTAGTTCACGCCGGGGTTGTTGGCCGGCGGGTTGACCTCGAACGCCACCACGCCGGCCGGGGTGAAGTTGCCGTTGATCGTCAGCGTGCCGGGGCTGTTGCCCGGGGCGACGGTCCCGGTCCCGCCCACGTTCCCGGTGATCGTCCCGCTCCCGCCCAGGGTGCCGGGGGTGGTGACCGTCACGTTCGACGTGACCGACCCGTTCACCAGCAGCGTCCCGGCGGTGATCTGCGTCGCCCCGGCGTAGTTGTTTGCCACCGTCAGGTCGAGAATCCCGCCGCCCGTCTTGGTGAGGCCCTGCGTGCCGCCGACGGCCCCGCCGAGGGTGAGCCGGGTGCCCGCCACGCTGAGGGTGGCCGTCGAATTCGAGAGCGTGACCGGCCCGCCGAACGAGCTGGTGCCGGTCGAGGTCGCGACCGTCCCGCCGTTGACCGTCACCGCCTCGGCCGCCGCGTAGGCCACGGCCCGGAAGTCGAGCGTGCCGGTCGAGGCGACCGTGGTCTCGTTCCCGGCCCCGGCCGCCCCGAGGGCGCTGGTGCCGGTCACCGCCAGCGTCCCGATCACCGTGGTGGTGCCGGTGTAGTTGCTGATGTTGCTGCCCAGGGTTTGGCTGCCGCCGGCCGCGACGGTGAGGTTGGTGTTCCCCGAGATCGACCCGTTGTAGATCGGCGACCCGAACGAACTGCTGCTGCCGGCCGTGCCGACGGTCAGGTTAGCCGTGCCGCCCGAGTTCGTGGTCGCGCCGCTGCCGGCGTAGAAGTCGATGCTCTGGGTCGCCCCGTTCAGGTCGAACGTGGCGGAGTTGGTGATGTCGATGGTCGACGCGAGGGTGTTACTCGTGCCGAGCCGGGCCGTGCCGGCCGCGATGTTTAGCCGGGCGAACGTGCTCGTGGTGCTGTTGAACACCGTCGTGCCGGCCCCGAACGTCCGCAGAGAGAAGGCCCCACCGATCGCCCCGTTCAGGTTAAGGACGCCCCCCGCCGGGGAGACATCGCTGTTCGCCGTCAGGGTGATCGGCCCGCCGAACGACGACGTGCCGGTCGAGGCGAGGGTGCCGCCGTTGAGGGTGAGCGGTTCGGCCGTCGTGTACAGGGTGGCGGGCAGGCTCAGGACGGCGGTGGCCGCGACCGTCGTGCCCCCGGCCACCGTCCCGAGCGCCCCGTTCGCCGTCACCGCCAGCGTCCCGGCGTTGATCTGCGTCGCCCCGGTGTAGGTGTTGCCCCCGTTTGAGAGGGTCAGCGTGCCGGCCCCGGCCTTCGTGAGGCCGCCGGCCCCGGCGACCACCCCGGCCAGGGTGCTCGCCGTCCCGGTGTTCGTCACCGTCAGCCCGGTGCTGGTGCTGATCGGCGCGCCCGCGGTCGAAGTCGCGTCCGTCGCCGTCAGGCTCAGCGCCCCGGTGGTGGTGACGGCGGCGTTGACCGCGATCGTGGTCCCCGTCACGACCGACAGGTTGGCGGCGTTGGTCGGGCTGATCGCCGCCGAGACCGTGATCCCGCCCGTGTTCGCCGCGCTGCCGATGACCAGCGTGCCGGCGGTGATCGCGTTGATCTCGCCGCCGACCCCGCTGGTCAGCCCGAGGGTGAGGGGGCTGCCGGCGAGAACGTCCGCCCCGCCGAGGTTAATCAGAGTGGTGTTGGTGCGCGTCCGGATCGTCGTCGTGTTGGTGCCGGAGTTGATCGCGCCGAGCGGTGCCCCGGTGATGTTCAGGCTGTCGGCGGTGATGGTGATAGGGGCGTTGGTGCCCGAGGAAATCGCGCCGCTGTTCTCCAACCGCACCGCTTCACTGTTCGCGGTCCCGGAGCCCGTCACCCCGACCGCCCCGCCGCCCGACGTGATCGCGGAACCCGTATTGAACACGTACACGCCGAAGTTGCTGCTGCCGGAGCCGGCCCCGCCGGTGCCCGTCACCGTCACCGTCCCGGCCCCGCCCGCCGTGACCTGAGCCGAATTGGCCACGAACACGCCGTAGTTGCTGCTGCCGGCCCCGGAGCCGCCGCCGCCGAAGCCCGTCACGCCGACGTTGCCGCCGCCCGACGTGATCGCGGAACCCGTACCAATCACGAACACGCCGTAGTTGTCGGTGCCGGCCCCGGAGCCACCGGTGCCCATCACCGTCACCGTCCCGGTTCCGGTTGCCGTGACCTGAGCCGAACTGAGCACATACACGCCGAAGTTGTTGCTGCCGGCCCCGGAGCCGCCGCCGAAGCCCGTCACGCCGACGTTGCCGCCGCCCGACGTGATCGCGGCACCCGTGCCGACCACGAACACGCCGTAGTTGCTGCTGCTGCCGGTGCCGGACCCGCCGGTGCCGGCGACGGTCGAGGTGCCGGTCGTTCCGCCCCTGATAACGCCGCCACCGAGAACCTGAACCCCTTGCTGGCTCCCACCGGCGTGGTTTCCGCCCGTGCCGCTGACGCTCACGACCCCCGTGCCGGTCGCCCGGACCGTCGCGTTGTTGACGTCCACCCCGATGAAGTTGCCGGCCGTCGGCGTCGCCTGCCGGTTGGCCGACAGGGTGAGGTTGCCGTTGACCGTGCTGACCGCCGCCCCGGAGCTGACGACGATGTTGCGACTGGTGCTCGCGAACAGGCTGGCGGTGCCGGTGAGGGCCGTCGCCCCGTTAAACGTGATGGGGCCGGCGGCCGCGTCGTCGAGCGTGACGTTGAAACTGTCCGTGTAAGTATTCGCCCCGCTGTCGAGGAAGGTGACCGCGGTGGAGGCCGCCGAGTCGGTGAAGTTGACGGTGTCGAACGCCGCGAGGCCGGCCGCGGTCACGGTGAGCGTGGCGGTGCCGTTGCCGGTGACGTTGGCGCTGTTCGTCCCGGCCCACGTCCCGCTGGTCGTGAACGTGTATGTCGCTCCGTTTGAGACGGACGAGACGGTCTCCATCGTGTTCAGGTCGAGCGTGAGGACCGTGGCCGCTTCGGCGAACGTCGCCGGCACCGAGCGGTCTTCCAGCCCCTCGATCGCGCGGCCGAGGGGCGAGACCGGGCGCGTCGCCCGGCGGATCGGGGCGGCCTTGCGGGACTGGAACACGCGGGTCAGCAGCCGGCGGGCGAGGTTGTTCGCGGGCATCAGGGTGTACCTTCGTGCGGTAAGCGTGGGCAAAGCGGGGTGTGCGGCGAATCGGCCGGCGGTCGGGGGGCAGCACCCGACGCGGGGCGGCCGGTCGTCCGACCGGCGGCACCCCGCGGCGCGCGAAATCCGCATAATTCCGGGTCAACAACCCAGACGGCTCTGCGGGGGGGGAAAGTTTTTCGCGCGGCGACAAATTCATCATTACCACTACCCGATGCTCGAAACCTGAGCAAGACGTGAAGGCGAGAAGTTTTGGGCGAAGGCGACCGTCTGCGCCGATTATTCGGTCTGCTCCGACAACGCGGAATCTACCGATCGCACCTGCGCCCGGTCCGGGGGCGTTGCGACAAGCGGCGACCTCGTCACGGGTTGCGGGTCCGGGGGCCGCCGACAGAAATAGACTAACGATAGTTATATAATGGCGGGTGTCGGCGTTCCCGACGCCGCCGAAAAATTCGCAACGAGCAACAATATTATCATGGTAAGTATTAAGAACGTTTCCGCATCGGCGGTCGCGTGGTCGTCGCCTTTCGCCCCGCGAGCGGACGCGCCTTCGCGGGCCGGGCGGCGACGACCGCACACATCCGCGCACGCTCGACGTGGTCGCATTGCTTAGCGTCCTTTCGCGGAGCGAAAGGCGACGTTCGGGGAACCGCCCATTGTCGCGCGAAAGTGGCCGGGCTAACTACCCGTTCCCGCCCGTGCAAGGCGCTCAAATCCGATAGGCGCACGCCTTGAACGCCTTGAACGCCTTGCGAGTTTTCATTCATTTTTGCGCGACCACCCGCGGCCGTCCGGACGGGTCGTGACCCCCACGTCCCCGCTAAACCCCCAAAGTTACCCGATACCCGTCGCCGTCGCCATTTGGTCGTCCGGGGTAATTGCCGCCCGCGCCCGAGTCGCGCCCGGCGGGTCGCGGCTACCCGGTCGGGCTTCGGCACGGCCCGTGCGTTGCGACTCTTCCGCATGGCAGCCTCACGCGTGTCACCGTGGCACGCGTGGAGGTTCGGGCGACGGGCCGTCGGGGTTAAACCCGGCGGCCCGTTCGCATTCCACCGCCACTTCCCGCACGCTTCCCGAGATCACGGCCGCCGGCGGCCGCGCGCCGCCCGACCACCCGGACTGAGCCGGCCGCGACCACCCTGGTCGGGCACCTGCCAGTCGCCCGCTGCCCGCCGCATCCCTCAAGTCCGGTTTGACTTGCCGCCGATTACTGAGTACCTTCCCGACCGCCGCGACGCGACCCGGCAAAGGATTGCCGCCCGTGACCAGCCTCGTCCTCCCCGCGTACAACCCGGGGCCGCTCATCGACCACACCTGGGACGCCGTCCGGCGGTTCGTCGCCGACCGCGCCGCCCGGGGCGACTCGTGGGAGGCCGTGTTCGTCCTCGACGGCTGCACCGACGGCACCGCCGCCCGCCTCCCCGCCTCCCCGCCGACCCCCGCTTGCGGGTCGTCGGCTACGAGCGGAACCGCGGCAAGGGGTACGCCGTCCGCACCGGGCTGCTCGCGGCCCGCGGCGCGGCGCGGCTGTTCACCGACATCGACCTCGCCTACCCGTTCGACGACGTGCTGCGCATCGCCGCCGCCGTGCGCGACGGGGCGGCCGTCGTGGTCGGGTCGCGGGCGCACCCGGAGAGCGTCGTCACGCTCCCGGTCCGGGTACTCGGGTACGGCTACCGCCGGCACGTCCAGAGCCACGTCTTCGGGGCGCTCACGCGGGCGCTGCTGCCGGTCGCCCAGCGCGACACGCAGGCGGGGTTGAAGGGCATGTCGGCGGCGACGGCCGAGCGGGTGCTGCCGGCCCTGCGGTGCGACGGGTTCGGGTTCGACTGCGAATTCCTGACGGCGTGCTCACGCGCGGGCATCCCGGTGGCCGAACTACCCGTTCACGTCCGCTACGACACGACCGCCAGCACGACCGGCTTCCGGACCACCCTGCGGATGGTCCGCGAGTTGTGGCAGATCCGCCGGTGGTGGCGGACCCGGTCGGTGCCGCCGCCCCCGGCGGCGGCCGAACCGACCTGGCTCCCGAGGGCGGCGTGACCCGCCCCCGTTGTTTCGGAAGGCCGATTCCTTTGACCACCCTCTCCGCCCCGGGTGCCCGGTTCCTCGTCGTCACCGCCGACGACTTCGGGATCGGCCCGGAAACGTCGCGCGGCATCCTCGACCTCGCCGCCCGCGGGGCGGTCACGTCCACCGTCATGCTCGTGAATTCGCCCCACGCGGCCGACGGCGTGGCGATGTGGCGGGCGGCCGGTCGGCCGGTCGAACTCGGCTGGCACCCGTGCCTGACGCTCGACGCCCCGGTGCTGCCGCCGGGCGTGGTGCCGTCGCTGGTCGGGCCGGACGGCCGGTTCCGCTCCCTCGGCGGGCTGATGGCGCGGGTCGCGCTCGGGCGGGTGCGCGGGGCGGAAGTGGAGGCGGAGTTCCGGGCGCAGTACCTGCGGTTCGTCGAACTCGTCGGCTCCGCCCCGGCGAACGTGAACGCCCACCACCACGTCCACGTCTTCCGGGTGGTCGGGGCGGCGCTGGCCCGGGTACTCGCCGGCCCGGGGCGGCGGCCGTTCGTGCGGCGGGTGGTGGAACCGCGGCACACGCTGGCCCGCATCCCGGGGGCGCGGGTGAAGCGGGCGTTCCTGTCGCGCCTCGGCCGGCGGGCCGCCCGGTGGCAGGCGGCGGCGGGGCTGCCCGGGTGCGACGCCCTGCTCGGGATCACCGACCCGGGGTGCCTCGGCGACCCGCAGTTCTTCCCCCGCTGGCTGGCCGCCGGCCGCGGCCGGTCGGTCGAGCTGACCTGCCACCCCGGGCACCTCGACCCCGCCCTCGTCGGCCGCGACGGCACCCTCGCCGGCGGCCAACTCCACCGCCGCGTGCGCGAGTTCGACCTGCTCCGCGAACCGGCCTTCCGCGACGCCGTCCGCGCCGCGGGGTACACCCCGGTCACGACCGCCGCCCTCACCCGGGCGGCCGGGGCAGTCGCGGCGTGAGGCGGCTGCCTCGCGGATGGAAACGATACGGCCCGCCGGGCGCAAGCCGGCGGGCCGTTCGCGTTCTACGGGTGTGGGCCGCGGCTCACCCGACGTAGACGCCGTCGATCGTGAGCGGGTCGGCGAACGGGTTCTGGAGCGACGTGGTCGGGGTGTTCATCTGCGACAGCGGGATGACGCGGACGGTCGCCCGCGTCTTGTCCCCGCTGCCGACGATCAGCTCGGCCCGGCCGTCGCCGTTCAGGTCGTGGGCGGTGATGCGGATGCCCTTGCGGTCGTTCGCGTCGAGGGCGAAGAAGTCGGCCATCGCCGGGAGGGTGGCCACGTCCGCCCCGGGGTTGGCCACGAGCAGCGCCCCGCTGACGACCCGGACGCGCGGGCCGCCGGTGTCGCCGGTGCTGTAGGCGATGTCGTGGTACCCGTCGCCGTCGAAGTCGGCGGCCGTTACGTACACCCCGCTCCGCAGCCGCGAGTCGAGGGCGAAGAAGTCGGGGACGAGGCGGGCGAGTTGCCCCTTCGCCAGCCCGGTCCCGTTGTAGACCGACACCCGCGGGCCGCCCCCGACCCCGGCCCCGACGACCAGGTCGGCGACCCCGTCGCGGTTGATGTCGCCCATCGCCACCCGCGCCCCGCCGCGGAACTCGGGGGTGTCGAAGGCGACGAAATCGACGAGCGCGGTCAGCCCGCCGCCCGCCACCTTGTACAGGACGACGTGCGGGGACGACCCGGCGTCGGTGGCCACGACGAGTTCGGCCCGGCCGTCGCGGTCCACGTCCCCGGCGGAGAGGAACACCCCGCCGGTGAACCCGCCGAGGACCGCCGTCGCGGGCAGGATGTCCGCCCCGGTCTTGCCGTCGATGATCCGCACCCGGGCGGCCGTTCCGGCCCCGGTGGCGAAGGCGACATCCGGTGCCCCGTCGGCGTTGAAGTCGGCGACCACCGAGCGGATGACGCCGGTGAACCCCGGGAACGGCACGACCGCCGGCCCCGCCGGGGTGAGGATGCCGTCGTTGCCCGCGCCGAACACCTGGGCCGAGCCATCGGTTCCGCCCGTCAGCGCGACCAGCCGGCAGGCCGAACACGAACACGAACACCCGCTCGCGCTCGGGTTGGCGGTCAGCGATCCAAACGGGTTGTTGACCGGCGACGAGATGAATCCCGGGGCGGCCGGGGCGGCCGGGGTGGAGGTGGCGGCCGGGGCGACCGGGCCGTCGTCGGGAACCCGGGCGACCCCGGACACCGACCACCCGATGTCGCGGAGGGCGGCGTAGTCGAGGGTGCTGAGCGAGACCCGGGTACCGGCCTGGAGAATCGGGCCCATCGACGCCTGCTGCCCGCCGACCGTCACCCCGTCGGCCCAGTGGGCGCGGTCCCCGTAGGTCGGCACGGCCCCGCCGTAGACCGCCGCCGCGGTCGCCCCGCGGAACGCCCCGCCGCTCACCTGGGCGAACCACGCCGGGGCCGTCCCGATGCCGATTAGGTGGCCGAACTCGTGGGCCGCGACCGAGTAGAAATCGACCTGCGACCCGCCCGCGGGGGCACCCGTGCCGAACGACCAGTTCGTCCCGTTCGTGTCGAACGCCAGGCTCCCGCCCCAGAGGGTGAACCCCGGGCCGCGGCCCCGGATCGAGTCGAGCCACCCCTGGCTGCCACTGGCCGAGTACCCGCCGAACCCGCCCTGACCGGCCTCCTGCCCGTTCAGGTCGCGGCCGCCGGCGTAGACGACGATCGTGTTGGCCGCCACGGTCGGGTTGGCGACCGTCACCTGCTGCCCGGTCGCGGGGTCGAAGAACGACCCCGACCAGCTGTTCCCGCCGCCCGGGGCGAGGGCCGCGAGCGAGGCGTTCAGGTGGCTCGCCACGTCGGTGACGGCCTGCTGGAGGATCGCCCGCCGGGACGGGTCGTCGAAGAAGTGGTTGGCGTCGCGCGAGTAGTCGATCTGGACGACGACCGCGGGCACCTCACGGCCTTCGAGGTATTCGAGGGCGAGGCCGCAGCCGCGGCGGGCCGGCCGGGTGCGGGTCGAGTGGTTGGTTTTCGAGCGGGCGGCCGCGGACTGCGAGGACGAAACGAACCGGGGGGTCAGCCGATTCCACATCGTGGTCACCTTGTGACATCCTGTACCGGTGGCCGGGCGCAACGAGGGGGGACGTGTCCTCCCCCCCGGTATCAACGACAACACCTGCGGCGGGCCGGCCGGGTGGCCCGCACGGGTGTGACGAATATCCCGAATCGAGAGAGGTTAGTGTCCGGAACGTCCCCGCCGATTGCAACGGCGTTCGGTATTTTTCTGATGGATTCGTACCGGGTGATCTGCCGACGGGTGGAAATTCCCACCCGACGCGAATTAGCCCGGCACACTCGGGCCAGGCCCGCGAGGTGCCCGGAACGATGTCACTCAACGTGTAGAACAAGTCTGTGGGTCGCGCCACTTTTTACCGGCGTGGCGGTCGCGGGAACGGGGCCGATTATGCCGAGGGCAATACCCGCTGTCATCCCCAACCGGCAATCGATGCGTCCGACTTGAGTAAACCCGCGAAAAACCGGGCCGTTTCCGCCGCGATCTCGTCCTTGTACGCCGTCAGCCGGTGGTCGCCGTCCCGAAAAATTCTCAACTCGACCCGCGGGCCGGCGGCGTGGCGGAGGAAGTCGAGGCTGTCCCCCACCGGCACCACGTCGTCGGCGGCCCCGTGGAACAGCAGCGCCGGCGTCCGCCACGCGGCGGCCAGCGCCGCCGGCGCGAACCGCTCGCGCTCGCCCATCAGCCCGTAGCCGATCTCGACATCGACCCAGTCGTTCGTCACGCGCAGCCGGCCCGTCCGCTCCCACGCGGCCCGCTCCGCCGGGGTGAGTTGGTCCCAGCGGCGCTGGAGGAACCCGAACGCCGGGGCGAGCAGCACGCACCCGACGACGGCTCCGGGGTTCTCGGCCGCGAACCACGCGGCGGCGAACCCGCCCATACTCGACCCCACCAGCCCGAGGCGGGCGTGCCCCTTCCCGGCGAGGAAGTGTCGGACCGCGGCGAGGTCGGCGAGCAACCCGGCCGCCCGCAGGTCGTGCATCGCCCCGCCGGTCGCCCCGTGCCCGCGGAAGTCGAACGCCGCGAACGCCCACCCCCGCCGCGCGCATTCGGCCCGGACCGCGGCCGCCTTCTCGCCGCCGCGATGACTGCCGAACCCGTGGCACCACACCACCGCGAAGTCGGCCGACGTGTCGCCGCCGGGGGCGGAATCGCCGACGAGCCGTTCGCCGGTCGGGAGGGGTAGCACGACCGGGGCGGGAGTCATCGGCAGGTCCGGGGAACGGGATCGGCAATCGGATGCGCGGAAGGGTTGAGTTCTGCCGGTTAGCGCGGTTATGATAGGGGCGGCGATGGAGCAACGCGCCGACGATCCCGAAGCAACGACCGGCTTCTTCCGCACCAGCTTTCCCGCGGCGACCGGCCCGACCACGCCGGGCGGACCGACAACCGAGGGCCGACGGCATCCGCGGCACGACGCTGTTCAACGGCCTGCTCCGCCGGGCGCGGGAGTGGGCCGCGGACCTGACCCGCCCCCCCGCGGCCGGTCCGGGGCCGCCCGGCGGCCCGCCGGCCACGGCCCGGTACGACCCGCTCGAACGGGTCGTGCTGACGGACGAGGTGAGCCGCACGCTGTTCGAGGAGTACGCCGGCCACCGGGCGGGCGACCGCGGCGGCGAGGAGACGGGGTGGGTGTTGCTCGGCGTGCGCGACGCGACCACGGCCACGGTCCTCGCCACACTGCCGGCCGGGGCCGAGCGCGACGCGGGCGAGGCGCACGTGCGGTTCAACAGCTCCGCCCAGGCGCTCGCCAGCCGGATCGTCCGCCAGCGCGACCGCCGGCTCGCACTGCTCGGCGTGGTCCACACTCACCCGGGCAGCCTACGGCACCCGAGCCACGGCGACTTGCGAGGCGACCGGGCGTGGGTGCCCCAACTGCGCGGTGGCGAAGGGGTGTTCGGAATCGGCACGGCGGATGCTGGGTCATCCGACGACACACGGATCGGCTCCAACCCGCAGCCGAACGCGCAGTGCCTCGCCGGATTGCGGTTCACATGGTACACGCTCGCGGCCGGCGCGAAGGCGTACCGCGGGGTGCCGGTCGGCCTGACGATCGGCCCCGACCTGGCGAAAGAGTTGCGCCCGGTCTGGGCGGCGGTCGAGGCCCACGCCGAGCGCCTCGACCGACTCGCCCGCCAGCAGGCGCGGGTGCGGTTCGAGGTCGTGGAAGGGCGCACGGGCGCGGCGCTGGCCGTGGTCGTCGCGCTCGCCGACCCCGACCGGGCGGTGCGGGCGGTGATCGAGGGCAAGGAGACGCGGTACTACTACGAGGCCGGGGGCGAGGTCTTTCAGACCGACCTGCCCGACGCCGCGCCCGACCAGGCGGTGTACCTGCTCCTCGCCGAACTCGCCGCCCGCGGCTGACGCCCGTAGCGCGAACCAATTTCCCCGGCGGCGGTCTCGTGGCATGGGTCTCCCGACCCGTGCGGCCGAACCGGGCACGAATCACGGAGCCGGACGCTCCCCACGTCCCCGCTCCCCCAAACCGATGGTTCGAATCGTGAACCGTCGTCCCGTCCGTTTCCCCCGTTGTGGAGGACCGTCCCGATGGACTTCCGCCCGCTCAACGAGATCGAACGCCGTCAACTGACGACCGCCCTCCGGGGCAACGCCGACCGGGGCCTGGCCCTGCTGATGGACCGCAAGGACACCAGCTTCGCCGGGACCGCCGAGGAGGTGCCCGACGAGGAGGTCATCAACGCGATCAAGTCGGTCCCGTGCCACTACTGAGGAGTGTGAGTGCCGGGTGTGAGTGCGAGTGAAGCGGAAAACCCGGCTTTATCTCTCTTCTCACTCACACTCACTACTCACACCATGGGGCTTCTGGACACCGAGTTCGGCAAGCGGCGGCTGTTGTCCGTCGAGGTGCCGGCCATCGAGACGTACAACGCGGGCCGCGACGCCGGGTTCCAGATCGTCCTGGCCCGGGTCGGCGGCACGCTCGTGTTGGGCTACCAGTTGAAGCCGTGCCACAACGCCTACCGGCT
>Ga0105048_10014368_pt1 | contig 12340 bp, 7 predicted proteins | sample MAT05_FD_78382 | JGI IMG/M metagenome (GOLD analysis project Ga0105048, IMG submission 78382) | Freshwater microbial communities from Lake Fryxell liftoff mats and glacier meltwater in Antarctica - MAT-05 | ecosystem: Environmental > Aquatic > Freshwater > Ice > Liftoff microbial mat | place... | reverse complement strand
TCAAACGTGGCACCAGCCTTGAACGTGTGGTTGCCCTTGATCCACGTCAGGTTGTCGCCGAAGTTGTAGATCGGACCAGCCGAGCTCGCCGGATACGGACCGCCGTCAATCGTACCGACGTTCGGAATGTCGATCGTCGGAACTTTGTCGAAGATTTCCTTGCGATCCGGGAAGATGTACGGATAGTTGATGCCGGACCGCGAACGCAGGTAGCGCTGACCGGTCTGGTCCACCGCGATCTGCACGCGGTCAACCGACGCCGTCACCAGAACTTCGTTGACGATCGTCGGGCTGATGGTCCAGTTGTAGTTCACGCTAGCCGTCCGGTTCGGACGGTTGATATCCGTGATCGCATAGTCGAAACCGGCACGGTTGGTGTCGAGCTGGTTGAATTCGAACTGCGCGTAACGGAAGCGGATGAAGTGCTTCTCCGCCGGATTCACGTCGAACGCATAATTGTCCTTGCGCTGATTCGCCCGGCCCGGACGCACCAGCAGCCAGTTGTTGTTGCCCTGATACGCCCCGTTGGGCTGATAGTACGTGCGCAAAAACGCCGTGCCATTCGCAGACAACCGGTTGGTCGGAATCACGTTGTTCGGGAACGGAGCACCCGTGTCAGGATCGTTGATCGCCCGCGGAGTACCGTAGAAGATGTTCGGTCCCAGAAGTTCGCTGAAGTTGCCCACACGCATCGCAGCGGTCGGCACACGGTTGAACAGCGAGTCTTCCTGGCGCCGCTTCACCCACTCCTGGCTGAACAGGAAGAAAACCTTCTCCCGGTTCTTGTTGAACAGGCCGGGGATCGTCACCGGGCCGTTGATGTTGTAGCCAAACTGGTTGAACTTGTTCGGTGCCACAAACGAAGTAGTTGGGTTCCGGTTACGGGCCCACGAGTTCGCATCCAGTTGGTTGTTCCGGATGTACTCGTAGAAGGTGCCGTGGAACTGCTTGGTGCCCGACTTCGTCACCATGCGGATCTGCCCAGCCGACGAACGGCCATATTCGGCCGAATAGTTCGCCGTCAGAACCTGGACTTCCTGAATCGTATCCAGATCGGCTGTACCCACCGACGTACCGTTGGCACGCGTGCGGGTACCCACCGCGCCATCGAATGTGATCACGGAATCCTGTGAACGGCCACCGTTCATGGTGAACCCGCCCGAATCCAGACCGAAGCTAAATCCGCTCAGCGGAGAGCCGCGGCGAACGCCCGGCTTCAGCATCGCCAGGAACATCGGGTTACGGCCATTCAGCGTCAGGTTCTGAATCTGAACCTGTTCCACCGTCTTGCCTACCGTCGACGATTCGGTATTCAGTTGAGCCGCGTTGGCTTCCACCGTCACCGATTCGCTTAGCTGGCCAACTTCCAGATCCAGATTGACCGCGAGAGGCAGGGCCGCCTCAAGTTTGTTACGCGTCCGGGTGGCGGATTTGAATCCAGCCAGTTCCACCTTAACCGTGTAGTATCCGGGAGGGATGTTCGTAACGGTGTAGAAGCCCGAATCGTTTGTGTTCACAACGCGCTCAAATCCGGTGCCTTCGTTTACTACCTGGACCCTGGCGTTCGCCACGCTGGCGCCCGACGGATCCTTAACGATGCCCGAAATGGTCGCGTTATCTGATTGCGCGAAAAGCACTACCCCCACAAGCAGTACCGCCATCGAGATGGCAGCCGCTCTACGGAGAGCCTGAAGCAACATTGTCATTTCTCCTGGTTTTTGACACACTACGACGCCGTTTCTGCGTACGCCAATCTACATGTAGGCTATGTTACAGAAAGACGCGATACCCAAAGCATTACTCTTGTCATGGTACAGCGTGACCACAGGAACTGACAACTCTGCATTTAATCTAGTTTTTTCCGGAATCGCAACGCGCTTAACAAAACGATACTGACACCGAACACGGCAAGGGACAGCATCTGCGGCCAGAGCACTTCCAGACCTGTCCCTTTCAGGAATATTCCCCGAACGATCTCCATGAAATAACGGAGGGGATTCAGGTACGTGATTACCTGGACGGCCATCGGCATGTTCTGAATGGGGAAGGCAAACCCGCTCAGCATGAACGCCGGCGTGGTGAAGAAAAATACCGCCATCATCGCCTGCTGCTGCGTTTGGGAAATGGTGGAGATGAACAGGCCTGTCCCGAGCATGGTCATCAGGTAAAGGATGGCGCTCCCCAGCAACAACAGAGGGCTGCCCCGGAACGGAACGCGGAATACGACCAGAGCCACCGTCGTGACCAGAATCACCTGAACCATGCCTACCAGGGCGAACGGCAGCGTCTTGCCGAGCATGATCTCAATCGGCCGCACGGGGGTCACCATCAGTTGCTCCATGGTGCCGATCTCCTTCTCCCGCACGATCGCCATCGACGTTAACATCACCGTGATGATCATCAGGATGTTCACCATGACGCCGGGGACGAAATACATCCGGCTCTTCAGCTCCGGGTTGAACCAGACTCTGGTGACCGGTTCCACCGAGGGGGAGTCGAAGTTGGCCGGAACGCGCAGTTCCCGCATCAGGGGTTGCTTGCGGCGCTGATTCGCCTGCTGTGTTCCTCCGAAGCGGGTGAGGATCTCGCCCGCGTAGGACGCCACCAGCGATGCTGTGTTGGAGTTCGTGCCGTCCACCAGAAGCTGAACCTGGGCGGTGCGGCCCCGGCGCAAGTCCGCTCCAAAGCCGGGAAACACACGGATCGACGCGACAATCGCTCCACGGTCCAGCAGGTCCTGCATGTCCGCGTCGCGGTCCGGCGTGGCGACGACGTCGAACCGGCCCGATCCCTGGAAGCCCGCCAGCAACTCGCGCGACTCCGGCGTTCGATCCCCGTCCATCCACGCGATCCTGGCGTGATCCACGTCCAGATTCACGGCGAATCCGAACACCAGCAGTTGGATTACCGGGGGGACGAACAGCATCGCGCGAAGGCGGGGTTCCCGGAAAGTCTGCCGGAGTTCCTTGATAATGATTTCGCGAATTCTTTCCCACATATTTACGTCAGCTTCGCTTTCAGCTTGTTGGTTGCCGCGGTGAAGATAATCGCGGCGTAAACCACCAGCAACAGGATGGGAACCCAGAGAACCTCCACGCCAACGCCCTTCAGGAAAATCCCTTTCAGGATGGTGACGAAGTACTTCGCCGGGACAATGTAAGTGACCACCTGGATCACCCCGGGCATGTTCTCCACCGAATAGATAAAGCCGGAGAGCAGGAACGCCGGCAGGAATGAGCTGAGGATGCCCAACTGGTAGGCGAGCAACTGGGTTTTCGTCACCGCCGAGATGAAGATGCCCCAGAACAGCGCTCCCACCAGGAAGATGCCGGTAGTGGCCGCCAGCAGGAAGATGTTCCCCCGCAAAGGAACCTCAAAGACGAACACGCCCACCAGCACCGCGATCAGCGAATCCACCACTCCCACTACGAAGAACGCCAGCATCTTGCCCAGCACCATCTCCGCCGGGCGCAGGGGCGTGGAGAGCAACTGCTCCATGGTTCCCGATTCCCATTCGCGCGCGATGGTCAGCGACGTCAGCAGCGCCGAAATGATCATCAGGATCACCGCGATCAGGCCGGGCACCACGTAATTCTTCGATTCCAGCGTGGAGTTGTACCAGTCCCGCAATCGCGCGTCCACCGGGACCATCATGCGGATGCCGGCGCGCCTGTCCTGCGCGGCCGATTTCACCACCACGTCCTGCCCGCGCACGACGGTTTCCGCGTAGCCCTTCGCAATGGATGCGGTGTTGGAATCGCTGCCGTCCAGCAGCAACTGCACCTGCGTCCTGTGCCCGCCTGTCAGACGCTCGCCATACTTCTGCGGGATCACCACGGCCAACAGAACGGCGCCGCGATCGATCTCGCGCTCAATCACCCCGTAATCGCTCACAAACCCACGAATCTGAAAGAACCGCGAGCCCTGAAAGCGAGCGATCAGTTCGCGGCTCTCCGCCGTGCGGTCCTGGTCGTAAACCAGGGTGGGAATCCGGTCCACATCCAGACTCAGTGCGAACCCGAACAGCAACAGCAGCAGCACCGGAACGCCGAGGGCCATGCCGAGGCTCCGTCCGTCGCGGACAATGTGACGCAGCTCCTTCACGAACATCGCCCTGATTCGCCGTCCGCTCATGCCGCCGCCGCCTTCCGGTCTTCATCTTCAATGGCGTGAATGAACACCTGTTCCATGGAGTCCAGTCCCATGCCGTGCTTCAGTTCCGCCGGAGTCCCCAGCGCGATCATCCGGCCCTTGTACATCAGCGCGATCCGATGGCAGTACTCCGCCTCATCCATATAGTGCGTGCTGACGAAGACGGTGCGGCCGGCCTCAGACAGCTCATAAATCAGATCCCAGAACGCACGCCGCGCGATCGGGTCCACGCCCGACGTCGGTTCGTCCAGAAACAGGATGGGAGGCTCATGCAGAATCGCGCAGCCCAGCGCCAGCCTCTGCTTCCAGCCGCCTGAGAGTTCGCGCGTCAACTGCTTGCGCCGCTCGCGGATGCCCGCCATGTCCAGCACGTAATCTTTCCGAGCCTGCCTCCTTTCCCGTGGCACACCGTAGATGCCGCTGAAGAACTCAATATTCTCTTCGACCGTCAGATCGTCATAAAGAGAAAATTTTTGCGACATGTAGCCGATGTTCTGCCGGATCTGCTCGGGCTGCGTCGCGACGTCGAAACCGCCTACCGACGCCCGGCCCGAAGTGGGCGTCAGCAGGCCGCACAGCATGCGGATGGTGGTCGACTTCCCTGCCCCATTGGGCCCCAGAAACCCGAAGATCTCGCCCTTCGAGACCTCCAGCGAAACGTGGTCGACCGCCGTGAAGCTGCCGAACTGCTTCACCAGGTCCTGAATCACCACCGTCTTGCCGGTGATCATGCCGCCCTCCGGATATGCGCGATAAAGACGTCTTCAATCGACGGCGTGATCTTGCGCACTGAAGCGGCGGGCGCAACGGCCAGCAGGGAGGCGGCATCAATCAACGGCGCCGCGAAGACGTGCAGCACTGATCCGGCAGGCTCTACCGCGACCACGCCAGGGACCTTCCGCAACAGCTCACGAACCACCCGCGAATTGGCCACTTCCACCTGCCACACGGTTTCCGGCAACTTCGCCTTGAGTTCCGCCGGGGAGTCGCACTGAATCGGCCGGCCCTTGTCCATCAGGCCGACGCGATCGCAGCGCTCGGCTTCATCCAGATACGCCGTGGTGACGAACACGGTCATTCCCTGCTTCACCAGGTCATACAGGATCACCCAGAAATCACGCCGCGAAACGGGATCCACGCCGTTGGTCGGCTCGTCCAGAAAGAGGATGCGCGGCTGATGCAGCAGCGTACACATCAGCGCCAGCTTCTGCTTCATGCCTCCCGACAACTTGCCCGCCGCCCGCTTGCCAAACGGGCTCATGCGAGTCATCTCCAGCAGGCGAGGCATCATCTGGTCCCGCTCCCGGTGGTCGATGCCGAAGAGATCCGCGTAGAAAATCATGTTCTCTTCCACGGTCAGATCCTGATACAGCCCGAAGCGCTGAGCCATGTACCCGATGCGATCCTTCACGCCCTGCGGATCCTTCACCACGTCGCACCCGGACACTTCCGCCGAGCCCTCACTGGGATCCATCAGCGCGCAGAGCATCCGCAGGGTGGTCGTTTTTCCAGCGCCATCCGGCCCAACCAGCCCGAACACCTCGCCCGACTTCACCTCCAGGTTTAGCCCGTCCACCGCCGTCAGCGCCCCGAACCGGCGGGTCAGCCCACGCACCCGGACTCCGGATTCTTCGCTCACGGAAGCACGATCTCCGCATCGGCCGGCATGTTCGATTTCAGCTCGCGGCTCCGGTTGTCGAGCTCCACCTTCACGCGGTAGACCAGCTTGACGCGCTCCTCCTGGGTTTGAATCTGCTTCGGGGTGAATTCCGCTTCGCTGGCGATGAACGTCAGCTTGCCATCGAAGACCTTGCCCGGCCAGGAGTCGGTCTTCACCTTCACGGGCATGCCGATCTTCACCCGGCCCAGATCGCGTTCGTGGATGTAGCCGCGCAGCCAGGGATGATCCAGATCGCCGATCGTCAGCACGGTGGTACCGGCGGCGATCACCTCACCCGCGTCGGCCGCCTTCACCAGCACGATGCCTCCCACCGGAGCCCGCGCCACGGTGTCCTGAATCTGCACCTCCAACTGACCCAGTTGGGCCTTCAGCCGCGCCAGATCGGCCCTCCGAGCCATCACTTCCTGCTCCCGCCGGCGCACGTCGATTGTGCCGGCCTCACTGAACCGCACGGCCGCCTGAGCCCGATCCACCTGCGACGACGCCGCCGACACCACCTCCGCGCGGGGCCCCTGCTTTACCAGCGCCTCCCGCTGGCGCGCCGACTTCAGCAGCGCATCGGCCGCCACTCGTCGTTGCCTGGCCTGATCGAATTGCTGCTTCGAAATGTCGTCAGATTTCAGCAATGTATCCGCTCGCTGAGAGTCGGCGCTGGCTCGCTGCACCTCGGCTTCGGCTGACTGCACCGCGGCCTCGGCATCCCGAATTTCTTCCGGCCGCGAGCCGTTTCGCAGTTCCTGAAGCTTCGCCTGCGTGGCGCCGAGATCCGCCTTGCGCACGGCGACGTCGGCAACCGTCGTCTCGCGGCTGAAGCTGACCGACGTTTGTGCCTGCCCCAACTGCGCCTCTGCCATCGCGATCGCGGCCTCGGCCTGGGCCTTCTGCTGCATCAATTGCTCCCGATCCAGGCGGGCGACCACCGCGCCCTTCGGCACGCTGTCGCCTTCGCCGAAGTTGCGCTCAATCAACCGGCCAGGCACCTTGAAGGCGACGTCCACTTCGGTCATCTCGATGTTGCCGGAGAGCACGATGCGCCCGTCGTCAGTCTTTTTCCAGGGCTTCCAGTAGAGCAGCGCGGCCCCACCCACCACCACAATCAACAACACCGGAATTAGTCGCTTATTCATTACTCGATCACCTCTTCAATTACTCCCTGTGCCTGCGCCAAATCCACTCTGGCCACGTTGAATGCGAACAGCGCCGCCACCTGGTTATCCCGAGCCCGTTCCAGCCGCGTCTGCGCATCGGTAATTTCCACGCTGGTCGCCACGCCGGCCGAATACCGCCTCCGCGCCGACGCCAGTTCTTCCTCCGACAACTGCAGCCCTTCCTGCGAGACGTTCACCTGCTCAGCCGCCGACCGCAGGGAATCGAGCGCGGTTCGCACCTCCAGCTCAATCTGCTCCTTCAGGTCGCGCGTGCGGGCCTGCTCCTGGCGGTATTGCGACGCGCTTTCCGCCCGGCGCGCATCCCGCCGGCCTCCGTCGAACACGGGTACGCGAACCTGAATCCCCACGGTACGGGTCGGCAGAGCGTTATTCAGCGACGTCCCGATGGCTCCGTAGTCGCCGATCGCCGCCACCGACGGCAGCCTCTCCCACGCCGTCGCGCTGCCGGAGAGCTGGGCAGAGCGCTCCTTCTCAGCCTGCGCCTTATAGTCCGCCCGCGCCCCGAGCGCTTTCTTCGTCGCCGCCGATTCCTCCGCCACATCGGCGGGCTTGTACGCGAGCTTGCCGTCCAGTTCGATCTCAGTATCCAGCCGCAGACCCACGGCGCGCAGCAGGTTCAACTGAGCCCGCCGCCGGTCGTTGCGAACCACCAGCAGGCGCTGCTTCTCATTGGCGAGCTGGACCTTCGCGCGGGTGACTTCGATGCCGACTCCGGTGCCCGCGGCCTTCTGCTGCTCCACCAGCTTCAGAACGGCCTGGGCGAGCTCGACGTTGGCCTGCGCGACTTCGACATCGGCGGCCGTTTTCAGGACGCTCAGGTAGGTTCGCGCCACCTGCGCCGCCACCTGATCGTTGGTATTATCGCGATCCGCCTTCACGCCGTTGATCGCCACTTTCGACGATTGATAGCGCTTGATTGCCGCGAAATCGAAGACACTTTGCGAGGCATTCAGGCGGCCGTCGATGGTGCTGAACGGGCCGACGAAGGTGGGAATGGAAACGCCGGGGATGGGCAGTTTCACGTCGAAGCCGAACGCCTTCAGATTGCGGGTCTGATCCTGATAGGCAATATAGCCGTCGACGTTCGGCAGCAGCGCCGCGCGAGCCTGCTTCGACCGCAGCTCCGCCTGCTTCACTGATTCGTCGGCCAGCTGAATCCGCGCATTGCCGTCGCGCGAGACCGCAATTTCGACGGCTTTTCTGAGCGTCAGCCGCAGTGGTTCCGCCGTTGAGATCTGCGCGAGCATCAGCGTCAGCGCCAGCAGCGCGACCACCTTGCCTGTCAGCTCGCGCAGCCATTCCTGCCCGGGGAGCGATTTCGCCACCACCTCCACGCCCTGGGAGTGCATCCACTTCACCAGGTATTTGCCGGCCTGATCCGCGTAGTCCAGGTCGCGCAGGTCCAGCACCATCGGCTTTCCCTGAGCCGCCGACTTCGCGGTGTGCCAGCAATGTTCGAGCTCTTCCACCCACGGCGCGGTCAGCTTACCTTCAACCTGGATCCGTAGCGCCGCTGATCCGTCATGCACAGTCACCTTCAGCATCGTGCTGACAGAGTGCACGTGACGCGCCAACTGTAAGTAACTGATTCTAATGAATGGCTAGTGCCAGGATCATTGCCAGTGCCAATGCCGATGCCAACATCCTGGCACTTCGTGAAGGACTATCGGCCCGGAGCAGGGGCCTGCTTCTCATAGACAAGCGTCGATTCCATCTCGCCATGCAGGGTGATGACAACGCGCCGGATGGTAAGCGTGGAGCCGTCGCGCGAGAGCTTCCAGCGATCCATTTCCGTATGCTGCCTTCGGGGGGCGGTCTTGATGGAATTCAGGAGCAGGGCGGCCCCTTCCCACTTCGCTTTCGTGCTGACGGTCCAGTCTCCACCTTTACTGCGGACTTCCCTGCCTTCAGTCGAGAAGTGGCAGGGATGCCGAGATTCGCCGGGGGTAATCGCTTCGCACTGGACGGTGCCAGCTTTGTGATCGACGCGTAATTCCGGAGCGGGACGGAGCGGAAGCGCATGAATTTCGCTGCGAGATTCGTCCAGAATCCAGTGCCCGGTGAAGTCCGGCTCGGCGGCCAGACCGGATACGCACAACGCGAAAAGCGGAAGAATTAATCGAAATGCAATAGTGATTCGCATTCTTCAAACAGATTTTCTCATTGTACATCCAGGCAAAATTTAGGTGAATACGACAAAGCCCCCACCGAACCTTGCCACGGGTTCGGCGGGGGCCTGTGAAGTAACTCTCGAAGCCCTGTCTAGAATTCCACGCGCAGATTCAGCTGAATCACGCGGGGGAGTCCACGCTGCGAGGTAACGCGACCGAAGTTACCCGAGGACGGGTCAGTGTTCGGACCGGAGAAGTTGGTGTGATTGGTGGCGTTCAGCAGATCGACCGAAGTACGAATCTGAATTCCCCGCTCAGGCATGATGGGGAAAATGCGCTCCAACTTCACATCCCAGTTGCGGATGCCGTCGGCCCGGATGGCGTTGGTACGCTGCGGGAAGACGCGGACATGGTAGCTGCCGGGCTGGTTGGCCGCGCGGCCTTCGAAGCCCACGAACCCCGACGGAACCGCGCCCGTGCCACGGTAGGCGATGGACGGATCGAACCACTGGCGCAGATCGTTAGAACGCATCTGGTCGGACTTGGCCAGCGTTTCCAGCTGGTTGAGGTCGCCGTAGAAGAAACGGTTGCCCCAGTCTGTGGCCGGACCGCTCTGACGCTGGTAAATCCAGCTCAGATTCCAGTTCCCGACCAAATGGCCGACGAAGCCGCTCTTTGCCATCGCGCGGCCCTTACCGAACGGCATTTCCCACACGGCGGTCCACGCGAGGCGGTGAGGCAGAACGTTGTTGTTGATGCGCTCAGTCGGGTTCGCGTCGAACTCATTGGCAAAGAAATCTGCAACGTTGGAATTGGCCCACGTGTACATCAGGCTGCTGGTGAAGCCCTTTGCATAACGGCGTTCCAGCATCACCTGCAGATCGGTGTACTTGTTGTAGCCGTTCTTGTTGACTCCATTCAGCGTGCTGAATGCCGAGTAGGGCCGGAGCAGGCGATTCAGAGCGATCACCGTGCCAGTGAAGAAGCCCTGGCCCGACATGTAGTTGAAAAGCGCCGGGTCCGACGTGCGGATGGACCCCATATTATTGATATTGAACGGATTGGGAACATTCGCGTTCAGCGCGTTATCCACGGCCTGATTGCGGACGTTGCCGGTGGCGAAGTTGGAGCCTGCAAGCACGTCCTGACGCTGTGTCACCGGGATGGTGGAATAGGCTCCGTTGTAAGAGACCTCCACCACGGTGTCGCGGGCAAGTTCGCGCTGCACGCCAAATCTCCAGCGCTGTTGAACGGCGGGACGGAAGTCCCACGGCAGCGAGGTAAAGCCGCGGCCCGCGCGGGGTATCGACCCCAGTTTGCTCTGCAAAGGCTCATCGAAGCGGGTGCCGGTGGTGCGCACCGGGAACGGATCGTTCATCGGCGTGCGACCCTGGGCGAGACCGCTGGCCGCGTTGACGTTACAGCAGATCGTCAGGCCGGCGTCGTTGGTGACCGGCGTGCCCGTGGCCTGGTTGTAACCGAACGAATCCGGGCGGGTGTTGGACACGTTGAGTGTGTCCATGTACATGCCGTAACCAGCCTTGAGGACGGTCTTGTCGTTCCAGCTGTAGGTGGTTCCGAACTTGGGCAGGAACTGATGGGTGCCCCTGGTCGCGGTGTCATAGCCGTTCTGGCCCATGTAGGTGGTGCCGCCAGAGGCCTTGAACTGCGCCGCCGGAAGACCGCCAGCAGGCGGATTGGCGCGGTACGCCGCCTCCGCCGCATCGGTGAACGGCGTCTTGACGTCCGGCAGGAAAACCCCGGACAAGGCGCGGTTGAAGCGCTCAGCAATACCGCCTTCACGCTCATAACGGAGGCCCATGGAAACGCGCAGCTTGCGGTTCACCCTCCAGTCGTCCTGAAAGTACAGGCTGCGCTTCGGCATGGTGAAGAACGTGGAATCGTTGGTATCGATGCCGATGCTGTTGGGCAGACCCATCATGAACGCGGCCCAGTCATGCCCCTGGTTGGACGCGAAGTTGTCGATGTTGGTCGACCGCGTGAAGTTGTTGCGGAAGGCAAAAGTACCGGACGAGTTACCCGGTCCAAGGCCGGCCCACTGGGAGCGGCGCTCCTGCCAGCCGTACTTGAAGCTGTGGCTGCCGCGGACCGACGTCACCTGCGCGCGAAGCTCACCCTGCGTGGAGATGCTGCCGACGACCGGATACCCGCCGCCGACGTCCTGGATCGTGTCGAAATCCAGCGAGGGAAGCGTCTGATTGGCTCCGGCGCGTGCCTGCAGGTAATCGGGCAGACCAACGTCTTTCGGGCCGAAGGCGATGCGGGTGGTGTTGCGGCTACCTTCCTCAAAGCGCGAGATACCGAAGTTCGCGTCGAGGATGTCCCGAGAGCTGAGCGTCCACAGGTAACCGATGTTACCGCCGCGATTGATGCGGGTCAGGCCGTTGGAGTGGAGGCCGCGAACGGTCTCGTAGGTCCAGTCGTACTCGTCGGCAAGGCGGTCGTTCCACTGCCAGCGGAAATTCACGCGATGCTTGTCGCTGACCACATAATCGCACCGGTTCATCATCGAGTTGAACTTCTCATTCTTCGGCATCGCGCTGCCCAGGTAGTTCAGCGTCTGTTCCGGAGTCACCAGGCCGGGCACGTTGTTCGGCGTGGGATAGAGCTTCACATAGAACGCGTAGGTAGGGTTCAGAATCGGAACGCCCCTGTTGCCAGGAAACGGAGTGCGAACCACGGTGCTGCCTTCCAGACGAGCGCTGCGCGGATCGTAGATGGTGAACCGGCGAGCTCCGTCCGGAGCGTTCAGCAGTTGGGAGAAGTCGCCCTGACGCATGGCCATGGTGGGGACGGTGCTGTTGATTGAGTCCGTCGTTTCCGCCTTGGACTGCTGGATGCCGTTCCACGTGATGGTCCAGAACAGCTTGTTCTTCCCGTTGAAGATCTTCGGAATCCACACCGGGCCGGAAGCCGTCAGACCGTAGTTGTTGGAACGGCCGGTCGCCTGCCGCTCGGCGTCTTTGGAGACTCTGCCCGCGGCAACCTGCTGGTTGAACTGCTCACGCGTGAAGTGGTTGGTGGCGTTCCAGCGCTGCTGCCAGTGCTGATTGAAGACGGAGCCGGACAGCTTGTTGGTTCCGGCGCGCGACACCACGTTGATGGCAGCACCCGAGGTGAAGCCCTGGCTGGCATCGAAGTTCGATGTCTCCAGCTTGAACTCGGTGATGGAATCGGCCGGCGGGGTAAAGCCGAGGCGACGACCG
>Ga0105048_10014367_pt1 | contig 12340 bp, 9 predicted proteins | sample MAT05_FD_78382 | JGI IMG/M metagenome (GOLD analysis project Ga0105048, IMG submission 78382) | Freshwater microbial communities from Lake Fryxell liftoff mats and glacier meltwater in Antarctica - MAT-05 | ecosystem: Environmental > Aquatic > Freshwater > Ice > Liftoff microbial mat | place... | reverse complement strand
TTGACCATTCGTGAAATTTGCGCAATTCGTGACCGATAGTTTTTACAAAGACTTTCTCACTTTTACTTACAGTGTAAACAAAGTAAGTTGATAGAAATCTACCCCTACCCAGCCTCCCCCTGCGAAGGGGAGGTGCCAATGCCGTAGCCCATGGTTCCCTCCCTTACCAGGGGAGGGCGAGGGTGGGGTTGCAATTGCCAAAAAAACTTGCTTTACACTGTACTTGGCCGTACCAAGTGAAAGTTACTGTCCATACCCTATCCGAAGTCAGTTATTACTGCATACGCTCGACCACTATGCATATCGCCGCGATAGGTGTACAGTATGATTAAACGTAATTTCTGCGCGAGTCTACGTTTAGTATAAAGAATTTCTAGCAAATTGCTGGTAATCCCTGGGGCCCAATTGCCTCAAAATTGCCTCACAGTTGGTGACGCATAGGATCTTGAATCAGTAACGAGCACGAATTTATGGCAACTTCTGCTATGACAATCAATGCACCGGCTGACCGCTTGAACAAACACGAGCCACCCTGTGCGCCCATTCCCCAAGCACCGACAGGACAGATGCTTGGGCGGCTTGCGGATCTGTCGTTCACCCAATTGGTCAATGATGCGCTGCGCAACTATCCGCGCACGCTGGCACTGTCACGGTCGGCGCTGGCCAATTCGCAGCTGGTGACCCCGACACTTGTCAAGGACGAAGCGTCACCTACGGCTGAAGAACGGGGGCACGGGCTGCGTCTGGTCCTACAGTGGGCAGTCAATCAATTGGCACCCGGCACCGCGGCCTATCCACTGGGCACCTATCGCCCCCTGGATGATCCTACCTGGCGCGATCCACACTGGTGGCGCTATAACATTTTGCGCCATCGCTACCTGGAGCCGCTCCACCCCGACGATTTTGTGGGCGGTGGACGCTATACCGAATCGCTGCTTGCCTTAACAGGCATCAGCAGTCCAGATGCGTTTTTCGATGAGCGCAATCGGGCCATCCGTACCTTGGCAGAGCGACTGCGCCAACAGTTGATTGATGGGCGCGCCAATAGCGATCTGCAACGCCTGGCCCTGCAAGAAGCCCTGTTGCCGTTGGAAAAACAGGACGAAGCTGCCAAGTTGTTGGGCATCGCCGCCATTTTCGACGATATTTTCCCGCGCGGTCTGCTGGTCGAGATGATACAACAGGAACAGAATGGTCTGCCCGCGGCCGCGCTCGACGCGCTCACAACACAACGGTTTCTGTTAACCGATACCGAAGAGACCAATCTCTGGCTCTCCCCGATCCTGCGGGCATATGTCTATGAACGACAGAGCAAAGCCGATTGCCAACGCCGCCACCGCTTGGCTGCCGCCTATTATGAAGCACAAGCCGCCCCTCTCCTGGCCGCCCGTCATTGGCGGCGCGCCCAGCAAGATGCGCGTGCGGTACGCGTGCTATTTCCAGTAGTCGATGAACTTATTCATGAATTGCATGGCAAAGAGCTGATTGAATTCTTTCAACAGCTTGATCCCAAACGGCTCGTTGATGAACAGTGGTATGCCGTACAATTGCGGTTGAGCGATCTCTTTCAGCGGAGCGGCCAACACGAAGAGGCGCTAGCAGCGGGCCGCCAAGCGCTGCAAGCCAGCGCCGATCCCACCAAACAAGCACGCGTCTACCGGCGCATTGGCAAACTATACGAAATTCGCAACCAACTCCATGCCTTGCGCTATTACCAACAAGCGGCTGAGCGTTTCCAACCCACTGACCCGGAATTGGCGGAACTGCTCAAAGATCGCGGCTGGCTCTACTGTCTGCGCAAAGAATGGGATGCGGCGCAAAATGATTTACAGCAGGCATTGCACGTCGCACCCCAAACTGCGCATAGCTTGCGCGCCGACATCTATGATGCTATGGCCAGCCTGCATCGCGGCACAGGCAAGTATCGCCAAGCCCTGACCTATGCCGAAAATGCGCTATCCTTGCGTGAAGAAGGGGGCGATCTGATGCGGATTGCCAAATCGTTGGGCAACCTGGGGCTCTTATACCGGGCCATGGGCGAATATGGACCAGCGGCAGCGGCACATCAAGAAGCACTGCATACCTATCAAAAATTGGGCAACCAGGAATTAACAGCCACGGCGCTGCTCAATCTTGGCGCAACTTATTTTCTGGCGCAGAAGCTATCCAGTGCGATTGCGGCCTATCAGCAATCGTTGACGATTTGCCAAGCGATTACGCTACCGTTGATCGAGATCAAAGCCCACTACAATCTGGCCGAGGCGTTTGCGGCCATTCACCAAACCCAGGCGGCGCAGCAGCACTGGCAAGCCGGCTATGATCTCTGCCGCCAATTAAACTTTGACGATCAGGAAGCGCTCTTTCTGGTCTTGCATACGACGCTGGCACTGCCGGAACTAAATCCTCGCGAAAACAATACTCAGCACGCTGGAACAGCAGAGCAAGCACCCAAACTGGATACTGACGAACAACTCCTGTTATCACTCCTGGCAACGGAAGGTGTGGTTACGCCGAAACGGTTGATGGATGTTGCCAATATTAGCCGCGCCACAGCCACGCGCCGCCTGACCACCTGGGTCGAAAAAGGTCTATTGCAGGTAGAAGGCAAAGGGCGCGGTACAGTTTACTGTCGCGCCACGCAGGCCACTCTGCCAACCGTCATTGCAGCGCCAGCCAACAAGGCTGCGCCAGCAGCGGACATGGCAGCCATCCAAGCTGTGTTGCAACGCCTAAAACTAGATCTCACCCAGCAATATGCGATCACAGCGATGGGCGTAGTGTTGCCCAGCGCAGCCGTCTCCCTAATAAAACTGGTTGTGCGTTTTGAACCGCTACCCGACCTAACGCACTATCTCCAGCTAAAGCGCCACCTTGCGTCCTGTTTGGGCTGCGAGATCGATCTGCTGCTCGCCGAGGATACGGGCACGCTTCCCGCCGAAGCTTGTCTACTTGCGCTGTGGTAGCGCCCTGCATTGGTTTCTCCCACCAGAGGGCTGGTCATATTTGACCTAGCGCCCGACTCACAGTACAATAGTTGAATGGATTTTGCGCCTGTCAGTATCGCGTATGGCGATCTGACCCAACAGGCGCATAATTTTTGTTTGTGGCTTACCTGGCCAACTTATGGACAAACCATTTAAAAGTCATACAAATAAGCTTGGTAATACACGAGAGCGTATTTATGACTTTTAAGGGTTTTATCTATTAGTACACTGAGATAAGTGCTGTGTTTGAAAATCTGACCGACAAATTACAGAGTATATTTGATGGCCTTTCGCGGCAAGGCAAGCTTAGCGAGGGCGACGTTAATGTCGCTATGCGCGAAGTGCGGCTAGCCTTGCTGGAAGCGGACGTCAATTTCAAGGTTGTCAAAGAATTTATTGACCGCGTCAAAGTCCGCGCCATTGGTGCGGAAGTAATGAACAGCTTGACGCCGGCCCAGCAAGTTGTCAAAATTGTCAATGAAGAACTGATTGAACTGTTAGGCGCGCCGGCTCCGCTCAATCTATCGGGCACGCCGCCACAGGTGATTATGCTCGTCGGCCTCCAGGGTGCGGGTAAGACGACCATGGCTGGCAAATTGGCGTTGCGCCTACGCAAGTCGGGGCAGCGGCCATTGCTCGTCGGCGCAGATATTTATCGACCAGCCGCCATCCAGCAGCTCGAAATTTTGGGTCGCCAGATCGATATTCCTGTACACAGCGAGGGCACCAACACGCCACCTTCGACAATTGCCAAGAACGCGCTGAAACTGGCCCGCGAAAAGGCCTATAATGTTGTCATTTTGGACACCGCAGGCCGTTTGCAAATTGCCGAAGAGATGATGCAAGAGCTAGAACAGGTGCGCATGGTTGCCCGTCCTAGCGAAATTCTGTTGGTTATCGACGCCATGACTGGCCAGGAAGCAGTCAATGTTGCCGCTGGATTTAATGCACGCGTCCCGCTAACTGGTCTGATTATGACCAAAGTGGATGGCGATGCACGCGGCGGCGCAGCGCTCAGTGTACGCCAAGTGACTGGGGTGCCGATCAAATTTTTGGGCGTTGGCGAAAAGCTCACGGATCTGGAACCCTTTCAGCCGGATCGTCTTGCCGGTCGCATTTTGGGCATGGGCGACGTACTGACCTTGATCGAACGTGCGCAGACCAACATCACCGAAGAAGACGCAATGGCGATGGAGCAGAAGCTGCGTGAAGGAGAATTCAACCTTGAAGATTTTCTCCAACAGTTGCAGCAGATCAAAAAGTTGGGTCCGATCTCCGATCTTCTGTCCATGATTCCGGGTGTCAACCGTGCGATGAAGGATGTCGATCCACAGATGGCCGAGGGTAGCTTGAAAAAAACCGAAGCCATTATTAATAGTATGACCCGCCAAGAACGGCGCGCGCCAGATGTGTTAAATGCCAGTCGGCGGCGACGCATTGCGACGGGGAGCGGCACAAACGTCCAAGATGTGAATGCCTTGCTCAAGCAGTTCCGCGATATGCAAAAGATGATGAAACAAATGGGGATCATGGGTGGCGGCAAGAAACGCCGTGGCCGGGGTCTTCCTCAAAATTTAATGAACCTGTTTGGTGGGTCCAATTAATTCTTTGCTCTGTTTAAAAACGATTGCACGTATTCGCTAAGTTTGCCTGTAGTAAATCGAATGTCTCTAGTTATACTGAATAAGGAGTAAATAATCGTGGTTCGAATTCGTCTACGCCGTATGGGTGCCAAAAAGCGTGCCTTTTATCGCATTGTCGTTGCAGATGGCCGCTCGCCGCGTGATGGCCGGTTTATTGAAACCATCGGCACCTACAATCCGGCCTTGGCTGCCGATAAAGCCGTCGAATTGCGCCAAGAACGCGCAGCGCACTGGCTCCAAGTTGGCGCACAGCCCAGCGAGGGTGTCACACAGTTGTTGCGCAATGCCAACTTGATCGACAAGAGTGGCAAGCCCATTCCGTTTGTCAAGCCTGCCGAAAGCGCTGTTGCAGCCAATTAATTGGCAATAAACTGACCATTAACTGATTTCTGTACACTACGCGCGATCGCTGCTTTGTTACTTTGTCACCTGTGCGAAGCGCAACACGGCATAGATCACAAAGTGGGATAGCCCAGGGAACAACAAGTAAATTCATGGAAAATTTAGTCGAATTTTTAGCCAAATCGCTTGTTGAGGATCCCTCAGCGGTCCAGGTCTACCGCAAAGAGACCCGCTATGCAACGATCTTTAAGTTGCGCGTGGCCCCTTCGGACATGGGCCGTGTGATCGGTCGCAGTGGGCGTGTCGCCAATGCGATTCGCGGCTTACTGCGCGCCGCGGCACGCAACGAAAGTCGCGAAGTCATGTTGGATATTGACTGACATCTTCATAAGTTTATAAGATGTCAGCCAACAGCATTGGCAGTGAGACTGAATAATGATTGGGCAAAACAGCGGAAGCAGGTCTTCCGCTGTTTTTTATCAAAACCAGCGTCTGGCATCTGGCTAGTTGTGCAGGGTGACAAAACGCAGGATCAGATCCCCTACACAACTGGCATAGCACAGGAATACACGTAAATCTAGCGCATGAATCAAAAACGCAAACCACTAACCGAACGTAAACAACCCACAACTGCATCGGCCAGCCAAGTATACTATCACCGCAATGAAGCAGTGAGCATTCCCGATGGCTATCTAGCCGTCGGGCGCATTACCACGGCACATTCGCTCAAAGGGGAAGTGCGCGTCGAATTGCACACTGATTTTCCAGAACGCTTTGTGCCAGGTATGACCATTTACATGGGCGAAGCGCTGACCGAGTATACCGTTGACTATGCGCGTCCGCACAAATTACAATTGCTGGTCAAGCTAGAAGGCGTTGATACACGCAATCAGGCCGAGGCATTGGGCAGAGAATGGCTCTTTATCCCAGAGACAGATGTTGTCGATCTGGAAGATGATACCTACTGGGTACACGATATTATCGGCTTGCATGTCCAAACCGAAACGGGCCAGGCGTTGGGCGTGATCAGTGAAGTGCTATTCACCGGCGCGAACGAGGTCTATGTGATCAAAATGGTAGACAGCGAGCGGGAAATCCTAGTCCCTGCGATCGCCGATGTGGTGCAGCAGGTTGATCTCGAGGCCAAACGGATGACCGTGCGCTTGTTACCCGGCATTCTCGACGAGTAGATCGGGTGGCGCGCGTATTGACAAAGTGCAACATCTTGAGTATCCTCGCAGAAGCAAATGTAAAGTTCTAGTAAGGTTGGATATTCATCCGTGACAGCACTTCCTACCCAAGCCTATTGGATCGCATTTAATAAAGTAGCCGGGATTGGCCCCGCCCGTCTCACAGCATTGCTCGATATTTGTGGCTCGGTTGAAGCTGCCTGGAAAGCCTCGATCCAGCAGTTGCAGGCCGCCCATCTCGACAAACGCACATTGGAAAATCTGCTGTTGGCGCGCCGCCAATTTGATCTAGCCGCCGAATGGCAGCGCGTACGACAAGCGGGTGTAACAGTGCTGACATGGGATGACGCGGCCTACCCAACGAATCTCCGTGAAACAGATGCAGCACCGCCTGTGCTTTATGTACGCGGCCAACTGCGCGACGAGGACATTTTGGCCGTCGCGCTGGTTGGCACACGACGCGCCAGTGCTTATGGGCGGGAAGTGACGCACATGGCCGCGACCGAATTTGCCCATAACAATATCACCGTTGTCAGCGGATTAGCGCTTGGCATCGACACGATGGCGCATCACGCAGCGTTGGAGGCTGGCGGACGCACCATTGCCGTGCTGGGCAGCGGGGTGGACCAAATATATCCGCCCCAGAACCGGGAACTGGGCGATGCCATTATGAAGCATGGCGCGCTGGTCAGTGAATATCCGCTTGGCACACGTCCCGAAGCCAACAATTTCCCGCCCCGTAATCGCATTATCAGCGGTCTCAGCCGGGGTGTGATCATTGTCGAAGCCAGCCAACGCAGCGGTGCGCTGATCACGGCTGAATTTGCCGCCGAACAGGGACGCGACGTCTTTGCTGTGCCGGGCAGCATTCTGCACCCGGGCAGCGCTGGCTGTAATGATTTGATTCGCCAGGGCGCCACACCCTTTCTTTCGGTCAATGATGTGCTGGATCAGCTCAACTTCGCTACCCTCACAACCCAAGCCCAAGTACGCCAAAACACGCCCGTCGATCCACTCGAAGCGCAGATTATGACAATCCTGGCCCAGGAAGCCCAACATATTGATGAACTTGTGCGGCGCATGGCATTGCCATCCGGGCAAGTGGGCAGCCTGTTGACACTGCTAGAGCTCAAAGGCATGGTGCGCCAGGTCGGCGGAATGATTTACACGATTCGTACATAATTTTGTTTACATATTGTTGACATATTGCGCCCTTACGAAGTTGTTGATCAACAATTCCTTAGTATAATGCACTGGCAATGACACTTGTGCAAAAAGATTTGCACTGGCAATGGCGCTCGTGTAAAAAGAGAAGGGATTATCGAAATGTATGCAGCAATTCTAGCCGGCGGTAGCGGCACTCGCTTGTGGCCACGCAGCCGTAAAAAACAACCAAAACAATTTGCCGATATCACAGGTTCAGGGCGCACCCTCATTCAAGCCACGGCAGATCGCCTACAAGGATTAGTTAGCGACGATGAGTTGTATGTTGTGGTGGGCGAAACCTTTGCTCAGCTCGCGTATGACCAATTACCCAATTTGGCCAAACACCAGATTATTATCGAGCCCAGTGGACGCAATACGGCACCCGCCATCGGGCTGGCCTGTGTCCACCTCTATCACCGGGATCCTGATGCTGTGGTCGCCTTTTTACCAGCAGATCATGTGATTCCTGATACAGAAACATTCTGCGCCGCGTTGCGCAGTGCCGTCGATGCCGCCCAGGCCGGTCATTTGGTGACCCTGGGCATTACGCCCACCTTTGCCCACACCGGCTATGGCTACATTAAGCGGGGAGAGGCTTTGCCGCTGGAAACCTCGGAAACGCAACCGATGTATAGCGTGGAACGTTTCCTGGAAAAGCCTAATTTGGCGACGGCCGAATCGTTCTTGGCCGATGGTGGCTATTACTGGAATGGCGGCATTTTTATTAGCCGCGCCGACCAAATGCTCGCCGAGATTCAACGGCAGTTGCCCGAAGTCTATAGCCGCCTGGCACAGATCTTGGCTGCGCTGGATGGACAAGACGCAGCCAGCACGTTGGCCGAAGCCTGGCAGACAATGCCCGATGTTAGTATCGACTATGGGGTGATGGAAGGGGCGCGCCAGGTGGCCGTAACCCCGCTCGACGCTGGCTGGAACGATGTGGGCAGTTGGGATGCGCTAGCCAGTGTGATTCCCCTCAATGAGGACCAAAACTGCATCGCCCAAGGCGAAACATTGACGATTAACAGCCAGGGGAATATTATATATAGCGAACGGTTTGTTGCGTTGATTGGCGTACATGATCTTGCCATTATTGACACGGGTGACGCCCTACTCATCGGTCATAAATCCGAGATGCAAAAAGTTAAAAATGTGGTTGAACAATTACGCAGCCAGGGGCGCAACGAACTTTTATAAGCTCATTACCTTGCCGCTAAGCAGTACCCTGTTTGTTTGCTATCATAACAATCGATAAAGTCGCATAAATCGCTCTGCCATCCCCAGGAGGAACGATTTTACGCTGTTTGTCCATCCGGAACGCAGAGAGGACAGAGAAAAGCCATCATGAGAAACCACGCCATCCTCCGTCAACCTGCCTTTACCTTTCTCGCCATTGGTGCGGCCGCGGGTCTGATCCTCGGCTTGCTGATTGGCTGGGTTTTCTGGCCTGTCCAATGGGAAGGGGCGACACTACGCGACCTCTACCCATCCGAAAAAGCCGAGTACATTGCTGCCGTGGCCGATGCCTTTGTCATTTATGACAGCCCGGAAGCCGCCGAGGTGGCCCTACGCCGTCTAACCGCGATCGACGATGGCAACCTGGCGCAGACGTTTCAAGATGCGCTGGGCTACTTCGGGGCAAGCAGCTATAGCGATAAGGCGATCCGCGATAGCAACATTCGGCGGCTTGCTGTAGCGCTGAACATGGTACCACCGACCATAGCCGTTGCGCCACAAGCCCAGACCAGTGGGGGAGAGGCAACAGCAACCACGGCCACCGTATTTCCTACCCCCATCCCTGCGCCAGATGAATCCACGGGTGAATTGGGTTGGGTTGGCTGGTTGCTGTGGTTTTTAACGGCTGTGTTGCTGCTGGCAGGGGGGATGTATATTCTGCGCAAAGCTGGACTGCCCGATCTGCAAGCCATGCTCAGAGCGCGTACCCAGCCGGCCACAGAGGATGAAATTGACGAGTTTGAAACACCCGCGGCGCGTCAACCGCGCAATCAGTTGCGCAACAAGCTGATTTCTCCACAGCCCGCAGCCACTGCCGACTATCCATTTGAAGATGATGACGAGTGGCCGCCGATTGGTGATGAACAGGTGCGGCGCACGATCTCCAATCGCTACAGTGCAGATGGTGATTTCGGCAAGGATGAGTACGTCGACGGCGACTACACGAATGAAAGCTATGCTGAGAGCGACTTTGTCGAAGATGTGGATGACGAACCGCCGTTTGATGATGAGGATGATGATGCCGCGTGGCGACCGGCTGGCAAAAGTTATACAATTGATGTGACAGATGAAAATCCCCCGTCGGGCAATTCGGCAGCCTATGCCCCCCCCTCCTCGGCGACGGATGCCCGCAACCGGCAGCGCGATCTCGACATCGATGCGGATCTAGCGCAAAGTGATGATCCAAAACCCAAGGCAGCTTTGTCGACAGCCGTGGCACCGCTGCCAGGCACTTTGTCAACTCGCCAGGCGAATCCCCAAAGTGCTGCACGCGCGCCGTTTACGACCCGTGCTCGCCCCACCGTGATCGATCAGCACGTCTTTCACTACCAAATCGGCATGATGGAATACGATGAATCGCGGCCAATTGTCGATCCGAAATCGGGGAAATACATTGGCGAGTTTGGCATGGGGGCCAGCGACAAGAACGCGTTGATGCAAACAGGACCGCACCAGCTAGTAGCGCTTGAGGTGTGGATCTTCGATAAATCAGATGAGCGCAACCTGGGCAATCAAACGCGCATCTTGCTGAGCGAATATGCAATTGATCATAATCTGGAACAGCTGTTTCTAAAGGAACGTCAGGATAATCCACGCCCCTTCACCGCACAATCCGGTGTCCATTTCCAGTTGGAAAGCCAAAATCTGCTGCTTGACTGTACCATTGTGGATGTTTTGTACAGCACAAGCAGCGCGACCAAAGGCATCTTCCAAGAAATCACCGTAGACATGTCTGTCCAGCAGAAGGGGTAGCAAGTAACAGGGAGCAGGGAACAGATAAGTTCTTCTATTTATCTGCTATCGGCCCCCTGGTTTATGCCCGCTCTTCTAGATCGAAGAGCCGCTTGTGTTCTTGAATGGCATAACGGTCGGTCATCCCCGCCAGATAGTCACAGACAACGCGTTCCCGCCCACCAGCATGGATGAGGGCGCGTTGTTGTATTTCTGGCGGCAGTTGTAGCGGCTCTTGCACATAGGCATGAAAGAGATCGCGCAGTGTCCGTTCGGCCTTGCTCGCCATGCGTACCACCCGGTAATGACGATAAAAATTCTTGTATAAGTATTGCTTGAGTTCACCATTCAACCGCTGGAAATCTGCCGAATAGTCAGCCACGTTATAGGGCAAGCCACGCAAATCATCCAGAGACTGGACAGCGCCCTGATTGAGATTCTGTTCGGTGGCAGCAATCACATCACTTACTTCTAGGGCTACCAATCGACGTACAAAGCGATAGCGGACCATCGGTTCGCGCAAATCCACCGGCGACGCCTCGCCCAAACTTTCCAAGACACGCTGCGCTATGCCCAATCCGAGCACAGCGGCGGGATCGAGAATACCACTGCGCAAGCCATCATCCATGTCGCTCGTGTTGTAGGCAATTTCATCGGCCAGATTGCTCAACTGGCATTCCAGGGTGCCGCGCTCTTCCGGCCAATAGTCGCGGGCGTCCACCACATCATAATCGGTGTCATGTTTCACCACACCCTCGCGCACCTCGTAGGTCACATTCAGACCCGGGTGTTCTGGGTAACGCATTTCCAGCTCGGTGAGAATGCGATAGGTTTGCTTTTGATGATCATAGCCACCAAAATTCAGCATCAGATCATTTAAGGTTGCTTCCCCCACATGACCAAACGGTGGATGTCCCAGGTCATGTGCGAGACAGATGGCTTCAGATAGATCTTCGTTACCGCCCAGGGTGCGTGCCAAGGTACGCCCGATCTGCGCCACCTCGATGCTGTGTGTCAGCCGGTTGCGATAGTGATCGCCTTCGGAATAGACAAAGACTTGCGTCTTATATTCCAGCCGCCGAAAGGCCGTGGTATGCACAATGCGATCCCTATCGCGCTGATAGGCAGTGCGATAGGGATGTTCCTCTTCGGCGTAGAGGCGACCCCGGCTGGCACGACTGCGCATCCCATAGGAAGCCAAAAATTGTTCTTCTCGATGCTCTAAATCTTGGCGCGTCACCTGCATGTGCTTCTCCCTGTTTCTAATCAGCGTATCACAAGTGCAGCATCTGCTCGTGAAAGGCGCTGCACACGGCGTTTAGTACTTTGGGCGATGCAACTTATTCGGACCGTAGCGCTCGCCACCATCTACATGAATGACTTCACCCGTCACAAAATCGGCTTCGAGCAAATATTTTACGGCCTGCGCCACATCGTTGGGCGTGCCCCATTGTTCCAAGAGATTGCGTTCGGTCATCCTGGCTTCACGCTTTTGATTGAGACCCGGCGGCGGCAGCACCAACCCAGGGGCCACGGCATTGACGCGTATGGTGGGCGACAGCTCATACGCCAGTTGGCGTGTTAGCGCCAACAAGCCCGACTTGCCCACAGCATGCGCTGTAAAATCGGCCCACGGTTGCGAAATGGACAGGTCCACAATATTGACAATTGCCCCGCTGCCGCGCGCCAACATGCCAGGCACCAGCATGTTGCAAACAAAAAAAGGTCCGTCGATCACCACACGAGTCACCTCTGCCCAGCGCGCATAGATCGCCGGATCCGTGCTGGGGAAGGGGGTCTTGCCAAAATAACTGGCGCTGTTCACAATGATATCCACCCCACCAAAGCGTTCCGTAATCGCAGCCACCATCTGCTGCACCGCTTCTAGATTTGCAACATCGGCCTGGACGGCCATGGCAGCAACACCCAGCGCTTCGGCTTCGGCCACCGTTGCCAATGCGGCGTCTGCCGCCGCGTTATAATTGACCACAACATTGGCCCCGGCCTG